>WNGD01005412.1_pt1 | contig 12388 bp, 11 predicted proteins | sample 5400671 | NCBI WGS metagenome assembly WNGD01 (sample SAMN13153369, study PRJNA577476) | soil metagenome | isolation source: 40 cm soil or saprolite under grassland replicate 2 | place: USA:California | collected 2016-06-15
CTCGGCATCACCGAGCCCGACCCTGGCCGCTACACCTGGGAACCCGTCATCCCGGCGACCCCGACCACATGCCACCCGCCCAACGGCTGCTGCACGTCGTCGCCGACCGGCAGCGCTGGCATACCGCCCTGGTCGAGGCACGAGCCAGAGCCAGCGGTCCCGACACCAGCCCCGGCCTTTCGGCAACCGGGAGGACGGCGTGATGGCCAGCCATTCAGCGAGCGCGGATCGGCTGCTGACCGTCGAAGCGGCAGCCGATCGCATGAGCACATCTGTTCGTTTCATCCGTCGCCTGATCGCCGAGCGACGTATCGAGTTCGTGAAAGTCGGACGCCATGTCCGCATCAGTGAGGCGGCACTCGCCGAGTTCATCGATACGGGCCGCGTCCAGCCAATGACCGCCGCCGACGTGCGGCCTGGCATGAAAGGAGTGGCCTGATGGCCAACAAGGAAGGACATCGACGTTTCGGCAGCATCCGCAGGCTGCCGTCTGGCCGATTGCAGATCCGCTACCCCGGCCCGGATGGCCGGATGCGGACTGGCCAGGAAACTTACGAGCGCAGCTCCGATGCGGACAGAGCGCTCGTGCTGATCGAGGCGCAGCTGACTACGGGCAAGTGGACCGACCCGGACCGCGGCAAGGTCAAGCTTGCCGACTACGCCACGACCTGGATTATGCAGCGCCCGAACCTGCGCCCGCGAACGGTGGACCTTTACCGATGGCTACTGAAGAAGCACATCGCACCGCATCTCGGCGGGGTGCCGATCGGCAAGCTGTCCACGACAATGATCCGGGAGTGGCGCGCAGCGCTTCTCGGCAACGGCGTCTCGGTCTCGATGGCGGCCAAGGCATACCGCCTCCTGCGTGCGGTGCTCATGACCGCGGTCGAGGAAGACAAGATCCTGACCCGGAACCCGTGCCGCATCCGCGGAGCTGGTGACGAAGACGCCGCTGAGCGGCCGGTACTGACCGTGGCCGAGGTCTTCGCCTTATCGGAGCGAGTCGGCTGCCGCCCGGTCGGCAACATCCGCGCGCTTCCTGGCGGCGGCTACCGGCTCAGATTCCGGCGGCATGGCGAGATGCGTATCTCGCCCGAGGTATACGGAACGCGCACCGAGGCCCAGCGCGCGCTGTGGGCGATGGCCGACGACGGGCGGGCCGACTCGGTTCGTGACCGCCGGTACCTCGCGCTGGTGCTGCTGGCCACCTTCGCCAGCCTGCGGTGGGGCGAGGTGACCGCGCTGCGGCGCTCGGATCTCGACCTGACAGCGGGCACGGTGCGGGTGCGCGCCGCTTTCATCGAGCGGTCAACCGGTGAGATCCTGCTGGGGCCGCCCAAGTCCAGGGCCGGGCGGCGCGTCGTGGGCATCCCCCAGGCGATCATCCCGGTACTGCGCGAGCACCTGGCGGTCTTCGTCAAGGCCGAACCGGGCGCGCTGGTCTTCCCGGCGTCATGGGCGGCCCGCTACGCCGGGGGAACTTCAACAAGATGTCGGCGTGGCCCTATGCCGTGAGGTCGATCGGTGCCGAGGGCCTGCATTTTCATGATCTGCGGCATACCGGAAACACCTTCGCGGCGTCCAGCGGCGCGGGCCTGCGGGACCTCATGGCACGGATGGGACACGACAGCGAGCGCGCGGCCATGATCTACCAGCACGAGGCGCGCGGCGCCGACCAGGCGATCACCAGCGCCATCGACACCCACGTCCAGGCCGAGCAGGACAACGACGACGACGGCTCAGCGGGCGCGCTCGCCCCGGTGGGCTAATGGCACGTTAATGGCACGGAAGATCGACAACTACCTGGCGGTGGTCGAGGCCAACAGCCGTGATGGCTCCCTGACCTGGCGTTACATGGTGGAGCGGGTGACGAGAATCGAACTCGCACTATCAGCTTGGGAAGCTGACGTTCTGCCATTGAACTACACCCGCGGGACCGCCGGCCGTCTCCCGCCATCCGGAGCGAGCCGCATGCCAGCCTCGGCCTGACACGACATGGTACCGGAACCGGTAGGTTGCCAGCGTGCTGCTCTCCGACCGCGACATCCGGGCTCAGGTCGAGTCGGGCCGGGTCAAGATCGACCCTTATGCGCCCGAGCTGATCCAGCCGTCGAGCGTCGACGTGCGCCTGGACCGGTTCTTCCGGGTCTTCGAGAACCACCGGTACCCGCACATCGACCCGGCGGTGGAGCAGCCCGACCTGACCAGGCTGGTCGAGACCTCAGGCAACGAGCCGTTCGTGCTGCACCCCGGCGAGTTCGCGCTCGCCTCCACCTACGAGGTGGTGACGCTGCCCGACGACGTCGCCGGGCGGCTAGAGGGCAAATCGAGTCTCGGCAGGCTGGGGCTGCTGACGCACTCGACGGCCGGCTGGATCGATCCGGGGTTCTCCGGGCACGTGACCCTGGAGCTGTCCAACGTGGCCACGCTGCCGATCAAGCTGTGGCCCGGGATGAAGATCGGCCAGCTCTGCCTGTTCCGGACCAGCTCGCCCGCCGAGCATCCGTACGGCTCGCCGGTCTACGGCTCGCGCTACCAGGATCAGCGCGGGCCCACCCCGTCGCGGTCGTTCCTGAACTTCTACCGAACGGACGTCTGAGCCGGGCGTGCGCGACGCGCCCGGGCAGACTGCGTTACCGGTGAGTAGGACTGGGCAATAATTGCATTAAGCAGCCCAGGACGAGGACGGCCAGGATGAGCGAGCAGACCAGGCACCATGTCGACGAGCGGCACGCGCGGCAGGTCGCGGAGGCGGCCAGGGAGTCCGCGTGGCTGCAGCCGAGCTTCGGCAAACAGCTCTTTCTCGGCGATTTCCAGCTCGGCCTGATCCACCCGCAGCCGCCGCCGGACGAGGACCTTGCCCGGCGCGGCGAGGAGTTCTGCGGCAGGCTGCGCGAGTTCTGCGAGACATCGGTCAGCGGCGCGGTCATCGAGCGTGACGCGAAGATCCCGGACGAGGTGATCAAGGGACTCGCCGACCTCGGCGCTTTCGGCATCAAGATCTCGCCCGAGTACGGCGGGCTCGGGCTCAGCTACGTCTACTACAACCGCGCGCTGATGATCGCCGGGTCGGCCTCCCCAGCGATCGCCGCGCTGCTTTCGGCGCACCAGTCGATCGGGGTGCCGCAGCCGATCGCTCTCTTCGGCACGCCCGAGCAGAAGCAGCGTTACCTGCCCAGGTGCGCCCGCGGCGAGATCAGCGCGTTCCTGCTCACCGAGCCCGATGTCGGCTCAGACCCGGCCCGGCTGAGTACCACGGCAGAGCCGTCCGCGGACGGCTCCGAGTACGTGCTGAACGGCGTCAAGCTGTGGACCACCAACGGAGTCGTCGCTGACCTGCTGGTGGTAATGGCCCGGGTGCCCAAGAGCGACGGCCACCGCGGCGGCATCACCGCGTTCGTGGTCGAGGCAAACGCCGACGGCGTCACCGTCGAGCAGCGCAACAAGTTCATGGGCCTGCGCGGCCTGGAGAACGGCGTGACCAGGTTCTACCAGGTCCGGGTGCCAGCCGACAGCCGGATCGGGGACGAGGGCAAGGGCCTGAAGATTGCCCTCACCACCCTGAATACCGGCCGTCTGTCGCTCCCGGCAAGCTGCGCGGCAGCCGGCAAGGTGGCTGTCAAGATCGCCAGGGAATGGTCGGCCGAGCGGGTGCAGTGGGGGCGGCCGGTCGGCGAGCACGAGGCGGTCGCCAAGAAGATCTCGTTCATCGCCGCGACCGCCTACGCGATCGAGGCCGTCGTCGAACTGTCCAGCCAGCTAGCGGACGGCAAGCACCAGGACATCAGGATCGAGGCGGCGCTCGCCAAGCTCTACTGCTCAGAGCTGGGCTGCACGATCGCCGACGAGCTCGTGCAGATCCGCGGCGGGCGCGGCTACGAGACGGCGGCCTCGATGGCCGCCAGGGGCGAGCGGGGCGTCCCGGCCGAGCAGATCCTGCGCGACATGCGGATCAACCGGATCTTCGAGGGCTCGTCGGAGATCATGCGCCTCTTCATCGCCAGGGAAGCCGTGGACGCGCACCTCGCCGCCGCCGGGGAGCTCATCGAGCCCGGCGTGCCGGCCGCCCGCAAGGCCCGCGCGGCCGCGAAGGCCGGCGGGTTCTACGCCAGATGGCTGCCCACCCTGGTCACCGGCAAGGGGCAGCAGCCGGGTGCATACGGCGAGTTCGGACCGCTGGCGGTGCACCTGCGGTACGTCGAGCGGGCGAGCAGGAAGCTGGCCCGCGTCACGTTCTACGGGATGGCGCGCTGGCAGGGCAAGCTGGAGCGAAAGCAGGGCTTCCTCGGCCGGATCGTCGACATCGGCGCGGAACTCTTCGCGATCAGCGCCGCCTGCACCCGCGCCCAGCAGGACGCGACCGACGCGGCAGGCACCGATGCCGGCCGCACCGGCTTTGAGCTGGCCGACGCGTTCTGCACGCAGGCGCGGCTGCGCTGCGACGAGCTCTTCGGCCAGCTCTGGGCCAACACCGACGCCCTCGACGTCGCGGTCGCCCGGCGCGTCCTGGCCGGGCGCTACACCTGGCTAGAGAACGGCGTCATCGACCCGTCCACGCCGGGCCCGTGGGTAGCGGCGGCCGAGCCAGGACCGTCGAAGCACGACAACGTCCACCGGCACGCTGGCTGACCCGCGGCCGGCTGCCGTCAAGACCCAGAACCCGGATACATTACGCAGCCTTCGCCGCCGGGTCGCCTGCCCGTCTCGCGGGTCAGGCCCAGGGGCCGGTCACCATCGGCTGCCCCGCAGACCCTCGCGCTGACTCGCCGAACGGCTGGGCTGCGCCGGCCGCGGGCCGGTCACCATCGGCTGCCCCGCAGACCCTCGCGCTGACTCGCCGAACGGCTGGGCTGCGCCGGCCGCGGGCCGGTCACCATCGGCTGCCCCGCAGCCCGAGCAGCTGATCCCGCTCGGCAAGGGCAGCACGCAGTCTGGCCCGTTCATCTTCTAGGTCTTTCACGCGGGCCTCGAGCTCAAGCACCCGGCGGACGGCAGCAAGCGTCAAGCCCTCGCCGACGAGTTCCGTGACGTACTGCACGATCGTGATCTCATTGCGCGTGTAGCGGCGCTGCCCGCCGGCCGAGCGCGACGGCCGCACCACGCGAAACTCGTCCAGCCGCCGCAGGAATGCCTGCTGGATCTCCAGCATCTCGGCAACCTGCCCGACGGTGAACAGGGGCAGGTTCTCGTCATCAAAGGGCAATGACGGCACGGCTGTCTCCATGGATGGTCCGGGCCCGGACGGCTCGGCAATGCGGCCGCCGGGCCCGGATAGCGTACCTCCCGCGGTCGTTTCGCCGCGGTCGCGCCGACGCGTCAGGCGGTGATCGCCTTGGCGTCGGTGCGGACCTCGACCTTGCGCGGCTTGGCCTGCTCCTTGACCGGGATGCGCACGGTCAGCACGCCCGCGTCGAAGTCGGCCTCGATGTGGTCGGCGTCAGCCGTGTCGGACAGGTAGACCCGGCGGGCGAACGAGCCCATCACCCGCTCGCGGATGTACGGCTTCTCCCCCTCGGCGTATTCCTCGGTCCGCTTCGCGCTGACGGTCAGCACGCCGCGCTCAGTGGTCACCTCGATGCTGTCGGGGTCGATGCCCGGCAGGTCGAAGCGGAGCACGACGTCGTCCGCCCGGCGGATGGCGTCCATCCGCATGGCGGCCTGTGGCCGTGTCGTGCCGGTCGCGCCGAACGCCCGCTGGGCGAGCCGGTCGAACTCAGCGAAAGGATCAAACGATGTCAGCAGCACTGCAGTTCACCTCCGTGTGAGCACCACTATCCGGACCTGGCGATCCAGATAAGCTCTGTCTCTACTGTAAGCGAACCTACTACTTCAGTTATATATTCCTTCGACTGCCGGATGTTGATCCGGGCGCTTTAATGATCACGGAGGGTTCTGGGTGCGCGCCACCCTAAAACCCTCCGTGATCATGAAACGGGGCAACGCGGGGCGCTCAGCGATGTTCTCCCCCGTGAGGCGATGCGCTTTGCTGGCTAGCCGACGCGCTCGATGATCGTGGCGTTGGCCTGGCCGCCGCCCTCGCACATGGTCTGCAGGCCGTACCTGCCGCCGGTGAGCTCAAGCTCGTGCAGCAGCTTGGTCATCGTGATCGCGCCGGTGGCGCCGAGCGGGTGCCCGAGCGCGATCGCGCCGCCGTTCGGGTTGGTCTTCTGCAGGGACGCGCCGGTGTCCGCGGACCAGGCGATCAGCACCGGCGCGAACGCCTCGTTGACCTCGAACACGTCGATATCGTCGATGTCCAGCCCGCCCCTGGCTAGCGCCCGCTCGGTGGCCGGGATCGGCCCGGTGAGCATGAACACCGGGTCGGAGCCGACCACCGTCAGCGCGTGGATGCGCGCCCTCGGCGTGAGACCGTGGCGGTCGACCGCGTCTTGCGAGGCGATCATCAGCGCAGCCGCGCCGTCCGAGATCTGCGACGCGGTCGCCGCGGTGAGCTCCCAGCCCTCCCGCAGCGGCGGCAGCGCGGCCATCTTCTCCAGCGACGTGTCCCGGCGCGGGCCCTCATCCGTCGTCACGCCGCCGACCGGGGTAATCTCCCTGGCGAACCTGCCCTCGTCGATCGCGCGGATCGCCCGCTGGTGGCTCTCCAGCGAGTACTCCTCCAGCTGCAGCCGCTTGATCCCCCATTTCTCGCAGACCAGCTGGGCGCCGCGGAACTGGGAGATCTCCTGGTCGCCGTACCGGTCCCGCCAGCCCTGCCCGAACGGCGGTGGCATTCCCTTCTCCAGCGGCAGCATGACGGTCGAGCCCATCGGCACCATGCTCATGCTCTCCACGCCGGCCGCAACCACGAGATCCTGCGTCCCGGACAGCACAGCCTGCGCGGCGAAGTGGACCGCCTGCTGGGACGAGCCGCACTGCCGGTCGATCGTGACGCCCGGCACGTTCTCCGGCAGGCCCGCCGACAGCCAGGCGTTACGCGCGATGTCAATCGACTGCGGGCCGATCTGGGAGACGCAGCCCATGATGACGTCCTCGACCGCGGCAGGATCCGCCCCGGTTCGCGCGACAAGCTCGGTCAGCACGTGCGCGGCCAGGTCGACGGGGTGCACGGCCGCCAGGCCGCCGTTCCGCCTGCCGACGGGGGTACGCACCGCTCCGACGATGAATGCCTCGGTCACCACGCCCTCCATCGGCCGCCGCCCGGTCCCTGCCGTTAGTCCATCGACTGCGCGTATCGCGCGCGTTCGTGCATATTGCACGGTCACTCCGAGATTACCCCGGTGCTCGCCCGGCACCATAGGGGCGATCACCCGATACCCGCCAAAGGGGCATCGACCGGTAACGCCAGGGCGCGGCCTCGGTACCCGCCAGACGGTCGGTTGCCCGCGAGGCGCGGCCTCGGTGTCCGTCGATCATCGCCCTAGCCCTTGATTCCGGCCCTCACCCGGCCCCGCGCGACTACTATCCGTGATGTCAGGCTACTGATCGTGCAGCTGGGGCGGTCGCGGATGTGCCCGCGGGGGGCTATTTCCTTGATCGCGGAGGGTTTTGGGTGTTGTGACCCCCAAAAGCCTCCGCGATCAAGGAACGAATAGGGGCGGGGCACGGGACTGGGCACGAGGGCGCGGGGCGCGAGGGGCGCGAGGGGCGCTTCTCGCAGGCGTAGCACGGGGGCGACATGAGAGCATTGGCCGAGAGCGTCGAGGCAGGTCCGGGGCTGGTGAGCATCGGGGAGCTTGCCAGGGATGCCGGCGTGAGCAGCCGCACCATCAGGTACTACGAGGAACTCGGGATCATCCCCGAGCCGCGCCGCTCGGCCGGCGGCACCCGCAAGTACCCGCGCGAGTACCGCGGCTATGTCGAGACCGCACTCGCGCTGAAGGATCTGGGCTTCCGGCTGGACGAGGTCAAGCCGCTGACCCGGCTCGCGCTCGGCCGGCCGGCCAGCGCCGGGCAGCGGGATGCCGCTGAGCGGCTGGTGGCCGATCGCATCGAGGCGCTGGGCCAGCAGATGACGGTGTTGCGCAGGCTGCAGGAATCCGTGCGGCGCCCGGACACCGGCGGCGCCCAGGAGATCCTGCAGTGGCGCGAGCAGGTGACGGCCCCGGCTTCGCCCGATCCCGCATCCTGACCCCGCGGCCACTGCCTGCCGGTCTCGCCCGGGCCTATGCTCAGCGGGAGAAGACCCCCCGGAGGCAGTGATGACGACAGGGCTGATCCTGCTGGCTTTCCTGGCCATCCTTGTCGCGTTCTTCCTGACCAGGATGCGGCGCAGGCTCGGGCTTGGGGTAACCGGCGGTACCTGGGCCGTCATCATCGCGGTATTCGCGATCATCGTGCTTAGCCTGTGGGCGTCTTCCCAGCACTGATCCCGTTTCCAGCACTGATCCCGCGGCAGGCGCCGACGGCGGCGCGCCCCGGTCAGCGCGCGGCGATGCCGCCGCTGAGCGGGACCTCGAACCATACGGCCTTGCCGTCATGGGTCGGCCGTGATCCCCACCGGGTCGCCAGCTGATCGACCAGGTACAGCCCTCGCCCGCCTTCGTCGGTCTCCCCGGCGCTGCGGATCCGGGGCAGCCGGAGATCGGCATCGAAGACTTCGACCCAGATCGAGGCGATGCCCCGGCGGAGCCTGAGCGTGAACTCCTTCCTCGCGGCACCGCCGCGGCCGGTGGTGAAAGGCGGATCAGGCCAGTCGGCAAGCAAGTCGTCTTCTTCGGCCCAGCCAGGGATGCCGCCCTGGGCCCGGCCGGCCGCAATGGTCCCGGCCAGCCCGGCGGCCAGATCCGGAACGGAGCCGGACCCCTCTGCCACGAACTCGTTCCGCGGGCTCGGCGAGATCGCCGCGTGCAGTACGACGTTCGTGACCACCTCGGATACGAGCAGGCAGGCCAGGTCCACCTGCTCAAGCTCCATGCCCCAGCGGGCGAACGTGTCGTGCGCCAGCCGCCGCGCCTCGGACACCCGGATCGGCTCCGCCGGGAAGTTGCCCTCCCAGGAGGCGAGGTCCGTGGCCGACGTGCGCACCACGACGATGGCCATGTCGTCGTCGATGTCTCCGGGAACGGCCTGCTCGGCCGCCTGCGCGATGTCCTCGACGCTGCCGCGCGCCACCGACCGCACGGCCTGGCGCAGCATCTGCAGCGCCTCCGCCTCGGTGTAGTGACCGGTCCCGTCGGCGCGCTGGCGCCGGTCGGTCAGGCCGTCGGTGTAGAAGACGAGCGTCGAGCCGGGCGCCAGATGCCGGGTTTCCTCCCGGTAGGGCGGCACGCCCGCGATGCCCTGCCCGCGCACCCCGAGCAGCAGTCCCTTGTGCTGAATCTCCATCTGGCCGACATCCAGACCGGTGACAAGCAGCGGCGCGTCATGGCCCGCATTGGCGAACGACAGGCTGCGAGACCATGCGTCGTAGACCAGGTACGTACAGCTCACGATCGGCGGATCGGCGGCCGGGAGCCCGCGGGCATCCGCCTGTGACGGACCCAGCGTCCGGCACCAGTCGTCCAGCCTGCGAAGTATCTCGGCCGGCGGCTTGTCGTCCTGGGCGAAAGCGCGCAGCGCCGCCCGCAGCTGGCCCATGATCGCCGCCGCGCGCGCTCCGCGCCCTTCCACATCGCCGATCACGATTCCCACCCGGCCCGCCGACAGCGGGATGATGTCGTACCAGTCGCCGCCCACCTGGGTCTGGATGCCCTGGCCGTGGGTCTCCAGCGGCTTCGCTGGCACGTATTTGTAGGCGACCTCGAGGCCGTCTACCGCCGGCGGATTCTGCGGCAGCAGACTGACCTGGAACGCCAGGGCGGTTCGGCGCTCCTCCTCGAACAGCATCGCGTTGTCAATCGCGATCGCCACCCTGCTGGCGATCGCGCTGAGGAAGTCACGGTCATCGGCCCCGTAGTGCGGCTCCTCCCGCTCCGTCAGCGTCGACAGCGCCAGGCTCATCACGCCGAGCAACTCGCCGCGGGCGATGAGCGGCGCGGCGATGACCGACCTGAGGCCGACGTCATTGCAGGTCTGCAGGCTCGCCGGGCTCGGCGCCGGGTAATGCTCGGCCGCCATGTCCGGCACGATGACCGTTTCCATGCGGGCCATCGCCTGCTGGCAGAAATGGCCCTCCGGGTACGTGATCTGCTCGCCCGTCATCGCCCAGGTGCCCGGCTCCGGCATCCATCCCCTGGCATGGAACTGCGCCCGGCGGACCAGCTTGTCGCTCTGGATCAGGTCGATCAGGCAGTGGTCAGCGAACTGCGGCACTAGCGTCTCGGCTACCTGCCGCAAGGTGGTGTCGAACTCAAGGGAACCGGCCAGCCGTTCCCCGATGCGCTCGAGCAGGCCGATCTGCTCCCGCTCCCGCATGCTGCCGCGCCTGGTCGCCTCCCGCGCCATGATCACGATGCCGGTGATCGCGCCGCCCTCCGGGCGCAGCGGCACCGCCTGTGCGCGGACGAAGGCGCGGGAGCCGTCGGTGCGCAGGATCGCGAAGGTGCCCTCCCACGCCCGGCCGCGCAGGACCTGGCCCGCCAGGTCGTTGGCCTTTTGCAGGTCGCCTTCCTCGAAGCCCAGGGAAAGGAGCGACCGGCCGACGAGACGACCGGGATCGTCGGGAAATCCGAACAGCCTTACCGCGAAGGAATTCGCGTACTGAAGATTGCCCAGCCGGTCGGTGACGACAACGCCCGCCTCGGCCTGGTCGAGGACGGCGTCCCCGCCAAGCCGCGTCGCGATATCGCCAACCACGGCATCACCTGACCGCCTCATCGGGCTGCCGCCGGACCACGGGTGCCATAGCTGGCGCGCCTGTCGCCGCAAATGTCACGACCTCGTAACGAACACGTGCGTGGCGACATGGCGGGGCAGCTCCGCCGCACCACCGCTAACTCTGTCCTCACTTGTCACCCGCACGCCGTCGTCGCACGCCGAGAGCGTTACCTCGTGCCCCGGCTGTATCCCTATGTCCTTTAGTTTAAGCATCAAATCCTGATCGCTCTGGACTTGCTCGCTTATCCGGCGAATCACCACCTGCTCCGCACGCGCTGATGCGATCTTGGTCATGGCCACCGCATCCTCAAGACCGGCTGCCATTGCCCGCTTGCTGGCGTCGGCGGGTATCCCGAGTTCGTCGAGTCCGGGAATGATATTTCCGTGCGGGCAGTGGACGGGATACTCAAGCAACTCGGCCAGCCGGCGCTCCACGTTGTCGGAAATCACGTGCTCCCACCGGCAAGCCTCGATGTGAACCTCTTCCCAGGGCAGTCCGATGACCTCGACAAGCAGGCACTCGGCCAGCCGGTGCTTGCGCATCACGCCGACTGCCAGCGCGCGGCCGGTGCTGGTCAGGGACAACTGCCGGTCTCCCGCTACCAGGACCAGCCCGTCGCGCTCCATCCGCGCGACCGTCTGGCTCACCGTCGGGCCGCTTTGCGACAGCCGCTCGGCAATGCGAGCACGCAACGGGATGATGCCTTCCTCTTCCAGTTCGAAGATCGTGCGAAGGTACATCTCCGTCGTGTCGATCAGCCCGTGCGCTGTCAAGGGTCACTCCCTTCAGCACCGATGCTATGCCCGAGTGGCACAGTGGCGAACCGGGGAGAAATCCGCCCGGCCGCAGGCTAGCGCGCTATGACCTTGCTCGCCCTCCGGAAGCCCGCGGCAGCGGGAATTACGCGGGCCGGCCGGATCCGGTCATCATGGCGCCTGGCGCTCGATCACCCACTGACCGCCGTGCCGCCGGTAGCGGAACCTGTCGTGCAGCCGGTTCGCCCGGCCCTGCCAGAACTCCATAGTCACCGGGACTACCCGGTACCCGCCCCAGAAGTCCGGCATGGGCACCGGCGTCCCCTCCGGCCACTGGTCTGCCAGTCGCTCGTAGCGCTCGTCCAGCTCATCCCGGGACTTAAGCACGGACGACTGCCTGCTGGCCCACGCGCCGAGCTGTGACCCGCGCGGCCGGCTGCGGAAGTAGGGCTCGCTCTGCTCGGTAGACAGCGCGGTGACCGTCCCCTCGATGATCACCTGGCGCCGCATCGCATGCCACGGGAAGAGCAGGCAGGCCCGCGGGACGGCGGCCAGGTCCGTGCCCTTCCTGGAAGTACGGTTGGTATAGAAGGTAAAGCCGCCGGGATCGTAGCTCTTGAGCAGCACCGTCCTGGCCCGCGGCCAGCCATCGCCGGAGATCGTCGCCAGCACCATGGCGGTCGGCTCCGGCAGCGGGACCGCCGACGCGTCCGCCAGCCACCGGGAGAACTGGATGACCGGGTCGGCGGCCAGCATGGCCTCGTCAAGGCCGGCCGGCGGCCGGTCCGCCCCGGGCTGGCTCGCCGCGGCCAGGCTTGCCTCGGGCTGGCTGACCTCGGGCTGGCTGACCTCGGGGCCGATCGCCGCGGCCGGGCTCGCCTCGGGCTGGCTGACCTCGGGGCCGGTCGCCGGG
>WNGD01005414.1_pt1 | contig 12388 bp, 11 predicted proteins | sample 5400671 | NCBI WGS metagenome assembly WNGD01 (sample SAMN13153369, study PRJNA577476) | soil metagenome | isolation source: 40 cm soil or saprolite under grassland replicate 2 | place: USA:California | collected 2016-06-15
CGGACTGGCTGCACGGTCACCTCGGCGCCCGCGGCGTGGGTGTCGTGGTCGAGGCGGAGCACCTGTGCATGAGCCTGCGCGGCGTGCGCGCCCGCGGCTCGCGCACGGTCACCAGCGCGCTGCGCGGGGACATGCGCACGGACGCGCGGACCCGTGATGAGTTTCTGGCGCTCACTCGCGACGGCGGGTGAACTCACAGGCCCGGCCTACCATGAGTGACATGCCCGGCCAGCCCGACGCAGCCGACGTGCGGGGCCCCGGCCCGGACCGTAAACGCCGCACGCAGGGCGTTCCCGGCACTGATGCCAGACCCGGCGCGGGCGGCCCCACTCCGGAAGGGAACCTCGGCGTGCTGGCCGCGCTCGGCGAGCCCGCCCGGCGCGCGCTGTACACCTACGTGGCCGCCCAGGGCCGCCCCGTCTCGCGGGACGAGGCGGCGGACGCGACCGGCATGAAGCGGGCGACGGCAGCCTTCCACCTTGAGCGGCTGGCGGCGGACGGACTGCTCGAGGTGGGCTTCGCCCGGCTGTCCGGACGGGCCGGGCCCGGCGCGGGCCGGACGGCGAAGCTGTACTCGCGAGCGCACAGGCAGATCGAGGTCTCGCTGCCCCCTCGCAGGTACGCGGTCGCGGGTGACATCCTCGCCAGTGCCGTGGAAGAGGCGCAACGGCTGTCGCTCCCCGTCGGCGATGCGGTCACCCGGGCCGCCGAGCGGGCCGGGCGGCAGGTGGCGGCGGGTGGCGCCGACCTGGCCGGCGTGCTGGCGAGCCTCGCCTACGAGCCCCGCGATACGGACACGGGCGAGACCCAGCTCACCAACTGCCCCTTCCATGAGCTCGTGGTGCGTCACCGCGACCTCGTTTGCACGCTGAACCTGCACCTGCTGCGCGCCATCCTGGCCGAACTGGGCGTGCCGGCCCGGGCACGGCTCGATCCTGCCGAGGGCCGGTGCTGCGTGACGATCACCCCGAGCTGAGGCCGCCCAGCAGGGATTCCGGCACGTCAACGAGCCGGGATCGGAGGTACTCGCCGAGCCCCTTCGCCTGCGGGTCCGGCCGGGCCGAGGCCGCCACGCCGCGGCCGAGCAGGCCGACGATGACGAAGTTCAGCGCCGCCAGGTTGGGCAGCTCGTAACGGCGGATCTCCAGGCCGGCCGCCTCAGGCAGCAGGGCCCGGATGCGCTCCACGGTGAGTTCGCCGCGCAGCCACGCGAACGCGGCGGGGTCACGTCCCCAGAGGCCGACGTTGGCGTTGCCGCCCTTGTCCCCCGAGCGGGCCCCGGCGATCCGCCCGAGCGGCACCCGCACCGTGGGCCCGGCGGCCGCGCGCGGGGCCGCGGCACCCGCTGCCGCAGGCGGTGCGGGCCCGGCGCCGGTACCGGCCGCGGCCGCCGTGCCTGGCTCGCCGGCCGCCATCCCCGCCTCGCCGGCCGCCGCGGTGTGCGGCACCGCCCGGCGCTCGCCACCGGGCAGGACCACAACCTGCTCCACCGCGTCGGGCGGAACCAGCGTCGGCCAGTAAACCCCGTAGGCGGTCGCGGAGGTGGGCGGCGTGGTGGTGTGGAACCCCGCGTACCCGCCGAGCGCGAGCGCCATGGTGGCGTCGGAGAACTCCCGGCCCACCCGGCCCGCATCGTCGCCGAAGACCGTGATCCGCAGGTGCGCGGTGGCCTGCTCATTCGCGGGGGCATCGGGCTTGTCGAACCGCAGCAGCCGGACATCGGTGGCCGCGAAGCGGTCCTCGCCGCCGAGCAGGCCGAACAGTTCCTGCCGGGCCCATGCCGCCTTCTGGTCGATGTCCATGCCGGTCAGCACCAGGGTCATCGTGTTGCGGTAGCCCCCCAGGTAGTTCACGGCCACCTTGAGGGTGGGCGGCGGCGGGCTGCCCCGCGCGCCCGAGATGAGCACCCGGTGCCGGCCCTGCTCGGTCAGCCGCACCGCGTCGAAATGCGCGATCACGTCGGGGCCCAGGTAGTCCGGCCCGGCGATCTCGTACAGCAGCTGGGCGGTGACCGTCCCCGCCGAGACCAGCCCGCCCGTCCCGTCGTGCTTGGTGATGACCGCGCTTCCGTCGCCGCTCACCTCGGCGATCGGGAAGCCCGGGTACCGGCGGTCGGTGATCTCGTCCAGGAACGGGTAGTTCCCGCCGCAGGCCTGCGGGCCGCACTCGATGACGTGGCCGGCGACGACCGCCCCCGCCACGGCGTCCCAGTCGGTTCGCCGCCAGCCGTGCCACCAGGCGGCGGGCCCCGAGGTGAGCGCGGCGTCGGTGACCCGCGGGCAGATGACCACATCCGACCCGGCCGCGAGCGCCTCGGTGATCGGCCACCCGCCGAGGTAGGCGTTGGCCGTGACCGGCTCGACGCCGGCGTCGGCCAGCCGCTGGCCGGTGTCGGTGTTGGCCAGGCTGAGCCCGGCCGCCTGCAGGTCCGCCATCTGCCCCAGCAGGTCGTCCCCGGTGACGAAGGCCACGGCGGGCCGGAGGCCGAGCCGGGCGGCGACCTTGTCAACCTCGTCCGCAAGGCCGGCCGGGTTGAGCCCGCCGGCGTTGACGACGATCTTGATCTGCCGGTCCAGGCAGGTGCCCAGGATCTGTTCCAGCTGGATCAGGAAGGTCTTCGCGTAGCCAGCGGCCGGGTCCTTCTGCCGTGCCTTCCCCAGGATCAGCATGGTCAGTTCGGCGAGGTAGTCCCCGGTCAGCACGTCGATCGGCCCGCCCTCGACCATCTGCCGCGCGGCGGGCAGCCAGTCGCCGTAGAAGCCCGAGCAGTTCGCGATACGGACCGGCCGCGCGGCGCCGGCCGCGGGCGCGGAGCCGGCCCCTGTCACGAGCCGCCGTCCTCGTCGACGCCACCGGCATCCCGCGGGCCGGCGCCCGCCCGCGGCGGCCGGCCGGGCCCGGGTGGGCCGGCGAACGCCTGCGCCAGATCCAGCCAGGCGTCGGCGACGGGCCCGGTGGCTCGCAACGCCGTGTCGGAGCGGTGCCGGCGCTGGGTGACCAGTAGGCAGAAGTCCAGCGCGTCGCCCTCCACCAGGTTCGCCGCGTCCCCGGGGCCCCACGTCCAGAGCACGGTGCCGGGCCCGTCGCGCCCGCCGGGGGCGGTGAGCGCGACGCGGACCGGGGCCTGCGGCACTGGCTTGCCCCGCAGCTGGAAGCTGAAGGCCATGGTGGCCACGCCCAGGTGGGCGACGTGGCGCAGCCGCGCCGTTGGCTCGCGCCGCCGGCCGAGCGCGTCGGCGACGTCCTGCCCATGTGCCCATGTCTCCATCAGCCGGGCGGTGACCGAGGAGGCGTCGCTCATCGGCGGGCCGTACCACGGCAGCCGGGCCGAGGGGTCGAGCCCGGCGAATACCCGCAGGTACGCGGCGCGGGCCCGGTTCAGCCAAGCCCGCAGCGCGGCAGGTGGCAGGTGACGGTGGTCGCGCGCGATGACCTCGGTGAAGTCCGCGCCCACCGTGATGGCCTGCTCCGCCTCCCGCTGGAACCTGCCCGGGTCGGTGGCCGCGAGCGTCGCCGCCTCATCGAAGTACGCCAGGTGGCTGATCTGGTCGCGGATGGCCCAGCCCTCCGCCGGCGTGGGCAGGACCCAGTCGGGACCGGCCAGCGGTGCCAGCAGCGCGTCGAGATCGCGGGTCTCCGCGGCCAGGTCGCCGATCAGGGCCGTCATGTCTACTGCCATCAGCGGCCCTTCCACACAGGCCGGCGTTTTTCGCTGAACGCGGCGGGCCCCTCCTGGGCGTCCTCGCTCTCATAGACCGGCTTCCAGATCTCGTCCGCCGCCCGGTACGCCCGGCTGAGCGGCATCTCGGCGATCAGCGCCACGGTCCGCTTGGCCGCCAGGACCGACAGCGGCGCGTTGGCGGCTATCCGCTCGGCCGTCGCCTGGGCCGCGGCATGCAGGTCGGGCGCCGGGACCACCTCGTTGACCAGGCCGATCTCGTGAGCCCGCCGGGCCGTGATCGGGTCGCCGGTGAGCAGCAGCTGCATCGCCACCCGGGGCGGGATCAGCCACGGCAGCGGCGCGGCCCACGGCGCGCCGCGGCCGACCCTCGCCTCGGTGATCGCGAAGGTGGCGGTGTCGGCGGCGACGCACAGGTCACAGCTTTGGGCCAGCAGGAATCCGCCCGCGTAGGCGGCGCCGTTGACCGCCGCGATGACCGGCTTGGCCACGGCGACGGTGCGGCCGATCTGTGGCAGGAACTCCGGCGGCGGGACCTTGAGGCCGGCCGCCGCCATCTCCTTCAGGTCGGCGCCGGCGCAGAACGCCTTGTCGCCAGCGCCGGTGAGCACCAGCACCCGGGCCACGTCGTCGGCGTTGAACCGGCGCAGGCCCGCGGCCAGCCCGTCACGGACGTCGGCGGACAGCGCGTTGCGGGCCTGCGGCCGGTCGATCGTCAGCCAGGCCGCCGGGCCCTCGTTCTCGTAGCGCACCACGTCGGTCATGCCGGCTCCTGCTCGACCCGCGCGAGCCGGGCGCCGGCGTCGATCGCCTGCCCGGCGTGCACGCTCACCTCGGTCACCTCGCCAGCGTGCGGGGCGCGGACCGTGTGCTCCATCTTCATGGCCTCGATCACCACCACCGGCGCGCCCGCGGCGATGCGCTCGCCCGGCGATACCACGACACGGATCACCGTCCCCGGCATGAGGGCGAGCAGCGACCCAGGCTCGGCCGGCGGCCGCGGCGGCGGGAACCGGTCCACCTCCGTCAGCACGCTGGCGCCCAGCGGGCTGTCGACGTAGTCGACGGCGCCGACCCGGTGCACGCTCACCCGGCGGCGGATCCCGCCGACCGTGAGGTCTACCCCGTCGGGGGCCGCCCGGTGCACGGTGACCCCGGGCAGCGGCTGCCCCCCGACGGCGAGCTGGACCCCGGCGCGGCCGGCCCGGTACACCAGCTCGAGCTGCTGGCCAGCGCAAGCGTAGGCCGTCACCTGGCCGTCACCCGGCACGTTGCGCCAGCCCGGCGGGATGCCCGGCAGCACGGTGGCGCCGGCCCGCCGCCGGGCCTGGCCGGCCAGCGCGGCCGCCGCGGAGTGCAGGGCGAGGGCGTCCCCGTCCGGCGACGCACCGAGCTTCGCCGGGTCGTGCCGCTCCAGGTAGCCGGTGTCGATGGCGCCGGCCCGGAACTCCGGCTCACGCAGCACACCGACCAGCAGGTCCCGGTTGGTGGTGACGCCGTGCACCCGGGCCCGGGCCAGTGCCCGGGCCAGCCGGCGGCAGGCCGCCTCCCTGCTCGGGCCGTGGGCGATCACCTTGGCCAGCATCGGGTCGTAGTGTGCGGTGACCACCGTGCCTTCGGCGACGCCCGCGTCCACCCGGACGCCCGGGACGCCGCCGATCGTGAACCTGTGCACGGTGCCGGTGGCGGGCTGGAAGCCGGCGGCGGGGTCCTCGGCGTAGAGGCGGGCCTCCACCGCATGGCCGGTGATGCGCGCCGAGGCCACCTCGGCGGGCAGCGGGTGCCCCTCGGCGACGGCGAGCTGCAGGGCCACCAGGTCGAGGCCGGTGACGAGTTCGGTGACCGGGTGCTCGACCTGGAGCCGGGTGTTCATCTCCAGGAAGTAGAACGATCCGCCGCCGTCCAGCACGAACTCGACCGTGCCCGCGCCCACGTAGCCGACGGCCCGCCCGGCCGCCACCGCCGCGGCGGTGAGCTCGGCGCGCAGCCGCTCGTCGACCGCGGGCGAGGGAGCCTCCTCGATGATCTTCTGATACCTGCGCTGGATCGAGCATTCGCGCTCGAACAGGTGCGTGAGGTTGCCGTGGCTGTCCCCGACGATCTGTACCTCGATGTGGCGGGGCCGGTCCAGGTACCGCTCCAGGAACACGGTCCCGTCGCCGAACGCCGACGCAGCCTCGCGCCCGGCGCCGGCGACCGCCTCGGCCAGGTCGCCGGGGGCCGCCACGATCCGCATGCCCCGGCCGCCGCCGCCGAAGGCGGCCTTGACCAGCAGGGGGTAGGCGATTCCCGCGCCCTTTCGTTTGGCATCAATGGCCTGGCCGTCGGCGTCGGGGGCCGCGGGCAGGCCGCCCGCGCCCGTCGGAACGGTCACGTGGGGCAGCACCGGGACGCCCGCCGCCGCCATCAGCTGCTTGGCCGTGATCTTGGAGCCCATCGCCTCGATCGCCTCCGGCGGCGGGCCAACGAAGATGAGGCCGGCGCGCGTGCAGTCGCGGGCGAAGGCGGCGTTCTCCGCCAGGAACCCGTACCCCGGGTGCACCGCCTGTGCACCGGTGGCGTGGGCGGCAGCGATGATCGCGTCCCCGCGCAGGTACGTCGCGGCGGGGGCGGCGCCGGGCAGGGCGACCGCCTCGTCGGCGGCGGCCACGAACGGCGCACCGGCGTCGGGATCGCTGAACACCGCCACGGTCGCGACGTCCAGTTCGTGGGCGGTGCGCATGATCCGCAGCGCGATCTCGCCCCGGGCGGCGACCAGCAGCTTGCCGATGGCGGGCACGGCGGTCACATCCGGAAGACGCCGTAGCCGCGGCGTCCCTCGACCGGGGCGGAGTGCGCGGCGGACAGCGCGATGCCGAGCACGGTACGGGTGTCGCGGGGATCGATCAGCCCGTCGTCGTACAGCCGCGCGGTGACGAAGAAGGCGTGCGACTCCCGTTCGATCTGGGCCTCGATCGCCTGCCGCCGCTGCTCGTCGGCGGCCTCGTCGAAGGGCCGGCCCGACGCCTGTGCGGCGGCGCGGCCCACGATCGACATCACCCCCGCCAGCTGTGCCGCGCCCATGACCGCGAGCTTGGACCCGGGCCAGGCGAACAGCAGGCGCGGGTTGTAGGCACGGCCGCACATGCCGTAGTTGCCGGCGCCGAACGAGGCGGCCATGTTCAGCGTGATGTGCGGCACCGTGCTGCCCGTGACCGCATTGATCATCTTGGCGCCGTCCTTGATGATCCCTCCCTGCTCGTAGGAGGTGCCGACCATGTAGCCGGTCGTGTTCTGCAGGAACAGCAGCGGCGTGTCGGTCTGGTTGGCCAGCAGGATGAACTCCGCCGCCTTCTTGGACTCCTCGCTGAACAGCACCCCCCGGGCGTTGGCGAGCACGCCGACCGGGTAGCCGTGCACCGATGCCCAGCCTGTCACCAGGCTGGTGCCGTAGGACTCCTTGTACTCGCCAAAGCGGGAGCCGTCCACCACCCGGGCCAGCACCTCGCGCGGGTCGAACGGCACCCGGACGTCGGCGGGCGCGATGCCGAGCAGCTCCTCGGGGTCGTGAGCCGGCTCGTCGGCGGGCAGCGAGGGCGGCGGACCGAGCTTGCGCCAGTTGAGCTCGGAGACGATCCGGCGGCCGAGCCGGATCGCGTCCCGCTCGTCGGTGGCGAAGTAGTCGGCCAGCCCGGACACCTGTGCGTGCATCCGCGCGCCGCCGAGCTCTTCGTCGTCGGCGTCCTCGCCGGTGGCCATCTTCACCAGCGGCGGCCCGCCGAGGAACACCTTGGCCTGGCGGTCGACGAACACCGTGTAGTCACACATGCCCGGCACGTAGGCGCCGCCCGCGGTGGAGTTGCCGAAGACCAGCGCGATGGTGGGTACGCCCAGCCCGGAGAGCTCGGTGAGGTCGTGGAAGATCTTGCCGCCCGGGACGAAGATCTCGGACTGGGTGGGCAGGTCCGCGCCGCCGGACTCGACCAGGTTGATGACCGGCAGCCGGTTGCGCCGGGCGATCTCCAGCGCGCGCAGCGACTTGCGCAGCGAGTAGGGGTTCGCCGCGCCGCCCCGGACGGTCGGGTCGTGGGCGATGAGGATGCATTCGACCCCGCTCACCACGCCGATGCCGGTGACCAGGCTCGCCCCCACGGTGAACTCGGTGCCCCACGCCGCCAGCGGGGACAGCTCGAGGAAGTGGGCGTCGCGGTCGAGGAGTAGCTCGATCCGCTCCCTGGCCAGCAGCCGGCCCCGCGCCCGGTGACGTTCCGCGTACCGCGGCCCGCCGCCCGCCCGCGCCAGGTCCAGCTGCTCGTCGTGCTGGCGGAGCAGCGCCAGCTGCGCCTCCCGGTTGGCCCGGTATTCCGCCGATCCGGTGTCGAGGGAGGAGCGCAGCGGGTTACCTTCCGCGGCGCGGGCCGCCGCCGCTGTCGGCACGCCGCCGGTCACCCCCATCGCCGCCGCCGGATGGCGGACGTCGCCGCCCCGTCCCGGATCATGGCTCCTGCTGCCACGCCTGCCTCCACCGCCCTGGGTCGCCTATTCGTGATCATGACTTCGGTGTCGCCGGATGTACAGCCAGCTCATGATCATGAAAGCGGTGCCGGACTAGTCAGAAGCCGTTCAGCAGCGATGAGTTCAGCCCGCTGACCGCCGCGCCCGCCCGCCGCATCCGGTCCGGCTGGCCGCTGGGGAGGTCAAGGGTGACGGTGAGGCCGCCGCCGGCGGTGTCCGACAGAGCGGCCGCACCGCCGTTGGCCGTCACCAGCCGGTGCACGATGGCCAGGCCCAGGCCGGCCCCCGCTGAGCTGGTGCTCACGAACCGGCGGAACGCGGCCTCCTGCTGTGCCTTGCTCATGCCCGGCCCGTCGTCGGCGACGGTGATCCTGGCTCCCTGGCTGTTGGCGGAGGCGGTGACCCTGACCTGGCCACCGGAGGGGACCACATCAAGCGCGTTCGCCAGCAGATTGTCGAGGATCTGTTCCAGGTGGCCATCCCCGAGAGTGGCCCGCACCCTGGTCAGGCACCGCGTCGTGAGCCAGATGCCGCGCTCCTCCGCGACCGGCCCCCAGGCCGCGGCGCGGTCCTGGATCACCGCGTCGACGGCGACCTCCACCGGCTTGGACACCGCGTTCTCCGCCCGTGCGATCGCCAGCAGGCCGTCCACCAGGCGGGACAGCCTGACGATCTCGCCCTGCGCGGCAGCCAGCTCCGAGGCGGTGGCCTGGTCGGCGTCCTGGGTGAGCAGGTCCAGCCGCAGCCGGAGCGCGGCGAGCGGGGTGCGCAGCTGATGGGAGACGTCGGCCATCATGGCGCGGTTACCGTGGACGAGCGCCTCAAGCCGCCCGGCCATGGTGTTGAACGTCTGGGCGAGGCGGCGTACTTCCGGCGGCCCGTGCCCGGTCCCGGACCGGGTGTCCAGCGCGCCGGTGCCGAGCTGCTGCGCCGCCACATCCAGGGCGGACAGAGGCCGTCCCACCCAGCGTGCCAGCATGACCGCGGCGAGCGCCGCCGCCAGCAGGCCGATCGCCGCCACGGCGCTCAGCCATGCCCAGAGCATGTGCAGGCGGTTGTGGAGCTCATGCGTGGAACGGGAGAGCACCACCGCCCCGTCCGGGCTGTTCTTGTTGCTCCCCATGCTCGCGACCACGACCCGCAGCCGACCCCCCACCTCGGATGAGGCGGCGTCGCCCCCGCGCAGGACCGTCGCGACGGCCACGCCGGTGCCCGGTGGGACGGGCGGAACCTCCCCGCCAGCCCTGGTGGTGTATGCGACCAGCCCGCGGTGCGGGTCATAGACCCATGCCTCGTCACCGTCCCCTCGCGTGTTCGCCAGGGCCTTGTCGAGGGCCCGGTCGACCGCGTGATCGTCGAGACTCCTCTCCGCCACCCCCGCCAGCGCGTGTGCGGACATGAGGGCTTGCATGCGGAACGAATCCTGCTCCCGCCCGGCGGTAACCAGCCCGAGCGGAATCACCGCGACGATCAGCAGGGCGCTGACCAGCGCCAGCATGGTGAACACGATCCGGCGGGCCATCAGGGATTACCGAGACGGAAGCCCCTGCCGTAGGCGGCTTCGATTGGCACGCCAAGCTTGCGCCGGAGCGCGGCCACATGCACGTCCAGCACCTTGGTCGGCCCGTACCAATGGGCATCCCAGGCGCAATCCAAGATCTCCTGCCGGCTCACGACCCGGCCCGGCTCGGCGGCCAGGCATTCCAGGATGTCGAACTCCTTGGGGGTCAGCGCCACCTCATGCCCTGCCACAGTCACCTTCCGGGCACGCACGTCGACCGCCAGCGGGCCGTGCCGGAGCACCCCATCGCCGGGGTGGACCCGCCGCAGCACCGCCCGGATCCTCGCCAGCAGCTCGGCCAGGCCAAACGGCTTGACCATGTAGTCATCCGCCCCCGCGTCCAGGGCGAGCACGCGCTCCGGCTCCTCACCCCGGGCGGTCACCACGATGATCGCCACCGCGGACCGCTGGCGGAGCTCACGGCAGATGTCCACGCCGTCGCCGTCCGGCAGGCCCAGGTCCAGCAGGACGACGTCGGGATCGGCCCGGCTCAGGGCGCCGGCGCCGGTCGTGACGTGATCGACGGCATATCCGCTGCGGCTCAGCCCCCGCACCAGCTGGGTGGCGATCCCCGGGTCGTCTTCCACGACCAGCACGCAGGCGGGGCCCGCGTGCGGCAGCGCGGCACGGCAGGGCTGGCACTCCGGCGACGTCATGGCACTACGTTAGGGGCCGGCGCCTGGTCCGGTGCGGGACGGGGCGGTCGCGGGCGTGAAGAGCCGCCGGCGGCGGCGCCTGTCGCCATGGCCGACGCGAGCGTGAGGGCAGCGGCGAGGGTTGAGGGTGCGTGGCAACGGCGCATGGCGTCCCCTTCGCCGGACCGGTCAGGCAGCCAGCCTGCCGCCGGAGCGCCCATTGAGCTTAGCGCTCGTCCCCGCGACCTGGCTGGCCGATGAGCGATAGGCTCCGGCTGGATGATCGTGATCGTGGCAGGTGTTTCGGGCAGCGGCAAGTCGACGGTCGGCGCCCTCCTCGCCGGGCAGCTGGGCTGGGAGTTCGAGGACGGGGACGATCTGCACCCGGCCAGCAATATCGCCAAGATGGAGATCGGCGTGCCGCTGACCGACGAGGATCGCTGGCCCTGGCTGGATGCGGTGGCCGCGTGGGTCGACCGGTGCGCCGCGGCGGGCAGGTCGGCCGTCGTCGCCTGCTCAGCGCTGAAACGTTCCTACCGCGACCGGCTCCGTGCCGGGCGCCCGGACCTGCAGATGATCTTCCTGCGGGTCGACCGCGACATCCTGGTCGCCCGGCTGGCGGAGCGGCACGGTCACTTCTTCCGCCCAGAGCTGCTCGACAGCCAGCTGGCGGACGCCGAGGTTCCGCTTGCGGACGAGCGAGCCATCGTGGTGGACGCCAACGAGCCGCCCACCGACGTCGTACGGGAGATCATCCGGCGGCTGGGGCTCAGCTCGTAACCCCTCCACCGTGCCCACGACGGCGTGACCCCGCGCGGCACGCCCTGGCCGCGTACCGTGGAGGCAGCCGGGAGCGGAGACAAGGCCATGAAGCTGAAGCTCGACCTGCACGACATCTACAACCGTGGCCAGGACATCGACCGGGCCCTGAACGCGATCATCAACGAGGCCGTGGCGAAGAAGGCGCCGGTCGTTGAGATCATCCCCGGCAAAGGCTCCGGGCAGCTCAAGAAGCGGGTCCTCAGGTTCCTGGAGCAAAAGGAAATCAAGGCGCTCTATCACCGTGTCGAAAAAGACCCCAAGAACTTCGGCAGGCTATTCGTCCATTTCCGGTGGCGTTAGCCTTTCGCAGCGGCCCGCCGTCACCCTTTGCGGCCGGTCCGGGCGATGGCCCCGATTGCCGGTGCCAGCGTCAGCCACAGGCTGATCGTCACGACCATCGAGGTGACGTAACCGAACGGCCTGATCCCGACGTCGAGAGTCACGATGCCCGCGAAGATCATCAGTATCCATGCGCTGACAAAGAAGAGCGGGCCGGCCGCCACGATCCCGAAGAAATACCTCATCACGCCTCCCTAAGTCCATACCCGGCGGATCTCAAACCTGCTGCGCGACCCCGCACAGGCGCCGCGGAGTTCGCCTTGGATCCGCTGGGCCGTCAACCCGTGGCATCCGGCCGGCGGCGGATCATGTTCAGCGCGATCAATGTCATCACAGCCGACCCGTCCGCTGCCAGTACCTCGATCCTCGACCGGAGCAGGCCCCGGTCCGGCTTGGAGCGGGATGGGCGCGCCTCGAGCACCGTGACCCTCACCCGCAGTTCGTCGCCGGGGCGGACCGGCCGCAGCCACCGCAGCTCGTCGATCCCGGGCGATCCCAGGCTGGCGGCTGCCGGCAGGTAGTGATCCACCAGCAGCCGCATCATGATCGCCGCCGTGTGCCAGCCGCTGGCGACCAGGCCGCCGAACGGGCCATTGCGGGCCCACTGCGGGTCGGTATGGATCGGCTGCGGATCGTACCGGCGCGCGAACTCGAGGATCTCCGCCTCGTCCACCACGATGGGCCCGAACTCGCGGACCGATCCCGGGACATAGTCCTCGAAGTAAACGTCAGCCTCAGGTGCCATAGGGCGACGATTCTTCCCGGTGCCCCCGGACGGGGCAAGCCGACAGGCGGGCACGGGCAGCCCGCGGTGAGTGACGGCGGCGTCCCGGGCCGGCCTCGTCACGAGGGCAGCAG
>WNGD01005416.1_pt1 | contig 12387 bp, 9 predicted proteins | sample 5400671 | NCBI WGS metagenome assembly WNGD01 (sample SAMN13153369, study PRJNA577476) | soil metagenome | isolation source: 40 cm soil or saprolite under grassland replicate 2 | place: USA:California | collected 2016-06-15
TTCTTCGTTCCGTTCTTTCCAACTGCCCTTACCCTCAACATCGTTGTGCTGCGAAGCCATGCCTGCTTCCGTCACGGCAGGGCAAAACTGAAAATGTCGCTCCCCGCGGCGATCGCCACATATTGTTTCGAGTTGATGGCGTAGCTCATCGGGGATGCGGCGATGTTCTGGCCGGTGTGGAAGTGCCAAAGTGGCTTACCCGTCTGCGCGTCGACGGCCTCAAAGGATTCCGCATCGTCACCGAAAAAGACAAGTCCACCGGCCGTGGTCATCGTTCCGCCTGCAGAATGGCCCCGGCCTGTCTGGACGTAGCGCCAGGCGGGCTTGTCGCCGTCGACAGAATAGGCCAATAAGATTTTCTGGTTGTAGTCACCTTCGCTGTGACGGGCACCGGTGGAATAGTACGTTTCGCGGGGCTTGAATGGTTGGGGTTTCAAAACCAAAACGCTGCAAGACTCGAGGGCCATGAAATAAAAGAGTGAAGTCTCGGGATTGTAAGAAGGCGCGTGCCAATTGGTGGCCCCGACCATGCCGGGGCAAACGCGCGTGCCTTCCGCGCTACGCTTGATTTCCGTGCGGATGGGGCGGCCTTTCTCGTCAATTCCGGTAGCCCAATTCAGTTTCTCGGCGAAGCGCATTGCGGAGAGAAATTGGCCGTTGGTGCGATCGAGCAAGTACAGAAAACCGTTTCGGTTTGCTTCGATGATGAGTTTCCGCGGCCGTCCGCGGAACGTTGCGTCGACAAGGACTGGCGTCTGGGTTGCGTCATAGTCAAAAAGGTCGTGCGGGGTGAACTGAAAATACCATTTGAGTTTGCCTGTGTCCGGATCGAGTGCGAGCAGACAATCGGTGTAGAGGTCATCGCCAGGGCGCGGGGCACCGTCAAAATCGGGCGCAGGATTGCTCGTGCCCCAGAAAATGGTGTTGAGTTCAGGATCAAACGTGCCTGGCATCCAGGTGGTGCCGCCGCCCAGTTTGTAGCTTTCGCCCGGCCAGCTCGCGGAACCGAATTCGCCGGGGGCCGGAATGGTCCAAAAACGCCACGCCTCCCTGCCGGTCTCCGCGTCATAAGCGGCGACAAAGCCGCGTACGCCGTCGTCGCCTCCAGAAGTTCCTACGATCACTTTATTTTGCACGACCAGTGGCGCGCTAGTTGCGCCGTAATTTGGGCTGCCATCGGTGTAAGCGACATCCCAGAGAAGATGTCCGGAGCGGGCGTCCAAACAAAGCAGATGCGCATTGTCCGTTTCCATATAGATGCGTGAGCGCCAGATGCCGACGCCGCGATTGTGATGTTGCGAGGAGTCGTCGATGAGTCCTTCGGTGACCGGACGCGAGTAATGCCAGAGAGTCCGTCCCGTTTGGGCGTCGAGGGCGAATGCGTCGTTGGCTGCGGTGACGAACATGATTCCGTCTACGACAACAGGAGTAACTTCGAGGTTGCTGGAGCTCGATGCGTGAAAGACCCACTGGGCGCGGAGCTGCGCGACGTTACCAGCATGGACTTCGCGTAGAGCGCTGTAGCGGCGGCCAGTGTAATCCCCGTTGTACGACAGCCAGTTTGTAGCACTCGGCCTTGACAATAATTGGGCGGGGAGCACGTCAATGGTAGTGGTCAGGGAAGTCATCCGGTCGTCCTGGGAGGACAACGGCATCGCTTTCAAAAGCAGCGCAAGTAAAAGAAAAATGGTCGCCATCGGGCCATCGCTAGAGTTTTGTCTCCTCAGCGACAATCGGAACTTCGTCACAATGAAGGCGGCTCCAAAGAATGAAACTCATATACTACAAGTCGGCGGCGGGAGGCCAGAATATTTCACAACCGGCCGAATTTGGCCACGGCTTCCAGAATCGATTTAAGCTTCTCTATGTAGGCATACATCGAGTGCTCCTTGAAGTCCATTTCCTGCGCTAGTTTTAGAACCTGAGGAGCGATGCCCTTGGGTACAACCACTACGCCATCGGGATCGGCGGTGATGATATCTCCCGGGTTTACCGGTACGCCGTCGCAAGTCACGGGGATATTCGAGCCGGCAAATCGGTAGTGGCTGACGGACGTCGAAGGGACAACGCCGAGTGCGTATACCGGGAAGCCAATCTTTTGCAGATAGGCGGTGTCTCGCACTCCACCGTCGATCACTGCGCCCGAAAAGTTTCTGGCCGCCATAGCCGTGCCCATCAATCCGCCCATGCCGGCGATGTCGTTTCCATCTTCCACCACCATGACGTAAACGGAATTGGGCGTGCCCGTGTCGATGGCCTGCAGCATGCCTTTGAGGGCGTCAGGATCGTGATTGGCATCCTTTTTCAGCGAAACGGTGAGTGCATAACCTGCGAACCGTGTTTGAAAGATCGGGCGCATGCGATGGGTCATATACATCTTTTTATTGGCAATCTGTTCGAGGGCATCGGACACGGAGGCGACCTCCACATGGCGAAAACCATCGAGCAGAGATGCCTCATCTTTCGCTTGTGCTGCGGGCAGTTCTTGTCTTGCCGAAGTTTTCGCGGCATGTGCTAGAACCAACAGGCTCAGAGTGACCGGCAGACTCAAGAACAAAGCGACGTCACGACGAAAAAATCGAAGAGTTAACACAGACCCTCCTTGCACTTAAGACGCGCACTTTAGCATCTTTGGAAGCATTCGGAGAAGTCTTTTGCGTTGCTTGCGGAAGAGTTGATCCCGTAAACCGAATTGCTTAAGATCGGCCATGCCTAAGGAACGAAGGAAGCGGTCTGTCTCAGCGGAAGTCTTGATTCGGTTGACGGCAGTGTCTTGCTTTCTTGCGATCGCTGCCGTTTCTCTTAGCGCGCAGAACAGGCCAGGTAGGACCGCGTCCAAAACGAACGCCGTGAGCCTCATGGAGGCCAAGGCGGCTTTTGACACCGCATGTGCGTCGTGCCATGGGCTCGACGCACGCGGTGGCGAGCGCGGACCGGACCTCGTGTCCCGCTCCGAAGTCGTGCGCAAGACAGATGCGGAACTCCGCAAGATCCTGACCGATGGAAAAACCTCGGCCGGCATGCCATCGTTCGCGTCTTACGCACCCGCCAAACTGTCGGCGCTCGTTGACTATCTGCGTTCGCTGCAAGGCGGCAGCAAAATGCCCCCTCTCCCGGGTGATCCCCCACGCGGAAAGGCGCTGTTCTTTGGCAAAGCGAAATGCGCGGAGTGTCATATGATCAGCGGCCAGGGTGGGTTCTTTGGTCTGGACCTCACTTCCTACGCAACGAGAATGGGTGCCGATGACATTCGTTCCGTGATCGTCAATCCCAACAAAGATCTCGATCCCCGACGCGGCTTGGTTACTGTCATTCTTGCCGATTCGACCACGCTTTCCGGCATAGCACGCAACGAAGACAATTTTTCACTGCAACTACAGACTCCTGATGGCGTGTTTCATCTCCTAAACAAGTCGGATATCAAGGACCTGACTTATACCGGACGGTCCGCAATGCCTTCAGACTACGGCACTATCCTGTCGTCTGGGGAACTCGACGACTTGGTGAGTTATTTGCTCTGGACATCGCGGTCAGCCAGTGTCCGAAAGGCGCAGAGCAATCGTGAAGACCGGGACGAGGAATAGCAATTGAGCCGGGGGATTGCGCGCTAATGAGGTGGAGATTTTCAGTGGTCCTGTTGTTTTCCGTTCTTTCGTTAGGCGGGGTTTGTACCGGACCGCAGAAACCTAGGCGTGAATTTCAGCTGCAAGCGAATTCTGACGATTTTTGGACACTCGTTGACCGGGAATCCAAATTATCCACCGTGGCGTCCGGCTTTGGTTTTACCGAAGGCCCGGTGTGGGATCCTGCCGGCTTCGTGATTGTCAGCGACGAAGTCAGTAACAAGATTCTTCACGTATACATGGATGGAACGAAAGAGGAGCTCGTTTCTCTCGGCGATCCCGACGGCAACACCTACGATCGCCAACAACGACTCATCGATTGCGCCAGCGTTCTGCGCGCCATCATTCGGATTGACCGTCAAGGTAAATATGAAGTTCTCGCAGACCGTTTTGAGGATAAACGATTCAACAGTCCTAATGACGTCGTGATGGGTCCCGACGGCGCGCTTTATTTCACCGATCCGACACTCGACCTTCCAAATGGACAAAAACAGGAGCTGCCGTTCCAGGGCGTCTATCGCCTCGATTTTTCAGGAAAGGTGACTTTGCTGACGAAGGAATTGTCGCAACCGAACGGCCTGGCATTTTCTCCGGATGGCAAGCGTTTCTACGTGGATGACAGCGAGGGTAGGAACATTCGGGTCTTTGATTTCACCTCCGAACACACCTTAGCCAACGGGCGAATTTTTGCGCAGGAGCCGGGCGGAAAAGGCGACGGCGTGCCGGATGGAATGAAAATTGACCAGGCCGGGAATATCTACGTCACCGGCCCGAAGGGAATCTGGGTTTGGAACCCTGAGGGACGCTACTTGGGCACTATTGTCCTGCCGGAGCAACCTGCGAATTTGGCTTGGGGAGATCCGGGGTACGCCACTCTTTACATCACCGCGACGACCTCAGTCTACCGGTTGCGCACCAAGTCGCACGGCTTCGTGCCATATTTATCCGTTGTGCCGTAAAACCTTGCCTTTCAGGGCGGGAATACAAGGCATCCGGTGATCTCCTTAAAATGCTAGAGCGGGGTTGTGCTGCTCGATGTACTCCTTCAATATGCTGATGGGGGCACCGCCATAAATAGCAGCGAAATACGATGGCAACCAGAGAACGTCTTTACAATACCGCTTTTCGATGTCAGGTCCGTGCCGAATTTCACTTGACATGTCAGCGAACGATAAGACGGTCGGTCTTAATGTCGGGCTGTGTTCGTTCGTTACGCTAAACGACCGAACGGGAATTGGTAATCCTCGTTTGTTCCAAACGTCTTGCGCCTGAACGGTGGCCCACTCGGAACTAATCGCCTGGGTTCCGATAGAGCGTCATGCGCTCATGATCTTTGCGAGCGAGAATGGAAGCTCGGCTTCACGAGTCTAAGCTTGTGGTGCAGTTCAGCCACTCGATACTGCCCTGAGACCGGTGTCGATTCAGGATCTGCGGGGCGTCAACAGCCTTAGCAGCTAACAGTTTTTTGCATTTTCCCCATCAGATTTTTGTATCTAGAACAGAGGGCTAAACAAGGTTACCTTTACTGTCGGGGATCAAACGATTCCAACGGGCCTCATTGCATGAAGAAGGGAAGGAGGCATTCCAACGTGTCGCAAACAAAAATCGGATTCTACGGCCACGTGAAGCAGTACCACCACCTGAAGGCCGAGATCGATCAAGCCATTCTCGAAGTGTTGGAAAGTGGAAGTTATGTCCTCGGGCCGCAACTCGTGAAGTTTGAAGAAGAACTTGCCCATTACATGGGCAAACGCGAGGCCGTCGGGGTGAACTCCGGCACCGATGCCCTCCTTCTCGCGTTCCTCGGCCTGGGTCTCGGCGCGGGCGACGAGGTTATCACAACTTCGAACACTTTCTTTGCAACTGCGGAAGCGATCTGGCTGGCCGGCGCGACTCCTGTATTCGTGGACTGCGACCCGAGAACGCGCAACATCAATGTGACCAAGATTGAAGAGGCCATCACGTCAAAAACCCGTGCTATTGTGCCGGTCCATTTGTATGGGCTCCCCGCGAGCATGCCCGAGATCGCCAAGACAGCCAAAAGGCACGGCCTGTTTGTCGTAGAGGATTGCGCTCAGGCCATTGGGGCGCGGGGCGATAGTTTCGCCATCGGTGAGCTGAGTGATGCGGTTTGTCTAAGCTTCATCATCCAAAAGAATCTGGGATGCTTTGGTGACGGTGGCGCGGTTGTGACCGACAATCAGCAGCTTGCTACGGAAATTCGCAAGCTGCGCAACCACGGCTCGCTGAAGCGCTCCTATCACAGCATCGGCTATAACAGTCGTCTGGATGATATCCACGCGGCTGTCCTGCGGGTCAAGCTGAAACGGGTTGACGAGTGGAGCCGGAGACGCCGCGAACTGGCACAAATATACGACCGAGGTCTCGCCGGAGCACCTTTGACTTTGCCGTTCACTCCACCGGGTTACGAGCACGTTTACCATCTTTATGCGATTGAGTGTGATTTGCGGGATGAGTTGCAGACGCATCTTGCCTCGAAGGGAATCACGGCACTCACCCACTATCCAATTGCGATTCACCAGCAGGAGGGGTTCTCCTGGGGGCGCCCGGCTCGGGTCCATCCGCTGCCCATCACTGAAAAATCGGCTGCCTGCGTTCTCTCGCTTCCCATGTATCCTGAGCTGACGAACCAGGAGGTCGAGCGCGTTAAGGAAGAGATTTTGAACTGGAGCACCACCCATCAGGCCCTCAGTGAGCGAGCGGGCTGAGGACTGTATCCACGCGCGGATGTGAGAAGAGTAATCGGAAGTTTGCTCCAATCTGCGATTAAAGCAAGGTAAGCCCATCATTAGGGGACGTGTACAAACTCAGTCGGGATTCTTGGGCATCGGGACGAAGGCTCGTACTGCAAGAACATGAGCCTTCGCACCGGGCGTATTCTGGTTGTAGAAGCCGACCGTGCAATTGGGGCGAAAATAATAGGCGTCTCCCGGCTTGGCAGGATGCAAGCCCTCAACTCCATCCATCCCCCCGCCTGCAGCTATCTGTCCCTTTCCGTCCAGCACGAGATAAATCTCTTCTGCCACTTCGTGATGATGCGGAAAGTTGGTCCCGCCCGGCTCGAAGTCCATCAGGAAAAAGTCGGCGACGGTATAGGCGGCGTTGATCCGGTCACGCACGCCCGTGTGCGGCCCGATGAGAAGCTTATACTGCACAGACTGCGGATGACCCTCCACTGTCTGTTCCTTCAGTTCGCTAAGATTAGCCACCGCTAACTTCGCTTGTTTCGCAAGCGAGGTTTCAGGAGAAACTCTGACGGTGATGACGACAAGCTGGAGCTTCTGATCGGACGGATTCGACACGCTGTGTCGAACAGTCGGAGGCACATATGTGAAATCATTTTGGGCCAAGAGATACGATTGTTCGCCGTAACGCAAGACTCCGCTGCCGTTGGCGACGAAATAGAGTTCTTCTTGACGCGGATACTCGACTGTCTGGCAAGCGCCGTGCGCCTCGACCGTCACTTCTCCGAAGCGGGCTACGCTAAGCGGAAAGCGGGCCTCAACGTCCCCCTCACCAAAGATCGGAGTGTAATGGCAGGAGTTACTTGTCAGGTCATTATGCTGCTCGCGGACGGCAGACGCGTCTCGGTACAACCAAGTCGGTTCGACTTTCCGATCCTGAGGTGGTAGTGCCGCCGCCCCGATTGCCAAGAGCACCGCTGGGAACGTCCGCATTTGCGAGTCCTCCACTCTATTCGTAACCGCTCCCAATCCGTGCGAACTATACCAAACACCGCGCCAGATTGCGTTCCGCTACGGTTTCTTGCCTGACACGCACGGGTCAGTGGGGCCACGCGCCCCAATGGTTGCGCCCAACTGGGAGGTATCTGGAACGCCGGATTTTCGTTGGGGCCATCGGGGTTCTTTACCCTTTAGATTCCTGATGGAGCGTCGTTATTTGCTACCACAACTGCCTCGACGTGAACTCTCCATCTCCATTGCGTTTTCGTGCGATTTAATTGCGCCTAAACTGGAACGTATCTGGAACGCCGATTTTTCGCCGACCCGCTAATTTTTCTCTCAGGAAGCAGGGTCCCGAGAGGTGCCTCAATCGTTTGTCCCCTCGTAAATTCCATACCGACCGTAGCGCTCTCCACCCGAGGGGTTGTGGTCGCAGCGTTGCGTCATATCGGGTTCCTCTCTCCAGTCATTTCCAGTCATGACACCATACTTGATACCAGTGTAGAGTATGGTAGAATTACAAGTCACGAATATGGCACGAAAAATTACAGTCGAAGTTCCAGACAAGCTTTTGGAGAGAGCGCAGGAGGCCAGCGGCGAGGGTATCACGAAAACTGTGCGCACGGGATTGCAGCTTCTCGCGGCTTCGCGAACTTATGAGCGATTGCGGGAGCTGCGGGGGAAAGTTAAATTCTCGCGAACGGCGGCGGACCTGAAAGAGGATAGATGATCGCTGCGGACACGAGTACGTGGATAGCCTTTCTTGAAGGAGAAAGGGCGCCCGACACTGAGCTCCTCGATCAGGCGTTGCGGGATCGACAGTTGCTGATGGTTCCGGTGGTGCTCACTGAGCTGTTAAGTGATCCGAAGGTCCCTGTTCAGGTCGCCAGAACCCTTTGCGACGTGCCGGCGATTGAGATTGGAAGCGAGTATTGGCAGCGGGCTGGAGCTTTGCGAGCCAAAGTTTTGGCGAAGCGACGACGAGCACGTCTAGTCGACGCATTGATCGCACAAAGCTGCATCGATGGTGGAATTTCGCTCCTCGCGCGAGACCGAGATTTCCGGGCATTTACCGACGCGGCGGGCCTCAAACTTATCGTCTAGCGTGTATCAGGGAATCTTAATCTCGGCGTGATCGTGCTCATCGTCGACCATTTGGTAGTCAGACGGCGCGCGGAACAAGGCTGGATCGGGTTCCGAGCGCTCGATATTCCGCAGACGCACGATGGATTCTCCCGTGCGCGGATCGGAAGTCTTGGTCAGCACATACTCCTTAAGGTCGGGCGAAAACCAAGTTTCCGTCACGCTTACCAAAGGTCCGTCATTGCCCATCGTGCCCACAGGAAAGGCTCTCGTCACCTTTTTCCATTCGGCAGAGACGCCTTCCATAACTTGGGAGCCGAGTGACTCGGCGGAGACCTCGGGGGCCTTGGTGCGAGCTGTGGGAGGTTTCACAGCCTGCAACGCTGTAGCATTAGCTCCTTGCATAACCACGTGAGCTTCCTGCGAGTAGCGAACTGGATCATTAGTCTTTTCAGGGGGAGCGAATCGATGGGCGATATGATTGTAGGAGTCCAAGAGATAGCGAAATCCGCTGACGGGCATGATCCACACAATCATCACGCCCTCGGAAGGGTTGCTCGAGCCTACGAACCACTCCCTGCGCGTTCTTCCTTCTGAGTCTCGGTATAACCTAACGATTTGCGTGTTTTGGGTGATGTGCGTCCCATCTGCCAGAGTCTGGGTGCGATCGGTCACTTCTTCCGCGGAATAAGGCGCCCCGTTGACGACTGGCCTGTGAACTTCTAGGCGGGGCATCCCCGTAGTTCAAGCGATTCTTGGGCAAGATTGAGCCGCCGAGAATTCCTTCCGCCTACGGGGACTCAATATGCCAGTTGGGACGCCCAAGAGGAGACCTTCACGACATGCCTCGCCCACGCGAGGGAAGTGGTTCCATTTCCCCCGCCTCCATTACTACGTTCAGTTGGAACCTTATTGGGACGTTGATAGACCCAAAATAGGTGTAACCTATTGATTACAAACTGCTTTAATATGGTGGAGGCGGGGGGAGTCGGAATTCAGACCCCCACTGATACTACGTAACTTGCTCATTCTACAAGACGGCAGAAACTATAAAAACATCGGATTCGCCCAAGTGAGGTACACGGCGGGTACACGGAGATTTTGGCCAGAGGGCCTTTGCTGGTCATCGATCACGATGTGATTCCCCCGAAGCGGATTTTTCTGGGGAGCCCCTGGCGAATGTGGTTACTAAACCTCCCGATGTTTAACCTCCAATCCACATCACCTCGGTGTTTTCTGGCACAACGTCGCTCCAGGGTGCCTCTTTCAGAAAAGTGACATTCGAGTGCGCACTCGGCCGCCTTGTGTCAATTCCGTAAATATTCATCCTCATCGGCTTGGTTGCTTGATCGGAGCTGATCAAGCCTTTCTTCACAAGACCAGCCACGATCTCGTCGTAAACCTCGCGTTGCCGTGCGAGCCAGCTTTTTAGCTGCGCGTGATAGCTCTCATCGTTCTTAAAAGCAATTATGTCATAAAACTGAAATTCTCTTTGAGCATCGCGGGTCCATGGGCTGCGAAACGGGGGATTCCATGGATCATATGACCGGCCTTTTCCATACTCGCCGAATCCTAGTTTCTCTAACCAGTGTGCCCTAGTGTCTTCGACGGGGATTCTAGGACACGGTGGCGCATACTGGGTGTTGCCGGTATCAGTGTTCGCGTACCGCACGACTTTGACGCTCGTGCTGCCTTCCACCTCCACCTCCACCTCCGCTTTCGGTTCACTCGCTATTGCGTCCGGTCCGTGCGCCTGCATAATGAAACCTCTCTCTGCAGGGTTGGGAACAAGTAGTCCGTAGACTGCCTGCGGGGGCCAACCCACTTCGGGCCTCCTCGCCGGAGTCGAATCTGCCCCACACCCTCCGCCGCCCATACCCAAGGCATCTTCAGGAATCACGGAAAAGTGCAGCACCAGCACAAAATGGTCGATTAATTCAGGGGAGAACTCCCTCCAATCCTGGTTCACAAGCATGTTTCCTGCCGCAACCCAACGCATGATTTCCCCCGATGATGCCGGGGCTCTACGCGCAACAAAGTAGGACGTGTTCGGCTGCCGAAGTGCCATTCCGCCGGTGGCGTAGAAAAACTGCAACACTTTTTCTTGCGGCGTTGGCAACAAACCAAGGATTAGTGTCTCATCGGGGAGAGGTTGCGCAACCTGGAGCAGATCCTCTGCCGGCACTCGTGCGCGAAACACAATCAGTGCGTCCAGCACCGCGGACATGGCATCGAGCGCGTGTTTGGCCTCTGGCCAGTATTGCCGCGTTAAATCGGCGTTCGCCTCGAATACAGGGTCAAATCCATACTTGTGGACATAGGCCAGCAGCAGAGGAATTGCGTGGGTCTCCCGGTCACGCAGAATAAAGTGCGCGGCCCAGGCGGCCTGGCGCACGTCGCCCGATTCCAACCACTCAGCAAGATGTTGCTTTGCCTCGTCGGGCTTCACGTTCTCGCTGAATGTAAATCTCGAATCGGTTGCACCGATGATCATTCCACTCAATGAAACTGTTGGCTTCCAATCGGCGGTTTTTCTTTCGCCGAAAATCTTCCACATCTGCCCGACTCGATCTCCTCCCAGGCTGCTTTTCCCAAGCGCATACGCGAAATAGCTTCCCGAACTGTCCCCATCCGGTCCTTGGATGAGAGACAAGCTTCTTAGGAATTTGTGGAGTCCCGCCTCTGCCTCCTCATCCAGTCGCGGCAACAAAACCTGCAGGTTGTTCCTCTCGCACCGAATTCGATTATCCTCAACCGCCGCCTCGTAAGCTCCCCTCTCTTGCGGATCGCTCACATCCTTGGGATCCATTCCGGGGAAACCCCGTGCAGGCGCAATATTTAGGTAGCACCGGTTCGCTTCGTCTAACGGATCGTAGTTCACTCGCTTCAGGGCGTCCAGGGCTCGGAAAATCCGGAACCAGGCACCGTATGTCTCCTTGATCTGCTGCTCTCGCACGTCCCACCTTTCATTCAGTGGTGCAGCGGCGTTGTCATCACCATTTACCTCAAGCAATGTCAGTAAAACGCTCCTAAACTCGTTGTACTCATGGGATCGTTCAAAATAGCCGAGTGCACGAGTCGCTGCCTCGATGCGTTGCTCGACGCTGATCGATGGAGCGCCGCTCTGTGTCTGTGCCGCCGCGCTCGCTGCCACGCTTAGTCCAAATCCAAGGAGCCCTGTGCGCCAAAATGTCACGTTGACCTCCTTTTTGACCCCGCTCCGCCTTCTGGCCTGTGTGGAAAGTTGCTTTCCTTTCGACTTCGTCGACGCGGCATCTCGCTCTTCCTCGCTGCTTTCTGCTCGTTTCCCTCTTTGGATGCTGCTTTTCGTCTTCGTGAGTAGGAAGGGGCATCTACGGCAGTCATTGGCTTTGGCAGTACCGGGTTATTCCCACTAGTCAGTACCTCTGACGCTTGGTCATCAGGGCCCAGAAAACGGGCTTGTGGGACATCGAGTCTCTGAGGGTAACTGCGGTGGGCTTCTGGCAGTTGTGGACTACCTGGGTGGGATTCGAACCCCTAAGGCCTATTGATAACACGTAAGTTGCTGATTATTCAAGACGTCAGAAACGGCAAAATGAGCAGAAGTCTCACATCGGGGTACACGCCGGGTACACCAAGGAAATTTCATTTCGACCAACGATGGCGGCGCGCCAGAATCGCCGTGCTTCGCGAAGTACATCGGTACGACCGGAAACCCGTATTGATATTCGGCGGATTGGTGAGTAAGAGTATAAGTGATTTGGGATCTTGTCCAGCTGTCGTGTTTGAACGCCTTGTTAGCTATCGCAAGGCGTATTCCTCAACAGCACACCAGCTCCGGTTAACCGTGGGTTACCCTTGTAAGTTGATCTGAACGTGTTGGTAGCGCCCATCTGGGCCCTCAACGAGATCGTGTAGGTTCGCCTCAACGGTGCAATTCGGACGGATGACGATCTCACGCACGCTCGCCGGGTCAAAAGGCGATAGAAAAACAT
>WNGD01036940.1_pt1 | contig 12386 bp, 21 predicted proteins | sample 5400671 | NCBI WGS metagenome assembly WNGD01 (sample SAMN13153369, study PRJNA577476) | soil metagenome | isolation source: 40 cm soil or saprolite under grassland replicate 2 | place: USA:California | collected 2016-06-15
ATCCTGCACTACTCCGTCAAGCGTGCGAATTGACTACTGAATGCGGCGGTTGCGCGGCGTAGGAAAGCCCAGGGGTGGAAGAGGATTATAGATGTAGTCCGTGAACGGTGTCATCAGCGCCGTAAATGCCTGCCCGACGGTATCCGCTTCATTGCTGAGGTCGATGCTGAACAGGGCCTGGCCTACGACACGCAGCGTCAGGCGCATCATCTCCGTCGATACATCCAGGGGTTGAGCGCGCGTAGCAGCGTCCTGCCAGTGCTCCAGCATAGCCCCGGTGGCGTCCGTCATCAGTGCGCCAAAGTCGGCAAGCTGCTTGCGATGGAAGGCGGGCTGCATGAGACGCCGCTGGTGCAGCCAGGACTGCCCGTCGTTGGTGAAGAGTCCCTGGCCAAGCAGGGGTCTGAGGAAGTGAATGAGATAGGTATCTTTGCTGTAGTTGCGATGATTCTCCTGAAGCACATGCTTGACATCGTGCGGGTGAAAAATCATGTAGGTCGGCCAGATCAGAAAGCGGACCGCCACGACGTTGCCATAGCGCTGGAACATAGACATGGTAAAGCCGAGGGGATCGCGCTGAATAGTGCGCGCGCTCCCAAGCAGCCAGTTCTCATGTGGCCCTGGCGGCCTCTTCTGGCGAAGCAAGGTAGACACTTTCCCGGTTTTCATGTATGGTCCAGACAACTGTGTATTGTGAGTCATGATCTCCCGTCCTTCTTTATGCTCTGATTACTTTCTACAGGCAATTGTACGTATCGAGCGTCTTCTGATCGTTACGAGAAGCGTTACGAAAGACGATTTCTACGACCCCACCCTGCTTGCCGGGGCCTTGATCAGTATTACTACCGGTCTTGCCAGCAATGCCCTCTACGACCTCATCAAGCAGATCCTGGCCAAAAAGGGACACAAACACATCCACATCGAAGAGACAAAAAAACCCGATGGCACCCGCATGGTGGTCGTCGATTACAACAAAGGATAAACACGATTTTTGTAGGGGCGGGAGCGGCGGATGATGGGTGGTGGGGGCGCTTGCGCCGCCCATGCCCTGATCTCACTGAAACACCCGGACCTTGGACGTTGTGCGGAGAAAGGTGGAGGCGCAAGCGCCGCCCATCGCTGGTGCATCTCCTCAGCTGTCCCATTTTTCTCACCCGCACGACGCCAAATCCATTCATGCGTTATAGAATGATGAAGATACAACAATGGTGATTGATGCGTGAGGGGGCACCAGGGCGGCGCAAGCGCCCCCACCCATCATCTCCACAACCCCCGCCCCTACAGGCGTCTCGATTTTCTGCTTTTCCCATCATGATGGGTATAGAAACAAATGAATACCTTGAGAAGGAGCTTTACGCCCGTGGGTTACGACTCAGAAAAGCACCATCGACGTTCTATTCGTCTCAAGGGCTATGATTATAGCCAACCGGGAGCCTATTTCGTTACAATATGCCTGCAAGGACGTGAGCCATATCTTGAGATGCCCAAGGTGCGTAACATCATGGAAGAAACGTGGAAGACGCTTCCTCAACGTTTTCCCACGATCGAACTGGACGAATTCATCATCATGCCCGATCACATTCATTTCATCATCTGGTTACGCCCTCACCCCAAGACCCATCCAACGCTATCAATGATTGTCTGTGCCTACAAATCATTGACAGCCCGGGCCGCTCTCAGCTACCTCAGAACATTAGGAGACATTTGCGGAAATCAATTCTGGCAAACGCATTTTTACGATCATATAATTTGCACCAATGCCGAATTGCTGGAAATACGAAGGTACATCCGCAATAATCCCCTAAAAGGCGGCCTGTAGGGGCGGGAGCGGCGGATGATGGGTAGTGGGGCGCTTGCGCCGCCCTGGTGCCCTCCCTCTCCAACGATCATTCATTCCATCCCCGCCTGCATATTCCACAACCCCGCCCCCAACCCATTCCCCCCACCCGGCGCAGCCAACCCCAGATGTTGATAGGCAAGGCGCGTCGCCACGCGCCCGCGAGGTGTACGCGCAATAAAACCAAGCTGCAACAGGTAAGGCTCGTACACATCCTCAATCGTCTCCGTGTCTTCACTGGTGCTGGCTGCCAGTGTATCCAACCCGACCGGGCCGCCGTCAAATTTCTGGATGATTGTGAGCAGCAGGTTGCGGTCCACCTGGTCGAGGCCGATCTGGTCGATCTCCAGCGCATCCAGGGCCGCTTGAGCAACTTTGCGCGTAATCACGCCATCGGCTTTCACCTGCGCGTAGTCACGCACTCGCCTGAGCAGGCGGTTGACGATACGCGGCGTGCCGCGGGCGCGGCCAGAAATCTCCTCGATCCCTCCTTCATCTGCCGGAACTTTGAGGATACGTGCCGAGCGAATCAAAATCTGCTTGAGCGCGGCATGATCGTAGTAGTCCAGGCGATAAATGGCCCCGAAGCGGTCGCGCAGCGGCGCAGTCATAGCGCCAACCCGCGTAGTAGCTCCCACAACGGTGAAAGGTGGCAACGACAGGCGCAGCGACCTGGCGCTTGGCCCTTTGCCGATCATCACGTCAATCGCGAAATCCTCCATGGCGGAATAGAGGCGTTCCTCAACAGGGCGAGCGAGCCGGTGTATTTCGTCGATGAAGAGCACCTCGCCCGCCTGCAAGGATGTGAGAATGGATGCCAGGTCACCAGCATGTTCAACCGCAGGGCCAGAAGTGGTTCTCAGGGTGACGCCCATCTCGATGGCGATGATATTGCAGAGTGTGGTTTTGCCCAATCCTGGTGGCCCATACAATAGCACATGATCAACCGACTCATTACGACGACGCGCAGCCTCCAAAAGGATGCTCAGGTTCTCCTTGATTTTCTCTTGCCCGATGTATTCGCCCAGGCGGCGAGGCCGCAGGCTGCCCTCGATAACCTGCTCTTCTTCAGTCATTTTTGGTGAGACGAGTCGGTCATTCATGCTGTACTCCTACTGTATGAAACTCTTGTTCTATGATTGACTTGCTCTATTATATCAAACTTGAGCGAAAGCGTCGAGAGGAAACATGAAACTTTTGGTCGACCTAATCGTGTCCTTAGTATAAGCAAGGGGCATCAGCACGCATACTGTATAGGAGGTACAAAAATGCCCGATAAAAAGAAGAAGCCAGTAAGTGGCGTCAGCGATAAAGAAGAGCGCATGTACGAACACATCAAAGAGTCGTCCGAGAAGAGCGGTCGCTATGGCAAACGCGCCAAGGAAGTAGCTGCTCGCACCGTAATGAAGCACCATAAGCAGGAGGGTCACAAGAAAGGCCAATAGCGTATCATGGTAGGGGCGGGGCTTGCCCCCGCCCTGGAAAACCACTCACCTTTCGTAAACCTGGAAAATCGCCCACCTTTCGTAAACCTGGAAAACCGCCCCCCATTCCTTAACTCGGCTCCTATGGTGGGGACGCTTGCATCGGCCTCGTGCCCTACCTCCCCTCATCTCGCTCCATCCCTCATGCCTTACCAGCCCTCACCGTAATCTTCGGCAGCAATACTCCGCCCAGGTCTCGCTTCTCCTGAATCTGGAAGCCTGCAGCGACTACGGTACGTTCGGTGTCGCGGTTCCAGTGGCAATTGCCGGCAACTCTCTTATTCACCGGCGTAATCATATTCTGTAAGAGCCTGGCAATGGCACCTTGAGCGCGTACATGCTCTATCATCAGCAGCGTGCCGCCAGGCTTCAGTACGCGCTGGATCTCGCTTAGTCCATGCAAAGGATCTGTGACGGAACAGAAGACCAGCGTTGCTACCGCGCAATCAAAGGTCTCGTCAGCAAAAGGCAAGGCTTCTACAGCTCCATGAAACTACGTTCTGATCCGCTGCGCGACTGCCGTTCGTACACGGCGGCGAAAATGCGGTGGGAGGTCGTCTTTGGCTGCCCGGCATCCGCAGGTGTAATCTGGCTCATAGACTGCTTCATCTCGCTTTCTCTAAATTGACAGGCCATTAATTTCCGTGCTAGTATCTTAATACATAAGACGAGAAGATAACGCATGACTTAAAATACCCCCAGATACTCTTTAGGTCAACAGCATTTGATGTGTCTTGATCTAGAAAAAGACCAGAGAAGGAGAAATTGCCGTTATATGCTTGATCGCCTCTTTGTTTCCTATCCTTATACATCTCTCACTGCGAGTCTATTCGAAGAGCAGCAGATCAAACACTCTGCCCAGGTATTGCATCATGCAATTGAAGAAACAGGACTTTGAGAGGAGACCTTTAACATGCCACGCATTCCAGCTTCCTTTGGATGAAGCAACATCCTTTACCACCATGGCTACGCTCTTTCGCACTATGGCACACCGGCCAGAACTGATGCGGCATAGTATGCAGTTGCTGGAGACTGCTATGCGCACCGGCACTGTTGAACCCAGGCTGAAGGAATTGCTGGCGGTGCGTGTCTCCCAGGTCAACTATTGCTATTACTGAATGGCCGTTCACACTGCCTTGGCAAGGCGGCTAGGTGTAAGCGAGGAACTGCTGGACGCGCTCTACCACATTGACACTCATCGTCATCTCTTCACTGCTCGCGAACTGGTGGCATTGCGTTTTGCTGAGATTATGACCACGAGCGCCCGCGACGTGGATGAAGCATTGTGGGATGAGCTACAGGCGCACTTTGACGACGGTGAGCTTGTAGAGCTAGCGACGGTGATCGGACTGTTCAACTTCTTCAATCGTTATGCAGATGCGCTGCAGATTCTGCCGTCAAATGATGCAGCAGGGGAATAAGTTTATGCCCTCCGGTGAAGAAAAATTTGCCGCTTTGCTCGCGGATTTACAGGAATTGGCAACTTATTTGCATAGCCGTGGGGAGAAAACGCTGGCTCTTTCCAAACAGTTTGAGGAGAACGCGCAGCGGGACCCATCTAACCGTGAGTTTGATCAGCGTCAGGCAACCATGCTCGATTACCAGCATCATATCTGGCATGAGATCGGTAACATGGTTGACAGGCTCATAAAACAATACAACAAAAAATAGGGGCGCGAATAATCACGCCCCCTCCGTTCTTCTACTAATGGCCTGACCTGGCCTTAGAGTAAGCATCCGTCAGTTCGCTCTTTGTGCTTGTGTACTGTTCGCGGCCCTGAGCCATCGCATTCATGGCACGAGCTCGAAGCTCGTTGGCAAATCCACTTGAGCGGTCGCGCAGCATGATGCCTTGCTCAGAAAGCTGTGCGCGTGTAGCCTCTCCTGACTGTGGCGCCAGGATTAATCCTATAGCTACACCCAGCCCTAATCCTACAACTAATCCGACCAGGAACTTCATAGCTCACCTTCCTCCTTGCTAAACAGCAGAAAATATCAGCTAACTCTATACAAAAATAACCGGACGTTTTCCGGTCACTAACCGCATGATAGGATTGATTGATCAATGCACAGGTTCGTTGAGAACTTGCTCTACGAGAGCAAGCAGGTTCTCTAGCTCGAATGGTTTGCGCACGAGATGTACCCCCTGGTAAAGCTGAGGATCACTCTCGATCATCCTGTCTACCTCTTCAGCCTCAAGCACTGCCGCCGTATAGACGATAACAGGAATTTCGGCTGTTATGGCATCCTCTTTCAACTGCTTCAATACATCTTTTCCAGAGACGTCGCCAAGTTTCAGATCCAGAATGAGCAAATCTGGCAGCAGGGTTTTCGTGAGAGAGAAACCATCTTTGCCATTTTGCAGAATAGAGACCTGGTATTGTTCATCCTCCAGAATCCGGCGCATCAAAGAGAGTAACTGGCTCTGGTCATCAATAATGAGTATTTGTTTTCCCACTAGCAAACAGCGCTTTTATCTCTACCATATGGCATGAGAGAAAGCACCCCTCCTGTCGTTAATTAGAGAACAAAGGCGTACTTAGTACCGTACTGTAGTAGTGTAACACGTAACACAGCAACAAACAAGATCAGCAGGGCAATCTCATCTAAATGAGGAAATGATAGAATAGAAAGAAAATGACGAAGATTGATATTGTTGGCGAAGTCCTTTCGTATCTTTGTAAGGGCGGGAGTGGAGTGGTGTGGAGTGGGGACCCTTGCGGTCGCCCTCGGCGTTCGCCAGCGGTATCAGATTGGAGGAATAGATGGCTAGACACACCCGCTATATGATATGGGTCGGAAATTTTGCACTGCTTCTGGTGCTCGTTGGATGCAGCAGCCCCTCGTCTCCTTCGCAAGCAACCCCGGCAGCTATTACTCCTCATACCGTGTCGCCTACTCCAACGGCATCCACGGCTCCACCCGTGAACAGCAGCGATTGGACCACTTATTACTATGATAAGAGCCGTACAGGTTACCGTAGGCGTGTGATCGTCGCCACCGAGGGAGACTCACTCTACTCTCTGGACGCAAGCACTGGACAGGTGCAGTGGCATACTAACGTTGGCAAGCCTGTTCCACTCTCACAGCTTCCTTGCGGAAACATTGATCCCCTCGGGATCACCGGCACACCCGTCTATGATTCAGGTACTGGGCTGGTCTTCGCTGTTGCCGAAGTGAGCGGACCCGCGCATATGCTGGTGGGCGTTGATGTAAATACGGGCAAGGTGAAGGTACGTCGCTCGGTCGACTTGGCCGGAATGGAGCCTGCACCCCATCAGCAGCGCGCCGCACTCGCACTCTCCGGGGGCATGGTGTACATCGCCTATGGCGGCCTTCTCGGCGACTGTGGCAACTACCATGGGTTGGTGGTCGCCTCACGCACGGATGGGCAAGGCCCATTGCTCACCTACCAGGTTCCAACTACGCGCGAGGGTGGCATTTGGGCCCCTCCGGGGCCAGCAGTAGACGCAGCCGGGCGCCTCTATGTCTCAGTGGGCAACGGCGAGGCAACCTCGGGTGACTGGGATCACAGTGACTCGGTGCTGCGGCTCTCACCAACACTGCAACTGGAGGATGGCTTTGCGCCCCAGCAGTGGCAGCAGGATAACGCCTCGGACGCTGATCTCGGGTCGCTAGGCCCAATGCTGCTGCCAGGGGGATTGGTTTATATCAGCGGCAAGTCCGGCCTCGGCTACCTGCTTCACGCGAATGCCCTGGGAGGCGTCGGAGGTCAGGCTTTGGTCAAGCCTGTTTGCACCTCCTTCGGTGGGGCAGCCCTGGTTAACTCAGTCCTGTTCGTGCCCTGCACCGATGGGTTACGACAGGTGCAGGTCGGGCCTGGAGTTAGTCTGACGCTCGGCTGGCAGGCTCCTGCGCAGGTAACAGGCTCACCAGTCGTCGGCGGCCACACAGTCTATAGCCTCGACCCCGGTGGCACCCTCTACGCCCTCGATATACAGAGTGGTAATGTACGTACTACGGTGTCAGTGGGTGCCACCTCGCGTTTCGCAACCCCCACTCTGTTCGAAGGCCGCGTGTTCGTGGGCACGGTAACAGGTGTAGTTGCAATTACCGCGTCATAACTGTTGCTATAGCCAGCCTCCTATGCTATACTATCCCCACGCCGACGTAGCTCAGTGGTAGAGCAGGCGACTTGTTATGATATACCAGGCTTGGGGGCGTAGCTCAGCGGTAGAGCAAGGCACTTTTAATGCCGTGGTCGAGGGTTCGATCCCCTCCGCCCTCACCCATATTACGGCTCATAATCTTTTGCCCACCACACATTCTTCTCCTGTTTGTTTGCTGTTGGTAATAATCTCAGCTTCGCGTTTGTTGTTCCCACGTGATCTATAGGCACAAGGTACACTTTGGCCGTATCAGGACAGTACACGGCAAAGTACTCGATCTGTCCTCGATAGTCTTTTCTTCCGTGTTCTGTCCTTCCTGCTCTTGTGTGATAGTATGAACTGGCGGTAGCAAATTCGATTAAGGCAACATCCTCCTCAATCCAGCCCGTCTTACATTGGACGCGCCAGAACTGCCTGTCAGCATCCTCAATGACCAGATCGTAGCGCGTGTTATCCCCATAGGGGGTAAGAACGTTGTAACCAGCTTCTAAAAGCCTGAATGATAATGGCCTGACTGCGCTCCCCTAACGCTTTCTTGTTGCTTTTTGGCCTGAAGAGTTCCATGTTGTACCCTCTGCTCCCTCTCCACTGCTTGGAGAGGGAGCAGAGGGTGAGGCTTTGCTATCGATCATAATACAGGATGCGCCCGCAATTGCTGCAGGTTTGCAGCTCAGTGCTGGCACGCACTCGCTGCATCTCGCTGGGGGTCAGAATCACGCGACACCACTGACACGAATTTTGCTCAACTTTAGAAACGGCGCGCCCCTGTTTAGACCGCCTCAAGGCCTCATAGCGCTTAAGAAGCTCAGGATCAATAGCGGTAACAAATTGCTCGCGTTTCGTTTGTAGCTCCTGTTGCTTTGCCTCCAATTGCTCGCGACGTATCACCCCTGCGGCATTTGCCTCTGCCCATTTTTCTTCCTCCTGGCGCAAAGCCTCCGCTTTTTGCTTTGCCATCTCTTGCAAAGACTCCGTTGCAAGAATCACCTCCAATGCCATCTCCTCCTGGCGGTTCTGCTGGGCACGCAGCCGTTGCACTTCCTGCTGTAAAACATACAATTCCTTTGGGTTAGTCACAGTCCCATTATAGAGGCGTTGCTCTTGCATACGCAGGCGACGATCCAGGTCTTCGAGCGCCCACTCTGCCTCTGTTTGAGCTTGAAGACCGGAGAGCAACTCCTGCTGCGCTATGTTATGTTCTGCACGTAACTTCTTTAATACTGGATCTCCTTGCAGTGAATTTGCCAGTGCCTGTTGTTCTGCCAAAAGCCGTTCCAGTTCGAGGTCAAGTTGCTGTAGCTGGTAAAGTCTGCCAGCTATCTTTGTCGTGCTCATCGCTAGACAGTTCTCCTTTCGGAGCAAACGACGTGCTTTTGATGGGGTCGGATATCATTGTACTACCGAAATTGTACAGGCAGCAAGAGGCAAACAAACCAAACCCGAACCTCTTAAAATGATGGGCCCACTGTGATAAAATAAGTCCAGTTACCCCTACCTTTCTGATCGCTATCGTAGGACTCGACGAAAAAGGAGGTTCCAGACTATGTACGAGGATGCCTTAGCCCGTGTAGACCTCTTTTCCGGCCTCCGTAAGAAGGAGTTAACGGAAGTGGCAAAATATTGTCGAGAGGGCACCTATAGCCCCGGCTCGGTGCTCATCTCTCAAGGCGAAAAAGGGTTAGGACTGTTTATTCTAAGCAAAGGAACAGTGCGCATCACCCGGAAAAACAGCCCTGATGGACCGGAGGAAGTACTGGGGACAGCAGGGGCAGGGGATGTAATCGGCGAGATGGCCCTCCTGGATGATATGCCCCGCTCTGCTACGGCCACGGCGGTAGATGAGGTCACCGTAATCTCGCTGCCGTTATGGGAATTCCGCATTACAATGCGCCATATACTTCGCAGCGACCCCGATGTCGGGCTTGATTTGCTGGCCGTTCTCAGTCGCCGCCTGCGCAAGGCCGAGCAACGAGCCTTCGAGTAACTGTAGATTATTGCGTCCAATAAGGAGTAAATCTATGCAAGTTGTTCGCTGGCAAGAGACGACGGCGCCCCAGGAACAAGAACTGCGCAGGCAAATGCAACAGGAAGGGCTATCCCCTTACTCCTGGTCGAATGGCCCCGGCGATACCTATGCTGTGCATAGTCACAGTTACGAAAAAGTATTATATTGCGTGCGTGGCTCCATTCGCTTCGTGCTCCCAGATCAACCCGAAGCCTCCAGGAACATCGATCTTGCCCCGGGTGATTGCATGATCCTGCCTGCCGGTGGACGCCACAGCGCGTTCGTTGGCCCCCAGGGCGTAACCTGCCTGGAAGCAACCCGTTAACGCTAACCACCTCTGTCTGTGTTACAATAGAAACAATACTGCTAAAGCCAGGGCAGGGGCAAGCCCTGCCCCTACCATGACACACCCTGGCAGGCCCATCCGTGTCATGGTAGGGGTACCCCTTGCGGGTACCCTGGCAGGAAAAACCAGGGCAGGGCTTGCGGGTGCCCTGGCTGACTTCCATTGAAGAAAAGGAGAGCGTGACCCATGGGACGACTCGATGGACGTGTGGCCTTTATCACAGGAGCCGGGAGAGGCATTGGAGCAGCGACAGCACTGCGCATGGCTGAAGAGGGCGCTCGTGTCGCGCTCGCCGACATTGATACTGGTACAGGATGCTGTGGATAAGACGGCAAGCCATTTTGGACAACTGGACATTTTGGTCAACAACGCTGGTGTAATCCGTGACAACCTGCTCTTCAGAATGTCGGAAGACGACTGGGATACAGTCATGAACGTGCATCTGAAAGGCGCTTTTCTCTGTAGCCGTGCAGCGCAAAAGCACATGGTGGAGCAGAAGTACGGGCGTATCGTCTCGCTCTCCTCGACCTCGGCGCTCGGTAATCGCGGGCAGGCAAACTACTCCTCAGCAAAAGCGGGCTTGCAGGGATTCACGCGCACGCTCGCCATCGAACTTGGCCCTTTCGGTATCACAGTCAACGCTGTAGCTCCCGGTTTCATTGATACCGAAATGACACGGTCTACAGCCCGTCGCCAGGGACTCGATCCCGACGCTGTAATAGCTGAGGCTTCTAAAACGATACCGGTGCGCCGCGTCGGACAGCCGCGTGACGTCGCTAACGTGATCTGTTTCCTCTGTTCAGAGGAAGCCAGTTTTGTCAGCGGCCAGGTAATTTACGTAGCGGGTGGCCCACGCAGCTAAATTCAGACCATCAGAGAGGAAAACCATGCATTCCCCGGAGCGCCGGCAGGCGATTATCGTCCTTGATTTTGGCTCGCAATACAGTCGACTGATTACCCGCCGCGTGCGTGAATGCCATGTCTATAGCGAACTTGTGCCTGCAAGCACCACGCTTGCACAACTCCAACAAAATACACATCTCGACATCAAGGGCTTCATTCTCTCAGGCGGGCCAGCGAGCGTTTATGATCAGCATGCTCCGACGTGCGATCCTGCTATTCTACACAGCGGCTTACCCGTGCTGGGTATCTGCTATGGCATGCAACTCCTGGCCCATCAACTTGGAGGCCATGTTGCTCCTGCCACTGGACAGCGCGAGTATGGCCCCGCGGCGCTCGAGGTAGTGGTCGATACTACAGGTGATCCACACTTCTATCGTATCTTCGAGGGCATTGCTCCCACACCCGCGCAAACCAATCCATTGGATCAGCCGAGCCTCTCCACAAGTGGAGAGGGAAGCGGTGAGGCGTTGCGCATGCCAGTATGGATGAGCCACGGTGATAGCGTCGACAGGCTTCCAGCAGGTTTCAAAGCGCTGGCCTGCACCGAGAGTAATCCTGTGACCGCCATTGCCAATGCACAGGGCATGGTGGGGCTGCAATTTCATCCTGAAGTCACGCATACGCCGCAAGGAAAAGAAATCATTCGCAACTTCCTCTACCGTATCTGTGGCTGCGAACCCACCTGGACTACTGGTTCTGTGATAGATGAGGCAGTCGAGCAGATCCGCCAGCGCGTAGGTAAAGAACGCGTGATCTGCGGGCTTTCCGGCGGCGTCGATTCAGCGGTGACGGCATTACTCGTGTATCGCGCTGTAGGTGATCAGCTTACCTGTGTCTTCGTCGATACCGGATTCTTGCGTGCAGGTGAGCTGAAGAGTTTATTCGCGTCTTTGAGGAAGAGGCCGCCAGGCTGGAAGAGCAGGGAGGCCCGATCACATTTCTGGCGCAGGGAACACTCTATCCCGACGTGATAGAGAGCACCAGTCATGACACGGCAGCTACCGCCAAGCGCATCAAGACCCATCACAACGTTGGCGGCCTGCCCGGAGAAATGGCGCTGGAGCTGGTCGAGCCATTACGCATGCTCTTTAAGGACGAGGTACGCGAGATAGGCTTAGCTCTGGGACTCCCGGAAGAGTGGGTATGGCGTCATCCTTTCCCTGGCCCTGGCCTCGCCATTCGCATTATCGGCGCTGTAGATCAGCAACGCCTGGAAACCCTGCGAGCCGCTGACGCTATCGTGATCGACGAGATCCGGCGGGCAGGAATCTACCGCGAACTGGGGCAGGCCTTTGCGGTGCTCACGCCCTTGCAGAGCGTAGGAGTGATGGGTGACGGTCGCACCTACGCCAACGTAGTCGCAGTGCGAGCAGTGACGACAGGCGACTTTATGACGGCCGACTGGGCGCGACTCTCGCCTGAGCTACTGGCACGTATCTCCCATCGTATCGTAAATGAAGTGCCAGGTGTCAACCGTGTGGTGTATGACATCACCTCAAAGCCCCCCGCAACGATTGAATGAGAATGAAAAAGTACTATTTCATAGCATAACTGAGGATATTAACTATTTTAAACTGGGTATGATAAAGTAGATGGGGTTTACTCCGTCACGTAAACTGGAACTGCTATTTGTTTCCACTGAAATGAGTTTGCAAACTCATGCCTGGACCAAGGCGCAGCT
>WNGD01005417.1_pt1 | contig 12384 bp, 12 predicted proteins | sample 5400671 | NCBI WGS metagenome assembly WNGD01 (sample SAMN13153369, study PRJNA577476) | soil metagenome | isolation source: 40 cm soil or saprolite under grassland replicate 2 | place: USA:California | collected 2016-06-15
GGCAAGCTGCGTATAGTTCATTTGTGTGCTTCTTTGACTTGGCGGTTGATAGAGCACGCTTACGCTACCGCAGCTTGCTCTTAACCACTAATTTCAAAGTTGCACTTCAAGTTGAATCCACCATTTCTCATTTTTCATTGAGGGATGGAGTTGACCCCTCACCGACGCGGGGCAGTTCACGAAGTCGGACCCCGTTCAGGAAAGTAATGGCAAATGAGAAATGGAAAATCTTTTTTTTCAGGCTCGGCACATAATCCTCGGCCGATAGAAACCCCGTTTACTTCTGTTCAAGCACTGACAGGATATTTCCTGCAGGGTCTTTGAACCAGGCGATGTTCGGGCCCTGGCCGCCGTCTGCGCCCCGGAAGATGCCCTTTTCGTCCGTCTTCATCTCGCCCTCGTACTTTTCAAAACGCACGCCGAGTTTTTTTAGCCGGTCTACGGCTTCGTCAATATCGTCCACGGGAAAATTGAGGATAGTGAACGTGGCCGGTTCGTGATTGGGTTTGGGATATATGAACACCTGGCCGCCGCCGGCAATCTTCAGGGCCAAACCTTCCGGCGTTTCGGAAACGTTCAGTCCCAGCGTTTGGCCATAGAACTCTTTGGCCTTTTGCAGATCGTTGACTGAAAAACCACTGAATGCTTTTGTGTTTTTGAACATCGGCTTACCTCGCTGGATGATTGGGATCGACTTAATGCTGCTCGTTCACATTTTGGCCACAGATTCACACGGATAAACACAGATCTGCAAGACCAATAACCAGATTAACTTCAAATTCTCGTTCAACTGAAAAATCAAAACCAGATTGACTCCGGTTCTCAAAATCCTAATCAGCGTTTATCCGTGTGAATCTGTGGCTGATATCAATTATCACTTTGCGCCAGACTCTCCAGCGCTTCACCCGAAAGTCGAAACACTGTCCAGTCGTCCATGGCGTGGGCGCCGAGTCGTTTGTAGAATCCGATTGCCGGCTCGTTCCAATCCAACACCGCCCACTCCAACCGGTAACAGCCACGCTCGGCCGCTATGTGCGCGAGATGGCTCAGCAACTGGCGGCCGGCTCCTTTGCCGCGCGCTTCGGGACGGACATACAGGTCTTCCAGGTACAATCCCCGCTGGTTAACAAAGCTTGCGTAGTTGAAGAAGTAGATTGCGAAGCCGACCGGTTCCTCGTCGTCGTAGGCCAACAGGACCTCAGCCGAAGGCCCTGGACCAAACAGAGTTTCGCGCAAGCTCTCTTCGGTCGCGGTCACGCCGTGGAGCATTTTTTCATATTCGGCCAGCTCCTTTATGAAGCGAAGGATCAGCGGCACATCGCGCGACGTGGCTTTTTCTATGCGCAAGCGAGTCACTTACTTCCCAACCACCAACAAAGTGAAGCTGCCGGGAATAATACTGGGACGCGGCCGCGGTCGCTCCGCTGTGGGCGCGGGCGGCGGTCCAAACTCGGCGGTAATGAGAAACAGCTTGTGACTCTTCGGATCCAACGTCATGGTTCGTGCTCCTCGCTGCGTCGGCACGTTTTCAACTACGCTGAATTTATCCGGCGAGTCCTCATGAATTACCGTCAGTGTCCCATCGCCGCCGTTGGGGTTGAAAGCGGTTTGACTTGAAGCATCAAACTCAGCTCCATCAGCGCCGCTGCCAGTGGGCAAGGTGGTTATGAGATGGCCATTGTCGGCATTCACCACGGCCATCAACTTGTTGGCACAGGCGGCAAACAGCCGGTGGTGTTTGCGATCGATAGCCAGGCCCGTCGGCTCTTCGCCAGGGGCGAGCGGCCAGCGCGCTTCGACCGTCATTTTGCGGGAATCGATTGCAGCAATCGCGCTCTTGTCTTCCAGATTAATGTACAAGTGTCCGTTGTCGTCGGAGACGGCAAACTCGGGCCGGGCATCGAGAGGAATCGTTCCCCTGACCGTTTCGGTCTTCGGATCGATTGCGCTGACATCCTTGCTGGCTCCGTTGCAGGTGAAGACAGTTTTCGAGGCCGGATCGTAGATGATGACATCCGGGTTCTTGCCGACTGGAATCTGCTTCGAAACAACCAGCGTCTTGAGATCGAAAACAGACACGGAGTTGTCGCGGCCGTTGCTGATGAATCCTTTGCCCAGGTCCGGCACGACGGCGATGTCATGCACCCCGTTAGTTTTGGGAATGTCGCCGACAACTTTCTCCGTATCCATGTCAACCACCATTACGTGGGTTGATCGAGAAATGTAGATGCGGCGCGCCTTGCTATCGACGATGAGGCAATCCCACCCCCCGTCTCCGCCGAGTTTGACCTTGTCAATTACGTGATAGCCGGCAGGCGCTGCGGCGTGCGTTCGGGCATGACTACCAGCAAAACTCTGAAGCAGGAACAGGGAAATCGCTAAAGTAATTAGGACACGAATTCTCATGATGATCTCCTTTGGAAAATACGGTTGGCCATTCGCCGAAAATGTACGCCCCGTGTGCGGCGTAGTCTATCAGAAAAAACCAAGACGCTGGAATGCGCAATAACCCAACCTGCAGTCAGGAAGGGGGCATGCCCCCGCTGCTTGAGTCTTGTTCTCACTCAACAAACAAATTCAAACTCCAGGAGCGGGGGCATGCCCCCTTCCTGACTGCAAGTTCTTAAACATTAGAATCTTCCTGTATCATGAAGGCAGGTTATATTCTTATTCACGATAATCACGCAAAGAGTTACTAGTTGCGAATCTTAGTGGTCGAAGACGAGCCAAGCGCTGCGCTGATGCTGGCCAAAGGGCTGCGCGAACAAGCGTACGCGGTTGATGTTGCCGCCGACGGCGAGGCGGCCCTCTACCAGGCAAGCATCAACGATTACGATCTGGTCATACTTGATGTCATGCTTCCGTTCAAGGATGGCATTGAGGTATGCAACGAGATTCGCGCCGGAGGGTCAACGGTTCCGGTGCTGATGCTAACGGCCCGCGACTCTATCATTGATCGCATCGTTGGCCTGGATTCGGGTGCTGACGATTACCTCATCAAGCCCTTCGATTTTCACGAACTACTGGCGCGCAGTCGAGCGCTTTTGCGTCGCGGAAAGGCTCTGCACTCGGAGCCGATCACGGTGGCCGACCTCGAAGTTGATACCCGCGCGAAACGTGTGAAACGAGCTGGACGCCAGATTCAATTGACCACCAAAGAATATGCCCTGATCGAATACCTGGCGCGACACGCGGACCGAGTCGTCGGCCGGGCCGAAATTGCCGGGCATGTGTGGGACGAAAAGTTTGACATCTTCTCTAATCTCATTGAGGTCTATGTCCAGCGTTTGCGCCGCAAGCTCGACGATGGACATGAACTAAAGCTGCTTCGCACGCGACGCGGTGAAGGGTACATGCTCACGTCGCAGGATGAGGATTGAGATGTTCGATTCTGTGCGCATAAGGTTAACGCTCTGGCACACCGGTGTACTGGCGCTGGTGCTGATTGGCTTTAGTCTTGCGGTATATGCGCTGCTTTCGCGCAGCCTCTATCTTCGTCTCGATGATGATTTAAGAACAACTGTGAAAGAGATGGGATTCTCTCTCGCAGACGACATCGGCGGCGGGGAGGCGGAAACAAAAGCCGCAGAAGACGGATTGTATGAACATATCGGGCCACGCCAATCAGCAGCCATCTTTGATGCTGAGGGCCGGATGATCGCTGAAAACCCGTCATTGAGCGACGTCCATGCCCAGCTGCCTGCTGCCGACTCAATTCCGGCTGATGAGGCCCGGCTCTATACAATTAATTCCCCGGGCAGCGCTGACCGGCGAGTGGCAGTGCAACGCATCACGGTAGGGAATCCAGGCAAGACATACTTGATGGTAGTCGACCACCCGCTCGACGGGGTGGCCAATCAACTGAAAACAATCCGCCTGGTCTTCTATCTGGCAATCTCCGTGGCGCTGCTTTTCGCGGGGCTAAGCGGATGGTTCCTGGCGCGCCGCAGTCTTGCCCCGGTGGTTGACATGATGGAGCGCGCGCAGCAAATCAGTGCCGAAAATCTGGAACAGAGACTGCCGATTGCCAACCCTCATGACGAACTGGGCCGCCTGGCTGCAACTTTCAACGCCCTGCTGGTCAGACTTGATGACTCTTTCGCACAGCAACGCCGATTCATGGCTGACGCGTCGCATGAGCTGCGAACACCTCTTTCTGTGATGCAGACAGCTACCGGCGTCACGCTGGCGCAGAGCACCCGTGACGAGAGCGAGTATCGCGATGGGCTAATAGTGATCGACGAGCAGGTGCGACGTTTGACAAAGATTGTTCAGGAGATGTTCACCCTGGCCCGGGCGGATGCCGGAGGCCTGGAGTTGCATCACAGCAATTTTTATCTGGACGAAATGATCTTAGAGACTTCACGCGCGGCGGAGATTTTAGCCATTCGCAAAGACGTTAAGATTGCCGTAGGCAGTCTAAGCGAAACACCGTATCGCGGTGACGAGGGTTTGCTGCGTCAGATGCTCTTGAACCTGCTGGATAACGCGATCAAGCATACTCTGCCGGGCGGCAGCGTCAGCTTGAACCTGCAACAGCATGCATCGCAATATGAAATTATTGTCTCCGACACCGGCCTGGGAATTCCGCTCGAAGCGCAATCGCACATCTTCGAACGCTTCTATCATGTGGATAAAGCGCGCTCGCGAAATGAGACCTCGGAGGATAGCGGGGGCGCCGGATTGGGTTTATCAATCGCGAAATGGATCGCCGAGGCCCATCGCGGGGCGCTTAAGCTTCAACATTCGGATCAGACCGGTACTACCTTTGTTGTTTCGTTGCCCATGCCCTCCACAACCGTCAGTAGTTAGTTTCCATGCACAGCGAAGCGGCGACGGCGCTCTATGTCCGACAAACTTCAGTTTGTCGAACCGTTGAGTTCCATTGGGGCCATCGACAAACTGAAGTTTGTCGGACGTTACGCCTCTCAAGCCTGTTTATCATCTGTTCATCTACATTCCTGTAGCTTGCCGCCGGTTTCCCAATTAGAAACCCCTTCCGAATCACAAATACGCATTCCTTTCCTGGGGTGAGGTGTCTTTATGTCTGTCGTAGTTATCGCGGATTTATCTGCAAAAAGCGGATCTGTCAGCAAAGACACCGTCGCCGGTGGCTACGGCTCGCGCTTTAGCGGCGATTCTGTCGCCACTCGTTTCGCAAAGAACCTGCGCCGAGTTTTTCTGAATCTGCCGAGTATTCACACCGGCTATCTCGCTGCAATCTTCGCGCGCGCCGGCCACGAGATCGTCGTCACGCGAGACGATAGCCCGGTGAAGGGTGACCTTGGCCTGGTGCTAACCTCGCTGGTTGATTACAAGCATGAGCGCGAATGGGCGATAAACGCGCGGGCCAGAGGAATGAAGGTTGGGTTTTTTGGCACGCCCGCCACGCATTTACCCGAACTCTTCACCGACGCTGCAGACTTCACTCTGGTCGGTGAGCCTGAAGAGGCGGCCATTAGAATAGCCAACGGCGAAGATGTGCGCGGAATCGTCAAGAGTCCGGCCATTAATGATCTGGACTCTCTCCCTTTCCCTGACTGGAATATGGTGAAGAGCAAACGTTTTGGACACGCTAACTATCACCGGGCCGGTTTGACGCGCGCCTTTCCCATGTACACCAGCCGCAGTTGTCCGGAACATTGCACTTATTGTCCCCATCGGATTACTGCCGGCTATCGCCAACGCTCAGTCGAATCGGTGGTCGCTGAAATGGCAGAATTGAGCGAGCGGTACGGCAACCCGCACATCAAGATTCGCGATCCGCTATTCACGCTCGACCGCGATCGCTGCTTTCAAATTGCCGGCGCGATTCGCTCGCGAGGCTTGCGCCTCTCTTTTGAATGCGAAACACGCATGGATGATCTCGACGAGAAACTGATCCGCGCTTTGCACGCTGCCGGGCTACGGGAAATTTCTTTCGGCGTCGAATCGCCCGACCCGCTGGTCTTGAAAAAGGTCGCCCGACGTTTTATTCCACACGAACACATGCGCAACATCATCAAGCTGTGCTGGGAACTGGGAGTGGCGACGACGGCCTTCTATGTCATAGGCTTCCTGCAGGATACCGAAGAGAGCATTGAAGAATTGATTTGCTTCGCCTGCGAACTCGACAGCACATATGCCAACTTCAAAATTCTGACTCCCTATCCGGGCACGCCGCAGTTCAACCAGTTGAAGCCGCTCATCTTCGAGCGGGATTGGGAAAAGTTCGATGGCTATACGCTTACCTTCAGTCATCCCGTCTTAACGCCGCGTCGGGCGCGCCTGATGCTGGGTATGGCATACTCGCGTTTCCTTTGGCGTCCCAGTCAACTCTGCAACTGGCTCGGACTGCATGAGTATTCCCACCACTCGTGGCTGCAAAAAGCAGACGCCTGGTCCTGGCGTAAACAGGATTATTTCGACCGCCCGTGGGTTTCGGAGAGGAAGCAGGCGACGATATGAGTCTACGCACCATCGCGCGTTATGGCGTGCGCTCGGTTCCGGGCGAAGAGAAAGAGATCGTCGCCGCATTTCGTCGCGGTGAAGCTATTGACGGCCCGGCCATCGCCGAGTTTGAGAGGTGTTTGGCTGCTTATCACTACATGGATTTTGCGGTGGCCGCTTCGTTCGGACGAATGGCCTTTTACTACATCCTGCGTGGACTCGATTTGCCACCCGGCAGCGAAATAATCTTTCCCGCCCTTACGTTTTGGGTAGTGCCTGAAATCGCGCGGCGTGCAGGTCTCAAGCCCGTCTTCGTCGATATCGATCCGTCCACCTTCAACCTTGATCCGAATAAGATCGAGGCTGCGATCACCGACCGGACGCGGGCCATTGTTCCCACGCACCTCTACGGGCAACCGTGCGAGATGTCAAAGATCATTCGGATCGCGGACCAGCATGACCTGGTAGTAATAGAGGATTGCGCGCAGGCAGTTGGCGCGCGTTACAAAGGCCGGCTGGTGGGCACTTTCGGCGCCGCTTCTTTTTTCAGTTTTCAAATGCTGAAAGGCATCAACACGTATGGTGGTGGCATGGCGCTGATGAATGACCCGGCATTGGCGGGGCGCGTGCGCGAGCAGGCCGAGAGCGAGCCGCAGCCCAGCGTGGCGGAGTTAACCCAACGTTTCCTGACCGGCTATGCCGCGCGCATGGGCATCAGCCCCAGGGGCTTTACTTTTTGGGGATTTCCCCTGCAAGCAGCAGCTTCGTTCTTCGGTAGTTACGACCTCTCGAAACATATCTGGGAGAAAATACGTCCACTCGATCATTTTCCTCGCGCCTACCGGCGACGTTATTCAAATGTGCAGGCAATTATCGGACTGCGCGGCCTGGCCAGGCTTGATGAGCTGAATGCTCTTTCACACGATAACGCGCGACGCTACACAGAAGGTCTTGCTGATTGTCGCGCCGTGCGAGTGCCGCAGGTTAACGGTTCTACGGAACATGTGTACTATCAATATTGTATCTACGTATCCGATCCCTCTCGTGCCAGCCGGCGCGCAATTCGGCACGGCGTTGACTTCGAAACTACACACGTTGATGTATGTTCTTCGCTGCCCCTCTTCAAAGAGTTTGCCGCCGAGTGTGCCGGCGCTGAGATGGCCCAGGAGGCGCTTCAGCTCCCGGTTTATTCGCGGCTGCGAATTTCGGATGTTGAGCGAGTGTTGCGCGTGGTGCGAAAAGTTACCGGCGATCTTGCCCCGCTTGCTCCACTAGCCGAAATGCGCAAGCTCAACTTACTATCGCCGGCAACGTGGGAACGGGCAGACAAAGCGAGCGTGAGTTACCAACGTGGCGGGATTCGTTAGCAGCATACTAAATCCAGCGGTAATCGCCGTCCTGGCTGCAAACGATCAGAGTTTGGGGATGCGTCTGCTGCCGAAGTATGGCTATTTCGCCATTCTCATCGCGGCATTTTGGGAAGGTGAGGTAGTCCTGATCGCGGCCGGCGCATTATGCGGTTCAGGTTATCTCGATTGGCGCTGGACAATTCTGGCCGCGGCTATCGGCGGTTCGGCGGGAGATCAGATTTACTTTTACGCGGCGCAGGATCGAGCGGCGCGGGTCATTCAAAAATCAAAGCGCTTGAGCAAGTGGTACCCGAAGGTAAGTAACTTCGTCCTGCGCCACGGCACCGTTGGAGTGTTGCTATCGCGCTTCGCTGCCGGCTTGCGAATCACTATTCCCCTGGTTTGCGCGACTGCCGGGATGCCGGCCAAGAAATACAGTCTCTTAAGTCTTGTTAGTGGATTCGCGTGGGCTTCCTTTTGGGTTGCCATTAGCTACCATGTCGGCTCCCGCCTCGGTTGAATTGTAATTAGACAGGATTAACAGAATTTAGGCGACAGGCGCTGCCCTGGTTCGAACCATCAATATTTAGCAACGAAGGAGAACGCATAGTGAAAAAGAATTTTGTGCTGGCAGTCTTTGTCTCAGCACTCTTAACCGGTGGCAGTCTGGCCATGGCCAGATCGGCCCGGGGTCAGGAGCAAGGAGAAGCCGCGAATGAAGCGAAGCTTGCGCGCCAGGCTAAGATCACGAAGGAGCGGGCGCAGGAAACAGCCCTTAAGCGCGCGCCGGGTACTGTCGAGAGTAGCGAACTCGAGCGCGAGCACGGCAAGCTCGTTTACTCATTCGACATCCGCAACGCGAAGGGCACAATCGACGAGGTGCAGGTCAGTGCGATAACCGGAAAGATCGTGCGCGTCGAACATGAGACCAAAAAGCAGGAAGAGGCCGAAAAGAGAAAAGAGAAGAAAGAAAAACATTAAACGGTCCTGAACAAATACAGAACCGGGAGCGGTAGCGACCGGGTTATCTACATAACCATCCGAGGGTAGTGTTTGATTTACCCGGTCGTTGCCGCTTCCGGTTCTGTATTTGTCGACCCACTAGACGGACTCCCGGCTCCATCTCAACAACAAGTTCAGTCTTACAAAACCTGGCCCATGAATGTTAGACTGCCAGCCCCTTGCTGTAAAACTTTCGAAACCGTGAATGGATACGGGTGATGGAACGTTGGAGTTGTTTGTCTCGCGTGGGTCAACACCGCTGCAAACGTTTATTGAAGGTCTCATTGTGGATGGGACTTGCCCTGGCCGCAGCGCCTATCACACGCGGCCAGCAGCCGGCGTCTCAAACTCTCCCAACTCCCCCAACTTCCACAGCGCAAAAGCCAACGCCCCCACCCCAGCCGGCGCCGACGCCGCAAGCGAGTCCGCAATCCACTCCGTTTGTCACGCCGGCTTTGCCTGGTCCATCTACGGTCCAGACGCCTGCAGCTTCAGCCACTCCCCCGGCCGCGCCCACGTCATCTCCGCCGGTTGCGTTGCACACAGTGCCGGGAAATCTGAATCTCAACCCGCTAACACTTGATGAAGCTCTGCGACTGGCGAATGCGCAGGCTTCCAGTTTTCAACAAGCAGGTTTGAACGAACAGATTGCGGCGGAGGATGTCCGGCAAGCGCAAGCCGCGTTCCTGCCGCGCGTGACTGCGCCTTTGAGTTACCTCTATACCACGCCCGCGCTGGGCCTGCCGCCGGGCACGCCGCGGACGCAAAGCTTCCTTGCCAACAACGCTGTCAGCGAGTACCAGGCTTACTTGAATGTTGCCGGGGACCTTGATATTTCCGGGCGCTTGCGGGCCACGCTGGCGAGGAACCGCGCACTGCTGGCAGCGGCGCATGCCGGTACCGAAGTGGCACGACGCGCACTAGCCCAGGCGGTGATCGATGCCTACTATGGCCTGGCACTCGCAACCGCGCAGCGAAGTGCGTCTGAGGTAAATCTGGCGGCGGCGGAAGAATTCGAGCGGATTACTGCACTCCTCTACAGCGCAGGAGAGGTTGCTTCAGTTGATGTCACACGTGCGCAACTGCAAACGATTGCCCGGCGCGATGAACTGGAGCGGGCGCGAGCAAATGAACAAGTGGCAGCAGGATCTCTGCGCGTGCTCGTCGGCTATGATTTTGTCACGCCAATCAGCACAACAGATCTTGCTTTAGCCGCGCCCGTCGATTATGACTTCCAGCAGTTCAAAGTTAACGACGTTTTCCGCCGGCCAGAATTCGCGCAGTTTGATGCGCAGCTTCGCGCCGCGAAAGAGGAAATACGGATCGCCCGAGCAGATCGGTTACCGCAACTTTCTTTTTCGATTCTGGGCGGCTTCGATACCGATTCGCTGAGGCCTGTGCGCCTGAAGGAGCACACTGGCGTTTCGGGCGCCGTGAGTCTGACAATACCAATATTCGATTGGGGATTAAGCCGGAGCCGGGAACGCCAGGCACGCCTGCGCGCGCAGGTCGCTGAGAACGAACGCACAGTCGCGCTGCGCGGTTTTACACAGCAGTTCTATGCGGCGCAGGCGCAAGTGAGTTCCGCGGCCCTGCGCATCAGGCTGGCTGGAGCGGGCATCACAAAGGCCCAGGCTAATCTCGACGCCTCCATTGCGCGTTATCGCGCGGGCGAAGCGCAGATAATCGAAGTCACCGATGCCCTAACCACGCTCGCGGCGCAGAGATTTGCTCTCTATCAGGCAATCTTTGACTATCAAACGGCGCTGGCGCGTCTGAGGCAGGCCACCGGACAATGATCGGAAGTCCGCCAAACTTGAAGTTTGTCGATACTGCATCTCCCTCCCTCCTGCGGGAGGGGAAACTGCTAAGCGACAATTTGAACTTCGTCAGACATTAGCAAGCGAATAGCACGATGAATCAAGAGAACGATAACAACATAACGAGCGGTAGCGACCGCAGCAGCAGCCCTGTTAGAGAAGGCTTGTCGCAAACCGAAGCTGAAACCCAGCAATGGCTTGCGGTCAGACACGAAAGACTGGCCCGCGAGCGTCGCCGAAATCTGATCATCGTGGCCTCCGTCGCGGTTGTCGCCTTGCTTGTGATCATTTTTTTCCTCTGGCGCTGGCGCAATGCCGCGGCCACCACGGAGGAGGCCGCAGTGGTAGTTAGCGTGAAAGTTGCCAAAGTCGAACGCCAACCCATCTCCGCACAAGTCTCGGCGGTCGGCACTCTTTTTCCGCGCGAGAAAGCAGAGGTAGCCGCCAAGATCAGTGCCCAGATCAAACAAATGGCGCTCCTGAAGAACCGTCTGGTAAAGGCTGGTGAAGTAATCGCCATGCTCGAATCGCGCGACCTGGTGGCTCAGCGCAATGAAGCCATCGCCGCGCTCAGAGAAGCGCAGGCAAACGAACGCAGCGTGGTCACCGGCAACATTCCTCAGGCCAACGCCCAGGACGAGAAAGCACTGCGCGATGCACGGGCAAGAGTCGCTAATACCCGCGCCACCTACGAACGCCGTCGTTTGCTATATGAGCGAGGGGGCATTTCAACGAAGGACCTGGAAGCGTCTCAACTCGAAGTAACAACTGCGGAGAACGACCTCCGGCTCGCCGAGCAAACCGTAAGTTTGCGCACCAGATCGTTGAATCCAAACGATCGCGCGCTGGCCGCGGCGCGGGTGGCGCAGGCACAACAGCATCTGGCAACGCTCGATGCCCAACTAAGTTACGCTACGATTCGCGCTCCTATCACAGGCATCGTGACGGATCAGTTTCAGTACCAGGGCGAGTTTGCCGCGGCGGGAGCGAAGCTGGTTACCATCGCCGACATTAGCCAGATAATCGTTAAAGCTCCTTTCGCTGACACTGTGACCCCGCAACTCAGGGTCGGAGATGCGGTAACAGTGTTGCCGACTGATCAATCAGCCGGACAGATGACCGGTCAGGTAACCCTAATTAGCCGCGCGACAGATCCAACCAGTCGCACAGTTGAAGTTTGGGTGACTCTCGGGAACGGTGGCGGACAGTTACGCGCTAATGGGGCCGCTCAGGTCACCATCTCGGCGCAATCAAAGACCGACGCCATTGTTGTTCCTGCGTCTGCTGTGACACTGGACGCGAGTAATGCTGACGAAGGAACCGTGATGGTGGTAGATGCCACAAATGTCGCTCGCGAGACGAAGGTCACGGTGGGCATACGCACCCCAGAGCTTATGGAGATCGTCTCCGGTCTGCTCGGCGGAGAGACCGTGGTGATAGAAGGCAATTACGCTTTGTCTGATGGCACGAAGGTCGAAGTTGCGAAGGATACAAAAGCAGAAACTGGCGGAGAAGAGAAAAAGCCCGTAGAGAAATGAGCAATTATGGAGCGCGGTGGCAATCTCTATACATCGGGAGACACCGCTTTGGATTTCGATGTCCGACAAACTTTAGTTTGTCGATGCCCTAAGTTTACTCAACGGAGCGACAAACTGAAGGAAGCTCTGAATAAGTTTCCTCAAGTCAGCCAGTAACCAAGTTAAAATGTCGGCAGCTCAGTCAAAGGAGAACTGCCGAATGAGTCAACCAACATTTGCCGCGCTGGCCTATGCGAACAAAAAGAA
>WNGD01008273.1_pt1 | contig 12382 bp, 7 predicted proteins | sample 5400671 | NCBI WGS metagenome assembly WNGD01 (sample SAMN13153369, study PRJNA577476) | soil metagenome | isolation source: 40 cm soil or saprolite under grassland replicate 2 | place: USA:California | collected 2016-06-15
GACATCGCTGAGACGGGCCAGGAACGGGGCGCAGGCGTACCAGCGATCTCCCATGATGAGCGGACGCAGGCCGCGAGCCAGCAACAGCGCCACCACGGCCTGCAGTTGACGGGCGGCCACTACCGTGGCCAATTCTGCCGAGGTCACCCGCGCCGTGTCCAGCACAAAGGTGCCTTGACCCGCTTGCGATGGCAGAAGCACGACGTGACTGACCACCCAGCCCGGGCAGACGGCGTGGGTGTCCTTGGGCAGGTTGGTCATGGGAACCAGCGTGCGATCCTGCGCCGTCTCGGCCTCGCGACGGTACAGATTGCTGGTATCCACGCCCAGAAAGACGGACTGACCGGCAGCAGGCAATGGGGCACATTGGACAAAGACCTGGCGCAGTCGGTCGGCATCAATCTGGCCGTCTTCCAAGGCTTCGTACAAACTGGCCCACATGCGCTCAAAGAACGGCGAGAACGACAATTCGGGAAAGCTGCGAGCTGCCGCTTCACTGGAAAGGGCATCCACCAGATTGAACAAGGCATCTTTCGCGTTGCCAAAGCAGCCGTACATGCCGTGACGAAATTCATTCAGTGTGTTAAGGTTCATGTGAGTAATGCTCCTACATGTGTTTGTTTTGGATACATTACTCCCCCTGGCAATCCCCTCTCAGGGATTGCTGAGGTTATTTTAGTTTAAACGTCAATTTAGACAAACCAATTTATGGAAGATGGAGAGGCATCACTAGCCAATCGTCTTGCCTTCACCTGTGCCAGAATTTTGAGCGGTTATGGCATACAGCGGTATGCAAAAACCTTGAGCCAGTGATAGAATGAAAGGAGGAGTAAAGAAGCAAGCAGGTAGAAAAAGGAGCGAGCCGATGAAAGCCTATTCGCAAGATTTGAGAGAACGGGTGCTGCGAGCGGCCGATCAGGGGTATCAACGCGCCGACATCATCAAGCTGTTTGGCGTGTCCAGGGCCACGATCAAACGCTATCTGAAGCAAAGACGCGAGACAGGAGAGGTGCGTGTGAAACCGATCCCTGGTCGGCCTCCCAAGAAATTCGCTCCCTTACAAGCTGGCCTGATAGCGCAGTTGGAAGCTCATGCAGACGCCACCTTAGAAACCCACTGTCAGCTCTGGAAGGAGCAACAGGGAGTGCAGGTCAGCACGTCAACCATGAGCCGTGCGATCAGGCGAATTGGCTGGACACGAAAAAAAAGACGTTGGGTGCCAGTGAACGCAACCAAGAGGCACGAGCCGCCTGGAGAGAACAACTCAAGCACCTGGACGCCCGAAAGCTCGTCGTCATTGATGAGTGCGGCTCCAACATCGGTCTGACTCCGCTTTATGCCCGTGCCCCACAGGGGGAGCGTGCCTACGGCAGCGTTCCACGCAATCGCGGCAAAAATACGACCTTGATTGCGGCGCTGGGCTGGTCCGGGATGGGCGAGTCGATGATTATTGAGGGGTCAGCCAATGCCGTCGCTTTTGAACAGTATGTTGAAGAGATCCTGGCGCCAAGCTTGACGGCTGGACAGATTGTGATCATGGATAACCTGGCGGCCCATAAAGGCAAGAAGGTCGAGCAGCTGATTGAGGCCAAGGGATGCCAGTTGCTCTTTTTGCCAGGCTATTCGCCTGACTTCTCCCCCATTGAAGAAACGTTTTCCAAACTGAAGACGCATCTGCGTCGGAGCGGAGCTCGCACACGTGAAGCGCTGCAAGAAGCCATTTGTCAGGCGTTACTTACGGTGACTCCACAGGATGCACAGGGCTGGTTTCGCCATTGTGGTTACCTTCCCGCTGAAGGAAGAGCTTAATGGCTCAATATTTCTGCATATCGCTGTAGGTGCCATTTCATAAGTAGCCGTAGGAAAATAGAACGATGGAAAAACCTGCTCAGTCGTTTGATGTCTGCGTCGTCTGTGCTTTGCCAGAAGAAGCCAGAGCGTTTTTTGAAGTTGTGCAACGGCAATGCGAGAATCTTCTTGAAGAGGGTATAAGCCCTCGCTATCAGTATAGTTATCGCTTCACCACGCTTAAGAATGACAAAGGCGAGCCTCTGAAGGTGCATGTCTCCTGGCTTCCACGCTACGGGTCAGAGGAGATGACACTCCACCTTTCACGCGTTCTGGAGGAGTGCCAGCCCCGCATCGCCATGATGACCGGTATTTGCGCGGGGGACGCCCAGCGTGTGCAACTCGGCGATCTGGTTGTCGCCGAGCGCACCTTCACCTACGACAATGGGAAGTTCACGCTCGATGATGGCAGAAAGATCCACCTACACGATACGATGACGTATCAGCTTGATGCCAATACGCTGCAATTTCTTGGGGTATTTGACAAGTGGAAACCGCTCGTCGCGGGCCTAAAACGTCCTCCATCAGGCCCTGAACAGCGCAAGAGGCGCAAGATAGCATGCCACATCAAACCGATGGCTTCAGGTAGCGCTGTACGGGCCGACCATCCTTTCGAGGATGTGCAAGCACCGGTGCGTGGCACGGTTGCCATCGACATGGAGGGGGCGGCGTTCGGCCTGGTCATGAGCCGTCATCCTCAAATCCCCTGGCTGGTGGTCAAGGGCGTCTGCGACTATGCTGACCAGGACAAAAACGATGCCTACCATGACTACGCAGCTCGCGCTTCCGCGCTCTACGCGCTCAGCTTCATCCGGGCCTATGTCACCAATGAACGGCTGCCCCGACCGGGTTGGTCTTCAACTGCGAGCCGTGCAGATCCCTATAGGCGCAACCCCCATTTTACAGGGCGCAACGACTTGCTCGACCGCATCCAGCAGCAATTAACGCCACCGCAGCAAAGCGACTCCACACAAGCACGCAGAGTGGCATTGACACAGCCCCAGGCCATCAAAGGTCTCGGCGGCATTGGCAAGACGCAGGTCGCGCTCGAATACGCCTATCGCTCTCGCGATCTTGAGCAATACACACACACCTTCTGGATCAATGCTGCAACTGAAGAGACAGTGATCACCAGTTTTATGGAGATTGCAGAGCTGCTTCCTCTCTTCTCCGAAAAAGATGAGGCAGATCAGCAAAAGCTTATGGAAGCCATCAAACGCTGGCTAGAGCGATGTGAGCAATCATGGTTGCTGATCTTTGATAATGCCGATGATCTCTCCCTGGTGCGGAAATATCTCCCTCAACAGGGTAACGGCAGCATCCTTCTTACCACGCGTGCCAATGCAGTCGGTTCGCTGGCAGCCGCCGTCGAAGTCGAAACGATGGGTTTCTTCGAAGGCACGCAGCTTCTCCTTCGTCGAGCGCAACGCTTTCAACACGCTTCCGATGAAGAGATCAACCAGGCCGGCAACATTGTTATCAGGCTCGATCATTTTCCGCTGGCCCTCGATCAGGCAGGAGCCTATATTGAAGAAACAGGATGCAACTTCACTGACTACCTTGAAATCTATCAAAGCCATCGCAACGCGCTTCTCGCTCGACGTGGGGAGCAAGCCGTCAACTATCCTGCCTCGGTCGCAACTACCTGGTCACTTTCCTTTCAAACGGTCCAACAGGCTAACCCTGCAGCAGCCGAACTTCTTCACCTTTGCGCCTTCCTGGCACCTGATCGAATCCCAGAGGAACTCATCAAAGATGGTGCCGCCCATTGGCCTTCTCTCCTCAAACAGGTTGCAACGGATCGCTTTGAGTTCAATCAGATGATTGAAGAACTGCTCAAATTTTCCCTGGTGAAGCGTCTTGTGGGAGAGCGCGCACTTAATATCCATCGCCTGGTCCAGGCCGTGCAAATGGATGCGATGGAACCGCAGACGCAACGCCACTGGGCGGAAAGCGTGGTCCGAGCTGTCAATGACGTGTTTCCTAAAGATTCTCAGGATACGGCTGCCTGGCCGCAATGTCTGCGGTATCTCGATCAAGCGCAAGCATGCCATAAGTTGATAGAGCACTATGGGCTTGCATTCATTGAGGGGGCGAGTTTACTTAACCGAGCGGGCCTGTACTTAGATGACCATGCCTTGTATGCTATAGCCGAGCCCTTGTACCAATGCGCCCTGGCTATTAAGGAAGAACAATTAGGACCCGAGCATCCTTCCACATCCAGCAGCCTCAACAACCTGGCGGAACTCTACGAGAACCAGGGGAGATATAACGAAGCAGAGCCGTTGTTCAAGCGTGCCCTGGCGATCGATACCAGCGTGTATGGAGCAGAGCACGTCGAAGTGGCAACTGATCTCAACAACCTGGCTCACCTCTACCAAACGCAAGGCAGATATACCGAGGCGGAGCCGTTATATCAACGTGCCCTGGCTATCAAAAAGCAGCAGTCGGGACCTGAACATCCTTCCACAGCTAGCAGCCTCAACAACCTGGCGGGACTCTATCGAGTACAGGGCAAGTATAGCGAAGCTGAGTTATTGTACCAGCATGCCCTGGCGATTTATGAACAGCAGTTAGGACCTAAGCACCCTTCTACAGCCAGCAGCCTCAACAACCTGGCTTACCTCTACCAAACGCAGGGGAAGTATAACGAAGCGGAACCGTTGTACCGGCGCGCCCTGGCTATTAAGGAAGAGCAGTTAGGACCCGAGCATCCCTCTATGGCCAACAGCCTCAACAACCTGGCGGCCCTTTACTATGCGCAGGGGAAGTATAACGAAGCAGAGCCGTTGTACCGGCGCGCCCTGGCTATCAAAAAGCAACAATTAGGAGCCGGCCATCCCGACATTGCCCAAAACCTCAACAATCTGGCGGAACTCTATCGAGTGCAGGGGAAGTATGAGGAAGCAGAGCCTCTCTGCCAGGACGCCTTGGCGATCCGCGAGCAGCAGTTGGGTGGTAGCCATCCCGACACCGCCCAAAGTCTCAACAACCTGGCGGCCCTTTACTATGCGCAGGGGAAGTATAACGAAGCAGAGCCGTTGTTCAAGCGTGCCCTGGCGATCGATATCAACGTGTATGGAGCAGAGCACCTCGAAGTGGCAACTGATCTCAACAACCTGGCTCACCTCTACTCTGCCCAGAGCAGGTATAGCGAAGCGGAATCATTGTACCGGCGCGCCCTGGCAATCTCCAGGCGGCAGTTGGGCTTGGAACATCCCCTGACACAGCAGAGGATAAGCAACTACCTGAGGCTCTTATCGGAGATCCACACTGGAGGGGATCTGGAGGCTCTGCTGCAATTGCTTGCACAAGGAGAGCAGGACGATGACAAGGATGACAGGGAGTGAAGCTTTCTGGCAATTGGCACGACTAAACTTGAATTAGGCCGGGTGACGTTGCCAAACAGAAGACGGTTGATAGCAGTGCAGGAGCGGCTTCGGTGTTGATGGGCAGCCAGTGTGAACCACTGCGTCTCACTCTAAATGTATCAACGCGAAAAAAAGCTTCACTCCCTGGATGAGGGGAACACTGAGAAAGCGTCGTCATAATCACCTGGAGTACAAGAAACATCGGTCTGTTCTACTCATCTATTCAAGCCCCTCAAGCTCCATCAGAGAGGCCGCATCCCTGTTCACATTACCATCTGTAAATCAACGTCGAAAAACGCACATCACGAGATGAGTTCTTGTACTCTTCCCTCTCGTTGAAATGCCTGCTCTACGACACCGAATTATGAAAACTACGACAGAGAAAGATTATGCCCCCGCTCGAACATCGTTTTGCTATTGAGGCAGAACGCCGACCATGCTCTATCCCAATTGTGAACGATGCGTATCTTCGTGCGTTTGCCTCTCCCCTGGTCCCCACCGCCCCCGGTAGAATATCTTCATAGAAGGCAAAGAGCGTGCCCCGGACAATAGGAACAATGAAAGATGCTCGTACCACATCTGCATATACAGATAGAGAGCAGAAATTCACCGGCTTGACCAGGGAAAAGGGAAAAGCAGAAATATTCCTATCGAAAGTGCTTGCTAAACGCGCGCAAGTTTGTCATAATGGGATTGCGTCTGTATATGCAGATGAGAGAAACGGCGATCGAGTTTTTTTGAGGCGAGGAGAGCGAATGAATAATGCAGAGGTGCTGGTTTTTGCGAATGTGAAAGGCGGTGTGACTAAATCGACGACCACGCTTGCCACCGGGATCATGCTCCACCTGTTAGGAGCCCGTGTGCTGGTCGTGGACGCCGACCCGCAGGGTAACACGACCGACGGCTTAGGTTACACACCTGACCTCCTTGAGCACACGACGTATAGCCTGATGACGGAGAGATCTACCCTGCAGGAGACACTTAAACAAACATATTTCGATCGCGAGACGGGTATTTTCTTTGATCCAACCGATCAGGACGAGCTTGCGAATCTACAGGCTGCTTTGGAACAAAAACGCGCCATCCGCGGCCCCGACCTGCTGCCCTGCAATATCAGTGCGGCAGCGGCTGAAAATGAATTACTGGGCAATCCCCTGTGGGGGGACTTGCTGAAAAAGGCTCTGGCAGGAGTGAGGTCGCGCTATGATTTTTTAGTGATCGACACCAACCCGGGGTTGTCGAAGTTGACCATCAGCGCCTTTCTGTGCGCGAGCCGGCTCGTGATCCCGAGCGTCCCGGAACGCTGGCCAACAAGCGGCATCCGGCTGTTATGTGGCGCAATCGAGAACGCTCACAGGTTGAACCCCGCTCTCCACGTCGACGGTATCCTCTTCACTCGAGTCAGATACGCAGATCACAAAAAGCACATGGAATTAGTTCACCAAAAAGTACTTCCAGAGGTGAACTCGACCTTTCCCTGGATGAAACTCTCCTGTTTCGAGACGTACATCAATGAGAGCGCCAACTTCACCAAAACGGTGAGTGAGCGTAGCAACATTATCCTGGCGCTTTCTGCTGATGCGATTAGTATTATGTACTGGGGCTTTCTGGCAGAGTTACTGCAGAAGATGCAGAGTCCTCATTTCAATGCCGCCTTGAATATGTACCAAAAGCAGCTGGCCATCTATAGGGAGGACCAGGCAAGGTTAGCTGAGAAAAAGCAGCAGAAGCGGAGCGAAATAGGCGTAGGAGAGGAGAAAAGGTAATGGCAGGCAAAAGAAGTAAAACCGCTGACCGGCTTGGTGGATTACTGTCCAATTTGACAGACCAGTCTGCCGGCGCATTCCCCACGGCGCAAGAGGTTGTCGAGCAAGTGGTTCCTATGGAGAGGCGCCGCTTTGTACGGGTCCGGTTGGATCAGCTCGGGCCCAACCCGAGGCAGCCTCGCAGGATCTTTGACGAGAATAAATTACGAGATCTGGGAGCTTCGATCAAGGAGCATGGGTTACAGCAACCGCTGGTGATACGAGCGGCTGACGTGCCAGGTAGGTACGATATTGCCGCAGGAGAGCGGCGCTGGCGCGCCATGTTGCTTGAGAATATGACGGAGGCAGAAGCCATCGAGGTCATCGACTGCTCCGATGAGGAAATCGAAACGATTGCCCTGGTCGAAAATGTGCACCGGGCGGACCTCACTCCCTATGAATTGGCCGAGGCTTACTGGCGGCTGCACCGTACTTCGGGAGGTGAGATCAGGATGAGCATTGCGGAAGTGGCCGCATACGTGAAGCAGTCGGTTGATCACGTGGATAGCCACCTGGCGATCATGCGCGTTCCCGCGGCGGTCCGCCAGCTCATTATCGATGACCCTACGATCCCCCTGCGCACCATCCGCGATCTGGGTCAGGTGGAGAATGTCGCTGACCTGGAATATCTGATTGGAGAAGTGCGATCCCACCGCTTCACCGCAAACGACGTCACGCGCATGCTGCAGCAGGTCAGAAAAGCTCAGAAAGACCCTACCGCTCGGGGAACCGCAAGGAGAAACGCGGCAGCCGTGTCAGGGCAGAATGGGCAAGCCGCATCCGAAGGCGACGGACCGTCCCCGGCAACCGCTACGAAAAATATATCTCCGGCACTCGCCCTGGCTGCTTTGGAAACACGACTGCGGAAAGATGATGTCCAGGTGCGAAAGATATTCGGTACCCTGACCGAGGAGGTCCCATTGATGGATACAGACAGAAAGGCTGCAGCCAGGAACCACGCGCAAACATGGGTCACGCTGGCCCAGCAACTCTGGGAGCTGACACGAGAAGATTAGTGACCGCTATCTGTATATACAGATGATTTTGGGGTTGAGCTTGCCAGGTGTTCCGCTAACTTGCGCATGAAAAGGGCACCAAGAACATCTGTATATACAGACACAAGCCCTGGCTGTGCTTTTTAGCTTTTTGATAGCATGGCTTTTTCTAAGAACACATTGCGTGAGTAACCACAGCAACTTTGATCACCTCCTACGCCAGGGTTATAAAAGAACCATCTATTTCGTGAGAATGAAACATAGTACAGGGGAAACAAGAGTTGCTTCTCCACCCTCTTTGCCTGCATTCGCAAAATCAATTGTACGTTTGTTCTACAGTTTGACTCCGTCTGGATCGTACTCACGAATGTTCCTCGCGTTCGCCGCTTTTTGACATTTCAGGCATAGGGAGATGGTACAAAAACATACAGCCCCATAGCGTCAATAGCTTGTTATTACTTTCTCCGCGTTTGTGTCCAGTTTTCACTCGAATGTGTGCTCGTTTCCGTGAATTTGTGAGACGCGACTTCACTATGTTGATGGTGGACTTTCCACGAAGGACAAGCGCGTTCAAATCACCACAAGTATCCGCTGTTGCAGGACTGGACGCGATGGTAGGGCTATCGAGAGAAGAAAGTGCCGGAAACAGAGAGAGGGGGCAGGAGGTCATCTACCCTGGAACCTTGAGACGTGCTTTCTTCCTCTAAGAGGAGATTCGTGCATATGGGCAGGGGAAACGGTCGAACGCCTGGGATTTGTCCACGAAGGTGTAATGTTTGAGGTTGAATATCGGTTCTCTCTGTAAGAAGGCAATGACAATGGGTGTTGAAAACTTGGGTGAGCCTCTAAAAATGATAAGAGAACGTGAAGGTTGCTATTGTCCTGGAAGAAAGATACGACAACGGGCGCGTAACCCTTCGCTCCGAAACTGAAGCGATCACTTCATCACCGAGAACAGGAGACCGCGTCCTCCGGCCAGCTCAGATAATCTAAGCCGGCTTTTTTTATTCCTGTACGGGGTGAAGCAGGGTGCTATGATATTCAAGCGGATGGTTCGCCCCAAGCAAAGAACGGAGGGAGGCACATGACAGTAGACGAGAAGATCACCGAGTTGATTCACCGCTACCAGGGATCCTGTCGAGCCTTAGCGCGCAGCCTCGTGCGGGACTATGACGCAGCCGAGGATGTGGTTCAGAGCGCATTCGTCCGGGCCTATCTCGCTCTCCGGGGCTACGATCCTCAACGAGTAGCAGCGTTGCGGGCGCAAGCGTGGCTGCACAGGATTGTCATCAACGAGGCCAGAAGGTATCTGGCGGGAGGACGAGATCTGGTACGGCTTGACAGTGAAGAGGGGAAGTGGGTTTACGAATTGGAGGGACCTGAGCAGGAGCTTCCCAAGGTCTCGATCCTGCTCGCGGAGGAGAAAGCTTCGCTGGACGAGTTGCTCAAACTGCTACCCTCGGCATCTCAAGAGGTGATTGAGTTTTGGGTGAGATTCGGAGGGTCATATCAAGCAATAGCAACAGCCTTTGACAGTGACGTGAGAACCATACGAACGCGCTTTCACCGTGCTACTCAGCGCTTGAAGAAATTGGTGAGCGAGAAGCGCACGATGGAAGGGGAGTTGAGACGCTGGTTACGAGCCAACCTGTTAGAGCTTGAGGCGGAATGGGAGGTGTGGAAAAGGGACGTTTCCCTCCGCGATTTTATTCGAGGGGAAGCGTACGCGAACGTGTTTGGAGGGCACCCGGTGCGATGGCAGTTTGAGCCAGAGGATACTTCCGTACCTGATGCGTTTCTCCCGCCCAGTTATTGGAACTAGCCATTCATGCAACCAGAGTCCCCGGGTGTGAGCGCATTCCAGCGCGAGGCTCAGAACAGCCCCTTCCGTTTCTCCCGAGAAGAGCGCGTTTCAGTTGCCCGACGGTGATCGGCGTAGGCCGCGATCCATAACACCAGGAAGAGCAGAATGGCTCCCGCGAGCCATCCGTGAAGAGTTGCGCTGCCGAAGGTGAACAACCAGAGCAAGATGCTCGCTAGCAGCAGGCCAAAGCAGACCCCTCTGACGATCGGCGTGCGCCGGGATCGCGGTCGGGGAGGGGACTCCTGCGCTGTGCCATCCATCGCCTGAATCTGCTGAGCGGGCGGTGTGGCTAGAGGACGCTGCACGGCGAAAGGTGGTGGTTCCGCCAGTACAGTTGGTCGTGCTGCCTGGCCGAGCGTCGGATCAGCCCAAAATCGACCGAGGACCGGAAGAGCGGGGGATAGCGCACGGCTTGCCTGCTCGAGGGAAGCCGCGAAGTCTCTGACACTCCCAAAGCGCTGGCCAGGATCCTTGCCAAGCGCCTTGAGTACCTCGCGCTCTACCGCGGGCGAAATCGCCGCCTGTCCCCGCAGCGGCGGCGGGGAGGCATACATGTGCTGGCTCGCCAGCTCCACGAAGGACCCAGAGAACGGCCGTTCGCCGGCCAGCCACTCGTAGACAATCACCGCCAGCGCGTACTGGTCGGAGGCCGTGCAGGACTTTCCTCGAAACTGCTCCGGCGCCATGTACGCGGCGGTGCCAACCACGTCCTGAGTTCCGTGCAGTTGCGAACTTTGGGTGAGCAGCGCGATGCCAAAATCGCTGAGCAAAACCTCGTTGTTGCGTCCCACCAGCAGGTTTTCCGGCTTGATGTCGCGGTGAATGATCCGGTTCTCATGCGCGTACTGGAGGGCCTCGGCTACCTGTGTCACGTAGTTCACGACAGATGAAAGCGCGAGTCGGCTACCCCTGGGATGCACTGCACGCAGCGTGCCGCCAGGAGCGAAGCTCATCACCAGGAACGGGGTTCCGCCCTGCACGTCATAGTCGAGCACGCGCACGATATGGGGGTGATCGAGGCGCGCGATCGTCCGGGCCTCCCGGCGAAATGCTTCGATCTCCTCGCCTGAGAGGGTGGTGCGCAAGACTTTGAGCGCGGCCATCGTCCCCAGGTGCAGGTGCTCGCCGAGGTAGACTTCGGCAAAGCCCCCTTCACCGAGCAGGCGAATGAGGCGATAGTTGCCGAGAATCTCTCCTACACGGCTGCCCATGGAGCGCTCCCGTTGCGAATGCGATAGACTGCTCGAACTGTTGATACTGATGTGCTCTCCTCTTCGTGGGAAATCCTTGTAAAGAAGCATACAGCTTCTGTCAAGTCATTGCCTGTAAGGAGAGAAAATCCAGTCGGAAACGGTGCGAGAACTGGCCACCTACTCACCACCGCAGGTCTATCGTACTCGTCGCTCACGCTTCTGCGGGCACGAGCCGTCGCCATAGCGAAGAAAGTCACGTGTCTGACACGGTCAGGCGCATGTCTGACGTGGGTTGATCTGAAATGCGCAGGAGATACTCTCCTCTCTTCATTCCTGATGTTTTTCGCACGTATCGGAGTATTGGTCCCGCGCCAATCACAAGGAATGAAGAGCCGATCGATAGTGCTGCTGACGAGAAGAGCTCCAGCGGCAGCGGACTAGAGATGTGAGCATGAAAAATGGCTCTTCCGATAGTGAGTGGGTGAGGTAGGGTATTCCTCCCTCCTGTTTTTCATCGTGAACGATGGATGATAGAAGAGATATGGAAGAGGTATGGAGGCAAGCTGTAAGGCAAAAACTGGGCGCGAAATTCGCAGATACTGGATACGTACGGAAATCGGCCAGTGAAGCCGACATCTGGGGTCTACTATAGAGGGAACAGTACCCCTCCTCAATCTGGCTTTTGACCGGCTGATGAACACCAGGAGGAGAAACACGCCAGAACGGACACAGAGCTTGAAGAGACGGGCTGCTCCCTTAGCCAGCTTCAAGTCCCATTACAGCACCGTTCCATCTTTCTTTGTCAAGAGACACACTTTTCTCTTGTGCCGCTGTGTGAACTCTTCGGAGTGCTCCGGCAGGGGAGGGCAGATCTCGAACCGAGCCTCCGTCGATGAACTCACCTATCAGCATCATGGAACGGTTGACAGCACAGCCGTGAGGTTCTAGAATGCCAGTCAAGGAGTGAGAGAGTCCGGAGGAGGTTATGAGTCAGGAAGGGCAGGCGCGCAAGGAGGCGAGGCCATCAGCCGGGGCTTCAAATGTGGTCCGGTGAGGGCCAGGGCAAGCGCGCGCCATCATCAAGCCACGAAGAGGAGATCGTCGCATGAGGAGCGAAGAGACCAGGCAGGAAGAGAGTGACGCAGACAGGCTGATGTTCAGCCCTGAACAGCAGATCACCACGATCATCGCTGCGCTCGAGGCAAAATCGAACGAAAAGGATCCGCCCCTTGGCGAAATCCGATCCCTCATCAAGATACTCAAAGGGTTCTTCGCTCTCTATAGCCAGGGAAAGCTTCCCCCTGTG
>WNGD01005420.1_pt1 | contig 12381 bp, 12 predicted proteins | sample 5400671 | NCBI WGS metagenome assembly WNGD01 (sample SAMN13153369, study PRJNA577476) | soil metagenome | isolation source: 40 cm soil or saprolite under grassland replicate 2 | place: USA:California | collected 2016-06-15
TCGTCCCTCAACATCCCCACGACCGCCCACATCCTCGGGGGCGCCGTGATCGGCGCCGATCCCACAACAGGCGTCGTGGACGCCCGCAACCGGAGCTTCGGCTACGTCAATCTGCTCGTCTGCGACGGGGCCGCAGTGCCGGCCAATCCGGGCGTCAACCCGAGCCTGACGATCACCGCTCTCGCCGAGCGGGCGATGAGCTTCGTCCCCGAGCGCGACGGCGCTTCGCAGCCGCGCCAAGAGCCCGCGAAGCCGGTCGCGCCTGCGAGCGTCAACCCCCGCCCGGCAACGCGCGGCGTCCGTCGGTGACCACCTGGCCGTTGGCGGGTCCCGGCTCCACGCCGCCTTACGACGCGGCGCCGAACCGCGTCGCCACCTGCGGCCAGTTGACCACGTTCCACCAGGCGTCGATGTAGTCGGGCCGGCGGTTCTGGTACTTGAGGTAGTAGGCGTGCTCCCAAACGTCGACGCCGAGCAGCGGCGTCTGGCCGTCGGAGATCGGCGAGTCCTGGTTGGCGGTGCTCACAACCGCCAGCCCCGAGCCATCGTGGACCAGCCACGCCCAGCCGGAGCCGAAACGGTTGACCCCGGCGTTCTTGAGCTCGTCCTTGAAGGCGTCGAAGCCGCCGAACGCAGCGTCGATCGCGGCCCCCAGGTCGCCCTCGGGCTCGCCGCCGCCGTCGGGGCTCATGATCTGCCAAAAGAAGGTGTGGTTGGAGTGCCCACCGGCGTTGTTGCGGACCGGCGTGCGGATGTCGTCCGGCAGCGAGGAGAGGTTGCGGAGCACCTCGTCCACGTCCTGGTCGGCCCATTCGGTGCCCTCGAGCGCCGCGTTCGCCTTGTCGACGTAGGCCTGGTGGTGCTTGTCGTGGTGGATGCGCATCGTCTGCTCGTCGATGTGAGGGTCGAGCGCGCCATAGTCGTAGGGAAGGTCGGGGACTGAGTAGGCCATCGGGTTCTCCTTCTGCCTTCGGTCTGTCGTCTTGGTGTGGTCGTTCGGCCGAGGGAGCCTATCCAAGCGCCTCTCGAAATCCCTGGCGCCAGCTCGCGTACAGGGGCTGCCAGCCGAGCTCGCGCTTCGCCTTGGCGTTCGAGGCGCCGCGGAGCTCGGTGGCGAAGGCCGCCGCGAAGGGCCCTGCTACGAGCCGAGCCAGGAACGTCGGCACCCGGCGCGGCCGTCGCGCGCCCAGCGCCTCGGCGTACACCGGCAGCCACTCGCGCAACGGCGCCGGCTCGTCGTCGACGACGTTGTAGATGCCGGTCGCGCCGCCCTCGAGCGAGGCGACGGTGGCCGCGGCGGCGTCGTCGGTGTGGATGAAGGAGAACATCCCCTCGCCTCGACCCACGATTGGGAAGCGCCGGCGGCGCACCTGCTCGGCGATGTTCCCGTCGGGAGCGTAGTAGGTGCCCGGTCCGTAGAACTGGCCGTAGCGCAGCACGATCCCCTCGAGCCCCGGCGTTTGCGTCGCCTCCCGCTCGTGCTCGAGCGTGGGACCGGCGCCGCTGCGAAAGGGCTCGGGCGCATCGGTCCAGGGCCGGCCCTCCTCGCCCTTGATCATCCCGCCCTCCGGCGCGTAGATGAAGGCGATGCTCTGGGTGACGAAGCGCCTGACTCCGGCGGCGCGCGCCGCCTGGATCAGGTTGTGGCCACCCTCGGCCCGCGCCCGGTTGGTTGGTTCGTAGTCGATCTTCCGGGGGTTGTACTCGCGGGGTAGGCGGGTGAGCTGACTGACCACGACCTCCGGCCCGGCGTCCCGCACCGCGGTCCCCACCGCCTCGGCGTCGAGTGCGTCGCAGACGACGGCCGTCGCGCCGGCCGCGTCGAGCCCGGCGGTGTTCTCGGCCTTGCTGGTCATCCCCGTCACCTCGTGCCCCGCGGCGACCAGCTGGCGCACCAGTGGCCGCCCGATGACCCCGCTTGCTCCGGCCACGAGCACCTTCATCTCGCTTCCTCCTCTCCGCTTGTTGGCGCCGCTCCCGCCGCCTCGAGCCTCGACGCCGCCCAGGCGAGGTAGGCGAACAGCAGCATGCCGATCCCGATGTAGACCGTGTCGAAGATCCCGCGGGCGTCGCTCGGCGCCTGGCCGACGTCGAAGGCGTGGTTCAGGGCGTGGAGGCCATACCACAGCGCCCCGAGGGCCAGCACCGGCACCCGCCACGACGGACGCCAGGCGGCCATGAGCACCGCGATCCCGAATGCGAGCACGAAGGCGCCCACGTCGCCCACGTAGTGGGAGTTCTCGACCCCGTAGCGCCCGATCTGGTCGAAGAAGGTGTCGGGGGCGATCAGGGCCAGGGCGCCGGAGGCAGCGTTGAGCGCCCCAAGCACCACGAGGGCGGCCCGCAGCGCTCGCTCGCTGATCACCGCTCGGCCTCCACGCCCCGGAGGCTAGCGAGTCGCCCTCGGCTGGGATCGAGTGCGAGGGCTCAGATCGAGTGCCCGAACACCGCCCAAGTGACGCGGTCGTCGATCGAGTCACGAGCGTCTGGTGGCCGACGAAACGTAGCGGGGGTGCTGTAGGGATCACTCAACGATGACCAATCGGGGCGACTGGATTTGAACCAGCGACCTCACCGACCCGAACGGTGCGCGCTACCAGGCTGCGCCACGCCCCGAGAGGTAGCCATTCTAAGGGCCGGACAGCGCCGCTAGGAACCGCCGACCGATGCCACAGCGGCGTCCACGTCCTCCTTCGACGGCGAGTTGTCGAGCTGCTTGGTGCCGCCCGGTCCGCTGACCACGATCGCAGGCCCAAACGCCGGCAGGCGCAGGTCGGCGGCCAACTTGACGTCGGCCTCGACGCGGTTGGCAACCTCGGGCGAGTCGCGGGCCTGGTTCCACGCGCCGAGGTCGAAGTCGGCGATCGCGTTGCCGATGTCGTCGAGGAACTGATCGGAGACCGTGTGCGCCGGGGCCTCGTCCTGGTTGTGGAAGAAGAGATTCACGTACTGCCACTCCCGGTCCTGCTCGCCGGCGGCGGTCGCCGCGTAGGCGGCCTTCGTGGTCTCGGTTTCGCCGAGGGAGAAGTTGCGGAACTCCAGGCGCGCAGTACCGGTGCGCGCATACTCCTCGATCAGCGGATCGACCGTCTCGAGCTGGTAGTCGTCGCAGCCCGCGCACTGCAGGTCGGTGAACACCGTGATCGTCACCTGCGCGTCGCTGGGCCCCAGGTAGGGACCATCCTGTTGGATCCCGGCGATCAGCTGCTGGGTCTGCTCGCCGCCGCTGATCGTGATCCTCTTGGGGCCCCCCTCGCCGATCGAGAGCGAGACGACCGCCGCGAACAGGCCAACGGCGCCGGCGCCCAGCAGCAGGCGCGGCAGCCACGGGCTCCTAGTCATCCGGGCGCCGAGCCGAAGGCGACGCGACAGGCTGGTGACGGGTCATGTCTAGCCGGCGACCGCCTTGTAGTAGCGAACCGCGAGGCCGGTCAAGAGTGTCTCGAAACTCTCCTCGATCGGTCCCCCGCTATCTCGCGAATAGCCCTCCAGCCCGCGTCGCTCGATCTCCTCGCTGCGGGCGACCACCTCGTCCACGAGGTCGGGATGCTCGTCGCAGAAGAAGGCGCCAATCGAGTACAGCTCGGTGTCCATCAGCGACTCGAGGAAGGAGCCGCCGTCGCTCGCCAGCGGCGGGCTCCGGGGCGAAGCGGGCAGCGCCTCATCGGCCATGGTGCCGATATCGTAGATGCGCTTCGGCGCCGGCCACGAGCCCGCCGACGTCCGGAAGCCCGTCCGACCGGTGCGCTGGACGGGCCCGCGCGCCTGATGTAGCGCAATTTGCGCTGAAAAGCATTGACACATCCGCCCGAGGCGATAAAAATCGGTATCGCAAGCGACAGGAGGAGACGACGCGTGGCCATTCACTTGACGCCCACCGAGCTCGCCGAGGAAGTCAACATGAAGCGGCGCGAGGTGATCGCGAAGTGCATGGAGATGGGCGTCCCAATCTTCAACGGCCGGATCGACAAGACACTTTTCCTCTCCTCGCTCCGCCGTGTGACGCAGCAACCGAAGCAGCCCCAGGCTGCTGCCTAGAGCCGGTTCGCTGATATAGCCTTCGTGCCGAGCAGCATTTGCCGCTGGGTCGACGTTTGAGCGTCCGAACGAAGGAGGAGAGCGATGGAGACAGCGATCGTCGAATCCGGTCCGGCGATGGGCGCCGGCTCGGCGACGATCGCGGACCTCCTTCCGGCCGCGGTGCAGAAATACGGCTCCGGGCCGGCGGTGATGTATCGGGACGACTCCGGCCAGTGGACGACCCGGAGCTTCGCCGAGGTCGGCGATCAGGTACGACGCCTCTCGCTCGGGCTGATCGACCTCGGGGTTCAGAAGGGCGACAAGGTCTCGATCCTGTCGAACACCCGCCCGGAGTGGACCTACTACGACTTCGCCGCCCTGACCGCCGGCGCGATCGTGGTGCCGATCTACCAGACAAACTCACCCGAGGAATGCCAATACGTTCTCGAGAACTCGGACGCCAAGGTGGTGATCGTCGAGGACTCCGAGCAGCTCGACAAGATCCGCCAGGTCCGCGACCGCTGCCCGAAGCTCGAGCACGTGATCCGCATGACCGGGTCCAGCGACGACGCGATCTCGGCCGATGCCCTCGCGGAGCGCGGCGCCTCCCGCGAGGCGTCGGAGTGGGAGGAGCGGTGGCGCTCGATCGCCCCCGACGACATCTGCACCTTCATCTACACCTCGGGCACCACCGGTCCGCCCAAGGGCTGCGTGCTCTCGCACGGCAACTACCGCGCGATGCTCAACATGTCGCTGGAGCAGAGCGTGCTCGAGTCGGGGCGGATCACCTACCTCTACCTGCCGCTCGCCCACTCATTTGCGCTCCTGATCCAGCTGCTCAGCTTCGACGTCGGCGGCGTGCTCGCCTACTGGGAGCGCGACCCGCTGAAGATCCTCCCCAACCTGGCCGAGGTCAAGCCCCACTACTTCCCCTCCGTGCCGCGGATCTTCGAGAAGATCTACACCGCGGCGAACTCGAAGGCCGACAAGGCGGGCGGGGTGCAGCGGGCGATCTTCAACTGGGCGGTGGGCGTCGGCCGCCGAGTTCGCGAGCTCGAGCGCCGCGGCAAGAGCCCGTGGCCCCCGCTTCGCATCTCATACGCGATCGCCGACCGCCTGGTGCTGTCGAACATCCGCAACCTGTTCGGCGGGCGGATCATAGAGGCGGTCTCCGGCGCGGCCCCGATCAACCCTGAGATCCTCCGTTTCTTCGACGCCGCCGGCGTGCTCGTGCTGGAGGGCTGGGGGATGACGGAAACCTCCACCGCGGCGACGATCGCGAGGCCCGACGAGTTCAGGTTCGGAACGATCGGCAAGCCGTTCCCTGGTTGCGAGGTGAAGATCGCCGAGGACGGCGAGATCCTGGTGCGCGGGCCGAACGTGTTCCAGGGCTACTACAAGAACGCCGACGCGACGCGCGAGACGCTCGTCGACGGCTGGCTGCGCACAGGCGATATCGGCACGGTCGACGCCGATGGCTTCGTCAAGATCACCGGCCGCAAGAAGGACATCATCATCACCGCCGGGGGCAAGAACATCACCCCCGCGAACATCGAGGCGGAGGTGAAGCAGCATCCACTGGTTTCGCAGTGCGTGGTGATCGGCGACCGGCGGCCGTACCTCGTCGCCGTGGTCACCCTCGACCCCGAGGAAGCGGTGAACTTCGCCAGCCAGCACGGGCTTCGGGAGGATCCCGAGGCGATGGCCTCGAACGAGCAGGTCCGCGAGGCGATCGAGGATCAGATCGAGAAGGTGAACCAGAAGTTCGCCCGGGTCGAGCAGGTGAAGAAGTTCGAGATCCTCCCCCGCGATCTCTCCCAGGAGGGTGGCGAGCTGACGCCGACGATGAAGGTGAAACGCAACGTGGTCGCCGACAAGTACGCCGGGAAGATCGAGTCGCTGTACTCGAGCTGAGCTGCCCAGCTCCGGCCGACGCTCGAGAACTCGCTCTCGATTTGCTTCGGGGCGCTGTTCGGGGCCGCGCTGGTGGGGCAGGCCATCGCCGGGCACATCTCCTACAACCAGGGTCAGCTCGCCCACGGCGAGCCGACCATCTCCGTGGGCAGGTACCTGACCTCGTCGGCGTTCGGCCAGGCGGTGATGGAGAACTGGCAGTCGGAGTGCTAGCCGCAGGCTAGTCCGACTCCGCGGTCTCAGAGCTTGGCTCGGCGGAATCGGAGCTCGACTCCGCGCCTTCAGAGCCCGGCTGCTGCCTGAGCAGCGCCGCGGTCGTCTGTTCCAGGACGCGCCGCCACGCCGATTGCTTCTCGCGCTCGCGCTCGACCTGGTCGAGCACGTGGCGGACGCGGCGGGCCGAGATCTGAATGCCGTGGCGCTCGGCGATCGACTTGTAGCGATCGTAGTCGCGAGCCAGCCTCAGGGTCACGGACTCGAAGCCGTGCTTGGCAATCTCGAGCCGGGCGCTGTAGTCGAGGATCGAGGTGCCGAACATCAGCTCGTCGTCGAGCTCGGGCTCGATCAGGATGATGTCGACGCCGGGATAGCGCTGCTCCCATTGCTGGACCGCGACGTGCAGGCGCTCGTGGGAGAGCAGCCGGAAGGCCTGGTTGCCGATCGCCGTGAATCCCATGTCGGAGACGCGGCGGGCCCGGGTGCCGGTGATCGTCGGGATCCGCTTGCGGAAGTCGTTCGCGTAGGGCACCAGCGGATTGATCACGACGATGAACTTGGCGCCGTGCTCGACCGCGACATCGACGTTCGTCGTCGAGCGGATGCCGCCGTCGATGAACTCGTGGCCGTTGATCTCCACCGGCTCGTAGATCATCGGGAGGGCGCCGGAGGCCGCGACCGCAGTTGAGATCGGCACCTCGGCCCAATCGCCCTCCCCGAGCACCACCCGCTCGGTCGTGTCGAGGTCGGTCGCGGTCAGGTACAGCTCGGAATCGAGCAGCCGGAAGTCGTTGCTTCGATCGGGATCCGAGAGCACCTCGGCGACGTAGCGCTCGATCCCGCGCCCCGAGTAGAGGCCGGTCGGCAGGCCGCTCGCCAGGCCGGTGACCACGTCCACGGCCGAGAGCTCGCTCAGGTGGCTGACCAGCTCCCGGGCCACCCCCGCCACCCGCAGTGGGAAGGTGAGCGACTTGCGCACGAAGCCACCGTAGTTGGGTTGCAGCAGGGTGCCCAGCGAGATGTCGCGAAGCGGCGACGGCAGCTCGTGGTTGAGCACCCTCATCATCTCCTCGGGGGTGACCCCGTTGGCCACCATGCTGGCCATGAACGCCCCCGCGCTGGTGCCGACGTAGACGTCGAACTCGTTCACCGTGCGGTTGACGGCGAGCAGGTCGAGGGCGCGCAGGGCGCCGACCTCGTAGACACCGCCGGTGAAGCCCCCGCCCCCGAGGACGAGCGCCGACTTCGATCGCCGCCTGCGACTTCTCTTGCCTCGGGCCCCCCGCGATTCCGTTCGAGGGGTCTCGAGCTCGACGACCTTCCCCATTGAAATGTCCATTATGCCGGCCAGACAGACAGACCGCCGAGCCCCGCCCGCACGGCGACGGCCATCCGGACGCAGCGGTTACCCTGCCCGCAGTGCGGGCAAGGCTGGTCGCGATCGTTGTTGCGGGACTCGGATGCGCACTCCTGCTCGCGCCCGGCTATGCGCCGGGCTCGATCTCGCGCTCCCGGCTGCGCCACGGGCTCAGCAACCAGATGCACCGCGTGGGTGGCGCGAGCGGCGCCTGGGTGACGGACATGGACGCCGCGGGTAACGGGACGCTGTTCAGTTGGGCGTCGCACACGCGCCGGATCCTCGCCTCGAACACGAAGCTGTTCACGATGGCGGCCGTGCTCGACCGCTTCGGCGCCACGGGAACCCTGAAGACGAGGCTATACGCGCGCCCTCGGAACGCGATCGACGGCCATACGCTGCGAGGGAGCCTGGTCTTGGTGGGCGCCGGCGATCCGGCGCTCGCCCGCGCGGGCTTCGCGCGCAACAATGGCCTTCCGCTCACTCGGCTGGGCGCCCTGACGAGCGACGTCCGCAGGGCCGGGATCAAGCGAGTGACCGGAAGCATCCGCGCCGACGACTCGATCTTCGACCGCCGCCGGGGGGTGCCGACCACCGGCGTCGACGCGTCCGGGGAACTGGCCCCGCTGTCCGGCCTCTCCTTTGACTCGGGCATCGCCCATGGCCATTACGCCCCGAATCCGGAGCTGGTCGCCGCGCGGGCGCTGAAGCGCAAGCTGCGCGCCGTTGGCGTACGCGTCAAGGGAGGCACCCGCCGCGCCGACCTCCCCGGCCGAGCCCTCGCCAAGCCGCCGTTGGGAAGTGTCAGCTCGCCCCGGATCAAGGACCTGATCGCTGCCACGCTCAAGCCCTCCAACAACTTCTTTGCCGAAATGCTCCTCAAACGCCTGGCGGCGTCCCGGCGCGGGGCCAAGGGCACGACCCGACGCGGCTCCCGCAAGGTGATGAGGTTCGCCCACGAGCTGGGCACGAGGATCAGGATGGAGAACGGCTCCGGGCTGTCGCGAGCCAACCGAGCCTCGCCGCGCCAGGTCGTGCGGCTGCTCGTCGCAATGAATCGTCGTTCCGACGCCGCGACATACCGGCGCTCGCTCCCCCTGGCCGGCGAGGAGGGAACCGTGGCCCACCGCATGAACGGCACCGCCGCCGACGGCCGCTGCCGGACCAAGACCGGGACCCTGATCGGCGTCAGCGTGCTCTCCGGCTACTGCCGTGCGGGCCACGGCCTGGTCGCGTTCTCGATCCTGATGAACTCGGTGGACATCGACCTGGCGCGGGCCGCCCAGGACAAGATGGCGGCGCTGATCGCGCGCTACCGGCGCTAGACAGCGAGCAGCTCTCGCAAGCCCTGCTCGGCGAGCACCGGAATGCCGAGCTCCTCGGCCTTGCCCAGCTTTGAGCCGGGGCTTTCGCCGGCGACCACGTAGTCGGTGCTCTTCGACACCGAGCCGGTCACCTTGCCGCCGGCCCGCCTGATCATCGCCGTCGCCTCCTCGCGCGTCAGCTCTCCGAGCGTGCCGGTGAGCACGAACGTCTTCCCTTCCAGGGGGCCGCCATGGCTGCGGCGCTCGGCTGCCGAGAGCTCGAATCGAAGGCCCCGCTTCCGCAGCCGGCGGATCAGGTCCAGCGTTCCCTCGTCTGACAGCTCCTCCTGGACCTGGCGGGCGAGCACCGGGCCGATGCCCTCGACCTCCTCGATCGCCTCGGCGTCCGCTTCCAGCAGGGCGTCGATCGAGCCGAAGTGCTCGGCGAGCGCCTGCGCGTTCACATAGCCGATTCCCGGCAGCCCGAGCGCATACAGCACCAGCCCAAATGGGCGCTCCTTCGAGGCCTCGATCTCCTCGATCAGATTGCGGGCTGAGACCTCGCCGAACCCCTGCAGCTCCTGGATGCGCTCCGGGGTGAGGTCGTAGATGTCGGCCGGATCGCTGATCAAGCCCTGGTCGAGGAAACGAATGACGTTCTTCTCACCCAGCCCCTCGATGTCCATCGCGCCCCGAAAGTGCTTCACCTGCTGGAAGGTCTGGCCGGGACAGCCACGGCGGTTGGGGCAGATCGTCCACACCGATTCGGTGGGCTTCACGGTTTCCGTGTCGCATCGCGGGCACTTCGCCGGCGGCTTCGGCTTTCGCAGCCGTTTCCCCTTCCGCCTTTGAATGAGCGGCGAGATCACCTGCGGGATCACGTCCCCCGCACGCGTCACGACCACGTCGTCTCCCTCGCGGACGTCCTTGCGGGCCAGGTCCTCCTCGTTGTGCAGGGTCGCGGTCGAGACCGTGACCCCGCCCACGTGGACCGGCTCCAGCATCGCGAACGGGAGCAGCCGGCCCGTCCGCCCAACGTTCCAGACGATCTTGTTCAGCCTCGTGGTCGCGGTGATCGGCGGGAACTTCCACGCGACCGCCCACCGCGGCTCGCGTCCGGCCACGCCGAGCTCGCGCCACAGCGTCCGCTGGTCGACCTTGATCACAGCGCCGTCGATCTCGAAGTCGAGCGCTTCGCGCCTACCCTCCCACCACTCGCACCGCGCGACCACCTCGTCGGCGGTCTCGTGCACGGCGGTCTCGTCGTTCACCTTGAAGCCGCGGGCGCGAAGCCAGTCGAGCTCCTCGACGTGGGTCCGCAGGTCCAGTCCGCGGTGTGCGCCGGTCCCGTAACACCAGATCGAGAGCGGTCGCGATGCCGTAATCCCGGGATCCAGCTGGCGGAGCGAGCCGGCGGCGGCGTTGCGGGGATTGGCGAACGCGGGCTCGCCGGCCGCGGTCCGCGCCTCGTTCAGCTCGGCGAACGCCGAGCGGGGCAGGTAGACCTCGCCGCGCACCTCGACCAGCTTCGGCGCCTCGTCGATCCGCAGCGGGATCGCCTTGATCGTCCTCAGATTCTGGGTCACGTCCTCGCCGATCACGCCATCTCCCCGCGTCGCCCCGCGGGTGAATATCCCGTCCTCGTAGGTGAGCGAGATCGCCAGCCCGTCGATCTTCGGCTCGCTGACGAAGCGCAGCTCGCCAGGCTCGATGTCGAGCTGGCGCAGCCGGTTGTGGAGCCGGGTCTCCCAGGCCCGGAACTCCTCCCGGCTGCGGGCATTCGCCAGCGAGAACATCGGCTCGCCGTGGCGCACCTGCTGAAACTTCCCGAGTGGCTGGCCGCCCACCCGCTGCGTGGGCGATTCGGGGGTGCGCAGCTCGGGATGCTCCTCCTCGAGGGCGCGCAGCTCGTCGATCAGGGCGTCGTAGGCGTCGTCGCCGATCTCGGGGTCGTCGAGAACGTAGTAGCGGTGGTCGTGGCGGGCGAGCTCGCCGCGGAGCTCCTCCGCGCGCTTGGCCGGATTCTTGGCGCTCACGCGGCGCCCGTCATCGCGGCGCGGAGCATCGCCTCGAGATCCCAGTCGCGCAGCCGGCCGAGGCCCTCGCGATCGGTGAGGTCGAAGTGCACCGGTGTGAGCGAGATCCTCCGTCGCGCGACAGCGGCGAGATCGGTGCCAGGCTCGTCCTCGAAGGAGGGCTCAAAGCCGTAGATCTGATAGCGGCGGCGCCCGTCGCCGTCCTCGTCGACCAGCCTCAGCTCGTCGTTATAGAGGCGCTTGCCGAGCCGGGTGACCTCGATCCCCTGCGGCTCACCGGCAGGGCAGTTGACGTTCAAGAGCGTCGCCGCGGGAAGCGGGTCGGCGGACAGAAGCCCCACAAGCTGGGCGGCGAACCGAGCCGAGACGGCGAAGTCGAAGCTGCGGCCGGGGAGGAAGCTCATCTCGCGAGCGGTCGACTGCTGCGAGATCGCGATTGCCGGGATGCCGAGGACGATCCCCTCCAACGCCGCGGCCACCGTTCCCGAATAGGTGATGTCGTCGCCCAGGTTGGAGCCGTGATTGATCCCCGAGACGATCAGGTCGGGGCGTTCGCCGACCAGGCCGAGGTCGCCAAAGCGAACACAGTCGACGGGCGTGCCGTCGGTCGCGTAGGCGATCGCTCCATCGTCGAGCTCCACCTCCTCGACCGAGAGCGGGGAGCGGGTGGTGATGCTGCGAGCGGTGGCGCTGCGGTTGGAGTCGGGAACGATCACATGCGTCTCGACGCCCTCCAGCTCGGCCAAGGCGCGACGCAGGGCATGAAGGCCCTCGGCGCCGATTCCGTCATCGTTTGTGAGCAACACCCGCATTCGATTCGATTCTAGGGGTGGCTCTGGCAGCTCCTTCGCTACACCACGGCGGGCTCAGTAGCGGATGGACGCCAGGTAGAGGCCGTGGGCTTCCGCGGTCTCGCCGGCGCGCTCGCGCGGGGCGCCGCGAAGCAGCTCCTCGAAGTCGTCTGCGCTGCGCGTGCCGCCCGCCACCTCCAGCATCGTCCCCACCAGGACCCGGACCATGTGGCGCATGAATGCGTCGGCCTCGATCCAGAACTCCAGCAGCTCGCCGGGAAACGGCTCCGCCAGGCGGTGGGCCCGCCACTCGGCCTGGATCACGTCGCGCTGGAAGCGGACGTGCTCGGTCTGCGTGGGGGTGAAGGCCGTGAAGTCGTGCCTGCCGACCAACGCCTTCGCACAGCGCTCCAACGCCGTGCGGTCGATCGGATGGGGCCACCATAGCGCCCTGCCGATCTCGAACGGGTGTCTCACGGGCGAGAGGAGCAGCCAGTAGCAGTAGGTCCGTGAGCGGGCGTCGCGGCGAGCGTCGAACCCCTCGGGCGCGGCGACGGCCTCGATCACGGAGATCGCCGACGGCAAGACCGCGTTCAGGCGGTGGGCGAGCTCGTCGGGAGGCGTGCCCTCGGGCTCGAAGCTCGCCACCTGTCCCCAGGCGTGGACGCCGGCATCGGTACGACCTCCGACCGTGAGTGAGACAGGCTCGCGCAGGATTTGCTCCAGCGCCGCCTCCAGCTCAC
>WNGD01005422.1_pt1 | contig 12379 bp, 11 predicted proteins | sample 5400671 | NCBI WGS metagenome assembly WNGD01 (sample SAMN13153369, study PRJNA577476) | soil metagenome | isolation source: 40 cm soil or saprolite under grassland replicate 2 | place: USA:California | collected 2016-06-15
ACGCCACCGGGGAAGGTGAACGAGGTGATTCGCGCCTCGCTGTCGTTGAACAGCACCGTCACCTGAGTCGGCGCGCTGATCTGCCCCGGCGCCACCAGCGCGAAGCTGTCCAGCAGGTTGCCGGGGTTCTCGACCAGGCCGACGACCCGCAGCGCATGGCCGCCCGCGTTCCAGAGGTCGCCCACGTGCAGGTTGTAAAGGGACGCCACCTGGCTGGTCACCGCGACCTCGCCCGGCCGGGCCGGGTAGCGCCCGGCGTCCAGCCGCAGCATCGGGGACCCGAAGGGGCCCTTCGGGTCCTGCGCCCGCAGGTCCACGGGGTTGACCGAGCCGGTGCTGAGCCGCTGGTGCTCGATCACCCCGATGGTGCCGAAACGTTGCCGGATGGCCGCGAGGTCGGCGGCGAGCGTCCGGTCGGACCCGGGGAGGACCACGAGGTGGTTGGCGTTCCCGAAGGTGGCCATGGGAGACGATGGCGCGTTGCTGCCAACCGCCGCGCCGAGGACCGTCGCCGCCACCGCGACGCTGAGCAGCGCCAGCACCAGCAGCTGCTGGCGCCACTCGCGGCGGAACAGCCGCCACGCCCAGCGGATGACGGCGCGGCGGGCGGCCGCGCCGCCACCGCGGCCGTTGTCGCGCGCCTCGGCCGGCCGTTGCCGCAGTGCCGTGCTCATGAGTTCGGGCCAGAGGTGAGGAGCGACTCCGGACCTGGGGGCGGCACGGTCTGGTCGGCGACACGCCCATCGCGCAGGAACACCACCCGGTCGGCCCACGAGGCCAGCTGCGCGTCGTGGGTCACCACCACGGCGGCCACGCCGCGGCGGCAGGCGGCGAGCAGCAGGCGCATCACCACCTCCCCGTTCTCCGAGTCGAGGGCGCCCGAGGGCTCATCGGCCAGCAGCAGGCGCCGGTCGCCGACCACGGCCCTGGCGATCGCCACCCGCTGGCGCTCGCCGCCGGAGAGCTGGTCGGGGAAGTGCCCTGCCCGGTCGGCGAGGCCGAGTTCCTCCAGGGCCTGCATGCCGGCGGCGCGGGCCTTCCTGGCGCGGACGCCGTCAAGCTCAAGCGGCAGCGTGACGTTCTCGGCCGCGGTCAGCCCGGGCAGCAGGTTGAAGTCCTGGAACACGTAGCCGATCGAGCGGCGCCGCAGCCGGGCCCGCTGGTTGCGCGACATGCCCGCCAGTGCGGTGCCGCCGACCAGCACCTCGCCGCTGGTCGGGTCCTCGAGGCTGCCAGCGATGGTCAGCAGCGTGCTCTTGCCCGACCCGCTCGGTCCCATCACCGCCACCATCGCCCCAGGGTCGACCGACAGGTCCACCCCGCGGAGCGCGTGCACCTCGGTCGGACCCTCGCCGTAGACTTTGGCGACGCGGTGCAGCTCCAGGGCGCTCATGACTGGCGCTCCGGCGTCGTCGTCCGCTCGCCTGCCGCGCTCACCCTGGGGCGCGTCGGCGCTCCAATGCGCAGCCGCAGCCTCGGCGTCGGCGAGGTCGCGGAGTCGGGAGGATCGACGGTGGCGCGCTTCAGGCGGCCGTCGGCGGCGTCCAGCCAGCGGACAACCGAGTCAAGCCGGAACAGTTCGGCGTCGACCACCAGCGCCAGCCCCAGGTCGAAGCGGGCTTCGTCCTCCTTGAGGCGGGTCCATTGCTGCATCAGCTCCACCAGGTAGCGGCGGTGGGCCTGGATGACCTCGCGGACGTCGACGCCGGGCACCCGGAGGGCCACCAGCACCTTGATGACCAGCTCGTCGCGGGGCGGGGAGGTCAGGTCCGGCGGGGTGCGCAGCCACGCGGCGATCTCCCGCTCACCGTCGGGGGTGATCTGGAAGGCCTTCTGCGGCCCCTCCACCCCGGTGTCGTCGGAGGCGACGAGCTCGTCACGCTCCAGCCGTTGCAGCGTCTGGTACACCTGGCCCACGTTCAGCGGCCAGACCTCGCCGGTCCGCTCCTCGAACTCCTGCCGGAGCTGCAGACCGTACTTGGGGCCCTCGCTCAGCAGCGCGAGCAGGGCATGGCGGATGCTCATCGTCTCACCCTTTCCAGTAGCATACTCAGTATCATACTGGCAGAGTCAAGCGACCGCAAGCCCGGACTCGCGCCCCGGCGGGGATTCCGGCATTGCTGGCGCTTCGGGCGCGCAGTAGGGTCGCCCGGTAGGCGCCGGCGAGGAGGTGGCTGGGGTGGTCGTTCCGTATACAGCGGTCGGGCTGGTGACCACGGTCCGGGGGGTGCGCCGCAGGGGCGAGATCAAGCGCAACCTGGAGCACGTCGCCGACGTGATGGGGGCGGCGTCGTGGCTCTCCAGCCTGGACCTGCCGGTGCGGCTGGTGGCGATCCCCGAGGGGGCCCTCCAGGGATTCACCGACGAGGTCTTCGACCTGGACCACGCCACCTACGCCGAGGAGGTCGCCATCGACGTGCCCGGCGAGGAGACCGCCATCCTCAGCGAGCTGGCGCGCCACTGGAACGTCTTCATCATGGCCCAGGCCAAAGCCCGCAACGAGCACTTCCCCGGCCGCTTCTTCAACGTCGGCTTCGTGATCGACCCGACCGGCGAGGTCATCCTGCGCCACCACAAGGTGGCGACCCTCTACCCGGTCGAGCACTCGGTGGTCCCCCACGACGTCTGGGACCGCTGGATCGAGCTGTACGGGCGCGACCTGGACGCGTTCTACCCGGTGGCCGACACCGAGATCGGGCGGCTCGGGATCATGATGGCCAATGAGGGGTCCTACCCGGAGAACGCCCGCGCCCTGGCGATGAACGGCGCCGAGGTCGTCTACCGCGCTTCCTACCCGCACCCCCACACCGGCAACGAGTTCTTCGAGATCCAGAACCGCGCGCGGGCGCTGGACAACAACTTCTATGTGGTCGCGCCGAACCTCGGCACCTACTACCTGGAGCAGGACTCCGCCGTGCCGGTCGACACCTTCGGCGGCCGCTCGATGGTGGTCGACTACAAGGGTCGCGTGGTCGGCCAGCACGCCTACGGCGCGGGCGCCTCCTATGTCGCCGGCACGATCGACATCCAGGCGCTGCGGGACTTCCGCGCCCGCGCACAGTGGGACAACTGGCTCAAGGACCTGCGCACCGAGCAATACCAGCTCATCTACGAGCAGCCGATCTACCCCAAGAACCTCTACCTGGACCGCGCGCCGTACACCCACGCCGAGTTCCGCCGCGAGGTGATCGACAAGCAGGTCGAGAAGCTCCACCAGCTGGGCATCTGGGCCAAGCCAGCGCCAGCGGGCGAGTGAGGCGGCTACGATCCTGGTGGGCCGCCAACCGGCAGCAGCACCCGGAAGCGGCTGTCACCTGGGGCGGAGACGACGCGGAGATCGCCGCCGTGGCGTTGCACCACGATCCGCCAGCAGATGTCGAGGCCGAGGCCGGTGCCCTTGCCGACCGGCTTGGTGGTGAAGAACGGCTCGAAGATGTGGGCCTGGACGTGCTCGGGGACGCCCGGCCCGGTATCGCCGATCTCAACCAGGACGCAGTCGCCGTTCCGGTCACCGCCGTGATCGCGGCGGGTGCGGACCGTCAGCGTCCCGTGGCCGTCCATGGCGTCGACGGCGTTGTCGATCAGGTTGGTCCAGACCTGGTTCAGCTCGCCCGCGTAGGCGAGCAGCTTGGGCAGCGAGCGGTCGTAGTCCCGCACCACCTCGATGCCCGTGCCGGCCTGGAGCTTGTGCGCCAGCATCGCCAGGGTCGAGTCGAGCCCGTCGTGGACGTCGACCTGCTGCAGCGGCGCCCGGTCCATCTGGGTGTACTGCTTGGCCTGACCGATCAGCCGGGTGATCCGCCCGGCCGCTTCGGCCAGCTCGTCGAGCAGGCCGGCGGTCTCGCAGGCAGCCGCGGCCAGCCGCACCGCGGGCGGGAGCAGCCCGGCGGGCACGGTGGCGGCCACCCGCTCCAGCCAGGCGGTGTCGACCCCGGCGGCCACCAGCGGCGGCGCGAGCGCCCAGCCACCGTCGACGCCGTGCCCCTCCAGCCAGTCGCCCAGCTCGGCACGGTGATCCGGGTGGAGGGTCTGGCGGACCAGGTCGACCAGGGTGGCGATCTGACCCTCGCCGCTCGTGGGCGTGGGCGACGGGCTGCAGGCGTGGGCGATGATCACCAGTTCGTCCAGGAGGGCCGACAGCCGCTCGCGCAGCGCGGTGGCGGCACGCGCGGTGGCGGTCGCCGGGTTGTTCAGCTCGTGGGTGAGCCCGGCGGTGACCGTGCCGAGGGCGACCAGCCGCTCGCGGGTGCTGACCGTCTCCATGGTGCCCATCCCCTGGACCGCGAACCCCTCCAGCAGGTGGGTCGCCATGGGGAACCACTCGCGCACCGCCCAGCCGAAGTCGGCGGCGGGCAGCGCCCAGAAGCGGCAGCCGGTCACCGTCCGCAGGGTGCCGCGGTACGACTGCGCGTTGGGCAGGTCCAGGTAGGCGAGGAACGCACCTGAGTAGGTCCCCCGGTAGTCGGTCCGGTTCACCTCGATCTCGGCGCCGCCCGCCCGCACCGACAGCGAGATGGCGCCCTCCAGCAGGACGAACAGCAACACCGCGGGTTCGCCGCTGGAATGGACCACCGTCCCGGCGGGGTAGTGCCTGACCTCGCCGCGCTTCGCCAGCCAGGCCAGCTGCTCCCCGTTCAGCTTCTCGAACAGGAACAGCTCCCGCAGCTCGTCAGGGCTGAGCCGCTCGGCGGTCATGATGCCTCCAGGTAGCGGTGGACGAGCTGGATCGCCATCGCGCCCTCGCCGACGGCGGAGGCGACCCGCTTCACCGAGTTGGCGCGGACGTCGCCGGCCGCGAAGATCCCCGGCACGCTGCCCTCCAGATAATACGGGTCGCGGTCCAGCGGCCAGCCCGCTGGCCGCTGGCCGCCGGCCAGCAGGTCCGGGCCGGTCAGCAGGAACCCCTTGGGGTCGCGCGCGACCACGCCGTCGAGCCAGTCGGTGCAGGGCGCCGCGCCGATGAACACGAACAGGTAGCTCGCCGGCACGGTCTCGGTGCGGCCGTCGCGGAAGTCGCAGAGGATGAGCTGCTCCAGGTGCTCGTCGCCCGCCGCCCCGATCACCTGGGTGTAGGGCCGCACCACGACGTTGGGCGTCTCGCGGATCTGGCGGATCAGGTAGTAGGACATCGACCGTTCCAGGCCGTCGGCGCGCACCAGCAGCGTGACCCGCCGGGCGTGCCTGGACAGGAACATCGCCGCCTGCCCGGCAGAGTTGGCGCCCCCGACGACGTAGACGTCCTCGCCCGCGCAGGCGGGCGCCTCGGTCGCGGCCGACCCGTAGTAGAGCCCCAGGCCGGTGAGCCGGTCGGCACCGGGCACGTCGAGCCGGTGGTAGGCGACCCCAGTGGCCAGCACCACCGTGTGGGCGGCGATTTCGACCCCGTCGGTGAAGCGCACCACCCGGGAGGACTCGCGCACCTCGACGGCGGCGACGCCGCGAGCGGTGAGGACCTCCGCGCCGAACTTGTGGGCCTGGCGGCGGGCCCGGTCGGTGAGCTGCGCACCGCTGACCCCGTCGGGGAAGCCGAGGTAGTTCTCGATCCGGGAGCTCTGCCCGGCCTGGCCGCCGGTCGCCTGCCGCTCGACCAGGACCGTCCGCAGCCCCTCCGAGGCGGCGTAGACGGCCGCGCCGAGCCCGGCGGGGCCGCCGCCGACGATCACGGTGTCGTAGAAGTCGGTGGTGGGCGTGGTGGACAGGCCCACCCGGGCGGCCAGCTCCTCGGCGCTCGGGTCGACCAGGGTGTCGCCGTCGGGGGTCACCACCAGCGGGATGCTGGTGGCGTCGAGGCCGGCGGCCTCGAGCAGGCGCCGGCCCTCCGGCTGCTCGGCGGTGAGCCAGCGGTAGGGCACCGAGTTGCGCGCCAGGAAGTCCCGCACCTCGAACGAGTGCGCCGACCAGCGGTGCCCGACCACCTGGGTGGCGCTGACCGGCTTCTCCCCGGTGGCGCGCCATAACTCGATCAGCGCGCTGACCACCGGGTAGAGCTTCTCCTCCGGCGGATCCCACGGTTTCAGCAGGTAGTGGTCGAGGTCCACCACGTTGATCGCCTGGATCGCCGCGTCGGTATCGGCGTAGGCGGTCAGCAGCGCCCGGCGCGCGTGGGGGAACAGGTCCATGGCCTGCTCCAGGAACTCCAGGCCGTTCATCTCTGGCATGCGGTAGTCGGCCAGCAGTACCGCCGCGACCTGGCCGCGGAGCTTCATCTCCCGGAGCGCCTCCAGGGCTTGGCGTCCCGACTCGGCTCGCACGACCCGGTAGTCCTGCCCGTACCGGCGCCGCAGGTCGCGCGCGACCGCGCGCGAGACCCCGGGGTCGTCGTCAACCGTCAGCAGGACTGGCTTGTGTCCGTTCGCAACCACAGCGCTCCCGATGGTACGGATCACCAGCGACAGGCGACAACGCGAGCGGTCGCGCCCCTGGTGTAGCGTGCCCACATGACGCCTTTAGCACATAACCGCTACTGCGACGAGATCATCACGCAGACCAAGCTGCTCCGGGAAACGGTGAAGGGCGCCGACCTGACCGCGATCGTCCCGACCTGCCCCGACTGGACGCTCGCCGAGCTCGTGCGCCACATCGGCGGCAATCTCCGCTTCGTCGAGACCGCCGTCCGGACCAGGACGGCGGTGGACGACCCGCAGCGGCAGGTCCCCGATGGCGCCGGACCGGACGCCGACGACCCGGCCGCCCTGGATGCCTGGCTCGCCGACGCCGCCGCGCGCTTCGCCGACACCCTGCGCGCCGCCGGCTCCGACGCCGAGGCGCAGGTCTGGGTCTTCAACCGCAGGACAGCCTTCTGGGCCCGCCGTGCCGCGCTCGACCTGGCGGTCCACCGCGCCGACGCGGCCGGAACGGTCGGCGCCGACTACAGCGTCGCGCCGGAGCTGGCCGCCGACGCCATCGACGAGCTGCTGGAGCTGTTCGGCGACCCGGAGATCGCGGCCGCCTCGCCGCAGCTGGCGGAGCCGCACGGCGCTGGCGGGAGCATTCACTTCCACGCGACCGACGCCGACGCGGCGCTGGCGGCCGAGTGGCTGATCGAGCTCGGCAGCGACGGCTTCAGCTGGCGCCGCGGCCACGAGCGCGCCACGGTCGCGCTGCGCGGCCCGCTCACCGACGTGCTGCTGGTCTTCTACCGCCGGCTCCCCCCGGGCAGCGAGCGGGTGGAGGTGCTGGGCGACGCCGCCCTGCTGGATTTCTGGCTCGATCGTGTCGCCCTGCGCTGACGCGCTGCCGCGTGAAGGAGGTTGCCCGTGCCCGTGTCCCGTCCCGTCCCTCGGTATCCCGGCGTGACGACCACCACCACCCGGCCGCCACTGCCAATCGACAGCCGCGAGCAGCTCGTCTATCTGCTCACGCAGGCCTGCGAGTTGGAACAGGGGGTGCTCTGCGAGTACCTGTTCGCCCTCTACTCGCTGAAACGCGACCCCCACTGCCAGGAGGGATTGAGCGCCGAGCAGGCCGCCCAGGTGACCCGCTGGGGCCAGACCCTGTCCCAGATCGCCGTGCAGGAGATGCTGCACCTGACCCTGGCCACCAACCTGCTGACCGCGGTCGGCGCCACACCGCATTTCCACCGGCCGAACTTCCCGATCAGCTGCCGGTGGTACCCGCCTGACGTGCGGATCGCGCTGGCGCCGTTCGGTGAGGCGGCGCTGCGCCACTTCCTCTACCTGGAACGCCCCGACCACATCGACGTCGAGGACGCCGACGCCTTCGCCGCGGCGTGCGAATGCCGGCCGCTGACCGCGACCCCGACCACCATGATGGCCGCCCCGCAGGACTACTCCACGGTCGGGCATCTCTATCGCAGCATCGAGCACGGCTTCAGCCGGCTCGTCGAGCGCTACGGCGAGGCGGGTGTGTTCTTTGGCCCGCCCCACGCGCAGGCGACCCGCCAGCTGCTCGGCTGGCCGGAGTTGGTGACCGTCACCGACCTCGCCTCGGCGAAGGCCGCCATCGCCACCATCGTCGAGCAGGGCGAGGGCACCTGCGGCGACTGGCGGGAAGCCCATTTCGGCCGCCTGGCCGGCATCCTCGACGAGTTCCTGGCGGCGACCCAGGCCGACCCGGGCTTCTCGCCGGCCTGGCCGGCGCGGCCCGCGTACGTGCGCCGCCCACCCGACCAGCCCCAGGCGGTGGTGATCGGCGACCCGCTGACCGCGCGGGTCGCCGACCTGTTCGACGCCGCCCACCAGACCATGCTGCAGGCGCTGTGCCGCCTCTGGGTCCGCAGCGGCGATGACGACGCCGGCGGCACTGGCGACGGTGAGGCGGCGACCCTGGCGGGCATCGCGATCGAGCTGATGGCCAGCGTGCTGCGGCCGCTGCGATCGGCGCTGGTCATCCTACCGCTCGGCCCCGACAATCCCGGGGAGCTGGCCGGCCCGGCGTTCTTCATGGTGCATCCGTCCCAGTTCATCCTGCCGCACCGCGAGGCGGCCTGGAAGGTCATCGCCCAGCGGCTGGGCGAGATCGCCGACGCCTGCGCCGAACTCCAGCACGAGCCCGGCCTCGCCACGATCACCGCCGGCCAGATCGCCCAGCTGGAGCCGACCGTCCGCGGTCTCGCCGCCCAGCTGTCGCGGAGCGGCGAGACCGCGGAGCGTACCTCGGGTGCCTAGGGCAGCGGCTGCCAGTCCGGCTGGGCGATCGTTCCGACGCTCGCCTGGTCCACGCTCACGATGGTCGTCCGGGCGACGGGGTCGAACAGGAAGCTGTCCACCGGCGGGTCGCCCGGCCAGCTCAGAGTGGCGATGACCACGCGCTGACCGTCGGGGGCGCCGGCGGTCTCGAACGAGCGGTAGTCGCCCTCGGTGCCGTCGGAGTGGTCGAGGAAGCGGGGGTTGGCGCCGTTCAGGTCGACCACCACCGGGTTGTAGCTCTGGACGCTGACGCAGTCGCCGACGTCGAAGCACTTGGCCATGAACAGCACGTGCAGGCCGTCGGGCATGAAGTCGGGGTTGGTGACCGGGCCGTTCGGGCCGACGCCCCCGTCCTCGATCAGGACGCGCTCGGCTCCGCTGCTCAGGGTAACCAGCAGGATGCGATTGTGGGTGCAGCCGCTGCCGGTGTTGATGAGCTGGTGGTAGACGATCAAGCCGCCGAGCGGCGACCAGGTGGGCCGGTCGTCGCCGCAGGTGGTGGCGGCATCGTGGGTGATCCGGGTGATCGCGCCGCCGGTGGCGGCGACGGTGAAGATGTCCCCGTGGCCGTTCGAGAGCACGTTGACGAAGGCGAGCCGCTTGCCGTTCGGCGACCAGGTGGGCTGATGCGCCCGCCCGGTGGTGGTGACCCGGCGGACCAGGGTGCCCGTCGAGGTCATGATGTAGATGTCCTTGTTGCGCTCGAAGGCGATCTGCTTGCCGTCCGGCGACCAGCGCGGGTGCCAGCTCGCGCCGTCCGAGGTGAGCCGGCGATTCCCGGTGCCGTCGGTGTTTACCGTCCAGAGGTCGTGGCTGGTGCCGCTCGGACTGGTGATGACGTAGGCGACCTTGCCGTCGTGGCCTGGGTAGGCCGCCTGCGCCGCTGGTGAGGCCGCGAGCCCGATCCCGGCCGCGAGCACCAACATTCCTGCGACAAGGGCAACAATCCGGTGCCTCACGCCGCATCCCCTCCCCCCGGGGTCAGCCGCGGCGGCCCGCTCTCGACATCGGTCCCGCGTGCTGAGGCCGCCGCGTGAACCTCTCAAGGCTGACGGATCGAGCGCAGCCATCGCATGCAGCGATCGCCGCAAAGCGGCCTACCGCCGTTGTGTGACAGTGGGTACGGTCAGGAGGATTGCGCGGCGGACTCGCCATCTGGCCCGTGATCACGATGCGCCGGCCAGCGGCGGCGTCCGGCTTCGGAGCCTCGCTTTGAAGAGACGCGCTGAGTCCAGCTGAGCGGCTTGAGTTGGGACATCCTCCCCAGGTGGTAGGCAGCGGTGTGGCAACTACTCCCAGCGCGGTACGCCAGAACGGTCTCGCCGGGCGACGCCATCTGGGCGGCGCTCCGCCACCATGACTCGTGACCCGGAACGACCCGTCAGGACGAAACGTCAGGAGGTGGCGATGACCGAGATCTCGCATCGCGACCAGGTGCTGGGCAGCGCCTTTCGCGTCCTCGTCATGCTGGAGGCCCTGTCGTTCCTCGTCTTCGCCGTCTTGCACCTGGGCGTCCGGATCCCGCTCGGGTTCGCCGTGATCAGCACCGACACGATCGACGACGCGGTGATCGCCGAAGGCCTCAGCGGGGCGTTCCTGGCGCTGAGCGCCGCCGCGCTGTTCACGCGAAGACGCTGGGCGCTGCGGGCGACGGTGTTCGCGCAGGCGTTCTCCCTGGCAGCCGTCCTGGTCGGCATCGCGGCCATCGCCGCCGGTCTCGGGCCGAGCAGCCTGGAGAATGACGTCTACCACCGCGTCATGGCCCCGGTGCTGGCCCTGTCGCTCGTCTGGCTGGCGACCCCCTCCGGACGCGGAGCACTTCAACTGTCAGGGGAGGATGCGACGCTGCGACGATGACAGCATCCACCTGGCACCAGTTCGCCACCGAGGCGCCCGAGCTGGCCACGGCCGTCCGGGCACGCCTGGAGGCGACCAAGCATCACGTCCTCGCCACCCTGCGGCGCGACGGCTCGCCCCGGGTCAGCGGCACCGAGGTGACCTTCTTTGGCGCGGATCTCATGGTCGGCTCCATGTGGGGCGCGGTGAAAGCCCGCGACCTGCAGCGGGACGGGCGCTTCGCCCTGCACGCCAATCCGGGCGACGGCTCGATGGAGGGTGGCGACGCCAAGCTGTCCGGACGAGCGGTCGAGATCACCGACCCCAACGAGCTCCGCGCCTTCACCAAGGCCGAGGAGCCGCCGGAGCCCTACCATCTCTTCCGGCTGCTGCTCGACCAGGCGGTCCTCACCTCGGTCGCCAACGACCGCCTGGTGATCGCGAGCTGGCGTCCCGGCGGCCCGCCACGCCGCACCGAGCGTCGCTGAGCCAGCCCCCGGCCGGGGAAGCCTCCGGCCGCATCCGAATCGGAGCGGGTACGATTCGCCATCATGGGCTCCGAACCGCTGGTGCTGCGCGCCGCCTGGCTGCTCGACGGTAGCGGCGGGGACGCCGTCGACGACCCGGCGCTGTGGATCGAGGACGGCCGGGTCGTCTGGGCCGGCCCCGCCGCCGGCCTGCCCGAACCAGCCACAGTCCTGCCGATCCTCGAGCTGCCTGGCTGCGCCCTGCTCCCAGGCCTGGTGGACGCCCACGTCCACCTGGTGGCGAGCGGCGGGCCCGAACTGGCTGCCAGCATCCCCGGGACTGAGGCCGAGCGGGTCCTGGCCGCGATCGCCAACGCCCGCCGCCACCTCGACCAGGGCGTGACCCTGGTGCGCGACCTCGGCGCGCCCGGCGCCGAGGCGATCACGCTCGCCCGCGCCGTCGAGGCGGGGACCGTGGAGGGGCCCCGTATCGTCGCCGCCGGCCCGGCGATCACCATGACCGGCGGGCACATCCCCTACCTCGGCCGGGTCGCCGACGGGGTCGAGGCGGTGCGCACCGCGGTCCGGGCCAACCTCCAGCTGGGCGCCCGCTGCATCAAGGTGGTGGCCACCGGCGGGGTGCTCACTCCCGGCCTGGACCCCAGCAAGGCCGCCTACACCCAGCCGGAGCTGGACGCCCTGGTCGCTGAGGCGCACCGCCTCGGGCTGCGGGTCGCCGCCCACGCGATCGGCGGTGACGGGGTGGTGGCGGCGCTGCGCGCCGGGGTGGACTCGATCGAACACGGGATGATCCTCGACGAGGCCGCGGTCGAGCAGCTCGGTGCCGGCGGCGCCCGCTACACCCCGACCTTCAGCGCTGCCGACGGCATCATCGAGGGGCCCAGCGCGCCCGCCTGGATCAAGGAGCGGGCTCGCCCCGCCGGCGCCGCGCTGGTCGCCTCCTTCGGCGCCGCCGTCGCCGCCGGGGTCCGCGTCACCGCCGGCACCGACGCCGGCACGCCCGACAACCCCCACGGCCGCGTCGCCCAGGAGGCCGCCTTCATGGTCGCGGCAGGCCTCGACCCGCGCGCCGCCGTCCGCGCGGTCACCGCCGAAGCCGCCGACCTCCTCGACGAACCCGACCGCGGCCAGCTCCGCCCCGCCGCGGTCGCCGACGTCGTCGCCGTCCACGGCAACCCGCTCGACGACATCGCCGCCCTGCAGCACCCCGCGGCCGTGTTCCAGTGCGGCAGCCGCGTCCGGTAGGGATCCCAGCCGGGTGGCCTACTTGAGTGCGGTCGCCTCTGTCCGGGGCAGCGGTTCCGGTTCGTGGCGCTCCCTGCCCGGGTGGAGCATCACCCGGGCGATGCCGGGGAGCCACTTCCGCTGGGCCACCAGGATGACCGCGGCCAGCGCCAGGTAGGCGAG
>WNGD01009677.1_pt1 | contig 12373 bp, 10 predicted proteins | sample 5400671 | NCBI WGS metagenome assembly WNGD01 (sample SAMN13153369, study PRJNA577476) | soil metagenome | isolation source: 40 cm soil or saprolite under grassland replicate 2 | place: USA:California | collected 2016-06-15
TGGTGCCGGCGCTGGTGACCATCCTGCTCTTCCAGTTCGTGGCCATCTGGAACAACTACTTTCTGCCGCTGGTGATGCTTTCGGACCAGAAGCTGTTTCCCATCACCGTGGGCTTGCAGACCTGGAATGTGACGACGGGAGGAGCCAATAAGTTTCTCTACACGCTGATCATCGCCGGGGCGCTGGTCTCCTCCATCCCGCTGCTCTTTGGCTGTATCATCCTGCAACGTTTCTGGCGTGGCGGTCTGGGCGCCGGCAGCGTCAAAGGCTAATGCGGTTGGCAAAGCTCCTGAGGCGCGGTACCCGCGCCCCAACGAGGGGCGATATGTCATCCTTCGCTGCGCTCAGGATCTGCGTTGTGCCCGGCGAGAGATCCAAAGCTCGCGCGAAGACGCCTGCCCTCAGAGAAGCGAAGGGATGACAGCCTCTGGCGACCGATGCGTTTCAAAAAACCTCCCCGTGTAAGCGGGGGAAGGGGTGTGTGGGGCGGGGACGCCTCCAAGGCGACATCATAAAATACCTACTCTTGAGAGACTCTGCTGGCGAAAGATACAAAAAGTGCAATGCAGCAGGGCGACCGCAAGGGATCGCCCCTACTCTACACGAATGGAGCGGCTTGGCAAGCCCGTATATAGTAGGGGCGATCCCTTGCGGTCGCCCTGGATGAGGGTACACTCGAGTATTTCTTTCATTCGCCAGCAAAGTCTTGAGAGCGTGGGATGTCCCCCACGCTTCTCTTTTTTCTGGCGGGCCTGCGGTCCAGGCTTTTTGAACAGCGAATAGGAATACATTCTAGAAGCAGGAGATATTAATGCAAGAACCTTTTCCAGCAACGATCCTCTACGGTGGGGACTATAACCCTGAGCAATGGCCTGAAGATGTTTGGCTTGAGGATATGCGGTTGATGAAGCTGGCGAACGTGAATATGGCTTCGATCAACATCTTCTCCTGGGCATCACTTGAGCCAGCGCCTGAGCACTATCAGTTCAGCCAATTGGATCGCATCATGGATATGCTTGCAGAGAATGATATTGCCGCGAACCTGGCGACAGCAACGGCCTCCCCACCGACATGGATGAGCCGTCTTTATCCCAACATGTTACCCGTCACGCGTGAAGGAACGCGACTCAGTCATGGTTCCCGTCAGCACTATTGCCCCAATAGTGTCGATTTTCGGCGCGAAGCGGCTGAGTTGGTGCGGCGACTGGCCGAGCGCTATGCTACCCATCCGGCGCTGAAACTGTGGCATGTCAATAACGAATATGGATGCCATGTCTCGGCTTGTTATTGCGACCAGTGCGCCGCCGCTTTTCGGAAATGGCTGCAGGCACGCTATGATTCGCTCGATAGCTTGAACGTTGCCTGGGGAACCGATTTCTGGAGTCAACATTACTATGCCTGGGAGGACGTGCTGCCGCCTCGCATCTCACCTACACACAGCAATCCAGGACAAGTCTTGGACTACCAGCGTTTCATGTCTGACTCGCTCCTTGAGTGCTACCTCACGGAGGCACGCATTTTACGCGAGATCACTCCTGAAATTCCGATCACCACCAACTTTATGGGGGCCTTCAAACCGGTCGACTATTTCGCCTGGGCGCCACACCTGGATATCATCTCAAATGATAGTTATCCTGCTAATACTGTTCCCGCCTGGGAAACGGCAATTACGGATGATCTCATGCATTCGTTGAAAGGCGGGCAGCCCTATCTCCTCATGGAACAGAGTCCCAGCCAGGTGAATTGGATGCAGCAAAATCCCCACAAGCGACCAGGCCGTATGCGCGTGCTAAGTTATCAGAATCTTGCGCGTGGTGCTGATGGCATCATGTTCTTTCAATGGCGGCAATCGCAGGCGGGGGCAGAGAAGTTCCACAGTGCGGTTGTGACGCATGAGGGAAATGAACACAATCGTATCTTCCAGCAAGCGGCACAACTGGGAGCCGAGTTGAAACAACTTTCAGCGGATGTAGTCGGGTCACGTACTACTGCGCAGGTTGCTATTCTCATGGATTGGCAGAATTGGTGGGCAATCGAATACCCGCAAAGGCCGAGCAACCGTTTGCACTACTGGGAACAAATGAAGACCTATTATGCCCCGCTGCATGGCCTGAATGTCGCGGTTGATCTTCTTCAGCCTGATAGCGACCTGACTAACTATGGCCTGGTAGTGGCTCCTTTGCTCTATATGCTTCGTCCTGGGGTAGCGAAGAACCTGGAACAGTTTGTCGAGCGGGGTGGTATACTGCTGACAACGTACTTTAGCGGGATCGTGGATCAGAATGATCGTGTGGCGTTAGGCGGGTACCCTGGCAAGTTGCGTAAACTATTGGGGATACACGTCGAGGAGTTCGATCCCTGGACAGAAAATATGGCCAACCAGATCGTGATTGAAGAGGGTCCGTTGCAAGGCACCTACCCTTGTACGCTTTGGGGAGAGGTGGTGCATCTCGAGGGAGCGCGGGCAATTGGGATCTTTGCAAATGACTACTACGCCATGGGACCTGCTCTGACAGTTCATCAATTTGGGCAGGGACAGGCGTATTATGTGGCAACGCAGGGAAGCAATGAGCTATTGGCGGGCCTGATGCGTCTGCTTTGCCAGCAAGCTAGCGTGTCTCCCGTGCTGAACGTTCCAAATGGTATAGAGGTAACGCAGCGTGTGCGGGCCGACGGACGTGTTGTGTACTTTTTCCTCAATCATACCGACAAACCCGAAGTGGTCGCCTTACCAGCCGGGAAATTTACCTCGCTGCTGAATGGAAAAGAGGTTGAGAGACAGATAGAAATAGACGAACGCGATGTAGCAGTGCTATTGGCTCAATAGACTCGTTAAGAATACGAGTGTGAGACAGGAGATTCAGTATGAGAAAAGAACGCATACAGAAGGACGATGGGCGGTACATCATCTTCTATATCTTTGACGAAGAGAATGACGAGAACGAGGAGGAAAGCGAGGAATGAGCCAGCTACGCTGGGACCCCCTCCTGAAGGAATGGGTAACCTATGCATCTCAGCGGCAGGATCGCACATTCTTACCGCCCGCTGAGTGGTGTCCCCTGTGTCCTACAAAGGAAGGAGGGTACCCCACTGAAATCCCCCGCGCTCATTATCAAATCGTCGTGTTTGAGAATCGTTTCCCATCGTACACTCTGGACGCCCCACCTCCCGAGGAGCTAGGCAGTGAATTGACTCCTACCGCGTCCGGTCGTGGACTCTGCGAAGTTGTCGTCTATTCAGAGAACCACAACAGCTCGCTCGCGAAAATGGGAGAGCGGCGCATCCGCGAGCTTGTGGAGGTATGGGCTGACCGCTACAGGGATCTCGGTGCTACTGATGTAATTCAATACGTCTTCATCTTTGAGAACAAGGGTGAAGCTATCGGAGTGACCCTTCATCATCCACACGGACAGATATACGGCTACCCGTTCATCCCTCCCCGGCCCGCAAAGGAGTTGCATTCGGCCCGAGAATACCGGGAGACGCACCCGGGCAGCTGCCTGCACTGTGCTATCCTGGCTGAGGAGCAGCGGGATGGTCGCCGCATAGTTGTCGAAGGGGAACACTTCGCCGCCTTTGTTCCGTTCTTCGGGCGTTATCCCTTTGAGATGCACATCTACGCGAAGCGCTGTGTGCCTTCGATCGCCGACCTTGAACCAGCCGAGTGCCGCGACCTGGCTCATGTCTTGAAACAGGTGCTGGTCTCCTATGATGCGCTCTGGAATTTCTCTCTTCCCTACATGATGGTGATGCATCAGGCTCCAACCGATGGAGAGAACTATGAAGGCGTGGCACACTTCCACATTGAGTTCTATCCTTTGAACAGGACCAAAGAGAAACTAAAGTATCTCGCTGGCAGCGAGAGCGGTGCGGGAGCCTTTATTGTCGATGAGATGCCAGAGGAAATGGCGACACAACTTCGTGCTGCGTTTGAACGTGCAAAGGGAAGACAACCAGCCGAGGATGAGCAAACCGACGCTCACTCAACATAAAGGAGTTACCGATGCAGCAGACTGAGCAACGTGCCATTCAGGCATACCAGGATCAGTTTCAAGAAGAGCCGGCCCTGGTTGCCAGCGCCCCTGGGCGAGTCAACCTGATCGGCGAGCATACTGACTACAATGGCGGATTCGTCTTGCCCTGCGCGATAGACCGTCGCGTTGCTCTGGCGATAGGACATGGTGATACGCAACTCTACTCCGCCGACTTTCAGGAGAGACGCCAACTCCTTGGCAAGCGTGAGGGGTCGTGGGCGGACTACCCGAGCGGTGTCGTCTGGGCAATGAAAGAGCAGGGCTATGAAGTTCTAACGTTCCGGGGCGCGTTTGCAGGAGATGTCCCGCTGGCGGGTGGGCTCTCTTCTTCTGCAGCGATCGAAGCTGCCACCGCGCTCGCGCTTGATGAATTCTTCCAATTCAGGATTCCTAAGAAGGACCTCGCCGTGCTGTGCCAGCATGCCGAGAACGCGTTTGTCGGCGTAAACAGCGGCATCATGGACCAGTACGCCTCGCTCCTGTGCCAGGCGGGTATGGCTCTGCTGATAGACTGTCGCTCGCTTGAAGCAGAGCCTGTTCCATTAAACCTGACCGAGGCCAGGCTCACCCTCTTCGTCTGCGACACCCAGGTTTCCCGGGAACTGGGCGCGACGGGCTACAACGCCCGTCGACAGGCATGCGAACAGGCAGCCCGCACACTGGGCATCAAGGAGCTGCGCGATGCCCAAATACAGGACCTGGACAGGCTCTCCGGCGAAGAACTCAAACGGGCTCGCCATGTCGTAACTGAGAATGCGCGGGTACTGGAGGCTGTCGAAGCGTTGCGGCGGCATGATTTTGTAGAGTTCGGGCAGCTGATGTACGCATCGCACCGGTCCCTGCGCGACGATTACGAAGTCTCGACGCCAGAGTTGGATACCTTTGTCGAGCTAGCCAGGCAGTCCGGAGCCGTGGGTGCGCGCCTCACTGGCGCGGGCTTCGGCGGTTGTGCTATTGCGCTGATCAAACCTGAAGGTACTGAGACGCTGGCACATACTGTCCAGCAAAACTTTGAAGCGCGCGGCTTCAAGCAACCGGTATTTTATACATTCCAGCCAGCAGCTGGCGCGGAGGTCGTGAAATGAAACTTCTCGTCACAGGTGGAGCCGGGTACATTGGGAGTGTGATGACTGCCCAACTTCTCGTGGCCGGCCACGAGGTAACCGTTTTTGATAATCTCTCGAAAGGACACGTCCAGGCTGTACCAGATGGAGCGCGCTTCATCGAGGGCCATCTGCTGAATGAAGCCTCGTTGAATCAGGTGCTTGGCATGGGCTTCGACGGTGTGCTGCATTTCGCGGCGTTGTCCCTGGTAGGCGAGTCTGTACAGCAGCCAGAGCGCTACTACCGCAACAACGTCTGTGGTACGCTGAATCTGCTGGAGGCCATGCGCACTGCACGCGTACCGCGCCTCGTCTTTTCGTCGACAGCTGCAGTCTACGGAGAGCCTGAAGAGGTACCGATTCTCGAGACGGCAGTTCCTCGCCCGACGAATCCCTATGGAGGATCTAAGCTGGCGATCGACCAGATGATTGGCTTTATGGTCGCTGCCCATGGCCTGGCGGCGGTCAGTCTTCGCTATTTCAACGTTGCTGGAGCCAGTGGGCGGTGGGGAGAAGATCATCATCCCGAGACGCACCTTATCCCCATCGTGCTTTCAGTGGCAGCAGGACAACAACCCGCGGTTCAGATCTACGGAACCGACTATCCCACTACCGATGGGACCGCGATCCGCGACTATATTCACGTTGAGGACCTGGCACGCGCCCACCTGCTCGCACTGGACAGCGTCCATGCCGGGGAACACCGGATCTATAACCTTGGCAATGGCCTGGGATTTTCTGTACGCGAGGTGATCGAGACCGCTCGTAAAGTAACGGGAGTTCCTATCAACGCTGTTGAGGCTCCCCGCCGTGCTGGAGATCCTCCAATACTCGTCGCTTCTAGCCGCAAGATTCGCGATGAACTGGGCTGGACTCCACAAAAGCCCGACCTTGCCACGATGATTGGCGATGCCTGGCAATGGCAGCAGGCGCATCTGCGCGGGTATGACCGGTAACGCCCCCGCTTATTCGATGATCTCTATATGGACAGAATCAAAACTGCCTCTGGACAAGCAGCCAGAAAACGTGGGCTGCTCATCAACCGTGATTTCACTCTCTTGTGGAGTGCTCAGGCCATTTCCAAGTTGGGTGATGTCGTCTTCGATTACACACTGGTCTTCTGGATCGCTACCTCCATCGCACGTGAGCAACGTTGGGCACCTCTCGCTGTGAGTGGCATCTTTGTCGCTACAGCTCTTCCCACCCTCGGGGCTGGACCGATTGCCGGTGTCTTTGTCGATCGCTGGCAGAAGCGTCCCACCATGCTTCTCATGGATGCACTGCGCGCCATTCTTATCCTGCTCCTCCTGCTGGCAACAGGCATCCTCCCTCCTCCCTTCCAACTTCCCCCGTTTGGGCAGCTCGTGGCGATCTATCTCGTGGTGGTCCTTGCCACGATTTGCGCTCAGTTCTTCGACCCATCGCGCCTCGCGCTCGTTGGCGACATGGTAACTGAACCAGATCGTGCGCATGCCACCGGGCTCTTAGAAGTCACAAGAAACCTGGCTGTCGTCGTGGGTCCGCCAGTGGCGGCGCTGCTCTACTTTCGCTTCGGTGCTCTTTGGGCGCTGATCATCAATGCACTCTCATTTGTGGTGTCCTTCCTGGCACTTCTCGCTGTGCATGCGTCACCTTCTGCTGTTCGTCCCCAGCCGGAACAGCAGACGCATTTTCTGCGCGAATTTGTCAGTGGGCTCCACTTCCTGGCGGGAAACCGGGTCCTGATGACCATCCTGGTGACCTCCGTCGTGGGAATGTTTGGGATCAGCGCGTTCAGCGCTCTTGGAATCTTCTTCGCGCTCCAGAATCTGCATATCCCTGCGAGCCTCTCCAGCTTTCTCAGCCTCGCCTTTGGAGTCGGAGCCATGATGGGTGCATTCCTGGCCGGACTCTTTGCGCAACGCATAGGCGTGGCACGCACCTTCTGGCTCTCGATCCTGCTACTGAGCGGGCTCCTGCTGGTCTACGCTCGTCAGACGAGCTTCGCGCCAGCAGTGGTAGTCTCCTTTCTCTTCGGAATACCGTACGCCGCAATTGGTGTGGCCTCTGATCCGCTCTTGCTACACGTCACGCCGCGCACCTTGATTGGTCGCACTTTCTCGGTGATCATCACTATCGTCATGCTCTCCATACTGGTTTCTACCGCCTTGGTGGGTTACCTTGCCAGTATGGTTCTGCATGACTTCCACGCGAGGTTTCTCGGACTGGCCTTTGGTCCAATTGATACGATCTTCACGGTCGGGAGCCTCTTCGGTCTTCTAGCGGGCATGTACGCAATGGTGAACCTCTGGGGACTCCATCTCGCGAGAGAGGAGGACGGGCTGAACCCAGAAATGACAAACTGAGTCTTGCCGTGCTACGAACTCAAGGACTTTTTGCCGAAGCAGCAAATCTCATTTTGAAGGAACCTACCCTTGTAAAGTTCGCCCACCCCCGCGCCTAAAATGTACGTGACCACTCCTTGGGCCAGCGTTCAACGACGACCTTCTTTTCCGTGTAGAATTCGATGGCGTCGCGTCCCTGAGCGTGCATATCGCCGAAGAAGCTGTCCTTCCAGCCAGAGAACGGGAAGAAGGCCATCGGCGCGGCCACGCCGATGTTGATGCCGATGTTGCCCGCCTGCGCCTCGTAGCGGAACTTGCGTGCCGCGGCCCCACTGCTCGTGAACAAGCAGGCCATGTTGCCATAAGAGGTGGCGTTCACGTATTCAATCGCCTCATCAATCGTCTGGGCGTGCATCAAGCTCAGAACCGGGCCGAAGATCTCGATACCAGCAATCTCGCTGCGTGGATTGACGTTGTCCAGCACCGTCGGGCGGACGAAGTTGCCGCGCTCGTAGCCGGGGATCGAGGCGTTGCGTCCATCGACGAGGGCCCTGGCCCCCTCGTTCACCCCTTTGCCGATCAACGACTCGACGCGCTGCTTGCTCTCAGCCGTGATAACCGGTCCCATCTCGACCCCTGGCTCAATCCCGTAGCCGACCTTACGCATCTCGGCCACGTGGCTGATCCGATCTCTGAATTCGCGGCCTGCCTCGCCGACTGTGATCGTCACCGAGGTCGCCAGGCAGCGCTGTCCGGCACAGCCAAAGGATGAGTCGGCGACGATGCGGGTCGCCATCTCCATATCGGCATCTGGTAGGACAACGACAGGGTTTTTGGCCCCACCCTGACACTGGGCGCGCTTGCCGTTGGCCGCAGCACGACTGTAGACGTACTTTGCTACTGGTGACGAGCCGACGAAGGAGATAGCACGCACCAGTGGGTGGTCGAGCAAGGTATCAACGGCCTCCTTCGAGCCATTCAACAAGCTGACCACACCCGGCGGCAGGTCTAACTCGTCGATCAGGTCAAAGACCCGGCTCATCGTCATCGGCACCTTCTCCGAAGGCTTGAGAATGAAGCAGTTGCCACATGCGATCGCATAGGGCAGGTACCAGAGCGGGATCATGCCGGGAAAGTTGAACGGCGTGATGGCAGCGACGACGCCTACTGGTTGACGAAACATGTGTTCGTCAATGCCGCTTGCAATGTCTTCTGAGTTGTAGCCCTGCATCAACGTCGGGATGCCAGTCGCGACTTCGACGTTCTCGACGCCGCGTTGCAGTTCGCCTCGCGACTCGTCCATCGTTTTGCCGCACTCATCTACCGTCAGACGGGCGATCTCGTCAAAGTGCTCATCCAACAACCTCTTGAGCTTGAAGAGATACTGGATCCTTATTTTATTTGACCCGCTTTTTTTACACCAGACCTTAGAGGAAATACCGTTCCTCTTCTCTCATCTCTGTCCACTCAGCGCGAGCAGCCTGCACAGAGGGCATCCCGCTGACTTCAGCGACCGGCACATCCCACCAGCCTTCATAGCCGGGTATGCCCACATAGCGATCATTCTGTATGTAGATGACCGACGTACGATCGCTTGTTTTCACTGCCTTGAGTGCCTCCACAAAATCTCCATACGTCTTGCACTCGATGACGTGCGCTCCCAAACTGCGTGCGTTCGCTGCCAGGTCAACAGGCAACGTTTGCACATCGGCCCCTGCTGCATCTGTCGGCAACTGGCCATTGTGCGGATAGACATAGCGCGTGCCGAAGCCCTCCTGGCCAAGCGAACGGCTGAGAGCGCCGATGCTCTTGAAGCCCGAGTTGTCGAGCAGGACGATAATCAATTTGTAGTTTTCCTGAATCGATGTCACGATCTCGCTATTCATCATCAGGTAGGAACCATCGCCGACCATGACATACACGTCGCGCTCGGGGGCGGCCATCTTGATCCCCAGACCACCGGCAATCTCATATCCCATGCAGCTATAGCCATATTCCATGTGATAGTTCTTGGGGTGGCGCGCCCGCCAGAGCTTGTGCAGGTCGCCGGGCAGACTGCCAGCGGCACACACCATGATGGCCTCCGGGGCGCTCAATTCGTTCACCGCGCCGATCAACTCGCCCTGACTCGGCAGCGGCGTATTACGGATAGTGTAGATGCGCTCAACCTCGGCGTCCCACTCCCCGTGGAGTCGTTCGGCCTGCGCACGATAGCTTGCCTCGACGGAGTAGCCATCGACCAGGTCGAGCAGTTCCTCCAACGTCACCAGCGCATCACCGACCAGCGGCAAGGCCAGGTGCTTGAAGGCGTCAAACGCGGCCACATTGATGTTGATGAAGCGCACCTCGGGATTCTGAAATGCCGTCTTGGAGGACGTGGTGAAGTCGCTGTAGCGGGTACCGATGCCGATGACCAGGTCAGCATCCCGAGCAACGCGGTTGGCAGCGAAGGTGCCGGTGGCACCAATCGCACCGAGATTGAGCGGGTGGTCGAAGCGCAAGCTGCCCTTGCCAGCCATCGTCTCGCCCACAGGAATGCCTGTCTGCTCGACAAAGCGCTTCAGGGCATCAGTGGCCTCCGCGTAAATCAAGCCGCCACCGGCGACAATCAACGGTCGCTTACTTGCACGAATCAAGGCTGCCGCCTGCTCCAGCGCGCGCCGGTCCGGCCGGTTGCGTGGGACGTGCCAGACACGCTTATGGAAGAAGGCCTCGGGATAGGCATACGCCTCCGTCTGTACATCCTGGGGGAGAGCCAGTGTGACAGCACCTGTTTCCGCCGGGCTTGTCAGCACACTCATAGCCTCAGGGAGCGCGGTCAGCAATTGCTCGGGGCGTGAGATGCGGTCCCAGTAGCGGCTGACCGGCTTGAAGCAATCGTTGACCGAGATATCCTGCGTGTGCTCGAACTCAAGCTGTTGTAAGACGGGCGCGACATTGCGGCGGGCAAAAATATCTCCCGGCAGTAACAAGACTGGCAGGCGGTTGATCGTGGCAAGAGCAGCGCCGGTGACCATATTGGTTGCGCCAGGGCCGATCGACGACGTACAGGCAAACGTCTGCAAGTGGTTCTTCGTCTTCGCATAGGCCGCCGCGATATGCACCATGGCCTGCTCGTTGCGGGCCTGATAATAGCGGAACTCAGGCATTTGCTGCAATGCCTGGCCAATCCCGGCAATATTGCCGTGTCCAAAGATACCGAAGCATCCAGCGAAAAAGGGCTGTTCTCTCCCGTCGCGTTCTACATACTGGTTGTTAAGAAAGGCAATGACGGCCTGGGCCATCGTCACACGTTTTGTTGCCTGTTCGTTCATATTCGTTCTCCCATCATTCGGACTGGTACAAGACCGGTCCCTGCAGCACTACATGGGACCCTGGATTCTATCAAGGGTAGGTATTGTGTAACATCGCCTCGGAAGCGCCTTCGTACCCGTAGGGGCGGGGGTGGCGGATGCGGTGGGAGGGGACGCTTGCGTCGCCCTCGTCCTGCTGCGCCGTCGCATCACCCCTGCCACCATGGGCGACGCAAGCGTCCCCTCCCCCCATCCACACCGCTCCCGCCCCTACGAATATGGCGATCTGCCCCATAAAACCTACCCGCGTAAACCCTAGAATCCACCGTGGTTTGCAATAAACGCCATCACCTCGTCATGCGTGGGCATAAAGTTGGCACAGCCATGCTTCGTGACTACGATTGCGCCACAGGCATTCGCCAGGCGCGTGGTCTTGTACCAGTCCCAGCCCTTAACGTTTCTGCGCGAGTACTCGTGGGCCAAGATCAAGCAGTGACTGGATGGCGATGTTGATATCCCCGCTGACACGTGCGTCCGAGACCTGAGAGTGCGTCAGGCTTACCTGGCTCGGATCGACGAGCATCGCGGCGTTGATTTCATCGTCGGTGCCGACCACGATATCGACCAGGCGCAAGACCGAGCGCAAGATAACGCCGAAGGCGCGAGGGTCGTCCCACTGATCGGGACGGAAGTCGATATCGAGCGCCACTGGTGTACCCATCTCGTGCGCCGTCTCGGCAGCGAAGAGCGTCGCGCTGCGGCTTGGCTCCTTGCTCAGGCCGGTGCCGCTTATCAGCAAGACGCGGCTATCGGCTATCGGCGAGGCCAGCACATCGTCAATGTTCAGTTGAATGTCGGCACAGTTGTCGCGGTAGTATGTCAGTGGGAAGCGATCCGGGGGCTCGATGCCCAGCACAACTGCACTTGATCGTCGCCCTGGTTTACGCGGGATGAACTGTGTTTCTACATCCTCGCGCTGGAGAAAATGCAGGATAAAGTTCCCTACCTGATCATCTCCTACCGCAGTCAAGAGCGCTGAGCGCAGCCCCAAACGCCGCGTTCCCACACTGATATTCGTCGGGCAGCCCCCGACATAGGCAGCAAAGCTGGTGATCTCTACAAACGGCGCACCGATGTCGTTAGAGTAGAGGTCAATTGAAGATCGCCCCATGGCGATCACATCATATAACCTGTTGGTTGCATCCATGTCTGACTCCTGTTGTTCTCCTACTGTTCATGATGACTTTTAACAAATAATCTGGCCATACCGTAGGTGCCGATTGATCGTGCACCCGATTTATCGCGCATATCGCCGATTGATCGGCCCTGCGTGGATGGTTCACTATCCGATGTATTTTATGAAAACTCATTACCGGCCTTCGGTTGATGTTCCGGTATCCGAATTATTTTGTTAAAACTCATCATCGGCCAATTGCCATGATTGCTTTGCTGCTACAAGTCACTGCAACTCAGCCCTCTTTCCCTCCAGCTGGACGAACGATCGAACCGGTGATCTTGCCCGACGGGGGAAGCAGGCGATGGAATGCGGGATCGACCTGGTAATGCCACTCGCGATGTGGGCCAGCCATCACATTGAGATAGTAGAGATCACAGCCGGG
>WNGD01012872.1_pt1 | contig 12373 bp, 9 predicted proteins | sample 5400671 | NCBI WGS metagenome assembly WNGD01 (sample SAMN13153369, study PRJNA577476) | soil metagenome | isolation source: 40 cm soil or saprolite under grassland replicate 2 | place: USA:California | collected 2016-06-15
GGCCACTACGAACTGGCGGTTGACGAGCTAGCAGGCCGGCGAGTGGCCGTGGCACTCGACGAGCTGGCCTCGGCCATCTGACCCGCAGTCGAGATCGCGGGTTCAGCACGCCGTGGGTCTACACAATGCAACACAGCCGGCTGGCGACGTAGGCCTGCAGCGAGGCGGTGGCCCGGGCAGGTGGCTCCTCGCCCCACAGTTCCTCGATCAGCCGGTCCAGCGCAACCACCTGGTTGGCGTGCACCAGCAGCACCGCGAGCAGGGCACGCTGCTTTGGCCGTCCCAGCTCGACCCGACGCTGGCCGTCCCAGACCTCCAAGGGTCCAAGGATCTTGAATCGCACCGCCCCCGCCGCCTCCTGGCGCCCTCCTGGCCTGACGAGCTGACCCGCCAACCCCCAACACGACCCGCCCCCGGGCACATCATCGCGCCCGCCCCATCCGGATACCAGCCCCGTCCCGCCGTTGGCGATAGCCACGCTCGGCATGGCCGCAAGGTGGCTGCCAGCACCGGCGGTCCCGGCCCCTCCCGGAGGCGAGGCGCCAGTGGCAGGCCGCGGACATCCGCCGCCCCAGCATAGGACCGTCCCGAACCTTCTCGACTTTGGCATCCAGCCACAGGGGAGGGATAGACACTCTCCAAGGGCCGATCGCGGAAGGCTTGCACCTGCTCGTCCCAATCCGCGGCACGTCCTGGACAACTGGTCCTTGCCGATCCCAGCGAGGCTCAGCGGCGAGCCAGTCAGCCGGTCAGGCCATGCTGGCGCAGCCAGTCGGCGGCCGCTGCCTGGGGTTGGCCGCCTTGTTCGGCCTGCCGGTTGAGCCCGATCAGGTCCCTGGTGGTGAGCTGGGCGGTGACCTTGTTCAGCAACCGGGTGAGGGGGGTCCCGTAGGCGGCGATAATGCGGTCGCGGGTCACTGGAACCACGTTCTCGGCCGGCTGCAGGTGACGGTCGTCGTCGAGCAGGACGAGGTCGGCGGTGGCCAGATTGCCGTCGGTGGTGACGATCATGCCGGCGTCGATCTCGTCTCCCTGCAACGCTGCGGCGGTGACGGTGAATGAGGGCATCGGCACGAATCGCTTGAAGGCGAGGCGGTACACTGCCTGAAGGCCCTTGAGGCACAGGGGGCGCTGCGGGCACTCAGGGGGGCCGCCGAAGGAGAGCCTCGGCGCCAGCGGCGCCAGGTCGCTGATCAGCCGGAGCCCGTACGCGGAGGCGGTCTGTCTGGTGACGGCGATGCCGTTCTGGTCTTGGGCGCGGGCGTAGGCGAGCACGGTCACGCCGCTGGCGTGGAAGGCTTGTGCGAGCAGGGTGTTGGTGCGGGCCGCGTCGGCGGTGGCCGCTCGTCTTCCCTGGTGAAGGAAGTCGAGGGCGCTGCCGAGGTACTCGGGGACGAAGTCGACCTTGCCTTGCTGAAGGGCAGGCTCGACGATCTCGCGCGGCCCGAGATCGAGGACCATCTCGACGGGATAGCCGCCGTGGGCGAGCGCCTGTCCGTATAGCTGGGCGAGGATCTGGCTCTCGACGAAGTCGAACGAGGCGATCCTGATGATCGGACGCCGGGGATCCTCCGGCGGTGTCGGGCGATTGCCCCGCCCGCTGCAGCCACCAACGGCGAAGACGAGGACGAGTATGAGAAGCGTGGGCGAGGTCGTCGCCTTTGCGCCTGCTGGCAGTCGCATGACCATAGTCTGCGCTGCTTGGGCATCAGTGGGTATCCCCGATCCCGGATCATGGGGCCTGGATCACGGAGCCGGGTTCAGCCAGCCAGAAGGGGCTGGTGTAGGCGATCCCTCGGCCCAGCTGTGCGTACTCGCCGGTGGCACGCTGGTCGGCGGGCTCGCTTGGATCGCTGATCCGCAGGACCAGCCAGTCGCCGTCGGCCGGATCGAGGTCGACCTCGAAGGCGATCAGCGGCTCGTCCGGGCTGGGCAGGCGCACCTCCAGCGCCGCCGCCAGCCACGGAAGGCTTCGCCCGGTCCCTGGCCGCAGCACCTGGACGTTCAGACGGCGCCCCCACCACGCCGCGCCCCGGTCCAGGTCGACCTGGACGAGCGCGGGGCCGGCGGCATGGGCCAGCGTGGCGCCCATGCGCGCGCGGCGCTCTTGCAAGAGCACACCCGAGGCCCTCAACGACGTGAGCGCCGCATCGACCCGCAGGCCCTTGACACGGCTCGCGAAGAAGCGCCGGGCGGCCAGCGCCTCGGTCACCCCATGGCGGGTCAGCTCGCGCACGTACAGGCCGGCCCGGCCCTTGCCTTCGGGGCAGCCCCAGTCGACACCGTGCTCGTCGGTCACCCCCAGCAGGCCGACCTGCCAGCCGGCGTCAAGGCACTGGCCGAGCGGGGAGCTGCCGCCGCGGTCGGTGTCCTTGAACAGGTAGTCGTCGGTCTTGTTGAAGATCTCCAGGCCGACCAAGCTCTCGGCCATTCCTGGCCGGTGGGCGAAACGCGCGAAGCGCAACCGTCCGGTCCCCGGATGGTTGAAGGAGGCCAGGCCGTCGTTGCCGCGCCGCTCCAGCCAGCGCCACCAGCGTCCCATGGTGGGGAAGGTACGCAGGGGGTCGGTGAAGCGCTGGCTGCCCCAGACGTTCATGTGACCGTAGGCGGCGTGCGACCACTCGAAGCCGCGCATGGCGACGAACTCGCCGTCGACGTTGGCCGCGTCGGCCAGGACCGCGGTCTGGCGCCAGGCATGGGCATCGATGCCGGTCCACCCGGGAGCGCGGACGACGCCGAGGAAGGCCGAGGCCCAGCGGCTGTGGTCGGTGACGGCGGCCACGTCCAGCCCGGCCGCCCGCATGCTGGCGAACGCGCGGGCCGGGTCGCCGGCCCCATCCGACAGCCAGGTGTGGTTGTGCAGGTCGGCGTGGACCAGCCAGGGGCCAGCGAACAGCCTGGACTGTCGGCTGGTCCCCCAGGCGTCTGAGCGGTCACCGTGTGACGGGGGACCGCTGGGTGGCCGGGGCATACCGGCACGATAGCGCGAGCACCGGCGCAGCGACCAAGCAGGGACCAAGATGGATGCTTCTTCTCCTGTCAAGGGTGGACCACTAAGCTGGGCAGGCGATGGTCACATCGCACCAGGTCGGGAGGGGCCATGGACGTGCCCGCGGACCAGTCGACACGGACAAACGCCCCCGCGCCGATCCCGTCTGCGGTTCGGGGTCCAACGCGGTCACGACGTCGACGGCGGCCCACCGGTGAGCCGCCGCCGCTGCCCCATCACCTGCAGACCAGTGGGATCGGCTGGCTGGCCGTCGCGGTCGGGCTGGTGACGCTGTCGCTTGTGGTCTTCGCCCGCGGCATCCGCGGGCTGGCTATCCCGGTCACGGCCGCCGACGATGCGGTAATCAGCTGGCTGGTCGGGCTCCAGCTGCCGGGGCTGGTGGAGGTGATGCGGGTGCTGGCGGCGATCAGCTCCTGGTGGGTCCTCAATGGGCTGGCGCTCGGGCTGACGCTGGCGCTGCTGGCGCTGCGGCGTTTCCGGCAACTGATCGTCTGGGTGATCGTCGCGAACCTGGTAACGAATGTTGCCGTCAACATGGTGGGTGCGACCGCCCAGCGCCCACGGCCGTTCGGGGTGGTCATCCAGGCGGGCTGGGGTGGCTGGGGGCTGCCGGCGCTGCAGGTCACCCTCCTCGCAGCCGTACTGGTCGCAAGCCTGTACACGTTGGTGCCGGAGGGCCGCTGGCGCAACGTCGGCAAATGGGCAGCGACCGTGCTGGTGGCGCTGGCGGGGCTCGGCCGCGTCACGCTGGGGGCGGACGCCCCGACCAGCGTCCTGCTCGGGGCGGCGATCGGGGTGACGATGCCGCTGCTTGCCTTCCGCCTGTTCGCCCCGAACGAGGTGTTCCCGGTTAGCTACCGGCGTGGCCGCAGCGCGCACCTGGATGTCACCGGCCCGCGCGGGGTGGCGATCCGCCGGGGGCTGGAGGACCAGCTCGGTCTGCTCGTCGAGGATGTGCGCCCGTTCGGGCTGGCCGGCTCGGCCGGCTCGACGCCGCTGCGCATCACCGTCAAGGCCAACCCGCCCTCCTATTTGTTCGCCAAGCTCTACGCCCGCGGCCACCTGCGCGCCGACCGCTGGTACAAGCTGGGTCGGGAGTTGCTCTACGGCCGGCTCGAGGACGAGAAGCCGTTCAACACCGTTCGGCGGCTGGTGCAGCAGGAGGACTACGCGCTGCGTGTCATGCGCGACGCCGGGTTGCCCAGCCCAACCCCCTACGGGTTCGTGGAGCTCACTCCCGACCGGGAATACCTGCTGGTCACCGAGTTCTTCGACGGCGCGATCGAGCTCGGCGAGGCCGCGGTGGACGAGGCGATCACCGACGATGGCCTTGTGATCATCCGCAAGCTGTGGGATGCCGGGCTCGCCCACCGAGACATCAAGCCGGCCAACCTGCTGGTGCAGGACGGCCGGATGCTGCTGATCGACGTGTTCTTCGCCGAGCTGCGGCCAACCCCGTGGCGCCAGGCGGTCGACCTGGCCAACATGATGCTGTGCCTGGCGCTGCGCTCCAGTCCCGAGCTGGTCTACCAGCGGGCCCTGCGGCAGTTCAGCATCGACGAGATCAGCGAGGGGTTCGCGGCCGCCCGTGGACTCGCGCTGCCGTCCCAGCTGCGCCGCATGCTCCGAACACAAGGCCGTGACCTGCATGGCGAGTTCGTGCGACTGCTGCCCGTCCCGCCCCAGCCGATCCGGGTGCAACGCTGGAGCGCCCGCCGGGTTGGGCTGCTGGCCTGCATGGCGGCGGTGGCGACGCTGATCGGCGTTGCCCTGGCGACCTCGTTCAACAACGACCTGGCCATCAAGACACCGCTCGCCATCGACACCTTAAACTGCACCGACCTGGAGCCCCAGTGGCTGGAGGCGCAATCGGTGCCCTCGGCATCGCTGGTGCCATGCGTGCGGGGCTCATTGACGGGGTGGAAGATCGCCAGCGTCGCGGTCAACGATGGCCGGTCCGTGGTCACCCTCAGCAACGACCGGGCCGGCACCGATGCGATGGTCGTCCAGCTGACCGCGGCATGCGACCTGACCGGCGCGACCGAAATACCTCCCCAACAGCTGGGCGTGCGGCGCTATGAGCGGATCGATCGGCTGGCACCGCGGTTCACCGCCACCGGCTTTGACGTGTTTCCGGGCGGCTGCGTCACCACGCGGTTGACCACCCCAGCGGCGAGCCGCGCCGAAGTTACCAGCCAGGCGCCACTCCTGCTCGGCTTCACCAGTCGCGCAGCATTACGACAGGCACTCGAGGTGCGCTCTGCGGGTCGGCTCCACCTCGATCCGGAGAGGACGAAGGCGCCGCCATGAGCGCGAACACGGCGACCGGCGCACACAGGCGCGTGCTGCAATGACGATCGCAGAGAAGCGACACGCCTTTCCAGCGGCGTCGGCCGGCCGCCCGTCCTGGTTCGCCCCGCGCCACCCAGGTGACGCCGTCCGCCTGGTCGTCGGGCTCGCGATCCTCGTGTTGACCGCCCGTCTGGTGCACCACGACCGGGTCGCGACGCTCGAGGTTGACGCGTTCCGGCTGGTCAACGACCTGCCGGGCTGGCTGTACCCGCTCCTGTGGGGAGCGATGCAGGCCGGCAATGTGCTCGCCGTGCCGCTGGCCGCGGTGGCCGCCGGTGCTGCCCGCCGCTTCCGCCTCGCCGGCGAGCTAGCTGTGGCCGGCGGCTTGGCATGGCTGCTCGCCAAGGTCATCAAACAGGTGGTCCGGCGTGGCCGGCCGGCCGCCTTCCTCGGCCACATCCACGTGCGCGGGTCGGCAGCGGTCGGACTCGGCTACCTGTCTGGCCACGCGGCCGTCTCGGTTGCCCTGGTGACGGTCGCCAGCCCGTGGCTCGGCCGGCGCGGCCGCCGGGCCGCCTGGGCGATCGCCCTGCTCGTCTGCCTGTCTCGCATGTACGTCGGCGCGCACCTGCTGCTGGATGTCGTGGGTGGCGGCGCGCTCGGCTGGACGGTTGGGTCGTTGGTCCACGTGCTCCTCGGCGCGCCGGGTGGGCAACCGACGCCATCCCGCGTCCGGCGCGCACTCGCCAGCAGCGACTTCGAGCCCATCGAGGTCATCCCGCTGGGCGGATGGGATGCACGACGCTCGGCTCGCTTCCGGGTCACCGCGGATGGCCCCACCGGCCGCGAAGAGCTGTTCGTCAAACTGATCCCAGGTGAGCGGCGCGACGCCGACGTGCTCTACCGGGCCTGGCGGTGGCTGCTCACAGCCGTCCGCCCTGATAGCCGCCGGCCGCCTCCAGGCCGGCCCGGCTCACAGGTCGAACACGAGGCCTACCTCGGCCTGCTCGCTGCGAAGGCGGGGGTGCGCACCCCCGAGGTGCTACTCGCCACGGCAGCACAGAGTGGGGCCGGGCTGCTCGTGCAGCGCTGGATCGCTGGCCGGGCTCTTGGCGAACTGGCTGCTGGGCGGCTCGATGACGACCTGCTCCGCGAGCTTTGGCGCCAGCTCACCCGGCTGCACCAGGCGCAGATCGCACACCGCGATCTTGGCCTAGAGAACGTCGTGGTCGACGAACGGGGTCAACCGTGGCTGGTCGACTTCGATCTTGCCGAGGCGGGCGCGAGCAGTACGCGGTTGGCTGCAGACGACGCCGACCTCCTGCTGACCTTGGCCGGACTGGTTGGTCCTGGCCGCGCGCTCGCCGCGGCGGTCGCCGTGCTCGGCCGGGACGAGGTGGCGGGCGCGCTCAGCGCACCGCCCGCCTCGCCACTGACCCGCGGCGGCCCGCTGGCGCTGGTGGCGAGCTACCGCCACCCTCGGCGCGATCCGCTCCGCGACGAACTGCGCCTCCGCCTGGAGACGGGGAAGCTCTGATCACCAGCACTACCCGGGCATGGCCTGGTCCTGGCCGGTGCCGCCTCCTCGCCGCCCCGGCGGCCCTTGCCAGCAATACGAGGCCTCTTTGGCCGAGCAGATGCTTGGGTGCTTGGGTGCTTGGGTGCTTGGTAGATCATCATGCCGGCGGCTGCGGCTCGACGGTCGGCGCTCTGTGGTGAGTCGCCGCCGTCAGCGACTGTCGGCGCCACCACAGGTAGGTGGCGGCGCCGACCACGATCGGCAGCGCCCAGGTGAGCGCACGGTAGACCAGCACCGCGGCGGTCACCTTGACCCGATCACCCCCGGCGGCCGACAGCGTCGCGATCAGCACCGCCTCGACCACCCCGAGGCCGCCGGGGGTATACGGGATTGCGGTGGCCAGGCGGGCGAAGGCGAACGCGGCCAGCACCTGCGCCCAGCCGACCTGGGCGTTGCTGACGCCGACGTCGCGCAGGGCGACCAGCAGCACCAGGTACAGCGACAGGTGGCTGACCAGCGAGGCCACCGTGATCGGCACCCAGCCGCGCTGGAGCAGGTCCCGGGTGCGGGTGCGAAACTTGGTGGTGGCCAGCTCCCAGCCATGCACCGCCGGCCGCCCGACCAGCTGCAGCACCCGCAGCAGCCCGAACCGGCGGGCCATCTCCTCGCTGCGCAGCATGAGAGCGAACACCACGATCGCAGCGGCCAGCCCGCCGATACCGGCCAAGGCGGCGGTGACCCGCCCTTTGGTGGCGCTGCCCTGCAGGGCGAGAAGGGCCAGGGCCAGCACCGGCATGCCGAGCTTGATGAAGCTGTTCCACACCCCCGACACCAGCACGGCCGTAGTGCTCTTGGACCGTGAGTAGCCCCATGAGCCCAGCATCGTGTAGGTCATGCCGATGCCGACCGCGCCGCCACCCGGGACCGTGTTGGCCACCGCGGTCGACGACTGGGTCATCACCATCGCGTGACCAAACGACAGTCCGGGGTCGGGGGTCACCGCCATCCACACAAACGCATAGGTGCACAGGTTCCAGACGGCCAGCAGCCCCAGGATAGTGAGCTCCAGCCAGGTCATGTCGGTGATCGCGGTCCACACCTGGCCCAGGTCGATCTTCTTGAGCAGGAAGTAGAAGATCACCACGACCAGCACCAGCGACACCGCGATCTGGACCGCCAGGCGAGCCCGGGACCGGTGGCTGGCGGCGGGTGGCTGCTGGTCGACCATCACATCAACCCCTTGTCTGACCGGGCCCGACGACCTCTCCGCGACTGGCAGCTCATCGTGCTTCCCCGAGACCGGGATCCAACTGGAGTCGGCCGTCCGAACGCTGTTCCAACGCCTGCTGGAGCGCCTGGCGGGGAGTGAAGCCGAGGATGAGCGGCGCCTCGGTGGTGAGCTCCGCCCGGCGCTCTGCCGGCGCGGTCAACCGCGTGGTTATGCAGCCGCCGGCAAACACGTCGAAGCGGGTGGCCGAGAACTGCGGCGCTAGACGCTCGATCAGCATGAAGCGCCGCGCTCCCGGCTGGTCGGACGAGAGCAGGGTCGCCCCCCGGATGTCGCAGCCCGTGCTCAGCCGCACGACCATCGCGCCGGTGCCGGCCCGGTCGTTGTTGAGGGTGAGCACCGAGCGGCCGTCGTTAACCGTCACGCTCCTCAGCTTCCAGCCGGTTGGCAGGGACCGCACGCACGGCACCAGTGACGCCGACGGCACCGACTGGGCCTCCAACCACAGCGGCTCCAGATCGGTGCAGCTGAGGTTGCCGATGTACAGCGGCGTCTTGCCAGCCTCATTGCTGGCGACGCTCCCAGCGATGGTTGTCCCGAGGAACGCCAGCAGCACCACAACGAGCGCCACCAGCCCGATCCGGCGAGCGCTCCACCGCTGGATCCGGATCGGCTGCGGTGGCCTCGGCAGCAGCCGCACAAACTCGCCATGCAGGTCGCGGCCTTGCGCGCGTAGCATCCGGCGCAGCTGCGAGGGCAGCGCCAGCCCGCGGGCGGCTGCGAACCCCTCGGTGATCTCCTCGATATTGAACTGGCGCAGCGCACGCCGGTACACCTGTTCGGCGCTGGAGCGCAGCGCCAAACACAGCATCATGTTGGCCAGGTCGACCGCTTGGCGCCAGGGGCTGGGCCGAGCCTCGGTGAAGAACACGTCGATCAGCAGTAGATGGCCGTCGCGGACCAGCAGGTTGGCCGGCTTGATGTCACGATGCGCCAAGCCCGCATCCCACAGCCGGCGGATGATCCCAAGCCCCTCGTCGATCACCTGCTCGGAGACCTCGGCCTCACCGAGCTCGGTGGCACCGTCGAAGAACTCGGTGACCAGCAGGTACTCCCGGTCGGGAGTGAGCTCCACAAACCCGTAGGGGGCCGGGCTGAGCAGTCCGGCGTCGCGCAGCACCCGCAGCGCGTAGTCCTCCTGCTGCACCAGCCGCCGCACCGTATTGAACGGCTTCTCGTCCTCCAACCGCCCATACAGCAGCTCCCGGCCAAGCTTGTACCAGCGATCGGCGCGCAGGTGGCCGCGGGCATACAGCTTGCCGAACAGGTAGCTGGGCGGGTCACCCTTGAGCGTGATCCGCAGCGGGGTGGAGCCGGCCGAGCCGGCCAGCCCGAAGGGCTTGATCTCTTCGACAGCCAGGCCGAGTTGGTCCTCCAGCCCCCGCCGGATCGCCGTCCCCCGTGCCCCGCCGACATCTAGGTGCGCGGCGCGCCCCTTCCGGTAGGTGACCGGGAACACCGCGTTGGGGGCAAACAGCCGGAAGGCGACCAACGGGATGGTCACCCCGGCCGCAGCTGCGACCAGCACGCCGGTCGGGGCGTCGGCGCCCAATGCGATGCGGCCAAGCGCGGTCAGCGCCACCAGCCCGGCCGCGACCCACTTGCCAAGGTTGCGCCAGCGGCCCTCTGGCACCAGGGTGTACAGGATCCCGACCACCAGGGCCGCGAAGAAGGTGATCTGCACCGGCGGCAGCGCCCAGCCGCCCCAGCTCGTCCGGATGGCCACCCCGAACGGCCGTGGCCGCTGGGCGATCGGGCCCACCCAATCCTCGGCGACCATGCTCACCAACTGCGCGAGGATCACCAGGGCGATCAGATGCCGGAAACGCCGCAACACCAGCAGCGCCACCAGCAGCCCCACCAGCAGCCCGTTGAGGACCCACCAGGAGCTGATGGCCGCCAGCACCCGCCAGCCCCCCACCAACCCCGGGGCGTGCAATCCGACAAGCCACCTGACCACCGCATCATCGGCGACGGTCACGTCGACGGCCAAGCCGCGCAGCCCGCGGGCGAAGACCACGACCGTCAGTGCGACCAGCGCGACCGCGGCGATTAGCCATCCCACCCCGCTGGTCTGCAGATGATACGGCAGCGGCGGTGCCTCCCCGGTGGGCCGCCGACGGCGCGCCCGCCGGACCGTTTCGGGCGGGATGCGCTGGGCAACCGTCCGTGTCGACTGGTCTGCGGGCATGTCCATGGCCCCTCCCAACCCGGTGCAGCTCAGCCCGCATAGGACCTTCCTTGCTGGCTGCTGGCTTGTCAAGGCCCGGGGCGCACTGTGGAATCGGCCGCTTGCAGCCGTGCGTCTCGGGACCCGGGGCCAGCGCCTTGGCGTCCTGGCCGTTGGACCTTGCGCGAGAGGAGTTGAACCTCCCTCCTCTTCGTCTCAGCAACGGTGGGGAACCGCTCTGCGATCCCGCGTTTCCGCAGCTCGTGTCCGACCGGAGAGGGCGAAGTTGGGTGCTGGTCTATAGGCAAGTCAGACAAGTCAGGGAGTCTGTGCCGGCTCTCTCCTTTCGGGATAGGCAAGCTGGGTGGCGTGTGAGCTCGGGCTGGATAGGGTGGGCGTAGACATGGCGTGACTTCTATGACGGCTGAAGCCGCCAGCTTCTTTTCACGCAGCTTGGTCGGCTGCGAGAAGGGCCAGTCCAGCCCGGAGAATGTTTCTGGCGGCATGCTCATCGGCGTGGCCCTCGTGCCCACAGGACCGGCATCTGAACACCGCCTGGCTGACGCGGTTCTCCGGGGCTGTGTGCTCGCAGGCTTCGCAGCGGTCGGAGGTGTGCCGGGGGTCCACGTCGACGACTGTGCGTCCAGCCTCTTCCGCTTTGGCGCGCAGGATCGCGACGAAGGCTCCCCAGCCCGCGTCGGAGATGCTTCGGTTCAGCCCGGTCTTCGCCGCCTGACCGTTGGGACAGGAACGATCCCGGTGCATCTGGGTCCGGTCGGGGCTTGGCCCGCCGAAGCATATTGGTGATCTTCAGGTCCTCGACCACGATCGCATCGTAGGCCGCGACCAACTTGCGGGCTTCCCGGTGGTGGAAGTCCCGCCGTTGGTTGGCGACCTTGCGGGGCGCTGTTGCATCTGCTGCGAGGGAGCCCAGCGCAGGCAGACTGTTACATGAGAACCCACCCGTCGTCGCCGTCCAGCCATCGCCCGGTCTGCCTTCACTGGCTTCTGCTTCCCGTCCGACGTGATCGTCCTTGCAGTGCGCTGGTACCTGCGTTTTGCGCTGTCGTATCGCGACGTCGAGGAACTGCTCGCCGAACGCGGCGTGGAGGTCGACCACGTCACCATCTCTCGATGGGTACAGCGGTTCACCCCGCTATTGGCCGAGGCTGCTCGGCCCTGCCGGCACGCTGTTGGTGACCGCTGGCAGGTTGACGAGACCTATGTAAAGGTCGCTTGTAAAGGTCGCTGGCCGGTGGCGCTACGTTTTACCGCGCGATTGATGAGTTCGGGCAGGTCATCGACGTGTTCATGTCTGAGTGTCGCGACGCGAAGGCCGCCCGCTGCTTCTTCGAGCGGGCCATCGGCACGACGGCGATGATCCCCGTGGAGGTGGTCACCGACCAAGCGGCGGCGTACCCCGCAGTGCTTGACGAGTTGGTCCCGGCGGCCTGGCATCGCACCGAGCAGTACGCCAATAACCGCGTCGAGGCCGACCACGGCCGTCTCAAGGCGCGACTGCGACCGATGCGCGGGCTCAAGCAGGACCGCAGTGCCAGAGTCGTCATCGCAGGGCACGCATTCGTGCAGAACATCCGTCGAGCGCACTACGAGCTGGCGATCGAGGAGCGGGTGACCTTGCGGCTGGCCGTTGCGTTCGATGAGCTGACCTTGGCGATCTGATACTTGACCAGTTTCGCCGCTTCAGCATGCCGCGGGCCGACCAGATGCAACACTGCCCCCGGCAGGCCATGACGCCGGCGTCGTGCGGTCGGGCCGGCTACTGCGCGTGCCGGAGCGCGTCAAGGTCAACCGGAAACGTCTCGACCGGCTCGCCGGCCAGGATGCGGCGGCCGGTCTCCATGACCTGGTCATGGCCGGGGATGCGCCGCGCCCAGGTGCTCAGCCACCAGGATTCGATGGCCTCGTTGAGCCGGTCGAGCCGGTACGTGGCTTGAGCCTCATCGAGCGCGGCAAGGTAGTCGGCGTCGAAGGCGGCGCGGTCCTGCTTGGGCAGCTCCGCGCGGATTGCTGCGGGCGTCCGCTGGGGGGCCGGCACCGGGGCAGAGGCGGGTTCGGCGTGGGCACTCATGA
>WNGD01010427.1_pt1 | contig 12372 bp, 10 predicted proteins | sample 5400671 | NCBI WGS metagenome assembly WNGD01 (sample SAMN13153369, study PRJNA577476) | soil metagenome | isolation source: 40 cm soil or saprolite under grassland replicate 2 | place: USA:California | collected 2016-06-15
GAGAAATCGCCTGAAGCGCTGCATAATATCAGTATAATTCCCATACTCAGATAAGTCCACCTGTGCTGGCTATTTAGGCCTTTAGAGTATTCTTCACGCTTCGCCGCGCTCCCATTCCGCAATACCCATTCGACTCTGGGTTTGACCCTGCGGCGAAAGCGGGATAACGCCGAGTTCGCGACTGAGCCGCCTGGCGGCCAGGCCCACGATTGCAGTGAATGTGGGGTACGCCAGTTCCAAATCCGCCAATTGCTCGATCCGCATGTCCGCCGCCATGCAGGTTGCGACAAGTTGGAGAATCTCCACCGCTTGCTCGCCCATGATATGCGCGCCCAGGACGCGACGTGTCTCTGTAGACACGATGAGTTTGCAGAAACCCTCTCGGTGACCATCAATGAGCGCGCGATCCAGCGCGGTATACGGAACTACTGCCACGACACAGTCATGCCTGGCGTGTGCCTGCTCTTCGGTCAGGCCAACGCTGCCATATTCCGGGTCGGTAAAGCCGCCATGTGGGACGATTTTGTGCTGCGAGGAACGCGCCACGCCCAGGAGGGCATTTTCCCCTGCCAGCACGCCCTCGCCGCTCGCGCTCTGCACCAGCATCATGCGCCCGGTAATGTCGCCCGCCGCAAAGATATGGGGAGTTGTCGTCCGCAGGAAGTCATCAACCACAATGTACCCGCGCTCGCTCTGCACGCTCGCGGCGGCCAGATTCAGCGCTTCCACGTTCCCAGGCCAGCCTACGGTCATTACAACTGCCTCAGTTGTGAGCTGGCGAACCTCGCCTTCGTACAGATAGGTCAAGCGCAGAGATCCATTCTGCTGCTCGATCCGCTCGATACCGCCAATGTTCGTGGTGACTGCGATGCCGCGCCGCCGGAACGCCTCGGAGATGCCATGTGACACTGCTTCGTCCTCGCCTGCCAGCAGTCGGGGCGCGACTTCCAGGACGTGCACATATGCGCCAAACGCTGAGAAGCACGAGGATAACTGGCAACCAGTCGCAGCGCCGCCCACCACCACTACCTGACGCGGCAGTCGCTGCAAGGACCAGACATCGCTGTGTGTTAGCGCGTACTCGCTGCCCGGGAAGGAAAGCCGGCGCGCATGGCCGCCCACACAGAGGATGAATTTCTCTCCTTGCAATATGGTGCGATCACCCAGGGCAACACTGTGTTCGTCAATGAAGCGAGCGTCGCCGACATTCGCAAATACTGTCACACCCTCCTGCTCCAGGTGACTCTGCAAATGCTTTTTCTCGTGAACCCGCGAGACAATATTCCGCGTTCGTGACAGTAACGCTGCGAAGTCTACCATCGGCTTCTCGCCCACCAGTCCAAAATCAACGAACTGCTCCGCGTCACGCACAAGTCGTGCCGCCCTGGCAAGCGCGCGAGTCGGCACACAGCCATCGTTTGTGCAGGTTCCCCCCATTTTTCCGCGCTCGACCAGCGCGACCATTGCGCCCAGCTCCCGCGCCCGCAAGGCCGCCGTCACACCGGCTGGTCCGCCACCTATGACAATCACGTCAAACATCTTATCCCTTCCTTCATGAGTCGTCCACAGTTCATCCGGGCGAACGAGCCCGGATGCATCATTCTACCTGATAGAAACGAAGTAGTGCTAGCCAGGTCTTCAAACAAATCATCACCAGATGCCAGGCACTATGATATAATAGCACTGGTCTATTATAAAGGCATCCAGGGCCACATATCACAAATGGAGGGAGAGGTACGAGAGGACCATGGCGATAGAGCATCAGCGAACCATGACGGTTGAAGAATACTTTCAACTCGAGGAAAATGATCCTGACACACGCTACGAGTACATCGATGGCCATGTGTATGCCATGGCAGGCGGAACCGCCAATCATGATACCATCAAATCAAATATTCAAAGGATTCTTTGGAACCTTCTCCGTGGGAGTAAATGTCGCGTCTATAGTTCCGACATGAAGGTATACATTTCCGAAACCCGCTACTTCCATCCCTATGTGATAGTCACCTGTGATCCACGCGATCGAGGAACAATTCAAGCGATCCAATCTCCACGCCTTGTTGTTGAAGTACTTTCCCCAACCACAGAACTCACAGACAGAACGTGGAAACTCAAAAATTATCGCACGCATCCTACTATCGAAGAATATGTCCTTGCAGATTCGCAATCTTTCAAAATAGAAATCTATCACAAAGAGAATAACAAATGGATTTACGAAGCTTTTGAAGATTCTGACGAAATCACGCTAAACAGCTTAGGTGTACACTTCCTTCTCGCAGACGTCTATACAGACGTAGAATTTCCAGAGGTTCCTGGCTGACACTCCCCGTTCTAAAGAGACGGGGGTTCTCCTTCATCCAGACGGCTTGCTCATTGCTCCCAACGGAGCAGCAAGTAGAGACCGTCTGTCCAGAAGCGTTTCACGGGGCAAGCCCGTCTGTTCCCGTGTGCCCCACGGTACAGCATTTCGCTTTTTCGAGAATATTGAGAGCCGCATTATGATCTCGATCCAAGACCACGCCACAGCCAGGACATATGTGTGTGCGAACACTAAGAGCCTTTTTGACCAGTGTTCCACATGCGCTACAGCTCTGGCTGGTGTACTGTGGTGCCACTGCAATCACAGGGATATTGTGCAGGAAGGCATAGTAGTTAAGCCATCGGAGGAAATTTCCCCATCCTGCATCATGGATCGATTTGGCGAGCTTATGATTTCTGACCATATTGCGGATCTGAAGCTGTTCATAGGCAATCAAGTCGCTAGACGAGACCAACGCGTTTGCCTGCTTTCGGGCAAAATCTTCACGCTGCCTTTGCACATTCAGATGGTGTTTAGCTAGAGTTTTTCTTGCTTTCTTGCGATTGGCAGATTTCTTTTGTTTTCTGGAGAGTCGCCTCTGGAGTCGTTTCAGCTTTTTCTCAGCTTTGCGGTAGTGCCGTGGGTTGTCTATGGTATTGCCCTCGGAGTCAGTCAGGAAGCTCTTGAGACCCACATCAATACCAACTTCTCTACCGGTTGGAACATGCTCTATTTTACGTTGGGCCTTGACTCCGAACTGGCAAGAGTAGCCATCGGCACGACGGACGATACGAACCCGTTTGATGTCTTTGATAGGAAAGGCCCCAATCTGTTGTTTCTTGTTTCCGATCAACCGGAGTCGGCCTATGCCACACCCATCAGTGAAGGTGATATGTTTGCCATCGGGCTCGAGTTTCCACCCGGTCTGCTTGTACTCAACACTCCGGTTATCATGTTGAAACTTGGGATAGCCTTTCTTGCCTGGCTTGTGGTTTTTGCAATTCTCATAGAAGTGGTTGATAGCGAACCAAGCACGGTCAGCACTCGCTTGACGAGCCTGAGAATTGAGACGAGCGGCAAAGGGATACTCTTTGGCAAGGACGGCACAATAGCACTGAAGATCGTTCTTGTTGATACCGCGCTCATCCATCCACAAGCGCACGCACTTGTTGCGGATGAACTGCACCACGCGAATGGCCTCATCGAGAGCAGCATATTGCCGGCTCAAACCGTCCAACTTGTACTCGTAGATGAGCATCCCCCTCTTGCCCTTTCTCTTTCGTTCTAGTATACTACGTATACAGCAATAAATGGTACATGTCAAGAGAGAAAGCAGATGAGACGAAGCAATGTCTACTTAACCGAAAAACAAGTGGCACGCTTGCGGGCACGTGCTGAGCAGGAAGGGGTAGCGATAGCAGAACTGATTAGGCGGGCCGTCGATGCCTTCCTAGCCTGGGATGATCCCACCTATACCCCCCAACCCAAGCCCCAAACAAGGAAGGCCAGTTCATCCCCCGCATGAATGACGGGGGCTTTCCTGGCTCATTTTCTGTAATAGAATACAATACGAACGGCAGGAAGAAAAGCCCTGGCCATGTCTATTCTTCTGTTGTAAGATAGGGGCTTCACATGAAGCCTGCCTGCAAGAGGAATTCGATAGTAATGCCTGGCACCCGTCTGGGTGCCAGGTTTTTGTAATCGCTAATGACCCGATGTTATTGAGGTTTGATCTCAACTCTCGAGGGTGAAACCGATTTCGACGGTTACCTGGTACTCGATGCCGTCGGCCAGGATACGACCCCGCTGCTCTTTCACCTCGAACCACTGTACATGGCGAAGCGTCTTCTGCGCACGTTCTATGGCCCGTCTGCACACAGACATACGAAGGGATGTGGCTACATCGGATTTCCGTTTTACCGTCTGAAGGTTTTCCGGTCGTTTTGATACTTTTATCATAGCAGATATTTTCCACGACTGTATAGAGTAATTACCGAAAACATCTATCCATCTCTCTCTATCAGTCCATAGCATCGAAGATGAGAGTGAGAACCACTTTTTCGGACATTTGACAGTATCAAATTGAAGGGTTTCCTGATGATGAGATCAGCGCAGGAATACGGTATAATATAGAACAGCTGTCCGGATGATTTTTCTGAACGATGAGCCGGAGCGATACGTACTTTGAGAGGCGCCAGGAGGTTCTGCATGCGTGATTTACCAACAGGAACAATCACGTTGCTCTTTACAGATATCGAGGGATCCACTCACCTACTCCAGCAGCTCGGCGCTCATTACGCCGAGCTGTTGACGGAGTGTCGCGACCTGCTGCGCGCCGCTTTCCATACGTATCACGGCCACGAGGTCGATACGCAGGGGGATGCAATTTTTACCGCCTTTGCTCGCGCCAGTGATGCCCTCTCAGCGGCGGTAGCCGCGCAACGTAAACTCGCTCTCCATTCCTGGCCGGACGCCGCTGTGGTGCGTGTACGTATGGGGCTGCACACCGGTGAGCCCTCACGCGTGGCCGAGGGATACGTGGGTCTGGACGTACACTACGCAGCCCGTATTATGAGCGCAGGTCATGGAGGTCAGGTGCTTCTCTCCCGGACCACGCGCGACCTGGTGGAGCAGGATTTACCAGCAGGCGTGAGCCTGCGTGATCTAGGGGAATACCATCTCAAGGATGTGGAGCGGCCTATCGCTCTCTCCCAGGCGGTGATCGCGGGTCTTCCCGCCGATTTTCCACCGCTCAAGACCCTTGATCGTCGCTCCGACACACTCCCTGTGCAGCCGACCCCGCTCATTGGACGGAAATCCGAGGTAGCCACCATTGGGCAACTCTTGCGCCGCGAGGATGTGCACCTCGTGACTTTAACAGGCCCTGGTGGCACCGGCAAAACCCGTCTGGGTCTACAGGTCGCCTCAGAACTGCGTGACGTGTTCGTCGATGGAGTTTTTTTTGTATCGCTCGCTCCCATCAACGATCCTGTGCTGGTCATGCCTACCATCGCCCAGGCACTTGGTATTCGGGATGGCGTGGGACAGCCTCTTTCAACGCGCCTTGCTGAGGTGTTACAACAGCAGCAGGTGCTACTGCTGCTGGACAATTTCGAGCAGGTGGTTGGGGCAGCTTCGCAGGTGGCAGATTTGCTCACGTCCTGCCCACAGCTCAAGATGCTCGTGACGAGCCGGGAAGTATTGCATGTGCGCGCCGAGCACGAGTTTGCGGTGCCACCGCTGGAATTGCCCGATCTCGCGCACCTTCCCGACCATGCAGCACTCGCGCTTTCTCCTTCAGTGGCACTTTTTCTCCAGCGGGCACAGGCGGTCAAGCCCGAGTTTCAGTTGACCACGAGCAATGCCAGAGCAGTGGCGGAGATCTGTATTCGCCTGGACGGACTTCCATTGGCAATTGAGCTGGCGGCGGCGCGTATGAAACTGCTATCTCCACAGGTCCTACTCGCCCGTCTAGGCCGGCGATTGGCTATATTGACAGGCGGGGCGCGGGATGTGCCAACACGGCACCAGACCCTGCGCAACACCATCGAGTGGAGCTATCACCTGCTTAATGCCTGGGAGCAGCGACTCTTCCGGTGGCTCTCCGTCTTTGTTGGCGGCTGCACACTGCAAGCAGCGGAAGCCGTCTCTACCGGGTCTGACGACGGAGTGGGACTGGCGTTGGACGGCATAGCCTCGCTCATCGACAAGAGTTTACTACAACGGCTGGAGCAAACGGGGGAAGGAGATGAAGAACCACGCCTCCTGATGCTGGAAACGATCCGTGAGTACGGGTTGGAGGCGCTTACCGCCAGCGGAGAAGGAGAAGACGCCCGGCAGGCGCATACTGGCTACTTTTTGTCACTGGCGGAGGAGGCGGAGCCGGCGCTGAAAGGGCCACTACTCGTTATGTGGCTAGATCGCTTGGAGCGGGAGCATGATAACTTGCGAGCAGCATTGCAATGGGCTTTAGAAGGTGGGAGAGCTGAAACGGCCTTACGCCTTGGCATCGCGCTGGAGCGCTTCTGGGTGGTGCGTGGTCACCGCATTGAAGGACTGGCATTCCTGGAGCGGGCACTGGCGGGAAGCTCAGGAGTCGCAACGGACCTGCGGGCGAAAGCTCTGCTTGCCGCCGCACGACTCGCCTTCATTCAAAGCCACTATGACCAGGGAGAGGTGCTGGCGCAGGAGAGCCTGGCATTGTTCCGGGAGCTTGGAGACAGAAGAGGTATCGCGCTCTCCCTCGATCGACTTGGCATGGCTGCCTGGAGACGAGGCGATTTTAGAGCAGCGCGTGTCTTGATGGAGGAGGATCTCGCCCTCTTTAAAGAGGTGGATGACCGGGATCGTGTCGCCTGGTCGCTCTTCACCCTGGGGTTGCTCAACAATAAGCAGGGTGATTACAACAGGGCGTGCACCCTGTTTGAGGAGAGTCTGACACTTTTCAGGGAGTTAGGCAACAAGAGGGGGATAGCCGCCTCGCTGACGCAGTTGGCAGGCACGCTCTTTGTTTCCCAGGGCAACCAGGCCATGATTTATCCGTTGCTCGAAGAAGGACTCTCGCTCGACCGGGAAGTAGGCGACAAGGAAGGGATGGCCGTCGCGTCTCTTCTGCTGGGATGGGTAGCGCTCAAACAGGGAGACGTAGCCACTGCACGTACACGTGTAGAGGAGAGCCTGGTCCTCTACCGCGAGATGGAGCATCGAGAGGGCACGGCAGAAGCGCTTTCCCTCTTAGGAAGAGTGGAGGCAACGCGGGGTGACCATGCCTTTGCCCGTTCCCTCTACGAAGAAAGCCTGGCCATAGCGAAAGACATCGGCGACAAGGAGTTGATCGCCTCCGGCCTGGAAGGAATGGCAAGTGTGGTAGCAGGACAGGGAGAACCCGCCTGGGCAGCCCGTCTTTGGGGAACTGCTGAAGCGCTGCGCGAAGCTATCGGTGCACCTCTGCAGCCTATTGAACGAGCTGACTACGAGCACGCGGTGGCTGTCGTCCGCGACCATCTCGGGAAGGAGGCCTTTATCTCTGCATGGGCAGAGGGTCGCGCTACGACAGCGGAGCACGTGCTTGCCAGGTGAGCAAGTTGCTAGTGAGGATACATGCCCCCATCAATCAGGATGGTTTGATTGGTCATATAGGAGTTGACCACAAGCATCAGAATAGCCTCGACCACGTCTTCCGGCTTGCCCAACCTGCCAACGGGAATCCGTGTCACCAGCTCACTTTCAGCCCCCGGTCCGCCTGGCAGCATACCGGTCTCGGTAATCAAGGCGGGAGCCACGGCATTGACCGTCACTCCGTGTGGAGCAAGCGAGGAAGCCAGGGAATGCATCAGTCCGAGCAACCCGGCTTTTGAGGCTGCGTAGTGAGGTCCTACAATGCCACCTGTGAACGCCGCAACCGAGGAGACGAAGATGACGCGCCCCCAGTGACGTTCCCGCATCCCGGGTGTGATCCGTTGCGCCAGCACAAAAGCAGCACGCAAATTGACCTGCATGGTTTGATCCCACTCTTCCAGCGTCAGCTCTTCCAGCCGCTTGCGATTCCCCATGCCAGCATTGCTGATCAATATATCGATGGGGCCGAGCTGCGCCTCCGTCACATCGACCAGCGCCTGCACCTGGGCTGGCTTGTTCAGGTCAGCACGCTTGGGAAGTGCGCGCCGTCCCATCTGGCGGATGTGATCGGCAAGCACATGAGCCGCCTGTTCCTTGTGTGCATAGCCAAGCGCGATATCGGCTCCAACCTCTGCCATACGCAGCGCGGTCGCATAGCCAATGCCGCCGCTAGCCCCCGTGATCAGCGCAACACGTCCGCGTAGATCCATGGGTATCTCCTTATATGTTAATATTTTCTTAGCAATGCACTACGCTGATTATCGCTGAAAGAACATCCGCTATGCAACCTGAAGCAATAAAGAGAACATCCTATTGGAAACGTAGTCGATACCAGCGGCGGGCATTCTCTGACCAGAGCTTCCGTTTCGCCGCGGGTGTCAGGTGCGCAGTCAGGTCATCGAGAACTTGCACCCAGCGGGGATATGATGTCGCAAGCAGCATCACTGGCCAATCGCTGCCAAATAGCACGCGGTCTTCTCCGAATGTATCGAGGACGTGTGCAATATAAGGGGCCAGGTCCTCCGGTACCCATTGCTGGTGGTCAGCTTCCGTGACCATGCCACTGAGCTTGCACATGACATTGGGGCATGATGCTAGCTCCCGTATATGATCGCGCCAGGGATCAAGCATATGGTCGCGTATGTCTGGTTTCCCCAGGTGATCCAGGATAAAACGCGTCTCCGGGCACAGGCGTACTAATTGAATGACATCGGGCATTTGGGTATGGGTGAGGCAGAGATCAAAGGAGAGATCATACTCCGGCAACATCCGTACCCCCTCGACGAACGCCGGTTGCAGGCAGAACCCTGGAGCAGTCTCACCCTGGAGATTGCGGCGTACGCCCTTAATACGGGGGTCTAGCGCAACCAGGGACTCAAGGTACGGGCGGAGCCGCTCACGCTCCTCAATGGCTGCTGCCGCGACAATTCCCTGGATACGTGCGTCATGTTGCGCACAATCCACGATCCACTGGGCCTCACGCAATGCATCCTCTGGAGGAACGTCGACCTCTATGTAGATGATTCCCTCTATCGGCAGCCCTGCTGTTTGCGCCATGTATTGATCCAGCTCATAAGGTCGCTTGATGGCAGGTACTTCTTCAAGCCACGGCATACGAAATCGTGCCGGGTTCCACAGGTGGACGTGCGCATCGATAATGGGAAATGTAACCATAGCTTCTCCTCAGCGTATCGGAGCGCCACCTCCGTTTCTCACAACCTTCTGCTGTCTTTAGATAGCCTCAAGTTCTCCCCACAGTTCGGCAGGAATGGGGTACTCAGCAAGTACGATTGTCTCGGTGAGCCTTTCAGGACGGCTGATGCCCACGATCGTTGAAGTGATGCGCCGGTCTCGCAGGGAATATTGCAGCGCTGCTGCCCCTAGTGGTACCCCATAACGCTTACAGATGGCTTCCATTTGCCGGGCGCGCGTCAGCATTGATTGCGGGGCATCCTGATACATATAGCGAGGATAGGCACCTGGTCCCTTCGCCAGGATACCACTGCCGTAGGGCGCGGCATTCACAGCGGCCACCCCATAGTTGAGACACACATCCCAGAACGCGTCAGCTTCGGTATTGAGCAGGGTATACCGGTTATGCGAGATGGCTGCTTCGAATATCCCTGTTTCAACAAACCGTCTCATGAGATCAATGGGCCCACCGGCCACGCCGAGATGAGCGATCAAACCCTCTTGCTGGCAGCGCTGGAGGGTCTCGACAGGTCCGCCAGCAGACATAGCTTGCTCAAACGTCGTATGTTCCGGGTCGTGGAGATAGAGCAGTTGCAATTGGTTCAAGCCGAGCAGCCGCAGGCTGCGCTCGACACTGCGTCGCATCTGCTCACCGCTGAAATCACCCGTATGGAGATCGCGATCTGCTTTACTGGCAAGCACAAATCTTGACGGCAGACCACCCAGTTCACGCAATACGATCCCCAGGCGGCGTTCACTCTCACCGTCTCCATACGACGCGGCTGTGTCAATGAAGTTGATGGGACTTGCGAAAATGGCGCGAATAGTTGCCAGCGCCTGCTCTTCTGATACCCCATAATCAAATGTTTCCGGCATATCACCCAGCGGTGCACAGCCGATGCACAGCGGGGTAATAGCCAATCCCGTCTTTCCCAGGGGACGACGTGCAAGCGATACCGATTCTGTCATACTAGCTCTCTCCTCTCATTTCAAGAACAACTCAATGACCGGTACCAGTGTCTCCATGCCTCGCGGCGCAGGCATAAATACCCCGGTGAATGAAGAGGCCAAAGCGATCATGGATGAACCATGCTTGCCGCCGTTCCATTGCCGATTCCTCGCGCTGTATATCTCCTCTCCCCTTTCCTGAAAGCTCCCCGGCTTAAAAAGCGCGGGGGTTCTCGCGTTCCTTCCACGCTTCCAACCTGCCTCGACGGAGCGAGAAAGCTGGCTCTTGTGTCGGTTCGCTTCGACTTTCGGGCCGACGCGCTCTGGCACGGGGGATACCCATGCTTCGGGGCAAGCTCTGCCCCTCATTCGCACGTTGCTGGACACGCTCGTGTGCGGCCCGCAGGCGCGCTTCCACACCTTCCCAAGCAATGACATACCGGGCACACGAGGGGATGGGGTCTGCTGGATCCAGATAGGCGGCTAAAAACGCCGAGTAGAGGTCGCGCTGCACTGGCCCAATGCCACAGGGACACTGATGAAACCTCTGGGAGAGCGGCTTTTTCACACACCTGCCACAGCCGTGACAGAACTGGCTCAGTTTGGTGGACCGGGTAGGAACTTCGAGCAGGATGCCGCCCGTCCTTGCAACGGTGCGTCTCAACAGCTCGATAAACATCCCTGGAGCACGAAGCCCTACACTTTTTCCGTACTGTTTCTGCCAGGCCTTGTAGGAGATCTTTTCGATGATGACGGTCTTGCCCACCGCCACCAGCTCATGGACCTTGCGCCCATGCAGACTCTTGCGGTGAGCGGCGAGTCTGTGTTCTTTGGCTGCCTTTCTGCATCGGGTTTTCTCGTAGCTCTTGCTGCTTTTCCAGTGCAGCTTCGCGCTTCCCGTCTTCTTGATGCGACCCTTCTCATCGTAGTTGTCTGGATTGGCCGCACGCCTCTGCCGATCCATTCTCCGTTGCAGGCGGCGTAGCTCTTGCTCATCGCTTTCTAGTTCTTCGCAGAAGAGCGAGAGGCTTGCTACGCCTTCGCGTCCCACCACCGCGATAGTCGAAGGCCCCAGATCTGCGCCAAGGATGGCACTGCCGACGGTGTGCTTCGGTTTCTGATAGGGCACCCCTTCGAGGGCTAATTGCACGAAGTAGCAAAAGCTGTGTGCATCAGCTCCTTGCGCCTGGGGACTACTGGCTTTGCGTTGCACCAGCCGCGCATATTTGATGCGATGATCTAAGCCATATTTGACCACCGGGTCCTGCCAGTCAATGAGGGCAGGCAGCTGGTCGTCCTTCCAAATCAGGGAGCCCTGGTTGCCTTCTTCTGATTTCTGGAGCACAAAGCGCAGTCCGGTATCGTTGCGTTTATTCTCCAGACTGCCAAGGCCCCGTCCCCGGCTCTTGAAGCGGACGCGGCGGGCCTCCCCCACACAGACACGGTTGAGGGCGTGGTAGGCCCGACTCGCGAGCGTTTGGGCCAGCACGGCATCTAAGTGGTCAGCAATCCAACTGACGCGCAGCACTTTGGCCGCCTCATGCAAACCATATTTGGAGAAGCCGTACTGTTCGCGCAAGCGGCCAAAGGCGGCAGCTCGTTCCTGCTTCTGGGCTCTTGGGATAGCTCGCGCCGCCTGCCACGAGGGATCAGCCCGCATCTGGCGCAAGCGTCGGTTGCCTTCGGAGAGGATCGCATTGTAGAACTGGCGACCGGCTTCCAGGTGTGCCCGCAGTCGGGCCGCCTGCCCTCGGGTCACCTGAAGCGGCAGTTCGAGCAGAAACGTTAGGGTCTGTTTCCTGGACTCTCTGACTGCTTGCTGGCTGGTCTCGTGTTTCTTGCGCTTCTTCTGCATGGGCAACTCCCGACCCGGTCGCCTTCTTGCGTGGACTGGTGTGCTCTCTCTCGCTCAATCATAGCGCTGCTGAGAGGGCCTGCTCTTGAAGAGAAGGTGCTTCTCGTCGACAACGACGCCGTCGAATCTGTCACCAAGAAGCTGGTGAGCTAGCAGCCGCATGCCATGGCTTTCATGTTGCTAGTCTAGCATACACTGATGTAGAACGCAAGTTCTCTTCCACCCAATGCACCTCAGAAGGGACGGCGATTCATCCCCGGCATGAATGATCGGGGCTTTCCTGCCGGATTTTCTGTAACTGAACGAGCGTTGTGAGCTTAGAGTGAGATGTATCCCGCTCCTCGTGATAGCCTTGTGACGGGCGAGAAGTATCCTTATTACAGGAAAGATGCAAAAACCTATCTCATCTCCGTGGTCGATCAACTTCAGGCAGGGATTGCGGCCAAGCTCAATCTCTCGC
>WNGD01005428.1_pt1 | contig 12371 bp, 16 predicted proteins | sample 5400671 | NCBI WGS metagenome assembly WNGD01 (sample SAMN13153369, study PRJNA577476) | soil metagenome | isolation source: 40 cm soil or saprolite under grassland replicate 2 | place: USA:California | collected 2016-06-15
TGCTCTTCCCTTATCGTAAAAGGAGAAGGAAGGGAGGAACAACATACAACAAGAAGAACATGGAGACGATATCCCTACGCTACACAACGTAACCAGAATGCTCAAGAAGCAAAGCAAATAAAGGAGATGAAACACATATGAGTCAAGGAACATTGCGTCGAACGATTTCCCATATTGGGCTACTACAAATTGCGATCATTATTCTCGCTGTGATAACAGCATTGGTCCACCTTGATCGTGGCCTCATGATGAGCCTTCTTGCCCCAGGCGGCCCTCCTGGCGGTCATTTTTCCGGCCCTCCCGGTGGCCATTTTGCTGGCCCTCCCGGTGGTGGTTTTCCACTTCTGTCACTACTGCCGCTCACAACGCTATTCTATCTTAACTTTGTAGGATACATTGTTCTAGTCACAGCACTCTATCTTCCGCTTTTGCGGCGGTATCAGCGCATTATTCGCTGGTTACTTATTGTGTACGCAGTCGTAACCATTGTCGCCTGGTTCTTGATCTCCAATGCCAGTTTTAACCCCCTTGCCTATGCTGATAAGGTAGTAGAAGTGGCACTCATCACTCTCTTACTGATTGAAGATCGACAAGCACGCCTGGCAAAAGGTTGATGAAGATCTTGCGCCATTCTTAAACGTATAGAGAAAGAATACTTTTCTTCCTCCTCTTGACAAAATGTATGAAAAAGCACACAATACATACATGGAACCAGAAAGATATCAGATGCTTCGCATCTGGAGACACACCCATCAGACTTTGCGCAAGATTGCAGCCTTTACTGGTGAAAGCCTGGTTGAAGCCATTGAACGTCTGGCTCAAGAGGAGTGGCAACGAGTCCAACAGAGAGGAGAAAACAAGCCGGATGCTTCTCGCCAAAAAAATCAGGATTGAAGTCTCTGATGAAGATGCTGCGACCCTTGAGTTCATGCAAGGCAAGTGTCGCGCCCTCTACAATTGGTGGGTGATGCGCCTGCGTGAGGGGGAAAAGTGGAACTTTGCCCAAGCCAAGCGGTCACTCCAGGAAAGTAAACAGTATGATCCAGAGTTAGAGCAGGTCTACGGCAAATTGCTGGCCGAGGTGTTCTATCGGCTCAAAGCGGCAATGGATGCCTTTTTCCGCCGCCTGGAAGAGGGAGCAGAGAAGCCTGGCTTTCCGCGAGTGCGCCCACGTCACTGTTTCTTCACACTCTGCTATCCAGCCATGTACCTCAAAATCGTAGGCAAGACGCTCATTCTCCCGACGGACGGCAAGGGCAAGAAGAAACGCTATCCAAATGTCGTGGCAACGCTTACGGAGACTCCCCCTGATGGCTTTCGTGAGGTGGCGATTAGTCGAGATGCATACGGGTGCTACTACGCCTCTTTTGTCTATCGTGAACAGGAAGAAAAGCAACAAGAAGGGCAAGTCGTGGCTTTTGACCTGGGTATCAAGACCCTGGCTGCAGGCGTCAATGAACAAGGTCGCGTCTATACCATAGGCGGCTTCAAAGGGTCAAAGTGGTACAACAAGCAGTTGGATAAAATCCGCTCGAAGCGTGCCAAGTGCAAGAAGAAGTCGAGACGCTACATTCGTCTGTCCAAAGTCTATAAGCGCGTTTCGGAAAAGAAACGCCACAAACAAAAAGATAGCTTGCATAAAGCCAGTCATCTCATAGGCCACAAACTGGTTGAGAGAACTGTTGTGGTCGGCGACCTTTCTCAACGGCAAATGGTGATCAAAGAGCACCAGGAACGCAATAAGAGCCTCAACCGAGCAGTTTACAACGACTGGGGCTTGTCCAGTTTCATGCAGATGCTCATCTACAAATGTCGGTTGTACGGGAAAGACCTCCACGTTTTAGATGAACGCAATACGAGCAAGATGTGCAGCGGCTGTGGATCATTGCAACCCATGCCCCTCTACAAGCGCACGTATTGCTGTGGTACCTGTGGAATGGTCAGGGATCGAGATGAAAATTCGGCTCACAACATCCTCAATCGGTACCTTGCGGGGCTTCCGCCACACACTCTTTTAGAGTGCGGTGTGTTGCAGGACAGTCTGCTTGACGTAGCAAGTACGGGGCTTGCTCAACTGAGTGAAGTGCAACAATTGAAACTGTGGTAATACATTTTACTACGTTTTGAAAGGCAGATAGATATGCTTTTGAGAAAGAAACATTTCATACCTGATTTGCACCTGCTGGCATACTGTGTACTTGGAATACTGTTTTTGCTCGCCATTGCCTCGCGTGTCTCACTGTTCAATGTGGAAACCAATGACTATACATTTTTCATTGGCCCATGGTACGACTTCATTCAAACCCACGGTGGCTTTGCTGCACTTAAATACAACTTTTCCAACTATAACGTCCCATACCTCTATCTCCTTGCTCTGACCACGTACCTCCCTATCCCAAAGCTTGACGCGATCAAAACCATATCAGTTGTGTTTGATGGAGTACTCGGCATTTTCACCTATCTCATCCTCAGTCTGAAATATAGGCGTTCGTATGCCGCAATCATAGGAGCATTGGTTGTCATATCTGCCCCCACTATTTTCATTAATGGTGCCGTATGGGGGCAATGTGATGCGATCTACACCGCATTTTGTCTCGGAAGTCTCTACTTTCTGCTCAAGGAACGGCCTGCCTGGGCGTGCATTTTCTTCGGTTTAGCCATCTCGTTCAAACTACAAGCGATTTTCTTTTTGCCAGTCTTCCTCATGCTTCTGCTCAAAAGAAAGCTTGCAATAAAACATCTCGTCCTTATCCCGCTGATCTTCCTGCTCATGCTGGTTCCAGCATTCATTGCAGGTCGAGATGCATGGAGCTTGCTTACCATCTACGCAGGACAGGTCAATACTGGAGGTGTAGGAAGCCCAGGTCAGTTCAATGGCGGTGGGGCAGGACAGTTCAATGATAGAGGGCCGAGACAGTTCAACGGTAGAGGACCTGGACAATTCAACGGCGGAGGACCGGGCCAGTTCAAAGGTGGCGGGCTTGGAGGTGGTAATTTTTCATCCTCGTCACTCACATTGAATGCCCCTTCTTTCTACCAATGGCTCCCGACAAGTGCGCCTGCGTATTGGAAATGGGTTGGTATTCTCCTGGCCGGATTAGTCGTCGCCCTCGTTGGTGCCCTGCTAGTGGCAAGCAAGCAGCGGCTCACTTCAGCCATCTTCCTCAAAGTCACCCTCGTTTTTGCTCTGGCGATCCCATTTTTGTTACCAGAGATGCATGAGCGATACTTTTACCTGGCCGACGTCGTCTCTATCATCTATGCCTTTTACTTCCCACGCTACTTTTATATCGCAATAATCATGCAACTGTGCTCACTCCTCAGTTATGCACCATACTTAATTCATACTCAAGTCGTCAATCTGGCGTATGTGGCAATCGGTGTGCTTGTGATTACCGTCATCACCCTGGCTGATCTTGTGCTGACTCTTTATCCCAACATCTCCTTACCGTACTCGCTCCACCTGTATCGCCACAAAGATCCCATGAATAAGCATCAGTAGCGCAGCGAACAGAAGAACCGGCCAGACGTAGTGTAGGAAGATGCAGACAAGCGCACCTGCGAAAAACAGAACAAAAATTAGGGCAACCCGTAGCAGAAACGACGGCATGGCTCCCGCCCCGCCACATGACGCCCGCAAGGGGCGTCACTACTATACACGGCTCTGCCTCGCGGCTCTCCTCAGGACGAGCGAAGCGACGTCCATACGTGTATAGTAGTGACGCCCCTTGCGGGCGTCATGGCCCCTTGCGGTCCTCATGGCCCCTTGCGGGCGTCATGTGGGTGACTTTTCAATCGCCCCTCCCAAAATGTTTATCCGCTTGACACAGCTTTACTTACAGGCGTAAGATGAATCCATTCATCAAGAGGTCTTTATGTTGCGAACCTTTACTTCCCGTAAGGAGCATCTGTAATGTCGTTTCAAATCTGCATGAGAACTGATAAGTCTTTGCAGCAGCTTAGTACAGAGATACGCAACCTCTTCGCCCTACCACCGTTTCAGGAGAACTCCTTTGCGGGTCAATCCTATTGCCAGTTTGAGGTCCTTGGCTTGCTCATTCTCATTCATCAAGCCGAGGAAGAGGATCGCGATCTCGAAGTCATAAATTATCCCTACTGTTTCGATCTACAAATGGCCTTTGTCGATCACAACCTGGATACCGATCATATAGAGTACCAACTCCAACCTTATTATGCTCAACTGCTCAGCTTCCATCTGGGTGTTGATACCGCTTATCACGAAAAAAAGAAAGTCAGTAACCGCTGGACCATTCGTTATCGCTTCTATAGCAAGAACCACAAGTGGAATCCCGATATTTTATATGGTGAGCCTGGTTGGGAACCTGCTGTACTCGAAGCGACTCCCAGCTCCTGGCGCACCATGCATCCTGTTTTTTAACCGCAAACCCTTGCGTATGTCCTGCAAAACATGTTACATTGGAAGAAGTCAGACGGCTTTCTCTTCACCATGGAGGCACACGATGAGTATTTTGCACACAGCTATTGGCACAGAACTACCCCCACTGGTCAAGCCACCGATTACCCAGGAGCAACTGCGTCGCTACGCTGAGGCATCCGGCGATCACAATCCCATCCATCTCGACTCGGAGGCTGCCCGCCAGGTAGGCCTGGATAACGTCATCGCTCACGGCATGCTCAGTATGGCCTTCCTCGGACAATTTGTCACCGAACAGCTTACCGCTATACCCGATGCCTACCTTGCCCAACTTCGGGTGCGTTTCGTGAACATGGTACGTCTGGGTGATACGCTGACTTGCCACGGCTTTGTGAAAGACCGTACAACCGATGAGCAGGGACATGCAACGATCGCCATTGAATGCTGGGCGCAAAATCAGAAAGGGGAAAAAGTCACTGTCGGCGATGCCCTTGTATCTGTCCCTACGACATCTAGACACGAGGTGAAAGCATAATATGGCCGACAACTCAGGGTTCAGCCACGTTGACTTGCGTACTCTCTCCGACCTCTCCATCTACAACTGTCGGCGTTTCGGCCCCTATACCGCAATCATCTACGAAGACCGGGGGAACGTGCGCGAATATACCAATATGGATATTGCTAGAGAGGCGGCGCAACTGGCCGCCGGTCTGCGAGCTCTCGGCGTTCAGAAGGGTGACCGCGTGATCGTCATGATGATCAACAGCCCGGAAGTGATCATCGCCTATCAGGCCATTGCCCGTGCTGGCGCCATCATTATTCCTGTTATGCCCCTCCTGAAAGCTCCAGAGGTGCGCTACATCGCTGAAAACTCTGCGGCCAGAGCAGTCATTACCAGTGTACTCCTGTTGCCTATGGTGTGTGAGGCCCTGGCTGATGTGCCCATCATGCAGCACATTATCTCTACCGGCAACCCGGCAGATAAATTTATTGCCCCCGAAAACGTCGGCCATCATCATGCCTCTCCATCATCTCACCCGCATATTTCTGCCTACAGCGAGGTTGTGGCAAGTGGACAGGCGGCTGCTAGAGATTTTCTCTCACCCAGTTCGTCGGCATCTCCCGACGATATCGGGGTCATCCTCTACACCTCTGGCACCACCGGTCGCCCCAAAGGTGTCGTACTGAGCCATCGTAGCCTGCTGGCCAACGCCATCAGTGGGCGTGGACCAGAGCGTGTGGTGCGCGATCAAGAAACGCAACTGGCGATCCTGCCTCTGGCCCATGCCTTCGGCATCTTAGCTGCCAACGTCTTCTTCCTGCGCGGTGTCACGATCGTTGCCCATCCACGCTTTGACACTGTTGCTGTTCTCTCTGCCATCGAACGTTATCACATTGTGTCCTTTGCCGCTGTCCCTGCCATGTTTGTGGCCTTGCTCTACACGCCCGATGCCGACAAATATGACACCAGCAGTCTCCAGTCTTGTGTGAGCGGCTCGGCTCCCCTGCCTGTTGCCATACTCGAAGCCTTCGAGCAGAAATTTGGCTGCCGCATTCTTGAAGGTTACGGTTTATCCGAGGCCAGTGCCGCTCTTACCGGCCATACTCTGGATATCGAACGTCGCCCTGGCTCGGTAGGCAAGCCTCTTCCCGGAGTCGAGTTGCGGGTGGTCGATGAGAACGATCAGCCTGTGCCTGTGGGCGAAGTTGGTGAAGTCATCGCTCGTGGCTCCAACGTCATGCAAGGCTACTACAACATGCCAGAGGAGACACAGACTGTCTTGCGTAACGGCTGGTTGCATACCGGCGATATGGGACGCCTCGACGAAGATGGCTACCTCTATATCGTCGAACGCAAGAAGGACTTAATCATTCGTGGTGGCTTTAACGTCTACCCTCGCGATGTGGAAGAGGTACTCAATCGTCATCCCGCCGTCATCGAATCGGCGGTGATCGGCATTCCCTCGGAGCGCATGGGCGAGGAGGTCAAAGCCTTCGTCGTTACCCGTGGGCCGGTGGATGCCGAGACCCTCAAGGCTTTTTGTCAAGCATCGCTGGCAAACTATAAAACGCCCAGCGAGATCGAGTTTATTAAGATGTTACCTCGTAATGCCGTTGGAAAAATTGATAAGAAAGAGCTACGGAGCTTCCATGTCCATTGATGCACCCTTAGAAACCGCTTCATTGAATCAGTTGCAACAGACCCCCATCGATAATGTGCTCAACATCATCGACCAGGGGCTAGTTCATCTGCCCTCGTATCGTGAACTCTACTATCGCTGGGAACGCCAGCAATGGCTGGCACAGGAGATCGACTTCACTGGTGACCGCCAGCAGTGGGAACACATGTCAGAGCGAGAGCACCAGGATCGTCTTTACGGGTTGTCTGCCTTCTTCAAAGGTGAAGCCTGCGTCACCGATACCCTGGGACCATATGTAACCTCCATGCCCGACGAAGAAATGCGCATCTTCCTGGCCACCCAGCTCGTCGATGAGGCACGCCACACCGTCTTCTTCGCCCGTTTCTTCCGCGAAGTCCTCGGCGTCAACAAAGATACGTTGGAGGAGACTCTGGACGTCACTCTTGAATACATGAACCCCGATCTGAAATACATCCTTATCAATGCACTCAGCGAAGTGGCCGAACGTATTCGCCAGGAGCCAAAGAATCTCGCTCATCTCGTCGAAGGCATCACCCTTTATCATGTGATCGTCGAAGGCACTCTGGCCCTGGCCGGTCAACGCTCCATCCTGGACTTCTACCGCCAGTACAACCTCTTCCCCGCCTTCCGCGGTGGCTTCACTGCCGTAGCTCGTGACGAATCACGCCACATCGTCTTCGGCGTCAAATTTCTGCGTGACATGGTGCAGCGCGATCCGGCCAACGCCCAGGTCATTCAGGCCACCGTCAACAAATATGCTCCCATCGCCCTCAAGGCTCTGACGCCAGCCGACGAGTTCATTCCCAACATTCTCGCAGCGCAGCAAGACCCCTGGGTCACACCTCGCTACGCCCAGGACTCGCTCCGCAAGAAAATCAAGGTAATTGGCCTGAGTATGGAACTACCCACCGTGCCACCAGTGCCCGTGTTTGTATAATAAATGTAGGGATGCAATGCATTGCATCCCATATGAGAACGTTCGAGGTCTCGCGTAGGGGCGGGAGGGGTGCAGGGTGGAGTCTCTCAGGGGTAGGGTTTTTGGGGAAATGGCTTGCAGGGCTGGTCCGCGTAGGGGCGGGGGCAGGGTGGATGCGGGGTTGGGGCCCTTGTGGCCGCCCGTGGGAGCAGAGTACCCAGGGGGACGGCGAGCGCTGCCGAAGGCCCCACAAGGGCCCCAGCCCCTACGCGATAGCCTGATCGTTTCGTTAGGTTAATGCGTATTGGGGCAATGAACTGCGCCCACTCCGTATGAACAAGGAGCACACTCATGGTATCCGCCGTCGTTCTCATCAATGTCCAGCGCGGCCAGGTCAACGAAACCGCCGAGCGGCTCTTAGACATCGAAGGCGTCGCCGAGGTCTATTCCGTCACCGGCGAATACGACCTCGTTGCCTTGCTGCGTCTACAACGCTATGAAGACCTTGCCGACGTTGTCACCGCCCGCATGGTACAGATTCCCGCCATCACCAAAACCAATACCCTGATGGCTTTCCAATGTTATTCCCGTGCCGATTTGCAACAGGCGTGGGATATAGGTATAGAGTGAATATGCTTGCTGGCCTCTCAATGCTGTCTGCAAGCAGCATTGAGAGGCATCGTAGAGGCAGCATTATGAACTTTCAGAAAAGGCCCAAGATATGAGGTTCATATGGATATCCTGATGCTCAATGAAACGGAGGTCCAGAGACTGTTGGACCCTGACGCGCTCTTGGACGCGCTGGCCGAGGGCTTCAGGGCGCTGAGTTCAGGCTTGGTCGATGCCCCGAAACGCAATGGGGTCTCCGTCCCCAACACGGGGTTTCTGCTCGCCATGCCAGCCTATCAGCAGGGTCGAGAAGTCACCGTCAAGTTGGTCTCCGTCTTTCACGACAACAAGCGGCTCGGCATCCCTTCGCACCAGGCCCTCATCTGCTTGTTCGATCCCGAGACGGGTACTCCCCTCTCGTTCATGGACGGGACCTACATCACTGCGCTCCGCACGGCTGGGGCGGCCGCCCTCTCGACCCGGCTTCTGGCACGCACAGACACCCGCGTGCTGGCGATTGTCGGCGCCGGGGTGCAGGGCCGTTCGCATTTGACGATGCTTCCCCGCGTGCGCCCGTTCTCCGAGATCCGCATTGCCTCGCGCCACTTCGCCCATGCAGAGCAGCTCGCGGCCACCGATGCCAGGGCACGCGCAGTTGAGACCGCTGAGGAAGCCGTGCGCGGAGCTGACGTCGTGTGCCTCTGCACCAATGCAGGTGAGCCGGTAATCAGCATGGACTGGCTCGCGCCCGGAATGCATATCACCTCTGTTGGCTATGCGCCTCCGGGCGGAGAACTGCACCCCAAGGTGATCGAGCGTGCCCGCCTCTTCGTGGAGACCCGGCTGGCCTTCGAGCCCCCACCGGTGGGCTGCGGCGAACTGGCTGGTTTCGATCCGAGTGTGGGCACTGAGCTCGGCGAGGTCTTACTGAGCCGGGGTCTGGGACGGCAGTCCACAGACGAGTTCACCGTCTACAAAGCCATGGGGCATGCCTGCGAAGACATGGCTGCAGCCAGCCTCGTCTATCACCGTGCCAAACAGGACGGTGCTGGCCGCACCGTGATCCTCTAAGACGCTCTCGCAGGCGGGCTACAAGGGCCAATCCATTTCAAAGAAGACGTGTTGCGAGTCAAACCAAGCCGCTTCACGCGTGTCATCCTGAGCGCAGCGAAGGATCTCTCGCCGGCGAGAGATCCTTCGCTGCGCTCAGAGCCTGCGCCTCTCGAGAAGCGAAGGGATGACAAAGCGAGAGGGTCTCGTCTTTGAAATGGATTGGCCACAAGGGCCCTGCCCCTACGCGATCTCTCAACGGTTTCGTTCGGTTAACACATATTTGGCGCAGTGAACTGCATCTCCGCATATGGGAACAAAACCCTATCTTTCTGTGTTACTATAAGTAGTATCTCTTTTTAGAGTAGCTAACTAATCATTAGCTCTGCAATTTGATATTACAGAGAGAAAGGCTTACTCATGGAGCAAGCAAGTACTATTATCACGAAACCACTACGTGTAGACACGCATCTTGGCAAATTCTCGCAGGCTACTGTCGTTGTCCTGACCGGTCTGGCCTTTTTACTAAGCCAGCCTCTTATCGTACTGCTTACCGCTATCATTATGGCTCTTAGTGTGATTGTTCCGGTGGCCAGCCCCTTCAAGTGGCTCTATCGAGGCATTGTACTGCCACTGCATATCTTAAAGCCACGGATCGTAGAAGACGATCCGGCGCCTCATCGCTTTGCACAGGGTGTTGGTGCTACGTTTCTTATTGCCTCAAGTATCGTCTTGTTCTTCACTCATCTCACCATCTTGGGCTGGACACTTGATCTGATTGTCTTTGTCCTGGCTGGCATCAATCTCACAGTTGGCTTTTGCGCTGGCTGCTTTGTCTATTATCATCTTGGTCGCCTGGGTATCTTGCCGCGTGTGCGCTATGAAGGCGGCTTTCACTGGCGTGGGGTTTAGTGGTCATGTCCGATACATTGATGCGCCTGGGCATTTTGTTCCTGGTCGCCCTGGTCGCCTGGCTGATTGTCTGGTCGGGGCGTCGCTTCGTGGCCAACCAGCGTCAGCAGGCACTGGCCGCTCCTTTACCAGATACATTGATAGACGGTAAGATGAATGGAGTCACTCCAGTTGCCAATAGAGCACCTGTGCGTATCCTCGCGTTCAGCAGTGAAGATTGCAAACAATGTCACCAGTTACAGGCTCCTGTCCTGCAACGGGTAGTGGCGGCACGCGCAGATCAAATCACCGTGGTAGAAATTGATGCCCCCAACGAACCCGACTTGACCCAGCGTTACCACGTTCTCACCGTTCCTACGACCGTTGTGTTAGATGCTACTGGTCGGGCGCATGCTGTCAACTACGGTTTCGCCAATACGCAAAAGTTGCTTGCCCAGGTCGATGAGCTGTTAGATTAAAACAAGCCTGCAGAGGGGGATGGATGAAATAGGCTACTGGGGGTCATGACGATGGTACTGGCGGCCAGTGTAGAGGGGTAGGAAATGCATTCGTCACTATTACAATTGAGCGTGCTTAGGTACCTTCTAGTGACGTTGACTCTGCATGATGTAGTCCACCAATGCTAAAAACACGAAGATGTTCGGTACCATGGAGGCCCGAACAGTAGACCAGTTCAACCACTTGCCTTCCTTCTTGATTGAAATGACACCTTTGTTAGCCTGTATGCCTTGTACCTGGCTCCAGAGAAGCGTTTCCTTGCCATTGCTCACTCCCTGTTGACTAATAGTCAGTTTACCAAAGTTGAGGGGAATGCCAGCGTTGTAGGCGGCAATAGCTTTTGGTAATTGCCTGCGAGTCACTTCATACTCGAGGGTGTTACCCAGCTTCTCTATGTTTTCTAGCATATCGTTGAACATGAACCTTGTCCCATTCGAGCCGCGCACAGTATAGAGATACGATGTACGCATGTATATTCCATTGGTATAGTGCTTCGTGACACGGCGATGCACTGACTCAATCTCGTCCCAGCGTATCGCACGAATATCGTTGCCATTAACCTGTACGAGCCCATCGGTACAGACGTAGATGCGCAGGTTGCGCTTGGTGTACCAGCCTATAGATGTCAGCAAGCCAATCAAGATGAGAAGAGGGCCCATGATGAATCCCACCCACCGCATGCTGCTAGGCTGCAGGACGCCGAGGATGACGAAACCTATGCCAACAACCAGCAGAAAGATACCTATAAGTATCGGTGGCACTCCTACAAAGCGATTGCCGAATGTGCGCTTCACCTCGTATTCCGCCGTGGGAGTGCCAAGCTGATACGCTGCTGTAAACTGATACGCTTCTGGTGATAGTTGTGGTGCTATTTGTGATGATTGTATGTGCTGTGACATAGTTGCCTCTCCTTTTTGTACTCTGTTCTTAACGATAAGAGTAGAAGAACCTTATACCTGGCACATGCTCTTTTCTTGGGAGTCGTACCAACGAGCCGACATGTTAAAGAAAATGGGTAGAAGCAGTAATTCAGAATAAAGGCTTGACAGAACTCCAAATGGTAGACCAAATGGGCGCGAAATAAGGCGTAACATCGAATATTCCTGTCTCCCTAAAAAGGAAAACGGGCGAGATAACAACTCATAACAAAAAGTGCTAAATCGGCTGTGCATGTCAAGTCAGAAGAAACCTTCCCAGACATTTGGAGATAAGACTTCCCGTGAGCGGACGTGAGAGAGGTCCTGTCTGTCATCCTGAGCACAGCGAAGGATCTCTGCCGACGGCGAGCCAGATCCTTCGCTGCGCTCAGGATGACAGGCATTCTCTCCAAATATCTGTCGAAAAAGAGCGATCGTGACGGTCCGCTCTATCACGCCGTCTACGACCAGCGCACCAGTACCGAGCGCATCAACAGCCAGTCCAAAGAACTGGGTATCAAGCGACCCAAAGTGCGCAATATTGACTCCATCCGCAATCTCAATACCCTGACCTATCTCGTCATCAATGCCCGTGCTTTACGACGGGTACGTGAGCTCAATGCCAGCTTGTTGAGCATGCCGATGAAGATGATCGCCTAAGCGTGAGCGTGGGTGACGACGAGACTCCCAACCCTGCCACCACCTGGCCAGGGTTCTTCAGGCTGCCTCTCGTCAGGGGAAACGACGCTTTTTGGCAGACGAAGGGGGTTCACCCATAGGCGCGGACTTTAGGAAAAAAGGAGGAAAAAAGTGACGAAAGAGGCCTTGTATGAGAAAGGAGAAACACCTATTACATATTCTCAGGAGGCCCTATGTCGTCGTCAAGTCATGATACAGAAATCGCCGCCCCA
>WNGD01007141.1_pt1 | contig 12367 bp, 4 predicted proteins | sample 5400671 | NCBI WGS metagenome assembly WNGD01 (sample SAMN13153369, study PRJNA577476) | soil metagenome | isolation source: 40 cm soil or saprolite under grassland replicate 2 | place: USA:California | collected 2016-06-15
GCAAGTCCCATTTCGTGACAACATGCATACCGGTTTCCTCTGGGTCGGATCCTAGAACGAGCGTGGCGTAGGAGGTGACGGTCAGCTTGCGCGGACGCGAAGACGTATTCCGTAAGCGCAGCCGCTGGAGGCGCACCGGCAGCCCACCGGAATGGTCGACCGGCACGAAGGTGAGCAGGTGTTGTTCGATGGCGTGGCTGTTGTGTTCAAATGTTGTGTAACCATGACCATGCCGCGCACGATAGGCATCTTTCTCCCGGATCGGTTGGGCTGTGGGCGACCACGCGACGCCAATGTCATCATCGCGGATGTAGATGGCGGTCCCGGACGGATCGGAGATTGGATCGTTGAACCACGGCGTCAGGCGATCATTCTGGCTATTGCGACCCCAAACACATTCGCCGCCTGACTCGGAAACAAATGCGCCAAACTTCGGATTGGCCATGATGTTGATCCAAGGGAGCGGCGTTTGCGCGCCGGGACCCAAATAGATGACAAATTCCTTTCCGTCCTCAGTGAAGCCGCCGAGTCCGTTGAAATATTTCAACTCCATAAAGGGCAGGGGCGCGGAGGGCTCTTCACGGAACTGCTGGCCCGGTGACAGCAGTCTGGGCTTCGCCACAACGGGTGTGGTAGCCGCAAGCTGTTGGCGCAGTGTGCCGCGGGCGGCGACTAATACCATCCGTGCGGCGGCCTGCAGTGCGATTAGTTCTTCCTTCGAAATTTTAGTCGCCGAGCGGAGATAAACGCCTCCGGGTTGGTCCACCAGGATCAGGTGTGCGTGTGCTTCAATGAGCCGACGCAACTCGCTGATTAAGGGTTCTTCGTAGCTGGCGACTTCCTCGCTCACCAGCACAAGATCGGCTTTCAGCCCGCGAAGATGCCAAAAAGTGTGCGCGGACAATATTTCACGCACAACTTCGACGTCGCGGAGATGACCGATCATGACGACGACAATCGGCATGTCGCCTGAAATGCCCTGCCGCCAGAGCGCGCGCTGACCTTCCCCGCGGCGACCGAGACGCGCCGGTGGCGGTCGCAGTTGAGCCTGTGGAAAAAGGACGTGGGCCGCCAGTTGCTGGAAGGTCTGAACATCTCTCGGGCGGATGTGAAGCCGACGCATCTCAAGTTGGGAATGAGTCCACGCAGTCTCGAAGGCACGCCCGCACGTGTGGAATTCTGCGTAGCGTTCGGCGAGCCGGACCACCGCTTCGCGCGATTCTGCCACCGCTGTGACGAACGCAAATTGGAATCGTTGGTTGGGCAGAATGGTGATATACCGGCGCACGCTGAAGATCGGATCGAGAACGGCGCCGATCCGGCTCGTTAGGCCACGGCTTAGGGCAACAGGATTTTCTGGTGTGCGGCCTCGGCCGAGAAACTTGGCGCGGTCGGTTTCGAACTGAGTGGTGCCGGTGACGGCGGAAGACTCGGGAACCAAGAGGTGCGCCGCCCAGATCGGCTGTTCGTCCGGAGCACGGAGGCGACGATGGGCAATGAGAGCTTCGCAACGCGGAAGCCATTCCGTTTCGATGAAGAGCTTATTAAAAGCGGGATGCGCGCGATCTGCCCGGTGCGGTGCGAGAGCGAGCTCGAGGTAAGTAGTCAGCTCAAGACGGCACGATTTGCGCGAGATGTTGACCAAAGTGATGCGCCGGACTTCGACGTCGTCTTCTGCGGAAATGACAATTTCCGTAAAAGTTTCGCATGGCCCGCTTCTCCGCCGAAACTCCGCTTTGTCCGGAGTGAAACTCCAGCTGTAACGGCGCTCTGGACTTCGCACGGGTCGATGGGTGTTACTCCAGATCGTGTCGCTCTCCAAATCCCGGATATAACAAACCGCGCCCGGCGTATCGCAAGTCGTGTCGGCGCGCCAGCGCGTGACATCCAGATCCAACCAGCGCACGTAGCCGCCGCCGGAATTTGTCACCATGACCGAGCAGGTTCCATTGGAGAGCAGGTGAATGCGCGGCGAGGCGATATCGGGTGTTTGCATTCCGACCGCGCTGTCGAGGATCGGAATCGTTCGAGGCAGGGGCCGCTCTTCGTGCACTTCACCGGTAGTCGGCAAAATTTGTTCCGGGATATGCTCGTGCAAGAGCGGCTCGGTAGCGCGGATGCGCGCGTCCGAATGGAAGCGCCTCCGCATCGTATTGTCATGCAAAGCATTGTCGTAAGCGAGGAGCGACATCCCCTGGTGATGCACCATGTAACAACGAATGATGATCCCGGCCGCGCCGCCGGGTTCGGTCCGTCGAGAGTAGTCGATCGCCTCGTAGTAACCGTAATCACCGAGAAGCGCAGAGTTGCCCAGCCTGGCGAGTCGCCGCAGGTTTTTCATGGCGGCGGCCGGCTCCACGCCGAGAGCGAGCGCGGCCGCATACGGAGCGACGACAAGCTCCTCTTCCTGCCCGCGCCGCAACGCCAGCGCCGGCACGCCGAACGCGCGATATTGATAGACGTTATGCCGGTCAAGCGCACTGAATGCGGACTCCGAGATGCCCCATGGCACGCTGCTTTGTTGGGCATAACCAATCTGGCAGCGCACAGCGTCATGACACGCGCGATCGAGCAGCGAATTCTCGTGTGTCTGAGTGAACAGGAGCGGCATTAAATATTCGAACATCGTCCCGCTCCAGGAAAGGAGGGGCAGCCGACCGTAGGCAGAGCCAAAAGGCCGGCTTAAGGCCCACCAATGTTCCACCGGCACCTCGCCACGGGCGATGGCTAGGAAACTCGTTAGACGCGCTTCGCTTGCGAGCAAATCGTAGAAGGAGTTGTCGAGTCGCCGTTCCGCCACTTGATATCCAATGGCAAAAATTCGCCGTTCCTCATTGTAAAGAAATCGCAGCCCGATGCCGTTTTCCAGTTGCTGGCTCTGAGCGATCAATTCGTGCAATTGCGCGAGCTGCTCGGAGGCGCCTTGGCGCGAGCGCTCCACTTCGCTTACTAGAAGATCGAACCACTCGCGCACGGGTTGAGGGAGATCGGGTCCCTGTCGTTCTCCGTGAAATGCGAGCAGCGGGACGAGCCCGGGGATTCCCTCGGTGGCAATGTTTTGCAGCGAAAAAGTCGCCGCGAGCGCCTCGCGCCGAGATTCGTGCGACGCTTTGCCTAACGACATCAATTGCGATGGCGACGCCATCAGGATTTCCACCGGCCGAAAATATTTATCGATGACGGTATTCCAGGCAGCGACCTGCTTGGCGATTTGTTGGGCCCAGTAAGCGCGCGGATCGATTTCGGGCCGTTGGAAGAAGAACAGTAGATCCTGCGCGGGCGCTCGAGCCGCGCGCAAGCGCAGGATGATTTCCTCCAGGTGAGCCGGCTGGCCCGTGGTCAGTGCCGCCAAGCGCAGAAGCGCCGGAGGACGTTCCGCTTCCTTCATTGTGGCGGTGATTTGCCACATCACGCCAAGCGTGTCGGCGAGTCCACGCAAGGCACTCGCATCCAGTAGGGGGCGAGTGGCGAGTTCATTGCAGCTGGTCGCGAAAGTCCAGAGGCTTGCGAGCAAATTGCCGCTATCCACTGTCGAGATGTAGCGAGGACGCAACGGCTCCAGCGTACTCAGGTCGTACCAATTGAAGAGATGGCCTTCGAAACGCTCGAGGCGACCGATTGTTTCGAGTGTGCCCAGGTTTCGCGCCACCAAATCGTCGATCGTGATATAACCAAAGTCGTTGGCCGCCACGGTCGCCAGCATCCAAAGCCCGATGTTCGTCGGCGAAGTGCGCAGGAAAATTTCCCGCATCGGCATTTCCTGAACATTGTCTGGCGGCAGCCAGGAGGTTTGCGGCCCGACAAAATCATCAAAATATCTCCAGGTTCGTCGGGCGGCGGTGCGCAGCAACCGCTGATCGTCCGCCGTCAAAATTCCGCCGCGCCAGCTCTTCGCCGGACGATTGATCATGGTTACCGCGACCGGGAAAAGAGCCCACAAAAGGAGGAATGGCACCACGGCCAACGTCGCTGATGTTCCCAGCCACACTGCGCCGACGAGAAGAAGCACGCATGCAGCTGGGATCCAAAGCCTGCTGAGAACGAACTGCTGCTGCTGATTTCTTGCGCGTCGATGGGCGTCTTGTGCCGTCTCCCATTCCAGTAGTAAGCGGTGCGAAGTGGTTCGCCGGTACGCGACGCGAGCGATGGCATCAATCGCCATGCCCGCGTAATCTGGCAGGAAAATAACAGCGAATACGGAACGCAGCAGACGGTCGCGCGGTTCGCGCCAGAATCTCGTCCCGGGCGGCGGCGGATGGAACAAAAGCGCAACAAGAGAATTCAGGACTTGCCACAACATCAGCCCGGCGATGATCCCGCTCCATAGCATCGGCACCGGGGTGAGAAACCAGCCCGCCAGCAGGAGGGCCACCATCGCAGGCGGCACAAGACTGCGGCGCAGATTGTCAAAGATCTTCCATCGGTTGAAGACGGAAAGCGGGTTGGGTTCAAACCTGTCGCCGCCCACGGGCACGCGCGGCTTCAGCCAATCAATGATTTGCCAGTCGCCGCGGATCCAGCGGTGCTGCCGATTCCACCACGCGATGTAACTGCTCGGAAAGACGTCGAGCAGTTCGATGTCTGTCGCCAACCCGACGCGGACGTGGCTGCCTTCCAGCAGATCATGGCTTAACAAGTGCGCCGTTGGAAAGCGCCCGGACAAAAAGCGATGAAATGTCTGCAATTCGTAAATGCCTTTGCCGTGATAGCTGCCTTCACCGAACAGATCCTGGTAAATGTCGGAGACTGCATGGGTATACGGATCGATCCCACGCGGATCGGCGAAGATGCGTGAGAACCATGTCGCCGTGGCGCTCGGAAGCGTGGCACTAACGCTTGGTTGAATGATCGTGTAACCGCGAATCAAGCGGCCGCCATCCCGCGAAAACCGCGCCTGATTTAGCGGGTGCGCCAGGGTTTCAATCATCCTCCGGGCAGTGCCGCGGAGCAGTTGCGTATCGGCATCCAACGTGATGACAAACCGAATACCCTGGATCTGAGTCCGATTGCCCGTGTGGAGAAACCCTTCCAACTCGGGCGCCGATTCGCCGGTGAGGAATCGATTGAGATGCTCGAGCTTGCCGCGCTTGCGCTCCCAGCCGATCCAGCGTTGCTCACTCTCGCTCCATGAGCGCGCGCGATGAAAAAGAAAGAAGCGACCCGCTCCGTGCCGGCGATTCAGTTTCTCGATCCCGCGAGCGACGATGTCTATGTATTCCTCGTCCTCCGGCATGCTCTGCCGCGGCGCGTCAGCAAAATCGGTCAGGAGTGCGAATCGTAGATTCGCATCCGTATTTCCGAGATAGCGAATTTCGAGGCGGGCGAGGTCGCTTTGGATTGCGTTTGGCGTGGTGAGTAACGTCGGCACCACCACCAGCGTGCGGCAATCATCGGGTATGCCTTCTTTCTTAAAGGACATCTTCGGCAACACCTGCGGCGGCAGAAGCGAGGTCACGAGGTAATTCACGATCAGCACCGCCAGCTCACTTGCGGGCAAGAGAAGCAAAAGGCCGAGGAGCACGAGCGCGACCCCGGGAATGGACTCAGTAATGAAAAACAGAGGAGCCGCCACCATCGCGAGCGCGAGCACAAAAAGACTCGCAAAATATGCGCGCGCCGCGTGTGCGCGAAGCCAGCGCCGTGACCGTTCCCGGATGGGAACCCGGGCACGCATTGCCCGTTCAAGCGCCGGCCGGCCCGCATCGATCAAATAGTATCCGACGTGTCGCCCGACTTCGTCCTCGGCGGTCTTCGCCAACGCCAACGCTTGCTCGATAATTTCCTGTTCCGAACGTTTTGACCATCGGACAATTTCCTCCACAGCGCTCCGGCAACGATCGGCCGTTTCGAAATCCAAGTGGGCATAAACTCCGGCAGGATCGGCGGCCAATGCGCTTTCCGCCCAACTGATCGACTGGAAAAATTCTGGCCACGCGATCTGCGCAAGGAGTCGGCAACTATTGATCACATCGGCGAGCGCGGTCTGCTGCACGGCCTGGCGTCGGTGTTCCTGCTGCATTACTTCGAGAAAAGGCGCACGTAGAGAGCGTTCCAGCCACGCACTCACCAAGGGGAGCACTGCCTCTTCGTCATAGAGATGCGCCATAAGTTCGCTCGCAAAATGCGCGGTCGGCTCAGGATGACCCGCCACCAAGGCCTCCATCATCCTGAACAACTGCGTCGAGCCGTGGCGCGCGGCGGTTATGAGCCGATTCGCCCAAAAATCAGCCTCCTCGCTCTGGCTCTGCTGTTGCTCTATCTGTATCGCAAGCGCGCGCAGGCACTCAAGTAACTGCAAACGCAACATCAGCGGCAGCGCCCAGAGTTCTCTGATGTCCAGTGGCGTGATCGCCTGGAAAGCGACGAGAAATTTCCGGATGATCTCCGGCTCCAATGCGCCGCCGCTGTTCGATACCATTTCCGAGGCCACGCGGTAAACACGCGGCAGCCCTGCGTCGGGACCGCTGGCAATGAGAGGCAGCCCTCCATAATATTTTTGCGGTAGACTCCGCTGCAAATCCGTCACCTGCTCCCGAATCAAATAGGCATTATCGAGCAGCCACTCCGCCGAAAGGGCGAACGCATGATGCATTTCGCCCGACATCGTGAGATTCGCGTTCGCCCATTCCAGCGCGCCTTCCACTTCGCGGAGCCGGCGCAGAAACGATTGTCCGCGCGGCTGCGCTTCCCGGCTGACCAGAATCGATCCGGCAAGACGCGCGGCGTTTTCCAAGAGACCCTGACTTGAAGGTCGTTCCTCCCAGAGCGGCCGCGTGGTGGATTCGACAGAGAAAGGTGGCGGAGGATAAAAACCGAATGTGACGGGCGCCTCGGCTTGCACGTCCCGCAAAATCACGAGCACACGCTCCGTTTCGCTGGCTTCGACCTCGGCTATCACGGCCGTTTCGTCCGGCAAGATCGTCCCAGCGAACCGGGACTGCCTCTTTTCATCAACGTGCTGCTGAACCAACCGGACAAGAATCCATCCGCTGAGAGCACCTGCCAATGCAAACGCGGCAAGGGACAGCGCCATCATTTCCGGCCGGTAACCAGCGAGAATCCCGGACTGCCAAAAGATGAGTGCCCCGATGCCCAAGCCAAACGCCGAGCCGGCGACAGCTCCGCCAATCGTCGAGATGCCATATTTCTCGACCCGTGGCCGGCCTCCGGCCGAAGCGTGGATTGCGGCGAGGCGGCGAAACCGGGCCCGATAAAGATTCTTCAGTACGGCCCGCCCGATGTCTGGGCTTTGGAAAATTCCAACCAGTAAGACGCGACCGCCATCCTTCCGCCAAAGTCCCATATTCAACCTTATAGGATATGACTTAGGAATATCGACGCGATTGTTCAACTCTGATGAGGGCGTCGGGTTCTTCCGTGGATCAAATGGTAGCTAATCAACTTCGCGTCTGACTTTAAAAGTTTAAGATTTCGCGACTCCAGGCCGAAAACGCCGCGGAGGCATCTGGTTCAAATCAATTAGCTCTTAAACTAGACTCGAAGGGCGCAGTTAGCGCCGCGTTACCAAATACGCCACCGATACTGCTGGAGACGTCCCGGAGACGACGACTACACTTCGACACGGTGATCATAAATCTAACGGCGTCGCCGATCTGTATCGGACCAGCGGAGAGAAATCTTGTAATTATCTGGTAGCGGAGTACCGAAAATCTGAGAAGTGTATTCGCCAGTCGCACGCAAAATTATGAAAACACTCACGCTCAAGCCATTTGCCCTTTGTTTCGCGCTTCTTGGAATAGGAGGAACCGTTTTTGCACAAAACGATTTGAACCTGCCTGATGTCAGCCAGGCTGCGGAGGTCAAACAGCGTATCGCCCTGACGGATGTTACAGTCAAATACCATCGACCGCTGGTGAACGGACGAAAGATTTGGGGAGGCCTCGTTCCTTACGGCAAAGTTTGGCGCGCGGGCGCGAATGAAAACACAACGATCGAATTCAGCGATCCGGTTTCGGTGGAGGGACAACCGCTGGCCAAAGGAATTTATGGACTGCACATGATCCCGAACCCGGATTCATGGACGGTGATTTTTTCAAAGACCAACACGGCGTGGGGGAGCTACAGTTACAAGCAGGACGAGGATGCTCTACGCGTAAATGTGAAACCGCGCCCTCTCGGTGAGATGAAAGAGGCGCTGGAATTCGAGTTCGAAGATTTGAAGCCGGAAGCGACGGCAGTAACGCTGAAGTGGGAAAAACTAGGTGTCCCGTTCACCGTCTCGATCAAGGACTCGGACCAAACCTTGCAGAACATCCGAGCGCAACTGAAGGGGCGAGGGCAATTTACGTGGCAGGCTTTGGATGAAGGCGCGCAATTTTGTTTGACCAGAAAAATCAATCTCGATGAGGCCTTGCGCTGGGCTGATGCCTCGGTTCAGAACGAAGAGAGATTCGATAATCTCAGCACCAAAGCGGACATCCTCAAAGCCCTAAACAGGCCGGATCAGGCGAAAGCCGCTTGGGATCGTGCGCTCGAAATCGCGACACCTGTGCAGCTTTATTCCTATGGGCGGCGTCTGCAGAGTGAGAAGAAGGGCGCGGAAGCAATGGAAATTTTCCAAGCGGTCGCCAAGCGGTCTCCGCAAACTGTCTACGGACATTTGGCGCAGGCGCGCATCAAGTCCGCGGCTGGCGATTTTGCTGGCGCCGCGGCGGAGGCGACGGAGGCACAAAATGCCGCTCCTATCGATGCGCAGAAGCAAAGCATTAAAGCGTTGATCGATCGCCTGCAGTCGAAGCAGGACATTAACAAATAGCGGCGCACAGACTCACCGATTATAGCCGGGAGCCTGATGTGGCACGGGTGCCTCAGCGGATTTTGCGGAGTTGGCTAACAGCCGTCTCTGTTGCCGTAATCGCGGCATCTCGCACGGCGAGTGCGGCTGATGCGCCGCCATTGTTTCCCGAACCGATGAGTGGTGGCGAGATTCAGCTCGCACTGCAGAAACTTAATGTGCTCGGTCGGGTGCTCTACGTCGCGGCCCATCCCGATGATGAAAACACAAACCTGATGGCATTCTGGGCAAACGGCTCGCTTTACGAGACGGCTTATCTTTCGATTACGCGCGGAGATGGTGGTCAGAATTTAATCGGACCGGAATTGCGCGAGCGCCTCGGCGTTATTCGGACGGAAGAATTGCTCGCTGCCCGCAGACTTGACCATGCCCAACAATTCTTTTCACGGGCGGTCGATTTCGGATTTTCAAAGACGGCGGAGGAGACATTGCGAATCTGGGATCACGAGAAGATTCTTTCCGACGTGGTTTGGCTGATTCGAAAGTTTCGGCCGGATGTGGTGGTGACTCGTTTTAGTCCGGAGGACCACCTGACTCACGGACATCACACTGCTTCGGCTAGTCTGGCGGAAGAGGCGTTCGCTGCCGCCAGCGATCCGAATCGCTTTCCTGAGCAACTTGCTTTTGTAAAACCGTGGCGTCCGACTCGGCTTGTCTGGAACACATCGCCATTCTTTTTCACAAACCGGAACCTGCCGTTCGATCCAACGGGTCTGACAACTTTGGAGGCCGGCGGTTACAATCCGCTATTGGGCAAGGCCTACACAGAAATCGCGGCGGCCAGTGTGAGCATGCACAAAAGCCAGGGCGTGGGCAGGCCACCGCTGCGCGGTGCGCGCAAAGAATATTTCAAACTATTAGAAGGCGAACCCATGACGAGCGCGCTCTTCGACGGCGTCGATACGAGCTGGTCGCGAGTCGCGAATTCGGAACCGGTCGCCGCAAAGATTCATCAGATCATTTCGGACTTCCATCCAGCCGATCCAGCCGCATCGGTAGCTGAACTATTGGAGCTCCGACAAGCGTTGAGCGAACTTAAGGATGGCGATTGGGTCCCGGAGAAAAAAGCGGAGCTGGATCAGATCATCGCCGCGTGTCTCGGCTTGCATGTCGAAGCGTCGACGACCAACGCGACAATCACGCTGGGGCAGACCGCCGACATTAAACTGGAAGCAATTAATCGCTGCAATATTCCAGTCACACTGCAGGAAGTGCGATTCCCTCTCTCGGGCGACTCAACGCGGATCGACGAAGCGCTTCCGCCTCACGAACTCATCGCGAAAAATGTGTCGTGCAAGATTCCGGAGAACACACCTTATTCTCAACCCTACTGGCTTCGCCAGCCGGGAACGCTGGGCACGTTTGCGGTCGATGATCAGAAACTTATCGGCCTGCCGGAAAACCCGCCTCATCTTCCGATAGAAATAACGCTGCAAGTTAGCGGGCAGGCACTCCGTTACGTTGTCGATACGAGATATCGCACGGTGGATCCGGTGGCCGGTGAATTGCGGCAGTCCTTGGTTATTGCGCCGCCTGTTTTCACGGACTTCGCCAATCCCGTGCTGATGTTCGCCACGAATCAACCGAAGTCCGTTTCAGTGCGTGTGATTGCGTCAACCGGACCGGTTAAGGGACAATTAAAATTGACTGCGCCCGATGGCTGGCACGTCGATCCCGCCGCTGTGCAGATCGACCTAAAGGGAGCCAATGCAGAGACGGTTGCGGCTTTCACGGTCAAACCGCCGGAGCAAGATAATCCTGATGCCAAGGGCGGAGGTCACAGTGGTTCGTGCGGACATCCGGAAAAAAGGACAGCGCATTGGTTACATTCCAGGCGCGGGTGACGATGTTCCGGAGAGCCTGCAACAGATCGGTTACACGGTGAAGATGTTAAGTGATGCTGATATCACGGCTAAAAACCTGGCGCAGTTCTCTGCCGTAGTGCTCGGAATTCGCGCTTACAACACAGATGATCGAATCTCCACATGGCTGCCGGAGCTATTTACGTATGTAAAGAATGGGGGAGTGGCAATCGCACAGTACAACACCACGGCCGATCTCAAAACCAAGGAAATAGCGCCGTATCCATTGGAAATTTCGCGCGATCGCGTTACGGACGAAAATGCCGAAGTACGCATTCTGGCGCCCAACCATCCGCTTGTGATCACTCCGAATAAAATCACGTCGAAAGATTTCAGCGGCTGGGTACAGGAACGTGGCCTCTATTTTCCCGACAAGTGGGATGCCGCCTGGACATCGATTCTGTCGTGCAACGATCCGAAAGAAGAGCCGCTCGATGGCGGCTTGCTCGTCGCCAAGTCAGGCAAAGGTTTCTTTATCTACACGAGTTACTCTTGGTTTCGACAATTGCCGGCCGGCGTTCCAGGAGCGTACCGGTTGTTTGCAAACATGGTGTCGCTCGGAAAATGAGCATACGCGATAACGAACCGGACGCGCGCTCCTGGCGCAAAGCATATGGCTTGGCGCTTTCATTATTTGTTCTGGAGGTTGCGCTGCTCTATCTCTTTACCATCCGGTTATTGTGAACCGGCTGGATTATTTCGTTCTCGTCGCCACGATTTTGGCGATCCCGCTGTATGGTCTTTGGCGAACTCGCTGGGATACTTCTCTGGGCCAATACCTCAAGGGGGATGCAAGCATTCGCTGGGCAACGATCGGGCTCTCCGTGCTCGCGACGCAGGCGGGACCGATCACGTTTCTTTCCATGCCTGGCCAGGCCTACGAGAGTGGGATCGGATTCATCCAAAATTATTTTGGGCAACCACTCGCGCTCATTGTCGTGTGCGCGGTTTTCGTTCCGATCTATCAGCGGCTAAAAGTTTACACAGCCTATCAGTACCTGGGCCAGCGCTTCGATCGCAAGACGCAACTGCTCGGCGCATTTTTGTTTCTCGTGCAAAGAGGAATAGCGGCCGGAATTACAATCTATGCGCCGGCCATTGTTCTGTCTGCCTTGCTCGGGTGGCGCTTGAACCTAACCATCTGGCTTGCTGGTGGTCTGGTTATTATCTACACGGTCGCAGGCGGGACGAAGATCGTCAGCATCACGCAACGGTATCAGATGATTGTGATCTTGATCGGCATGGCGATCGCGTTCGCAGTTGCGGTCTATCGGTTATCCCCCGATCTGTCGTTCGGTCACGCTTTGTCCGTGGCCGGCAAGCTGGGCAAATTGGAGGCGGTTGATTTTTCGTTTGACCCTCACAAACGCTACACTTTCTGGTCGGGCCTGATTGGCGGCTTCTTTCTCGCGCTCTCCTATTTCGGGGCGGATCAATCGCAAGTGCAACGTTATCTCGCAGGAGGTTCACTGAAGGAGAGTCGTTTGGGATTGCTTTTCAACACTGTGGTGAAGGTGCCGCTGCAATTTTTTATTCTGCTGCTCGGTGCGCTGGTGTTCATGTTTTATCAATTCGAGAAGCCGCCGGTTTATTTCAATCAGCCGGCTTACGAACGCGCGGTCGAGCGTGGCTATGGTGAGCAGTTAGCGACTTTGCAGACGCAATTTAACGATATTTTTGAACGAAAACG
>WNGD01007355.1_pt1 | contig 12367 bp, 12 predicted proteins | sample 5400671 | NCBI WGS metagenome assembly WNGD01 (sample SAMN13153369, study PRJNA577476) | soil metagenome | isolation source: 40 cm soil or saprolite under grassland replicate 2 | place: USA:California | collected 2016-06-15
CAATCCTCTCTGTTTGGTCCAAACATTTGCAACGCCCAAACGTGGGGAGTTATTCGGCGTTGGGTTTGGATCCCGCGACGCGGACGAGTATGGAGGAGGCCGCGATGCTCACCACCACGGCGCCGATCAGTCCGGCGCTGACCTCTTTGGTGATGAATCCAGCGCCGAGGGCGAGCGCTCCCAAAACGTAGCTGAACTCGCCGACCTGCCCCAGACCTATCGAGAGCTGCAGGCTCCTGGCGCCGAGATGACTGAAGCGCGCCAGCAGCCAGACCACAAGAACCTTGCCGAGCAGGACCATCGCGAGAAAGGCCAGCAGCCACGGCAGCGAGCGGACGACATCAGCGGGGTCGATTACCGTGCCGAGTGCGACGAAGAACATGACGGCGAACAGGTCGCGGAAGGGAAGAAGCCGCTGGCGGGCCTCGGCCGCGATCGGGCTTTCGGTGATCGCGAGCCCCGCCACGAACGCGGCCAGTGCGAGGGGGATCCCGAAGAAGCGCGAGCCGACGCCGGCGACGAGAAGCCCGCTCGCCACTGAGACAAGCAGGAAAAGGTCGTGCTCCGTCTGCATGCGCCGCAGCAGCCAGGGCAAGACGAAAGCCGCGATCGCCGACAGGACGCCGAAGGCGATCACCCCCGCGATCGCCGACAGGCCGGACCGTCCGCCTACCCCGAGCACGACAACGAGGATGAGCGCCGAGCTGACGCCGACCAGGTCCTGGATGAGACTCCATCCGAGGAGGACCTCATCGGTCCTCTTGTCGGTTGTTCTCCGGCGGCTGCGCGTGATGTTCACGACCACCACGCTCGATGACATGGCGATCGAGAGCCCGATCATGGCGGCACCCGCGGGTGCGATGCCGAGCGCGAGACAGACCGCGGCGCTCGCCACCCAGGTGACGACGACCTGCACCGGCGTGAGCAGCAGGAGGCGCCGGCCTTCGCGCGCCAGACGCAGGGGATTGATCTCGATTCCGACCTCGAACAGGAGGAGCACGACGCCGATGTCCGCCAGGACCGAGAGCTGATCCCGGTTGGCTACGTAGCCGGGAGTGAACGGCGAGACCAGCACGCCGACCAGCAGGTATCCGATGACCGCCGGCAGCCCGATCGCGCGCGCCCCTCGTCCGGCGAGTGCGGCGAGGAACAGCAGCAGGCCGAGGTCCAGGATGGCGGGTGCCGTACGGTCCACTGCCGGGAGAATAAGGCGGAACGGATGGGCGAATTGAACTGGCGACCGGCGCGGCGGCCAGAGCGGACGCCGCTCGACGGCGACTCGGTGCGGCTGGAGCCTCTGGACCCGGCGCGCCATGGGGAGGATCTCTTTGCCGCGACCAAGGATGCTGACGAGACCTGGCGGTATCTGCCGTACGGCCCATTCGAAAGCAAGGCCGACTTCGTCGAATGGCTTGGCCGGCGAGCGCCCCTGGACGATCCGCTGACGTTCACGATCATCGATCGCCAGGCCGGGGCCGCACGGGGCCTGGCGAGCTTGATGAGAATCGTGCCGGAGCATGGGGTCATAGAGATCGGCCACATCTGGCTTTCGCCGGCACTGGCCCGGACAAGACAGGCCACCGAGGCGATCTACGTCATGTCGCAGTACGCGTTCGACCTGGGCAATCGACGTTACGAGTGGAAGTGCAACGCCGAGAACGTGGCCTCACGGCGCGCCGCTGAGCGGTACGGCTTCACCTTCGAGGGAATCTTCCGCCAGCACATGGTTGTCAAGGGCCTCAACCGCGATACCGCGTGGTACTCGATCACGGACGGCGAATGGCCGCCGCGTCGAGCAGCGTTCGAGGCCTGGCTCTCTGCGGACAACTTCGACTCATCCGGCCGGCAGCGGCGCTCGCTGGCCGACCTTCGGGAGGGAATACAAGCTTCCGCCGGCCGATAAAAGCGATCGATGACTGGTACGAAGGATGCGATCGAGGCGGCGCTGGAGCGGGGGCACACGATCGACGTCACAACCAAGTGGCGACAGCCGCATCTACATCAGCGGAACGCCCTATCCGGGGAAGCGCAAGTGGTTGCTGAACCTCGAGGCTGACCCTCACTTCACCTTTCACCTGAAGGGCCGGACGCGGGCCGACCTGGCCGCAACTGCCCGCGTGATCGACGATGAGGTCGAGCGGCGCGAGATCCTTCCTCACATCGCCCGGGCATGGAACCGAAACGACCTGGACCGGATGGTCCGCTACAGCCCGCTGATCGAGGTCACGTTCGACCCAGAGCGCTAGGTCTTGGCGGGCAGCGTTTCGTTTAGCGACCTAACGCGAAGGCCAATCAGGGTGATCCCGACGAACAGGACAAACAGGGCGAGATAGAACGGGACCTGATCCAACGAGGCCGGCAGGATCGCTGCTAGCGCAATGAATGCGATCAGGGCGGCTGCCCCAACCGCCGGACCGAGCCAGACATAGGCGTCCCACCGCGAATCGCCGCGGGAGCTCACGGCCAGGAAGAACATGGCCAGCAATAGTGGAAGGAAGATCGTTACGAAACCGATTCCGTGTATGGCTCCGTGCCATGTCGCTGGTGCGTTCGGTGGCCCGGTATCGGTCGGAAAGACGCTGAGTAGAAATCCAATTCCAGCCACGCCCAACAGCACTGGGGCGACTCGGGCCAGACGGCCTGGGCGCACCGAGCGATAGAGGGCGACCGCAAGGCCGATCATGAGGAGTCCGAATAGAGCGAAATTGGCCATTTGCGCCCAGCCGAACCGGCCGAGGGCGAGGCTGCTCGGGTAATTGACGCCGTGGGAGGCGCCAGGTGTCCAGCCAAATCCTGTCAGCGTGTCGAACTCCAGCCCAGTCAGGACGATCACAATCGCCGACCACAGCCACGGGGCGACCATTCCCCCGGTGGCCAGCTTTCGGGTCGCAGGCAGGCCGCGCATCACGGAATTCTGTCATGCAGCGGACACATAAAAAAGCGCCGCCTGGGAGATCCAGACGGCGCCTTGCTGGGGGAGGGGTGTCAGCTACAGCCGGTCGTCGCTCCGCAGTTGAGGCACTTGTAGCACGAACCAGACCGGACGGTGATCGCGCCGCAGTCGGCGCACGCGGGCGCGTCGCCCGTGTTGACGAACGCAAGCTTCTGGACGCTGCTCGGCGCAGCGATGACCTTGAACTCTGTCGTAGCCGGCTTCGGATTTTCTGAAGGTGCGCCCTGCGCGCGCCCGGCGGCCGGCGCCGGCGCCTCCTCGCGTCGAATCACGCCCGCCTCGTCCTGATCCTCGACCGGCAGGAAGTGGCTCGCCATCCAGCGGAAGATGTAGTCCACGATCGATTTCGCGATCGGGATCTCTTTGTTCTTGGTGAATCCCGACGGCTCGAATCGCATGTGGCTGAACTTGTCGACCATGAACTTCAGCGGCACGCCGAACTGGAGCGCGTATGAGGTCTGGGTGGCGAAGGCGTCCATGAGGCCCGAGATGGTAGAGCCCTCCTTGGCCATCGTCACGAACAGCTCGCCGGGCATGCCGTCCTCGTAGAGGCCGACGGTCAGGTAGCCCTCGTGCCCGCCGATGTCGAACTTGTGGGTGACCGCCTTGCGCTCGTCCGGGAGTTTGCGTCTCACCGCGCGGTACTCGACGTCCGCGGATGCAGGCTCAACCTTCTTCTCCTTGTCGAGAGAGGTCGAGAGAGGTTGCGAGCGCTTGCAGCCGTCGCGATAGATCGCGATGCACTTGAGGCCGAGCTTCCATGACTCCATGTAGGTCTGCTCGATTTCCTCGACCGTCGCTTCGGTCGGCAGGTTCACCGTCTTCGACATCGAACCCGAGATGAAAGGCTGCACAGCGGCCATCATCCGGACGTGGCCCATCGGCGCGATCGAACGCGCGCCCTTGACCGGCTTGAACGCGCAGTCGAACACCTTCAGGTGCTCGTCCTGCAGATGAGGAGCGCCCTCGATCGTGTCGTTCTCATCGATGTATTCGACGATCTCTTTGACCTTGACCTCGTCGTAGCCGAGCTTGCGCAGTGCCGCCGGCACGGTCGTGTTGACGATCTTCAGCAGGCCGCCGCCGACCAGCTTCTTGTACTTGACCAGCGCGAGGTCGGGCTCGATGCCCGTCGTGTCGCAGTCCATCATCAGGCCGATCGTTCCGGTGGGCGCGAGCACCGTCGCCTGCGCGTTGCGGTATCCGTGTGCACGACCGAGCTTGACGGCTTCGTCCCAGGTGTCTTTAGCGCCCTGGATGACGTCAGCCGACTCCGGGGACGTGGTGAGCTGGTGTGCCGCGGCGCGATGCTTTTCCATCACGCGAAGCATTGGCTCGCGGTTCTTGGCGTACTCGCTGAACGGACCCTTGACCTGCGCCATCCGCGCCGACTGGGCGAACGCGCGTCCGGTCATGATCGCGGTGATCGCGCCCGCAAAGCGCCGGCCCTCGTCCGAGTCGTAGGCCAGGCCCATCGACATAAGCAAGGCGCCGATGTTGGCGTAGCCGAGCCCGAGCGGCCGGAGCGCTTCCGAGTTCTTGCCAATCGCCGAGGTGGGGTAGGAGGCGTTGGAGACGAGGATCTCCTGGCCGGTGAAGCAGACGTCGACGGCGCGCTGCAAGCGCTCCACGTCGAACGTCCCCTGCGCGGTCTGGAACTTCATCAGGTTCAAGGACAGGAGGTTGCATGCCGTGTCGTCGAGGAAAACGAACTCCGAGCACGGGTTGGTGGCGTTGATCCGGCCGGTGTTGGGCACCACGTTCCAGTCCTGGATCGTGGTGTCGAACTGCAGGCCTGGGTCGCCGCATATCCACGCCGCATTCGCGACCTCGCGCCACAGGTCACGCGCCTTGTAGGTGTCTACGGTTCGGCCGCCGACGACGGCCTTCGTTTTCCACTCTTTGTCGTCGATGACGGTGCGCATGAAGTCATCGGTCACGCGGACCGAGTGATTGGCGTTCTGGAACTGGACTGAGTCATAGGCGCCGCCGGGCACGTTGAAGCCCGCGTTGTAGCCTGCCTCGATCAGCGCCCACGCCTTCTTCTCTTCCTCAGCCTTGGAGTGGATGAAGTCGACGACGTCGGGGTGGTCGGCGTTGAGGATGACCATCTTGGCCGCGCGCCGGGTCGTCCCGCCCGACTTGATGGAACCGGCGAACGAGTCGTAGCCCTTCATGAACGAGACCGGGCCCGAGGCCGTTCCGCCGCCCGAAAGCTGCTCTCTGGAGGAGCGCAGGACCGACAGGTTGGTCCCCGTGCCGCTGCCGAACTTGAAGAGCATGCCCTCGGTCTTGGCCAGGTCGAGGATCGACTCCATCGAGTCCTGGACCGAGTTGATGAAGCAGGCGGAAGCCTGCTGGGAGCGACTGGGGATGCCGATGTTGAACCAAACGGGGCTGTTGAAGGACGCGTGCTGGGTCACCAGCAGGAAGCGCAGCTCCTCAGCCCAGTTGGCAGCGTCTTCCTCGGTGGCGAAGTAGCCACCTTGGCGGCCCCAATCCGCGATGGTGTCGACCACCCGGTCGATGATCTGGCGGACGCTGGTCTCGCGCTCCGGGCTGCCCAGGCTGCCTCGGAAGTACTTCTGGGCGACGACGTTGATCGCCAGCTGCGACCAGGAGCGGGGGACCTCGACGTCCTTCTGCTCGAAGATGACCTGGCCCTTCTCACCGGTGATCGCGGCCGTGCGACGCTCCCACTCCACCAGGTCGTAGGCATGGCTGCCCGGAGGCGTGAAGAAACGGCCGAAGCGCAGCCCTTTGGCTTTGCCGTGCCCATTGCCGTTCTGATGCTTGGTGGTACGGGCCCCGGTGAGGTCGGCGAGATTCTTGGCCATGTGAGTCGAACGCCTCCTTAAATCATCCCCGGAGTGGGTGTATTTGAACCGCTTTGCTGGGACGTCTGATGGGTCGTTGGACTTATTCGTTTGGGGATGCAAGAGGCCCCAGAGCATGCCCGCCACTTATGCCCCAGGGCCTCGATGTAACTCTGTGGAGCATACGACTGGCTTTTGGGCTTGTCAAGCCTCAAACACAAGATATTTGGCCTGAACATGCCTTTACCCCCTACATGTTGGTGGAATACCTGTGGATATCCCTGGTGACGAGTTGGGCACAGGCTGGGCAAGGACTGGGGGAAAGCGCCCAAATCGCGTCCCTACTGGACCGAGTCGACCAGGGCCAGACGGAGCGTTTCTGTGGAAACCTGGTCTCCCGCACCGGGGGAATCTGTGGAAACGGTTTCCCCGGACGATTCGGTGATTTGCACAGCCTGCGCGGAGGCTCGAATCTTGGCCGTGGCCTGCTTGCCCTCGGTGTAGGCGTTCTGGAGCACGGTCAACGAGCGCTGAACCTTGTTCTCCAGGATGCCCTCGAGGACGTCCACCTGGCGCTCGATGTCGATCAGGCCGGACTGCAGCTTCTCCATGTCGACGCTGCGGGCGAACTGGAGATGGAGCTGGTAGAGGGTGAGCAGGTACGGCAACGCCATGGCGTAGCCGACGACCATCACGTGCCGGCTGTGGGCGTTGACGATGGCGCCGCGGCATACGTCGTAGGCCGCGTCAGGGATCACCGCCAGCGCAAACGGAGCGGTCGTCGCCGGGTCGATGTACTGGCTGACCTCGCGCACGCGCCGTTCGACCTCCCGTTCGACCTGGCCCATGAGCTGCGCGCGGCGGTTCACGTCGAGCCCTGTGGCCGCCAGCTGCTCGAGCGCGACGCTGGAGACCCACTTGGAGTCCATCGGCAGGAGCTTGCCGCCGGGCAGGCGCAAAGCCAGCTCGACCACCTTGCCGCCGACCCAGACGTTGCGCTGCAGCATCTCGGGTGGCAGGTGGCGCAGAGCTTCCTCGAGGATGTGCTCGCCGGCGGCGCCGCGGCTGGAGCTGCCGGCGATGACGCTCTCCAGGCGCTTGAGGCTTGCCCGGGCCTCCTCCTCGACGGGCTGCCGGGCTGAGATCGCGGAGCGCAAACCCTCGACCACCGATTGCGTCTGGGTCAGCCGCTCGCGAAGCTCCGCGGCCTGCGATTCCTGGGTCAGGCCGCCCGTTTGGAGGCGCGCCTTGAGCTCGGCAACGTCCCTGGCGTGGCCATCGGCGCTACGCGAAAGATTCCATACGAGGAACCCGACCACCCCGATTCCGACCATGAGGCATACCAGAAGCAGCGCGAACAACAGTTCGAGCACCGACATGTAGCGAATTGTAGCCCCGGATTGGGGTATAAACAAGCCCGTTAACATGACGTCCGTGGCCGAAGTTCACCCCTTACCGGAAGCCGAGCCTGCGCCGGACCGAATCCCTTTAGAGGAGGTCTACATGCGCATGGCCGAGGAGCTGGCCAAGCGCTCGACCTGCGCGCGGCTGCAGGTGGGAACGGTGATCGCCACGCCAGACCTGACTCAGGTCCTGGGCATCGGCTACAACGGCAATGCCCGAGGCCTGCCCAACCGCTGCGACTCGACCACGCCCGGGTCCTGCGGCTGCCTGCACAGCGAGCAGAACGCCCTGATCAAGGCCGGCGCCCAACTGCCTGGAAAGGTGATGTTCGTCAGCGCCTCACCGTGTGTGATGTGCGCCAAGATGGCAATCAACGCCAACGTCGGCCGCCTCTACTACCGCGAGGCATACCGCGACCCGGCTGGGCTTGACACCCTGCGTCAGGGCGGGGTGGAGGTGATCCACTACAACCGCTGGCGCGATCTCTGGCGCTAGCTCACTCGATCCACTCCGCGATCCTCATCACTTCAATGGCGACGTCGCGAAGCGTCCGGTCTTCATTGATCACTACCCGCGCACCCGGTACCGCCGAATCGGTGCGCCGCGCCATCTCGGGAAACTCGGCCAGGTGCTCTTCCAGCTCAGTCCCCGAGTCCCGCCCCCGCAGCCTCTGCTCCAGGGTCGATCGGCTCGCGCGCAGGTTGATCACCGTCAAGTGCCAACCCAGCAGCGATATTTCAAGGGACTGGAGGCTGGCGCTCTCCACCAGCGCCCGCGCGAGCACCAGTCGCGTGACTCCTGCCTCCAAGTAGTTCGAGGCGACGGAAGCGAGGTGGCGGCTGATCATCTCGTCGACGCGCACCGAGCCACCCGCCAACCAGCCAAGCCAGTCGAGATCGATGGCGGCGACGCTCATCCCGAATTCGTGAGCCGCGGCCACGACCTCCTGGGCGACCGCGGTCTTACCGGTCCCGACGGCCCCGGTGAGGATCACCGCATGCAGGTTCGAGTGGGCTATCGCTCAATTGTCCAGCCCGAGTTGGTCCACACCACGCGCGGCTCGACAATGGGAATCTCGCGCAGACGGCGGGCACGGGCAAAGAGCTGGGCCGCGTCGGATTCATCGGCGACGGATTCGAGGACGGCACGGGTGGCATAGACGAGGGTCAGCTCCGCGCTCTCGAGCGCGCGACGAGGCGAGATCCACAGCCAGTCTGTGACTTCACCCTCCTGCGGATGGATTGTCTGCAGAGCCGGAAGTCGCGCCAGATAAAACCGCGCGTCAAACCGTCGTCGCAGCTGGGCCGGCGTGACCCAGCGAGCAAACATCACGAGCTCGTCGAACGAAGGCTCGAGCCCGCGCTCGCTCATCGCTGCGCCGAACGATGTCCCCCGTGCGGTGGCTGACCGAAGCGACGCGCAATCGGCCTCGTTGGCCAGGTTGCGATCACTTCGGGCGAGCAAGATGCCGGTCTCCTCGAAGAGCTCGCGGATCGCGGCCGCCCCAATCTCATTGCCCCAAACCCGGTCGTCCTCGTGCACGGTGCCGCCGGGAAAGACGTAGGCACCTGGCGCGAAGTCCGCGCCTCCCGGCCGGTGCACGAGAAGAAGCTCCCACGGAACGCCGTCGCGGATCAGCAGCACGGTCGCCGAGGGTCGCGGCGTGACAGGTTCGCCGTCCAGGTTGAGGTGTCCTGCGATCTCGGGTGGGAGCGCCATGAATCGACTGTAACTAGGATGCGCGAGTGGACTTCGGGCTCGAGGGTAAGGTCGCGCTCGTGACCGGCTCCACGAAAGGCATCGGCCTCGCGATCGCCCAGGCTCTGGCACACGAAGGCGCTCGCGTCGCGGTCGTGGCTAGAACGGAAGCCGACGTGAAGGCGGTCGCCGCGTCGATCAACGGCTTCGGTGTTCCGGCTGACGTGACCACCGAACACGGCTGCAAGACCGCGGTCGAACAGACGCAGCAACACGTTGGCCCGATCGAGATTCTGGTCAACAACTACGGTGCGCGCGCGGGAACGTCATGGAAGGACACCGGCCCGCGAGAGCTGGAAGCCGCCTTCCAGGGCAATGTGGTGGTAAGCGCGCGGATGTCGCAGTTGGTCCTGCCGACGATGCAGGAACGGGGCTGGGGCCGCATCGTCGTCATTGCGTCGGTGTGGGGCCGCGAGGCGGGTGGAGCGCCGGCCTACAACGCGGCCAAGGCCGCCGAGATCAGCATGGTGAAGTCACTTGCGCGCGATGTCGCGGCGACCGGGGTCACGGTCAACGCGATCGCTCCGGGTTCGATCATGTGGGAAGGCGGAGGCTGGCACCGCCGCCGGCAGGCCGATCCTGAAGGCATCGCCGAGTTCGTCCGTCAGGAGATGCCGCTGGGGCGATTCGGAACCCCTGATGAGGTCGCGAGCGTCGTGGCGTATGTGTGCTCGCGCCAGGCGAGCCTCGTCACCGGCGCATGTATTGCAGTTGATGGCGGACAGGGTCGCTCGAACATCTAGCTCGATGCGGGTCAATGCGCTGGTGGCCCTCCTGTTGCTGTTGGCGGCGTGCTCCCAGCAAGCCACGCCACAGGCGACTCGTACGACCGGCCCCCAGACCATCACCGGGTCCATCGGTTCGGCGGCCTACGACATCCAGGTGCCGGAGCGATGGAACGGAACTCTCTTTCTGTACAGCCACGGGTATGTCGCGCCTGGAGGATCGAACCGGGCGCAGGCGGCGCCGACCGCGGACGCCCGGACGTGGCTCCTCGGCCGGCGCTACGCCATCGCCGGGTCGGCCTACAGCTCGACCGGTTGGGCGCTCGAGGACGCGTTCAAGGACCAGATCGCCCTGCTCGACTTCTTCGCCACGCGGGTAGGCAAGCCTCAACGCGTCATCGCATGGGGCACCTCGCTCGGCGGCATCGTCACGGCCGGGCTAGTGCAGTTGCACCCGGACCGCTTCGCTGCAGGGCTGCCGCTGTGCGGCGTGCTGTCAGGCGGGATCGCGACCTGGAACACCGAGCTCGACTCGGCCTATGCCTTCAAGACGCTCGTCGCGCCGGCGTCCGCACTGCAGGTGATCCACATCACCGATGGGGAAGCGAACAGGGCGTTGGCCGGCCGGCTTTTCAACACTGCCGCGGCGACAGCCCGGGGCCGCGCGCGGCTGGCTCTTGTCGCGGCGTTGATCGACCTGCCCGGCTGGTTTGACCCGCGGCAACCCGAGCCCGCGCTCGCTGACTACGCCAGTCGCGCCGCCGCGCAGAGGTCGTGGGAGTCGCTGGTCGACTTCAACTTTGCCTTCGCCTATCGCAAGGAGCTGGAGCAGCGGGCAGGGGGCAATCCGTCGTGGAACGTTGGCGTCGACTACGGGGCGATGCTCGCGAACTCGCCGGATCGCGCTGAGGTGCAGGCGCTTTACGCAGCATCTGGCCTGAACCTCGCGAAGGACCTGCGAACGCTCAACTCGGGGGCGAACATCAAGCCGGATGCGAAGGCGGCGCAATACCTGGACCGGTTCATCAGCTTCGACGGGAGCCTGAGGGTCCCGGTGCTCTCGGTCCACACGACCGGCGACGGACTGGTGATTCCACCGAACGAGGCCGCGTATGCACAGGTCGTCGGCTCTGCGAACAGCGGCGCGATGCTTCGCCAGGTGTTCGTCCACCGAGCCGGCCACTGCGCGTTCACTACCGCCGAGACGATCGCTGCGCTTGAGGTGTTGCTCCAACGGCTGGACACTGGCCGATGGAATGAAGGCGCGCTCAAGCCTGCGGCGCTGAACGAATCAGCGCTGTCGCAAGGCGCAGCGGCGAACCAGCTGGTCGGATTCAGCTTCCAGCCGTCGTTCGTTAACTACAGCCCCGCTCAGTACCCTCGGCCGCACTCCAAGGGAGGCGCGATCCCCGCCTAGAATCTCGACGTGCCGACCTTCAAGGGCGTTCTCACTGCCACGCCTCGCGGAGGAGGCGGCACCCTGGTTCCGGTCCCGAGGCAGGTCGCGGCCAAGCTGGGTTTGAAGGGAATGCCCAAGGTCCAGGCCATGATCGCCGGGCAGCCCTACCGCGGGTCACTGATGCCGATGGGTGACGGGACCTACTGCCTGGGTGTCTTGAAGTCGATCCAGGAAGCCGCGGGCGTCAAGCAGGGCGACACCGTAACGGTGGAGCTGGAGCTGGACCAGGCGCCCCGAGTCGTCGAGCTGCCCGCCGACCTGGCGAAGGCGATCGCGCGCGACAAGAAAGCGTCGGCTGCGTGGGACAAGCTCTCGTTTACCAACAAGAAAGAGATGGCGCGTGGCCTGGAAGAGGCGAAGAAGCCTGAGACCCGCGAACGGCGGTTGGCGGCGGCAATCGCCCAACTGCGCGCTTGATCGCACGGGAATCAACTCCTCCCCATTCATGGGGAGGTGGCCCGCAGGGCCGGAGGGGCTAGGGACCTCCGATTGGGCCCGCTCCCAGCTGGCCCGCGATCAACAGCGATGTCGGATAGATACCCAGCGCCAGCGAGGCGACTCCGCTCAGTACGACCGTCAAGGTGCTGCTGATCGACAGCGGGACCCGATCCTGGCGAGGCGAAGGCGACCAGATCGGGATGAGCACGCGCACGTAGTAGAAGACCGAGACGACGCTCATCAGGACGGCGAGCACGACGAGCCACGTATAGCCGGCGCTAACGCCCGCGGTGAACAAAAACAGCTTGCCGAAGAAACCGACCGAGGGCGGAAAGCCCGCGAGCGAGAGCATGAAGATGGTCATCGCCACCGCCAGGACCGGGTTGCGCCGGCCGAGGCCCTCGAGGTCGGCGAATCGGTCGCTGTCTCCGTCGGGGCCCGCCAGCAGCGTGATCACCGCGAACGCGCCGAAGTTCATGAACATGTAGACGAAGAGGTAGTACAGGACCGCCGCGAGCCCGTTCTGGCCGCCTGCGATGACGCCGATCAGGATGTAGCCGGCCTGCGCGACACCGGAGTACGCGAGCAGCCGCTTGAGACTTGTCTGCGTGATGGCCATCAGGTTGCCGACCACCATGCTCGTCGCGGCGACGAAGGCCAGCAGGGTCTGCCACTCCGGCGCGAGATGGGGAAGGCCGCCGGCGAAGACGCGCACGATCATGGCGAAGGCCGCCGCTTTCGTACCGACCGACATGAACGCCGTGACCGGGATCGGCGCTCCCTGGTAGACGTCGGGCGTCCACATGTGGAAGGG
>WNGD01010859.1_pt1 | contig 12364 bp, 5 predicted proteins | sample 5400671 | NCBI WGS metagenome assembly WNGD01 (sample SAMN13153369, study PRJNA577476) | soil metagenome | isolation source: 40 cm soil or saprolite under grassland replicate 2 | place: USA:California | collected 2016-06-15
CCCGACCTCAAACTCGGTCCAGCTGACAAGTTCGATCTATTCGGATAGAGCACCGTCGGCGGCGACAGACAGGTACGGGAGACTCTGGGTTACGTGGGCGAGGCAGAACACCACCCAGACCGGATGTTTCCTAATCTGCAGCAACATTTACTACAAATACTACAACGGCACCTCATGGTCGTTTGACTTTCCGCTTCCACCGGCGGCGAATCCATCCCTCAGCGAGATCACACCTGCCATCGGACGGTCGAACGATGGAAAGATCTGGATCTTCTGGGCCACCAACAATGCTGGAACATACAGCCTCTATTATGCAACGACCGATGGAACCATCCAGACTCTTCCTGCCACCGGCATCCCTGCCATCTCATGGTCCTCAAATCCAAGCTTCGTCTCCGAAGGCACAGACATCGATGAGCCGTCCATGGCCCAGTCGCGAGACGGCTCACTCTGGGTCTTCTACCAGAGCAACGATCCAACTTTCCCCCAGCAGTACATTCACTATGTCAACTCCACTGATGGCCGCTCCTGGAACGGACCCTTTTCGCTCACTAGCGGTCCGGTCAACGATGCCAGTCCCACGGCCGTGCAGATGACCGATCATAGGATCTGGGTTTTCTGGGACCGAGCTACCAACCTTTCTCAAATAGTCTACACTACCTCCAGCCAGATAACAGGCGTCTACCATCTGGGAATCAGTAGAGTTGCTTTGAGCCCGAGGCTGGTGCGCTCGGGATGGTCGGTTCTCATCAACGTCACAGTCACAAACTATGGCGACTTCGGAGAGACGGGATTACTAACGTTAAGACTGAACTCCACCCTGGTCGAAAGCACCAACCAGTCCTTTGCGGCTGGTACATCCTATCTTCTCCAGTACAACTGGACCAGCAGGGTCGGCTTCTGGGGAAGGTACTATGTGAACGCTACCCTGAGGCCCGCGGTCGCTGAGTCCATAGGAAACAGCGGAGACGAGAACTGGTCCGCGGGTTTCCTCCGGATCGCTCCACCCGGCGACGTGGACGGCAACGGCAGAGTCGACATAATCGACGCGGCAAATCTCGCCATAGTCTATGGAAAACCAGCAATCAACTATCCCTACGACGACGTGGACAGGGACGCCACACCCGGAAGCACCATCGACATACTGGACGCTGCGACACTAGCCTTCTACTATGGAAAGAGTGTCTAGGCTACCCCAGCCACAAACAGCTGTCAATACTGCAGTAAGAACACGTCCAGGCTCCCGCCAAGTACTGCCTGGGCATCCAATAGATGTCTACGAGAGGAGCCAGCAATCGCAGGCTTACAAAAGTCCTAAATTAGTAGATTGAGTCCCGTGGTAGCGAGTCTATCATGGGACTTTCCATTCTGAAGGCGACGCGTCTTGTCGTCCTACTCGTGGTCACTATCCTGTTCTCAACCTCCCCGCTTACCCCGAATGCCCACGGCGTAACTCAGTCAGGCCCAACCAGCTGGTCGCCGTTCGGACCCCGGATGACTACCATGCTTATCACATCCTATGCGAACTTCAACACGATGTTTACCAACTTCCAGAGCGGTGAGATCGACATCACAGACTGGCCAGTCAACCCCTCCAGCCTCGCACAGTTCGGCTCCAATCCCGACTTTTTCCTGTCCAGCAAGACTCCCGAGTTCGGAATATTCCAACTCGACATAAACCACCACGCACCATTCATGGGCGTCGGCGGGCTCACCAATAGGACCACGACCCCACCCGGCATCATAGGCACACCGGTGACAGCAGCGGGATGCTCTTCCGGCTATGGCAGGTTGAACGTGATGCTGAAGAACTACGAGAACTCGACCAGCATCGTCAAGGACTCTCTAAACACCGTCACCGCGACAGGGCCACAAGTATTCTCAAGCTCCGATTCCGGAGGGGCCAATCCGAACGGTATCTACGTTCTTCCCTCCAAGACTAGCTGCATGCTAGCAGGAAACTATAACGTCACCTCGTCTGTCTACAGTGGCAAGGTCACCGTCTTCGTCAACACTGCCACCATAACAAACGTGACCATCGGTGTAAACTATAACAGCCCAAGCACGCTAAAACTCAGCACAGCCGAGATAAACGTAGGCCGAGCTCTGGCGCATCTGATCGATAAGCCAAACCTTGTAGTCAACGCCGCTCCATTCACAGGGATCGCAGACTACGACGACATCCAGGTACCACCAGCACAGGGAATGAGCATCGGAGGAGCGGCATACTCGAAACTGCCCCAATCCATACTCAACCAAGAATGCGCCCAGCTAGCAGTTCTAGACCCCACTCTGGCATGCAATCCACTCTCCGCCTACAATCTTGTCTCCGACAATATCGGAGCAGGGTCGTTGTGGTGGAACACATTTGGTGTCGGAGCCAGCGCAACATCAGGCTACTCAGGCACCATAGACCTGCGGGCAGCATGCGACTATTTCGTGGCTGCGGGACTCGCGATAACACCCTCAACAGCCAAGTGCTCAGACGTGGCAACCGCCGCCTCTGGAACAAGCCCACCTTCTTCCTATCCTCACCTGGTTCCCAACGGTCATGTTTCTATGTACATACGAACAGACGCGCAAAGGATGGCCTACGGCACAATAGTCGCAGACACGCTGAACTTCCTCTTCGGGACCCCATCTTCATCCGGGGGCGGAACCGTTTGCTTCGGACCCTCATCCCCTTGCTCAACTTCTCCCCAGTACTACGCGATCGACATACTCATCCCGATCGTCTTTTCGTCAGCAACCTTAGATGACTGGAACCTTGCTACCGCAGGTTATAGTCTTGGTACAACGCCCGACCACCTCTACAGCACCTATGACAGCCAGTTTGCAAGCACTCTCTGCGGCGGCGTCAACAACATCTTCCCACCAGACTTCCCATTCTACTGCAACCCAGCCTATGATGCGGACGTTTCCGCCGGAGAATTCTCAACATCTCTAACCGGCGCAATCGCACTCTTCTCAAACGCCGCAGTGATCGCATACCAGACCCCAATGACCATCCCCATCTACAGCAAGATCGACCAGTTCGTCGCCCTCAACGGCTGGAACTTCCAGCCCTCAACAATGTCAAGCCTCGTATCGGTCCTCGGACACGGGCTACAAGCCGGATTCTGGTCACTGCTCAATATGAGACAAAACCCGGGATACGTTCCGGCCAACAACCTCTACACTCCAGGAGGAGGAAACCCGAGCCTGATCCGACGCGGCTTCTCCCAGCCAGTAGACAACCTAAGCCCCTTCCAGGCTCTCACCGTCTGGGACTTTGAGATCATAAGCCAAGTCTACGACACAATGCTCCAACTCAACCCGCTCACGGGCGGGTCGAACCAGCAATTGATAGACTGGATGACCACTGCCCACACGACCACATACAACCCCACGGAGATTTCCTGTGTAGGCCCACCCAGCAACGCACAGACCATTTGCGTAACCGGAACCACGACCCAAACGTGGCATCTGAGAAGCGATCTCTTCTTCCAGGACGGGACCCGCGTTACAGCACAGGATGTCGCATACACAATACTCGCGTATAGAGACGTTCCCTCCTCTCTTCTCCAGTCCAACGTGGCTACAGTTTCCAGCGCGATCGCAATAGACCTGACCGCAGTACAGGTTAAGCTTCAGAATCAGAGCCCGTTCTACGAGTTCAACATAGGATCGTTGCCCATCATTCCGAAACACCTCTGGGCTCCGTTCTGCGGTGACCCTCCTAGTCCCTCATCACAGTGTGCCAGCCCAAGATTCGACCCGATGGCTCAGGGCATCTTCGTCGGAAGCGGGCCGTGGACGTGCAAGAACCTCACTACTGGCACTCCAGGGGGTCCATGCACTTCGACCAGGACGCAAGCCCTCAGTCTCAGTGACACTGCACTTCTAACCGCATATTCGAACTACATGAGAGGACCAGTGGGCGTGCAAGGTACAAGTCTCCAGGGCCTGAGCTGGGCGGACAAGAACGATCAAGGCGTCGTGAATATCTTGGATATAGCGGCAGCTGCTCTACACTTCTGCACAAGTCAGAGTTGCGCTCCTGGGTCCGTCGGGGCTGATCCATACTGGGCTAATCCCTTGTACACTTGCGCTGGGGATACATGGGTCGATATCTGCGCGATAGGCACTGCGGCAGGCTACTTTGGCTATGGAACAACCGGCCCCTCCGCGCCATCACAACTTACCGGAATTGATCCGCAGATAGATCCGTTCAACGTCGATCTGACGAGTGCGGGGGGAACGTTGATGTACTACCGTTCTCAGGAATCAGCATTGGCAGCTACCAGCTGCAGATCAGCTACGCTGGCACATCTACTATCAAATACACTATGATGATCAACGCCTAGTCTGGGATCGCGTCTTTGATGTAGTCAGATCGTGCGGCCCGATTCCGAAATGGTAAATAGACGATAGGTCGCCTATACTTCACGAGGCATCATCCACGAGCCTAACCGCTGGAATCCGTGGTAAGATCATAACTGCATTGATCATACTTCTGGTCACGTCCACAGTTCTCATCATCACCGAAGGATCTCGTCCGATCCTTCCTGCCGTTCATGCGCTTACAGGTAGCAACCTTGTTGGGATAAACTGTGCCCTAGGAACAGTTGATCCAACCACGGGTGTGGTGCAAAGCGGGCGTGACGGGAATGGAACCATCGAGAACATTTGTCAATGGGCAGGCGACACAGATCTTGACGGTCCCACGATCGAGGCAGGCGCGGAGCCCTTGGTCACAGATCCCGCCGCCGCAAACCCCTCAACGCCCTGCGCGAATAGCACCATTTCGACTCCTTGCGGCGCTCCAGGAGGAGGCGGTTTTGAAGCTGACATAATCATCGCCAATCTCAATGACTACATCACTGGCTTTGACCTTACGCTCTTCTACAACGTACATGTTCTCAACGCCGTACTGATCGACCAAGCTGGCCTGGAGTTTGGCGCAAATGTAGGTTGCAGTTCTTGCACTTTTACCCTCGCGAGAACGATTGACAATACGAATGGTGCCGTCCGTCTCGCGCAGACTCTAGTGGGTGTCGCAGCTGGAAGTTGCGCCCCACCAGACTTCACAGTCTGCGCAACTCTCACCCTATTCCGGGTCCGCTTTGTCGTTGTGGGCGCAGGCGAATCGGATCTCACTATCGGCGGTCTTGATGTGGTCAATCACAATGTTGGAGGGATTGCCGGAGCTTTACTTCCCCATACGGATATTCCTGGTAGATTCAGCACCGACACTTTCTACAACTTGATCGTCAATGGATGCCCATCATCGTCAAGCTGCACCAGCTCGGGCCTAGGCTTCAACGCCTCTTGGACATACTCACCTAATCCAGAGGTTCCAGGCAGCCCTATCACATTCACTGCGACTGCAGCTTGCCAGAACTGTACAGGGGCGCTCTCTTATTCATGGGCCTGGAATACGACCGAAAGCGTCCCGCCTACGGTTCAAGCGACAGGCAGTAGCGTGACCGTTACGTCGCCCTTCCCAAAGATCACAAGAGTCACCTTGATTGTGAGGGATTCAGCAACACCTGTCCCGAACAATGTGACTGCGACAAGGGTCCTGCCTCTCAGTGGTGCGATCCATGGTCCCAGCACAATTAGTACTGGAGAATCGAGCGGATGGAACGGATGGTGGAATGGAGGCATCTCTCCCTACGCGCCGGTTCAATTGAAGCTCTGCCCTCCGTCTGGGACGTCCCCGGTCAAAATATGTACAACCCCAACCATCAACTTTGCCCTATCAACCTCGCCTACCCAGTTGCAGAATGGCACGGTCTCAGGAATAGCTTACAATTTCGCCGGGCTGTATAAGCCCATTCTATCAGTAACAGACAGTTCGCCCCAATGGGTCACTACAGGGCCCGGAATCACCTTCACAACCATAACGCCTTCAATAACTGCAAATTTCCCTCTAAACGTGACTGGATCGAATCCAGCCTTCGCTGTATCAGTTTCGTCTAATACGACTGCTACAGATGTCAATAGAGGAGTCAGCCTATCAGCCTCTGTCACATACAACTCCACGTATCCGAGCTCGGCCCGAGCGACAAGTTTCAACTACACCTTCCACTTCGGAGACGGTTTCTCCCTCTCATCCCTGGGCGGATTGTCGGGGCCCTCCCAAGCGATAACACACGCGTACGCCGTTACAGGTACATACACGATTCTGGTCACAGCACAAGAGTCGTCGTCCACCAGGGCCGTCACCAGCATCACCGAGACGGCTTACTCCTCGGTAGCTGTTGCATCCCCTCCGACAGTAAGCTTCTCCTTCGCCCCCGCTGGGCTAACAGCGGGTCAGTCTGTAGCTTTTACAGCGACAGTCTCGGCCGGAACCAGTCCATACACATATAGCTGGAATTTTGGAGACGGAACCACCGGCACAGGTAGCTCTCCCGCTCATACATACACATCCGCAGGTTCGTACAACGTGACCCTGGCTGTTACCGATTCGGGCGGCGACGTTGTTGTCTATTCCCAGATAATTGATGTGGCAGCGGTACAATCGCAGCCACTACCCCTTTACGGATATGTCGGAATCGGTGCGGCGATAGCCGCGATAGCTACAGCTGCAACGCTTCTCTTCATGAGACGACGCAGGGGATCCTCGAAGTTGCCCAATCCAGCCACCACCTAGAATTAAACGCGATTGGGAATGGTCCCGGCATCAGGAAAGAACCAGAATAAATTGATGAGAAGTGCCACAAGAGATCGTGCTAAAGAACAACTTCGCCTGAATATTAGCACCGGCTTCCATAAACTTTTAAGCGCGAATTTGCCCCTGAACTCCAACGATCAACGGGTCACTTCGATGAATCGACAGTTCATCCGAATCTTTCTCCTCACGTCTCTAATTCTCGGGTCATCTCTCATGACAACTGGCCTACCAAGAGCGGCACATGGTGCGTCGGACCCTGTCCCGGTGATAGGCGTATGGAGTACTGCTTGTTCCACATTCAACATTACGCTTGCCGGTTGCCCGTCCATTTCACTCACCACGGGGGCAACTATTAGCGTACAGATCAACGTTACCAGCGCGTCCCCCTATAATGCCTTTGAGACAATTCTCTTCTATGATCCGAGTATTCTCAACGCCACGCTGATCGATCTGACGGGTTCTTCAGCGCTGGGTACAAGGACGGTGTGGACGAATCCCTATTCGGTTGTGAGTCAGACCAAGGCTCAGGCGGGAGCCGTGATCATCTCAATGGCGAATCTGGCACAAACGCCGATAACGAATGATGGCATCCTTGCAAATATTAATTTCACAGTCAGGGCTGCTGGGGTTAGCCCGTTGACCCTCGCCGCAGGAATGGCGCAGCCTTCTGGAAATGCAATCTCCCTTGGCGGCGTAAAACCGGACTGGACCAGGCTCGTGCTGGGCGGGACGCCCTACGATACGGCTACCGCTGATGGATACTTCATGAATCAGGTAGCCCACCGGGGGCCGGTTGCAGTCTTTAGCTATTCTCCCATTCAGCCTTTAGCAGGTCAGACAGTTACCTTCAATGGCGGGGCAAGCTATGATCTTGAGAATCCATCAGCGGGCTCGGCAAATATCACCCACTTCTACTGGGATTTTGGGGACGGGTCAAACGGAGTTGACTCACCATTGGTTCAGCACATATTCGCCCCGCGTGCTGGAGCCGCGTATATTGGAAACTTCTCGGTCAGACTGACGGTCGCTGACAAGGATGACAATTTTGCCGGGATGATCACCCAGCGGATATATGTCGCGCCGCCGCCCCTTCACGATGTTGGGATTGTTGGTATGTCATCCAGCCCTACGTCGGTGAATGTGGGAGGAAAGGTTACCATAACAGTCACCCTTCTGAACAAGGGTACTTTTGACGAAAACTTCAATCTGACGGTCACGTATCGTACTCCTCCGATACAATTGGGGTTCAACCAGAGTAGCATCGCCATAGGTGGCCGAGACCAGTTCTCCTACAGCGTAGACACCACTGGTCTGTCAGTCGGATCGTACCAGGTCACCGCGGTGGTCAAGATTCCAGTCGCCAACAATACTAGCGATGAGACCCAGTCGGTTATCTTCACGGTGAACAATCCCGGATCTCAGTTACAGCTACTCTATGTTGCGGTGGGTGCAGTCGCGATCATCGCCGTGATAGCTATCACAGTACTCTTCCTGAGACGTCGGCGACGACCGGAGTAATCCTAGCCTGCCCTCAGGCTTCCTCCGTCCACCCGGGGGTATCTTGAGACTCCTCTCATGGGATAATCTTAAAAGGAGAGCTTTTCGAGATAGCTCCCGAAGAATAAATTGAAGTCTAAAACACCAATCCCGACAATAATACTTCTTGCTCTATCTCTACTGATGTTCTCTCCAGCCGCGTACGTGCCACGCGCACACGCGGCATCAGCCAACTTCCAGACCCAAGAAACAAATTGGACTCCAGTCGGTCCTCGAATGGAGAACCTACTCATCACAGACTACGCCGATTTCAACACGATGTTCCAGAATTTCAATACGGGTCAGATGGACATTACAGACTGGCCGCTCGACCCGTCACACCTGAATACGTTCAGCACCAACCCGGACATGTACATCACCGCGCAGCAGGATGAGTTCGGAATCTTCGAACTGGACATCAATCACCGCCTGCCGCTGTTCGGCATAGCCCAGCAGACTCCACGGGCGATCATCGCCGCAACATTCACTACCACAACAAGTTCTGCAGCCTGCTCCGTAGGCTTCGGAACCATCAACGTCCAGCTATTCAACAGAGAGGGTGGATTTGACCCCCAGACCGGCGCATCGATTGCTCTTAACTCTCTTGTCAAGGACAAGTTCAACAGGGTGACCCTCCAAGAGTTCCCGTTAGGAGCTCCTGTCCAGGGACCTGTCACCGACTCGTCTGCCTCCGGAACATACAGCTTCCCATGCATTGCTGCTGAGCCAGGCTACTAGATTCTCTCGACTGAGTACAATACGACAACCAACACTGCGACCACCTCTGGCAGTTCTACCACCCATCTTGCTACCGTCGCCCTTGGTTCACAGCAATCTATCACTGTCCAACTGACTGTGAGCTATAACAGCCCGAGCACGGTACAAAAGACTCTGAACGGAATATACGCGAGGCGGGCACTTGACCACATGCTTGACAAGCCAGACTTCGTGACCAACGATCCCAACTGCGGTGCTCTTTGTCGCGCCGATGATATTGAAGGCCCATGCGGATGGGGGCTAAGCGGATCTCCTGCTGTAGGAGTATGCCCGACCGGGAATGGCAAGGCCTTCAACCAGGCCTTCTTGGAATCGGTCGAGTGCCCAGCACTTAGTGGTGCTTTAGGCACTCCAGCTGGTTTCAGCGCTGTTCCAGGAGCATGCACAGCTGCAAACTACATCTCAGCCTATCACATCGGACCAGCGGTGAACATCGGCAAGACCTTATGGTGGAACACACGCGCCACTGGTGTCTCCGGGTATGCCAACCCGAACGACATTATGGCTGCCTGTGACTATCTATTGCTTGCCGGTCTCGTCCTAACGCCAAGCGGATCCACGTGCGCCCAGGTTGCTTCTGAGTCATCTGGAAGTACACCTCCATCTACATATGTCCACTTTGTACCTCCGGCGGGAGCAAACTCTGTCATTACAATGTATATCCGGACCAGTGTCGTAAGAAACCACTATGGTCAACTCATTGCTGACACGATCAACTTCTTCTTCGGCACAGCCAACAACGCCTGCGTCAACAACGGCGGAGCCCCGTTCTCGGCGGTCAACTATGGCATAAATCAGAACCCCCAAATCTGCACCATAGGCACACCGATTAATTCGGCGTACTACGTAATCAGACAAGTCGTGCCCATCGTTTTCGCGGATCAGAATACCCACCCATGGAACCTCTACACTGGAGGATTTTCCCTGGGTTCGCTTCCTGACTTCCTCTGGGCCAACTTCCACAGCCAATTCGCAAGCACCACCTGCGGTGGGCCCTTCAACAGCTTCCCGGCCAATTTCGACTACCACTGCGACCCAGAGTACGACGCGTACTCGAACGCTGCAGAGTTCTCTCCGACGATTCCAGGCGCCCAGCCGATCTTTAACCAGACCGCGGCACTCTTCTATCTGGATCAGGCCACTGACGGGGTCTACAATTCTATCGACCAGTTTGCCGAGCTGAACTGCCTAACTTGGCAGCCAGGACCGCAGGCGAGTGTCGTGCGAACAAACGGCCATGGCAGTGAGACCGCGTTCTGGACCTTGTACAATATGCAGCCCAACCCATACTACACCCCCGTCAATCCATCAACGTACTCTTGCGGAGGCGGTCTACAAAACACCATCCGACGTGGCTTCTCCCAGGCAACTGACAATATGAACCCGTTCGAGGCCCTCACAGTCTGGGACTTTGAAATCATAAGCCAGGTCTTCGACACACTGCTAGCTGTAAACCCGACCACTGCTGGCGCCACCCAGGAAGTCTTTGACTGGATGACCCAGAGCCACACTGACACATCCAACTCCGCAGAAATCACATGCATCGGAAACCCAACGTTCGTCCCAGCATCATGCGCCGCAAACACTCTGCAACAGAAATGGGTCTTGAGACATGACGTCTTCTTCCACGACGGCACACAAGTCAACGCGAACGATGTATGCTACAGCATAATCGCTGCACGCGACACCGTTTCCGCCCTCCTGTACAGCGCAGCCTTCAACGTAGCAAGCTGCGTTCCACAGGTAGGAACTGGAACAGCAGCCAACCCTGACACGGCAATCGTCAAACTCCAAATCGGAGGAGCGTTCTCAGACCTCTACATAGGCGGTCTACCGATGATACCTGCCCATGGGCCACACACCTGGGCTGGTACAGGCACATGCACCTATCCCAACACTGACTGTCTGACGACGACAGGTCTAGGCAACTGTGGTGGAGCGCTAACACAGACAACGATAACTGGTCCAGACGGCCAGCCACACGCATACACGTTCATACCCAACGGCGACATATCCAACTGTGCTGACCCAACATGGGATCCCATGGCTGCTGGCCAGATGGTCGGTAGCGGACCTTGGGCCTGCAACAACCTGACAACCAAGGCCTCTGGTGGCCCCTGCACATCGACAAACAACGCCGTGATAGACTCGGGCGACACTGCTCTACTCGTGGCCAACGAGAACTACATGAGAGGCCCCACCTTCCTGCAAGGAAGCAAATTGCAGGCAGGGCTCTGGGCTGACAAGTTCAGCGTAGGCCAGGTGAACATACTCGACATAGCTGACGCAGCACTCCACTTCGGAGGTAGCGATCCCTACTGGGCCAACCCGCTGTACACTTGCGGCGGTGGAAGCACCGTAGACATCTGTGCGGTCGGCACTGCGGCAGGTCTCTTCGGTGAGTCAACTCTGCTAGCTGGCTTTAGCCCCTCGGCATCACCACAAATCGACATGAGCGGCCTCGCATTCTCGATCGGAGGATCAAATGACGCGGCTGTACAGTCAGGCTCAAACACGTGTGCAGCATACGTCTGCATATCCGCGCAACAGATTCCCACAGGCTCGACCGTCCAACTGAGAGTCGCCTACACAGGGTCGTCAACAAAGACAGCGCAACTGGTGAACGTCAAAGTGTCGATCGAAGGAGGCTCCACAACGTCCGTGGCGAACGGACCTGTCATGAGCGCAGGCAACTCCTACCTGATCAACACAGGCGTCTCATACCCAGCCGGCACTGAAATCTCAATAAGCTTCAACATACTCTACAACGGCGTAACGATCGGTGCGTCAGGCAGCTGCCCCAGCACGGGCGGTGCTGTCTGCGTAGTCGGCACACAATACACAATAGGCACTTAAGGCGAAGACAAAACAAACACCTCTCCCTCCTTTTCTTTTTCTCATCATGCTGGCCAGACTTTGCGCCGCGCAAAGGAAAATTGGTGAAGATCCATTCCTGAACGATATCAAGCAAGTTCATATCCACACCTTTCTTTCAAGCAGATTGCAAATGCAGAGGGAATCTATAGGCCCTGATGACCGACTTGTGGCATGAACTTTATCTCCTCCTTCGCGATTAATCCAGATAGTTCGGCCCATGAAGAAACAAAAATTCATGGTTGCCCTGATTCTCGCCTTGATATATCTCGGCCCATACGTCTACACTTACTGGCGCGCCCAGTACTGGGTCTTTCCCAGGGCGATTGAAATCGACAATCGAGCGTTCAACGATCTACACGTCTTCGTGGGCATTATGGTCACAGCCCAGCCCTCCCAGTCTTTTGGATATCTTACAGGAAACTCTTCGTGGACCGTCGGAGTGTACGCTGTTGACTTTGCATTTCTGCATCGAATTTTTCTCAACTATCGAAACGTTCAGGTGCTGCTCGATCT
>WNGD01006378.1_pt1 | contig 12362 bp, 13 predicted proteins | sample 5400671 | NCBI WGS metagenome assembly WNGD01 (sample SAMN13153369, study PRJNA577476) | soil metagenome | isolation source: 40 cm soil or saprolite under grassland replicate 2 | place: USA:California | collected 2016-06-15
CGACCTGGGCTTCGATGTGTGCCTGCAACGCCTTGGCGATGCATCCCTCGATGACTTCCTGGCCTTGGTCGTCGCGTTCAAACCAAGGCCTGGACGCCGTGCGCAGTGCGCGGCTGATGAGCGGCCAGGGCCGACGTCGCTGGATCAGCCGCGCGACTGGAGCGGCTGCCTGGTCGAGCTGTGCGCACAGGCTGAATGGGACGTGCTCGCAGTGGTGGTGGTAGTCGCAGTGCTCGCTCATGCTGTCCTCCTGATCGTGGCCGTGGCGGTCACCGCGGCGTCTCCCTTGGTAGGCGCCCGGACCCGGGGCAGCGCCGTCGCCGCTTGCCACATCGGGCGCGGATGATGACGCCGGCGGTGTCGTGGCGGCTGAGGTGGCCGGTGGTGGTGAGCGGCACCACCCGGGCGCAGACGTCACAGGTGGCGATCACTGGGCAGCCGCCTCTGCCCGCTTGAGCAGCGCGTACGCTTGCCGCGCATTGGGGATGACCGTCCCGTCCGGGAGCTGGATGCACTGCACGCCGTCGGCGCGGGTGAGGAGTTCGGCGTCCTGGTGGACCTCGCCGACGATGGCGTCGTACAGCCAGTCAGGGATCGTGCCGGCTTTCGCCGCCGCGCTGACCTCCGCCCACTCGTCGGCCGCCAGTTCGGCATTGGCCGCCCGGCGCGCCGCGTCGGGCGGCGGTGCGGGGGGTGCCTTGATGGTGTCTCGTGGCGATGTGGCACCAGGATGGTCGCGGCAGGTACGCCAGAACTCGACCATCTCAGCGCCAGTCGAGGCGATGACAGTGCCAGCCGGGAGCGACCCGAGCCGCCTCGTCAGCTTCCAGCCAGTCGAGACAGGATCGGCCCACAGCACATCGGCGAGCCACTGCTCGGCGGCGTCCAGTTCGGCCTCGGTCGCATCGCGCCCGACTGGGCGCATGTGACCCGCGATAACGGTGTTGTCGTCGTCTTTTGAGGACGACGACAACACCGTTATCGCGGAATCTTCAAAGCTCTTCTCTTCTGAGTTCTTATCTTGTCGGCCGCCGCGAGTGCCATTTCCGCTGGTCAGGTCGCTATTTCGAGACTTGTCGATGTCACCACTACGGAACGGCGATGTCACCACTACGGAACCCCGGATGTCACCACTACGGGTCTGGGATGTCACCACGTATTGAGTTAGCGGGTTGGGATCCGGGCTGAGCGGGTTGTAGGACCAGCTCGACCAGCTCCAGGAAGATGAGATCGTCCAGGACCCGGCGGACCTGCCGGACGCTCAGCCCGGCGGTGCGGGCCAGGGTCGCGGCGCTGGCGGTACACGAGCCGTCGCGGCGGTCGCCGTAGGCGGCGATGGCGAACAGCACCACCCGGCGGCTCAGGCCCTCGACCTGGCAGCGGTCACGCACCCAGGCGAGGCTACGGCCGTGCATCGTCTCGTGGCCGGATGGTCATCGCGCGCTCATGGATCTCGGCGCGGCGGCTGTGCTCCTCATGCAGGCGGCCCAGCTCGACCAGGACCGCTTTCACCTGGTCAGGGTCGTCGCGGTCCAGAAGCCAGGTGAAGCCGGTCACGAGGGCCTCGCGCAGCTTGCGGCACCGCGTAGGAACGTTTCCCGGATTTCCGGCGGGGTCTTCTACCGGGCCGGATCTGGGAAACGTTCCTACGGCGCTCCCGCTGGCTTCTGCCTGTGCCTGGCGAAGCCGGAAGGCGTCGAGGCGGTGCTTTGCGGTGCAGTACCTGACGTTGCCGCGCCGGCCGGTCAGGTCACGGTCGCAGCCGTCGAGGGCACAGCGGCGGCGGGTCATGCTGACCATCCGTGACACCAGCGACAGTCAGCGGGACAGGCGTGCTCGCCGCCAGGGGTCCAGCCGAGGTCGCCCGGGTCGAGGTCGATCGCCGCGTTGCCGGGTGCCTGCGTTATGCTGGCGGTGGTGGTGGTCGAGCTTGGCGGCTGGACTATGACCTTGGGACGCGGCTTCCGCGCGGCGGCGGGGCCGCGTTCCGCGTTAGGCGGTCTTCCGGCCACGGCCCTCACCGCCCTCGGCCTCGGCTAGGTCGAGCAGGCGGGCGATCTTGACGAGCGTCGCCTCATCCTCGACGTGGCGGGGAAGGCCCTGCGCGCGGCGGGTCTCTGCGACCCACTGGCGGATGGTCTCGCGCTCCTCGGCGGTCATGCGTCGCCGCCGTTCTGCTCAGCGTCGAGCCGACGGGCGACGTAGGAGACGAGTGAGTTCTCGGGGATACGGCGAAGCTGGCCGATGGTCAGCGAGGGAAGTTCGCCGCGTGCAATCAGCCGCTCGACCGTACGGCGGCTCACGCCAAGCTTGGTCGCCGCCTCGACTGGCGACAGGAGAGCAACGGACATACAGGCTCCGGTACAGCAGCCGTGAGGAGTAGCTACTCCTCACGCGCGTCCTGACCGAGCCGAGCGCATCTCCGCAACCAGGGCGGCGCGAGTCGTCGGTGGCGAGTCGGCGGGTACCGAGTGCCGCGTCCCAGAGCGGGTCCCACAGCCGCGAGAGTGCTCCGAGCCTTCCCCGGGGGAGACCCGAGGGCGTCAGGATGCTACCACACGCGGCTAGACCCGCCAGACCGGCCCATAGGGCGGCATGCGCGGTGCCTAGATCTTCCAGTCAGGGACCAGCCGGTCAGGGGTGAAGCGTCCGCCCCGGCCGGTAGGCTTCACGGTGACGCTGCGCAGCAGCAGCTTGACGACCCTGCGCCGCTCTGCCACGTCGGCACCCTCCCACATTGCGGTGAAGGCACCCTCGGTTCTGGGCAGATCCATGAGTTCCTGAAGCTCTGGCTGCGCGATCAGCCGGGCCTGTGCGCGGCGAAGGTTGCCGGTCAGGCCAGCATGGCGCGCGCGGTGCTCCTCGGTCGCAAACCGCGTGCCCAAGACGGTCTCAAGCTCCTCGATCTCCGTGCGCCACGCGTCGAGCTGTTCGGCCGTCGCGTCATCCCCCAGCAAGGCGGCGCGGCGAGCGGTGATCACCTCGGGGAGGTGTGGCCCGCACGCGGCATCCTTGACGGCAGCCGCGATGAACGGCTCGGCGACGTGGCAGGCGATCGAGACTCGGCCGCAGCCTCGCCACCGCCCGCCATAGGCTTTCCGACACATGTAGACCGGCATGGTGACGCCGCGCTCGACCGTGTGGAGGTTGAAGTACATCGGCGTGCCGCATGCGCCGCAGATCAGGATGCCGGAGAGCAGATGGACCGCTGGGGCGCCGAGCCGCTGGCGTGCCTTGGCGGGGGCGTACAACCGCACCAGCGCGTCATGCGTGTCCTGGTCGAGGATCAGGGGGACGAGCTTGGGATTTTGGAGCATCCGCCGCAATGTTGTCTCGTGCCATTTGCCGCCGGACATGGCAGCCACGCCCGCCCGGTTCCACTCGTCCACTAGCCGCCCGAGCGACCCGCCTGCCCGGGCGTGACTGGCGGCCTCCTCGAGCCGTTTGGCTTCGGCGGGGATAACGGTCTCGCGGTCCTTCTCGAAGCCATAGCTTCGGGGCCCGCCAGGATGGAGGCCATTGGCAATCCGGGCAGCCCGCCCAGCTTTAGTCCGCTCGATGAGCTGGGCGCGCTCGAATTCCGCGAAGGCGCTCAGCAGCCAGAAGAACAATTTGCCCTGGGGAGTAGAGGTGTCAATCGTCTCGGTGACGGACTTGAATTTGACGCCGCGTTGCCCAAGATCCCGCACGATGGCATCCAGCTCGCGGATGCTGCGCCCGAGCCGGTCGAGCTTCCAGACCGTGAGCGTGTCGCCGCGCTCCAGTTCCCGGAGGATGGCGTCACGAACGGGACGCTCGACGTCGGCTTTCCCGGACTTGACCTCTTCGCGGATGGTGTCACAGTTAGCTTTGCGGAGTGCGTCCTTCTGGAGCTGCAAGTTCTGGTCAGCGGTGCTGACTCGCGCGTAGCCGATGTTCACCGGGTCCCGCCTCTCCATGTAGCAAAGCCTATCACACGCCTTCCCGCTGGTGCAGCTGCACTGAGCTGGTGTTCCAGGGAGAGGGCGTGGCGACGGCTGGACGGAACTGGCGCCGGGCTAGTCGCCCTCGCCCGGCGCCCGGGGCGGGAACTCGCCGGGCTCAGGGCCGGTGGCGACCGGACGGGCCGGGTCGCTGACCCACTCGCTCCAGGAGCCGACATAGAGGGCGCCGTCCAGCCCTGCGGCGTGAAGAGCGAGGATGCCCTGCGAGGCGGCCACGCCTGAGCCGCAGTAGGCGCCGACCAGGGTGCCCTCGCCGATGCCGGAGGCGGCGAAGCGCTCGCGGAGCTCGCCGGGTGGCAGCTGATGCCCGTCGGCGGCGAGGGTCTCGCTGGCGGGGAGGTTGCCGGCGCCTGGGATGTGGCCGCCAACCGGGTCGAGTGGCTCATGCTCGCCGCTGTATCGCTCTGGCGCCCGGAAGTCCAGCAGGACGTGGTCGCGAGCCATGCCGGCGACTTGACGCGCCTTGAGCAGCGGCAGCTTGCCCGGCTGTGCCTGCCAGTCGCCTGGCTCGGGGGTGGGAACCACTGCGGTCACTGACAGCCCGGCGGCCTGCCAGGCGGCGAAACCGCCGTCGAGTACGCGGACGTCCGGGTGGCCGAAGTAGCGCAGCAGCCACCAGGCGCGGGCCGCCGCGCTGATCGGATCCGGCGAGTCGTAGGTGACCACCGGCCGGTCGGCGTCCACGCCCGCGGCCCGCATGGTGGCCTGGAACCGCTCCGGGTCCGGCAGCGGGTGACGTCCGGTCCCGGGGCCTTGCGGGTCGGACAGGTCGGTGTCGAGGTCGACGTAGACCGCGCCGGGGAGGTGCGCCTGGTCGTATCGCTCCCGCGCTGGCGGGCCCTGGAGCGACCAGCGGGCGTCGAGCACCACCGGCGGGTTCGGGCCGTCCAGCAGCTCGGCCAGCTCCTCAGTGGTGATCAGCGGATTGGGGTGTCGGTTCGGCATGCTGCTCCTTAGTGGTGCGAGGTCTTCTCGACGAGATAGTCGCCCAGGATCAGCGCGTCCATCCCGGTGGTGAGGAAGTCGGCGACCGCCTCGGCGGGCCGCTGGACGATCGGCTCGCCGCGCAGGTTGAAGCTGGTGTTGAGCACCACCGGCACGCCGGTGCGGGCCTCGAACTGGCTGATCAGGCGGTGGAACAACGGGTTGGTGGCGGCGTCGACGGTCTGCGGGCGGGCGCTGCCGTCGATGTGGGTGACGGCTGGGATGGCGGCCCGCCGGTCGGCGCGGACTGGCAGGATCAGCAGCATGAAGGGGCTCGGGCAGTAGCCGGCGAACCAGTCGGGGCCTCGTTCGGCGAGCACGCTGGGCGCGAACGGCCGGAACGGCTCGCGGTGCTTGACCCGCTGGTTGACGATGTCCTTCATCGCCGCGCGGCGCGGGTCGGCCAGAATCGAGCGGGCGCCGAGCGCCCTCGGCCCGACCTCGGCGCGGCCCTGGAACCAGCCGACCACCCTGCCGTCGGCGAGCAGCCGGGCCGCCTCGGCGGCGGGGTCGCCGACGCGGCGGACCACCAGCCCGGCGCCGACCCCGGCCAGGGCCTGCTCGTAGGCGCCGGCGGGGTGGTCCTGGCCGTGGAAGGCGTGGGTCATCGCCTCCCGGCGGGGCTTGCCGAGCTGCTGGTGCCAGACCCACAGCGCCGCGCCGAGGGCGTTGCCGGCGTCGGAGGCGGCCGGCTGGACGAAGATCCGCTCGAAGTCCGTCTCCTTGAGCAGGCGGCTGTTCATCACCGAGTTGAGCGCCACCCCGCCGGCCAGGCAGAGGTTCGGCGAGCCGCTGCGCCGCCGCAGCTCGCGGGCGACGTGCAGGGCGGTCTCCTCCAGCAGGCCCTGGACGGCGTGGGCGAGGTTGGCGTGCAGCTCGGTCAGCTCGCTTTCCGGCACGCGGGGCGGGCCGTAGCGGTCCAGGAACCCCTTGGAGAACCAGCCGCCCTGGCGCTGGTAGGCGAACTGCGCCAGGTTGACCCGGAACAGGCCGTCCGGGGTGACGTGGATCAGGCTGGCCAGCTCGGCGTCGAGCTTGTCGCTGCCGTAGGGTGCCAGGCCCATCACCTTGCCCTCGTCGGCGTTGGGGGTGAAACCGAGCAGCCAGGTGAAGGCGGAGTAGACCTCGCCGAGCGAGTCGGGGTTGCGGACCGCGGCAAGAGGCCGCAGCGTGGATCCCTGGCCGTGCTGCAGGGTGGTCGACAGGAAGTCGCCGCCGCGGTCGAGGGTGAGCACGGCGGCCTCCTCGAAGGGGCTGGCGAAGAAGGCGCTGGCGCCGTGGGCGTCGTGATGGCCGACGTGGGCGATCCGGCCCCCGTAGGACCAGCGGCGCCGGAAGGCCAGCTCCTTGCGGGTCAGGTTGGCGTCGGTGGCAGCCTGGACCGCGAGCCGCTTGGGCGAGCCGCGCCGCAGCGCGTCGAGGGTGCCCCGGGCGAAGTCGAGCCCGGGCCGGTGGGCGAAGGCGACCACATCCAGGTCACGCGCACCGATCCCGGCGCGGGTGAGGCAGAACGCGATCGCGGCGTCGGGAAAGCGCTTGGTGTGCCGCTCGCGGTTGAAGCGCTCCTCTTCGGCGAAGGCGACGATGCGGCCGTCCAGCAGCAGGCAGGCGGCCGTGTCGTGGCTGAAGCAGTTGACGCCAAGGATGCTGTGCACCGCCGCCGCTCCCCGGTCGATCCCACCCAAGTTCTACTTCTACCACAACCTTCGGAAATACAACCGCCCCCGGCGGTTGCGCCAGGGGCGGTGGTGGTCTTGGAGTTGGTGTTGGTGTTGGTGTTGGGTCCGGGGGGGTGGGTGGCGTCAAGCTCGGAACGACGGCTTCGATGCCTCGTCCAGGAGCGTGTAGAGCTCGAATTCGCCGGTGGCGTCGAAGCCGGCGCGCGTGTCGCGTTCGTGCTTCCGCCCGCGCCACCATGCTGTCAGGTTCCGCAGTCGCATTGGTGTCCTCCCCCCGTCACGTTCCGTGATGTGTCGCGTTGTGTTCGGTAGCTCTGTTGATGGTCATGAGCATTACTTGCGTAGGTAACGAACTGGCAGAGACCTACGACACGGCATGGTCACGAACGGTCACAGAAGCTGCACGACACCCGCGTGAGAGATCTCTCCGGATCCTTCCTCTCCCAAACACCGGCATGAACGGGCATCCTGGTAGCAGGATTCGAGCGAGGAGGCTGGACGATGGCCGAGGTCTTCATCGTTGAGGCGGTCCGCACCCCGATCGGGCGCAAGGGCGGCGGCCTAGCCGCGGCGCACCCGGCCGACCTGGGGGCGCACGTGCTGGCGGCGCTGGTCGGGCGCAGCGGGATCGACCCGGCGGCGGTCGACGACGTGATCTTCGGCTGTGTCGACCAGGTCGGCGCGCAGGCGATCAACCTGGCCCGGACGGCGTGGCTGGCGGCTGGCTTCCCGGAGGAGGTCCCGGGGACCACCGTCGACCGGCAGTGCGGCTCCTCGCAGCAGGCGGTGCACTTCGCCGCGCAGGGGATCCTCGCTGGCAGCTACGACCTGGCGATCGCTGGCGGGGTCGAGAACATGAGCATGGTCCCGATCGGCGGCAATGTGATCGCCGGGATCCAGGCGGGCTATGGCAGCCCGCTGGCCGCCGACGGCTGGCTGGCCCGCTACGGCGACCAGGAGATCAGCCAGTTCCGCGGCGCCGAGTTGATCGCCGAGCGCTGGGATCTGAGCCGCCTTGCCATGGAGGAGCTGGCGTTCCGGAGCCACACGAGGGCGGCGCGTGCCTGGGCGGAGGGCCGGTTCGACCGCGAGGTGGTGCCCTACGGCGCGGTCACCCGTGACGAGGGGTTCCGCGCGGACGTGTCGCTGGCCAAGATGGCGTCGCTGCCGACCCTCAGTCCGACCGGTCGCCTGACCGCCGCGACCTCCAGCCAGATCTCCGACGGTGCTGCCGCGCTGCTGCTCGCCTCGGAGGCGGCGGTGCGCCGCCACGGCCTGCGGCCCCGGGCCCGCATCCGGGCGATGACGGTGGTGGGCGCCGATCCGGTGCTGATGCTCACCGGCCCGATCCCGGCGACCCAGCGGATCCTCAAGCAGACGGGCCTGTCCTTGGACGACCTGGACCTGGTCGAGATCAACGAGGCGTTCGCGCCGGTGGTGCTGGCATGGCAGCGGGAGACCGGCGCGGATCTGGAGCGGGTCAACGTCAACGGCGGTGCCATGGCGCTCGGCCATCCGCTCGGCGCGACCGGCGCGAAGCTGCTGACCACCATGCTCCACGAGCTGGAGCGCCGCGAGGGCCGCTACGGGCTGCAGACGATGTGCGAAGGCGGCGGCATGGCCAACGCCACCATCATCGAACGCCTCGCCTGAGCTTCCACCGCTCTTTGCCTGCCCTTTCCTGCCTTTTCCTGCCTTTCGTCTCGCTTCTTTCCGTCCCGCCGGACGTGTCGCGTCTGGGCGGCCGGGTGCGCATAGGTCTTTCGAGCGCAGGTCCCTGCCTCGAGCACTCCCCCAGCTCCGGCCTTGACAGACAGAGAGGAGAAAGATGCGCAAGCATCGCGCCTGGCTCGCGGCAGACCTCCCGGCCGCGCTCGCCACGCTGCGGGACGCGAGCCGGCGCCACCGCAGTGTCGTGCTGGCGGTCGGCATCCCTGCCGTGATCGCGGCGGTCGTCTTCGCCGCCGTGTCCGTCCCGTTCGCCCACGCCGCCTCGGACCCCCAGGACGGGTCCTCCGGCTCCGGTTCGTCGTCCTCATCGACCTCGACCGCGTCGTGCACGGGCAGTTCGGTGGCGAAGTCCACCGACGGCGGCGCCGCGGTGACCTTCAACACCAGCAACAACAAGCTCACGGCGTGTGACATCAAGAAGGACGGCCGGTCCGCCGTCGGCGAGTGGGGCACCTCGTCGACCGGGACGTTCACGGTCGTGGAGCTCGACGACGGCGCCGGCACAGCCGACGAAAGCGACAATGCCATCAGCGTCACCAAAGGCCAGATGATCTTCATCCGGGCCTGCACCCGGGACATCAGCGCCGGCGAGAAGACGCCAACCGCCTGCGGCACCCCGGTGAAGATCACCGTCACGACGACGACCTCGAGCTCCAGCTCTTCCAGCGGCTCCACCGGCTCCAGCGGAGCCAGCGGCTCCAGCGGAGCCAGCGGCTCCAGCGGCTCCAGCACAGGGTCGTCCACCGACACCGACACGAACCCGAGTTCGGTCACCAGCACCGACGGTTCCGCGAAAGCTACCTTCACCCCGAAGACCGGGTTGCTCCAGATCTGCGCCACAGCGACCACCGGCACTGGCACCGGCACTGGCACCAGCTCCACCGCGACCACCGGCACTGACGCCGTGGTGATCTGGTTCACGGCCGCGACCGGCCTGCAGAGCGCCCATGCCACCGCGACCGCCGCGGCTGCCAGCGGCAGCAGCACCGGCACGGCCAGTACGGCCAGTACGGCCAGCGGCTGCACGACCGCCAACACCGGCGCACCCGTCGCCAGCGGGACCGTAATCGTCTACTTCGCCTGCACCCAGACCGCTGCCGCACACATGGACATCAAGAACTGCTCCGGCATCAAGGACACCTCAGCGCTGCAGGCATCAACGACACAGACCGACCTCACCTCGAACCTGTCGGGCAGCTCGAGCAGCTCGAGCTCAGACAACTCCACCTCCGCCGCGAACGGCCAAGGCTGATCACCAGCGCGGCGCCGGCCTGTGACCTGACACAGGCCGGCGCCGCCCTTACCGCTGGGCGGCGATTTCGTCAAGGCCCCCATGGGGCGGGTCGATAGGGCAGGGACCCGGACCGCCATCCGAGCGGCGGTCCCCGCAACGGAGGTCCGCACCCTGCGCCGAATCGTCCGTACCCGGAGGCTTGTCGCCGTCCCGGTGCTCGTCCTGGCGGGGGCGCTGTTGTTCGGTAGCCTCCGGGCGGGCGCCCTCCCGCAGAGCCCTCCCCTGCCGCCGCCCGCGCCGCTGCCGGCCGGGTGGCAGGCGGTCAACTACCAGGCGGTGCGCTTCGGGGTGCCGGGGAGCTGGCCGCTCCACGACCTCGCCGCCGATCCCGCCCGCTGCGCCCTGCTCGACGTCCACGCGGTCTACCTCGGCCACCAGGGCATCGACGCGGCCTGTCCGGCGCGGGCGCTCGGCCGCAGCGAGGCAGTACAGATCGAGCCGCTCGACGCCGTCAGCGCGGCGACCGCTGAGCTGGCCAGCGCGCCAGCGACGATCGGCGGCGAGGCCGCCCGCGTCGACCCGTCGAGCGCCACCACCAATGTCATTGTCGCCGCGCTGCCGCAGGCCGGGGTGCTGCTGCGGGTCGCCTGGGACCAGGACGAGGCGCTGGCCCGCCAGGTGCTCGCCACCGTGACCGTGCGCCCCGGCGCCACCCCTGGCGCCCACCCCACCGCCACGACCGAACCCGAGCCAGAACCCGAACCGGCACCCGCGCCGGGGGACGGCGCCGGCACGGCCACCGCTGCCACTGTCACCGGCTACTACCACGGCAAGGGCCTCGACACCTGCACGGCGCCGTCACTGCACGCCCTGGCAGCCTGGCGCGCCTCGCCCTACCGGGCCGTCGGGGTCTACGTCGGCGGCAGCAACCGTGCCTGCGGCGACGGCAACCTCTCCGCCAGGTGGGCCGGCGCGGCCAGGCGCCTCGGCTGGCACCTCGCGCCGCTCTACGTCGGCCTGCAGGCACCCTGCGTCGGCCAGCATGGGCTGGCGACCCTCTCCCCCATCACCGCCAAGGCGGCCGCGCAGGGCGTCGCCGCCGGGCACGACGCCGCCGCCCGCGCCGCCCATTTCGGCCTCGGCCGCAGCACGCCCGTCTATTTCGACATGGAGGCCTACAACACCACCGTCCCGGGCTGCAGTCACGCGGTGCTCAGCTTCCTGTCCGGCTGGACCGCGGAGCTGCACCGCCACCACTTCCGCGCGGGCGTCTATGGCAGCGCCGCCTCCACCGTCGCCGACCTGGTCCACGTCTACAACCACGCGCGGTTCCACCGGCCGGACGCGGTCTGGTTCGCGGCCTGGAACGGCGTGCCGACCCTCAGCAGCCGCTTCCTGCCGGGCTGGGCCTGGGCGGGGCATCAGCGCATCGCCTAGTACCGCGGCGGCCACCTGGAGCATTATCGCGGCGTCACCTTGAACATCGACAGCGACGTGTTCGACACCTCGCTGGTCGGCGCGGCCGCCGGCCGGAGCAATTTCCAGCCCGCGATCGGCATCAACCACGATGGCCGCGCCGAGCTGTTCGCGGTCAGCCGCTCGGGGGCGCTGCGGCACAGCTGGCGCTGCGCCTGCCGCGGCGGCTGGTCGGTGATGACGACGTTCCGCCTGCGGGCTGCCTTCACCGGCAATCCGTCGGTGGCCCGCGACGCGACCGGGCGCCTGCAGCTGGTCGTCCGCACCCGCGGCGGCACCCTGCTGCACCTGCGGCAGCGGCGGCCGGGCGGCGCGTGGCGGCACCTGGTTGTTCCCCGGGTGCGCGCGACCGCCTCGCCGCTGCTGTTCGCCTGGCCGGATGGCCACCTCGAGATGGTCGTCCCGTCTGGCCACCGGATGCTGCACGCCTGGCAGCGCTCACCGGGCGGCCCGTGGAGCGGCTGGTCCTCGCTCGGCGTCACCATCGCCGGCCAGGTCACCGCCGCGGTCAACGCCGACGGGCGCCCCGAGTTGTTCGGCACCACCGCCACCGGCCACCTCGTCCATGACTGGTGGAGCAGCCACGGCTGGTCCGGATTCCACCCCCTCCAGGGGCCGAGCGGGATCGGCGGGCGCCCCGCCCCGGCGGCGAACCTGGACGGCCGACTGGAGGTCGCGGCCCGCACCGGCAGCGGCCCGCTGCACGCCTGGCAGTGCGCCGGCTGCCCGGGCGGCTGGCGCTGGGCCGGCTACGACGGCCTCAGCGCGGACCTGGCGATCGGCAACCCCGCCCTGCTCCGCAGCCTGTCCGGGCGGCTGACGCTGATCGTGACCGGCGCCACCGGCGACGCGCTGCGGCTCCGGCAGATCCAGCCAGCAGGCTCCGCCTGGGAGCCGTTCGGCTCCCTCGGCGGCCCAGCCGACGCCGACGCCGCCGCCCAGGTGACCTCTGGCAAGGTCATCGTCGCCATCCGGAGCCAGACCGGCTCGCTGCTGGTCGGCGCCTGGACCGCCACCTCCTGGTCTGGCTGGCGGAGCCTCGGCGGCGGGTTCTGACCGGCAGGCCCGAGTGGGCCGCGTCTGGCTGCTTCTGACATAGTGGAGAGGGCTGGACCCTCACGACGACCAGAGGCTTGCGAAGGATCCGACGTGCCCGTACCGCAGACCGAACCCCGGACCGACCCGGAGACGACCCGCCGCTTCGCCTACCCGGTCAGCCTGGAGCTGGGCGGCCGGGGCGCGCTGGTGGTGGGCGAGCTGGCGGTCGCCAACGGC
>WNGD01005434.1_pt1 | contig 12361 bp, 12 predicted proteins | sample 5400671 | NCBI WGS metagenome assembly WNGD01 (sample SAMN13153369, study PRJNA577476) | soil metagenome | isolation source: 40 cm soil or saprolite under grassland replicate 2 | place: USA:California | collected 2016-06-15
CGCTGGGGGGTGGGATTCCTGCTGGTCGTCGGCCTGGCGGTGGCGCTCTCCGACGTCGGCGCCTTCACGGTCGCCGCCCTCAAGGGCCCCAAGCTGGCGCCCTCGGTCAGCCCGGGGAAGACCTGGTCGGGCGCGGCCGGGAATCTGCTCGGCGCCGCGCTCGGCGTGGCGATCCTGTGGGTGGCGGTCCCGAAGGTGTGGAGCGCCCTCGGGGTGGCGGTCCTGGTGGTGGTGATCGCGCTCGGCGCCGTCTGGGGCGACCTGATCGAGAGCTTCGTCAAGCAGGACTTCTCGGTCAAGGACGCCGATGAGGCCCTGGCCGGGTTCGGCGGCGTCCTCGACCGCGTGGACTCCCTCCTGGTCGCCCTCCCGCTCGGCTACTACGCCCTGCTGGTCGCCAACAACCTCGCCAGCCGCTGAGGCTACGAAGAGGCCGTCCCCCGGCGCAGGCGGCGGTCGTTGCGGCCGAAGCGGGTCGGGACCCCGCCCGGCGGTGTTGGCTCCAGGTCTGGCGCCCTCGCGGCGAGCCGCTCGCGGGCGGGGCCGATGCTGGCCGCCGCGGCCTCCATCCTCGCCCAGGGATCATTGGTGGAGGCCAGACGCTCCGGCACGCTCCGCAGGGTGTGGCGGCGCGGGTCGAACCCCGGCTCGTCCAGCTCCTCCCACGCCAGCGGCAGCGAGACCGGCGCGCCGGGGAGGGCACGGACCGCGTACGGCGCGGCGATCATCTGCGCCCACTTGTTGCGGGCGGTGTCCAGCAGCAGCCGGCCCTCGCGGTCGGCCAGCAGCCACTCGGTGGTGAGCCGCTCCGGGTCGCGACCGGAAAGCGCCCTGGCGACGTCATAGGCGAACGCCTCGGCCTCGCCGGTGGACGCCTCCGGGCGCAGCGGCACGGCGACGTGCAGCCCGCGCGACCCGGTGGACTTGACGTAGGCGGGCAGATCCAGTTCCTCCAGCAGGCCCCGGAGCTGCCGGGCGGCCCGCAGCACGCCCGGGAGGTCCCCGGCGTGGGTGGCCGGGTCGAGATCCCACACCACCAGGTCAGGCCGCTCCAGCGAGCCGACCCGGCTGCACCACACGTGCGGGGTGACGCTGCCCTGGTTGGCGACCCAGGCGAGATCCTCCGCGTGCCGCGGCACCAGGTGGGTGACGGTCCCACCCTCGGCCTTCGGCACGGTCACCCGCTCGATCCAGTCAGGCGTGCTGGCGCTGACCTGCTTCTGGTAGAAGCCCGCCTTGCCGATCCCGTTCGGGAACCGCTGCAGCGTCACCGGCCTGCCGCTCACCAGCGGCAGCATCGCCTCGGCCACGTCCTGGTAGTAGGCGACCAGCTCCCCCTTGGTGATCCCGTCGTCCGGGAACAACACCCGGTCGGGGTGGGTGATCTCAACCGCCCGCTCGCTCATGCCACCGAGCGTACCGTGCCCGGTGCCGTCCCATCCCGATCAGCCGGTTGTGCCTGGCTGCCGATATCCTCAGTGGGCCGCCGCCATACCGAGCGTAAGCGGAGGGAGTGGCCAGTGGAATACCTCATCGTCGCCCAGGCGTATGACGACCTGGAGCGCGCCACCGCCCGCTTGGCGCTGATCGACCGGCTCGCCCAGTTGTTCCAGGAGACACCGGTTCCGCTGCTGCCAACGGTGTCGCTGCTCTGCCAGGGCAAGATCGCGCCGGACTTCGCCGGGGTCGAGATCGGCGTCGCCGAGCGGATGGCCGCCCGATCGGTCGCGGAAGCCACCGGCCTCACCAGCGAGCAGGTCCTGGCCCGCGCGCGGGAGGTCGGCGACCTCGGCCTCGCCACCGAGGCGCTCCTAGCCAGTGACCCGGTCGCGGCCGCGAGGCCGGCGACGCTGGAAGTCGGGATGGTCTTCGACACCTTCCACGAGATCGCCGCCTCGGCGGGCCAGGGTTCCCAGGGCCGCAAGCTGAGCCTGTTCCTGGAGCTGCTCAAGCGGGCCACCCCGCTTGAGGCCCGGTATCTGGTCCGTACCTGCACCGGCAGCCTCCGGCTCGGGATCGGCACGGCGACCATCCTGGACGCGCTCGCGACCGTGTTCGTCGACGGCCGCCGCTCCCGCCCGGTGCTGGAGCGCGCCTACAACGTCTGCTCCGACCTGGGCCTGGTCGCCGCGACCCTGGCGGCGGGCGGGCTGGAGGCGGTGGCGGGAATTCACGTCATGCCGGGCAACCCTGTCCGGCCGATGCTCGCCCAGCGGCTCTCCAGCCCGGCCGAGGTGCTCGCCAAACTCGGCGGGTCCTGCTCCGCCGAGTACAAGTACGACGGCATCCGGGTGCAGGCCCACCGCACCGCGGACGGCCGCCTGGAGCTGTTCACCCGCCGCCTGGAGCGCATCTCGCCCCAGTTTCCCGACGTGGTCGAATTGCTGGGGGCCGGCCTCGGGCCGCGTGCGGCGATCCTGGAGGGCGAGGTGGTCGCCGCCGACCCCGATTCCGGCGAGCTGCGCCCCTTCCAGGAGGTGATGTTCCGCCGCCGGGTCCACGGGATCGCCGAGGCGGTGCGCGACGTCCCCGTGAGCATGTTCTGCTTCGACCTGCTGTATGCCGACGGCGAGGACCTCACCCGGCTGCCGTATCTGGAGCGGAGGGCGCGGCTGGCGCAGGCGGTCACCCTCTCGCCGCGGGTGCGGCTGACCACGGCCGAGCAGATCAGCGGCGACGACGTCGAGACGCTGGAGCTGACCTTCCAGCAGGCGGTCGCCGAGGGCTGCGAGGGGCTGATCTGCAAGTCGCTCGCGCCGGCGGCCAGCTACCAGGCGGGGGCGCGCGGCTGGCAGTGGATCAAGCTGAAGCGCGACTACCGCACCGAGCTGAGCGACACCCTCGACCTGGTGGTGGTCGGCGCGCTCTCTGGGCGGGGCCGGCGCGCGGGGATCTACGGGGCGCTGCTGCTGGCCTGCTACGACCCGGAGGCCGACGTGTTCCAGACGGTGTGCAAATGCGGCACCGGGTTCAGCGACGCCGAACTGGCCGCGCTGCCCGCCAAGCTGGCGCCGCTGGCGCGGACCGAGCCGCCCGCCCGGGTCGACGCGCGCCGCCACGCCGACGTGTGGTTCGAGCCGGGCATGGTCGTCGAGGTGGTCGGCGCCGAGCTGACCATCTCGCCCACCCACACCGCGGGCTGGGGCCGCGTGCAGGACGACGCCGGGCTGGCTCTGCGGTTCCCGCGCTTCACCGGCCGCTACCGCGACGACAAGTCCCCCGAGGACGCCACCACCGTGGACGAGGTGGTCGGCATGTTCCGGGCGGCTCGGCGGGCACCCGCCGGGTCCTGAGCGTCCAGAGTGTCACGCCGGGCTGCTACGGTATGCCTATGTGTGGTCGTTTCACCTCCACGTCCCAGCTGTCGCTGCTGGCGGAGCAGTTCCGCGCCGACCCAGAAGGGGCGGAGGGCCATCAGCCGAGCTGGAACGTCGCCCCGGCGACCGACATCCTGGTGATCACCGCCAGCGAGGACGGCGCCCGCCGCCTGCGGTCGCTGCGCTGGGGGCTGGTCCCCAAGTGGGCCAAGGACTCCTCGTCGAGCAACCAGCTGGTCAACCTGCGCGCCGAGACCGCCGGCACCAAGCCGACCTTCAAGCGCCTGCTGGCCAAGCAGCGCTGCATCATCCCGATCGACGGCTTCTACGAGTGGCAGGACATGGGCAAGGGCCAGCGCAAGCAGCCGATCTACATCGTCGCCCGCGACCAGCAGCCGATCGCCCTCGCCGGGCTGTGGGAGACCTGGCACGAAAAGGGTGCCGACGACGCCGAGCGCCTCTGGACCTGCACGATCCTGACCACCACTCCCAACAAGCTCCTCGCCACGATCCACAACCGCATGCCGGTGATCCTGCCGCCCGAGACCTGGGACACCTGGCTGGACCCCGCCAGCACCGATGCCGACACGCTCGCGAAGCTGCTGGTCCCGGCCCCCGACGACCTGCTGATGGCCTGGCCGGTGGACCCGGCGGTCGGCAACTCCCGCAACAACCGCCCCGACCTGGTGGAACCCCTGGAGGGCCACGAGCCCCGCACCGCCGGCTGAGGGTGCCTCTCGCCGTCGAGCCTAGCCGACGGCCGAGGGCGCTTCTTCGGCCGCCGGGTCCAGGCTGAGGTCGCGGCCCCGGGTGACGGGCTCGCCGCAGGCCGCGCAGGTGAGCTGCGGCTGGAAGACCTCGCCGCAACGGTGGCGCCAGGTGTAGGGCTTGGTGTCGCCGCTGAGGTGGCGCTCGCCCCAGTCGTGGAGGGTGAGCAGCACTGGGCGCAGCTCGTAGCCCCTGGTGGTGAGGCGGTACTCGGAGCGGGCCGGATGCTCCTGATACTGGCGCCGTTCGAGGATCCCGACATCCACCAGCTTGCGCAGCCGGTTGCTGAGGATGTCGCGGGGAGCGCCCGTCTGGCGCTGGATCTCGTCGAAGCGGCGCACGCCGAGCAGCACCTCGCGGATCACGAGGATGGTCCACTTCTCACCGATCAGCTCAAGCGTGCGCGCGATCGAGCAGGCACGCGGCGTGCGCGGTGTCAAAGGGGCTGGTTCGGTCATGGCGAGAGCGTAGCGAATTGGGTTGTGATTTCCAACCCTCCAGCTTAGAGTAGGTTGGACTTTCCAACTTACCAGTCGTAGGGTCAGAAACGGAAGCGGAGTCACGATGACGATCACCGCCCCGCCGATGCGCCTCCACCTGCCCACCCTGCCCGCGCCGGTGCGGGTGCGCCCGATCGAGCCGAGCGACGGCCCCGCCCTCCAGGCGGGCCTGGCATGCCTCTCGCCCCGCAGCCGCTGGCTGCGCTTCCACCAGCCCCTCAACCGCTTCAGCGCCGCCCAGCTCCGCGCCCTCGTCGAGGTCGACCACCATGACCGCGAGGCCCTGCTTGCCGAGATCGAGCAGCCCGACACCACCTGGCAGCTCATCGCCGTCGCCCGCTACGCCCGCGTCCCCGCCCCCGAAGCGGAAGCGGACCAGGTCCGCGCCGAACTCGCCCTGGTCGTCGGCGACCCGTGGCACCGCTGCGGCGTCGGCCGCATGCTGGTCGACCGCCTCGCCGCCCTCGCCCGGGAACGCGGCATCGCCGCCTTCGAAGGCGAGCTGCTGACCGAGAACCGCCCGATGCTCCAGTTCCTGCGCGAACTCGGCCCCCAGATCGGCTCCAGCGTCGACTTCCGCCTCTTCGGCACCACCGCCCACGCGGTCTGGCACCTGAAGGAGACCTGATCGAGCGATGCTGTGGTGGGCAGGGACGGGATCGAACCGCCGACCTTGCGGTTTTCAGCCGCACGCTCTACCAACTGAGCTACCTGCCCAAGGCGGCCCCCCGCCCGCTGGTGCGGACGGGGGTGGCGGTCCCGACGGGATTTGAACCCGCGACCTCCGCCTTGACAGGGCGGCGAGCACAGCCAAGCTGCTCCACGGGACCTAGGTGACGCCTACAGCAATCTACAGCCTTTCGTGCCCCCAGCGGAGTTCGAATCCGCGTCGCCGCCTTGAAAGGGCGGGGCCGGGGCTCGGCGATGCTACCACAGCTACCCCACCTGACCTGCAGCGGCGCCACCACGACCGGCCCCCGGCCCTGGTGGCGCCGCCGCACGCGGGCACGCAACGGGCACAACCGCGCGCCGAGGCGCCGTAAGAGCAGCGATCGGCTCGTTTCAACGAGCGTTGTGCCCAGCAGGCGCTCCGCGTACGGAGGCGCCGTGACGCCTGCCCCGTCGCGTAGCGCCCGCCGGCCAAGGCACCGGTGCATCGCCCTGGCCGCATCGACACCGACGCCCTCGATGTGCCGTTGATGCCTGGCCGGCCGCCCAGCAGCCACCATCGGTCAACCCGTCACCGCCGACCCCACCCGCTGCGGCACCAGCGACGGTCGCAGCTGACGGTAAGACCTGCATGGCAGCGGCACCGGCCACACCTCACCGGGGCCTCATGGCCTGGACGCTAGGGTCGCCTTTGACGGGTTGAGGCTGAGGTTTGAGCGTTTCGCCTGGTGAGAACAATTGATGAGCACTAGGAATCAGGTACCAGGAGTACCAGGAAAGGGGGGGCAGCGTGTCCAGTGCCCGCGTGCAACAACGACGGTGGGCCGGCCAGGTGCAGCCCTGGCATGCTCACGTGACCTCGGTATCCGTCTTCGACCAGCTCCGCCACGCGATCTTGCGCCATGCCGAGGCGCAGCCGTCGGACTTGGCCGTCGACTTGGGTGCCGGCACCGGGTTCCTGTCGTTGGCGCTGGCGCCCCAGGTGGCCAGGGTGTTGTGCGTGGATGTCGCCCAGCCGATGATCGATCGGCTACGGACCGAGGTCTTTGTGTCTGGTCGGGGCAACATCGAGCTGCTGTGTGGCGACATCGCCACCTTCGCGTTGCCGCCTGAGTCGGTGGATCTGGTGGTGTCCAGCTATGCCCTGCACCATCTGTCGGATCCAGACAAGCGTGCGGTGCTGCAGCATGCGCGGGGCTGGTTGCGTCCTGGGGGGCGGATCGTGCTTGCCGACTGGATGCTGGGTCGTGGGCGGAGCCGGCGTGATCGGGCGATCCTGTGGTCGATGGTGCGCCGGCTGGTGGGCAAGGGCCCGCGAGGGTGGTGGCGGATGCTCAGGAACCTGGTGCAGTTGAGCCTGGGGCTTGGGCCGGAACGGCCGGTTTCCCCTGACTTTTGGGTGGGGGCGATGCAGGCGGCGGGGTTCACGCAGGTGCGCTGTGAGCTGGTCGGCCAGGCGGCCGGCCTGGTCGCCGGCCGGGTCCCTGACAGCCCCGCGGGGGCCGGTCGCCCATCCGCCGTGGCAGACCAGACAAGGCAGGGCCGCTGACGGCGCGATCCGCCAAGCAGAAGGGCCCACCCATCGACGTCGCGGCGAGCGGACGTTCCAGGAGGATGTCCGGGGGGAGGCGATCAGCCAGCATGCGCGACCAACACCAACACCAGCACCAGCAGCAGCAGGTCAGCCCGCCTCGCGGGGAGCAGCACCCCACCCCCACGGCCCCCGCGGCCACGCGGCAGCGGCAGGTCACCCAGCGGTTTGCGGTCCACGCGCGGGCCTGGCAAGACCACTATCAAAGCAGTGACCTGCCCAGCCGCATCTACCAGCGCCGCCACGCCCGCACCCTCGCCCTGCTCGACCAGCTCAACCTGCCCGCCGGCAGCCCCGCCCTAGAGGTCGGACCCGGCGCCGGCTACACCACCGTCGCGCTGGCCCGCCGCGGCCTTACGGTCACCGCCATCGATGCCACCCCGGCGCTGCTGGAGCTGACCCGCCGCCAGGTCGAGGCCGCCGACCTGCCCCTGCCCGGGACCGGGCAGGGGCAGGTCGGGCTGCTGCTTGGCGACACCCACCAGCTGCCAGTCGCGGACGCCCGCTTTGAGGTGGCGGTCGCGCTCGGCGTGCTGCCGTGGCTGCACACCCCCGCCCAGGGGGTGGCGGAGCTGGCCCGGGTGCTGCGGCCCGGCGGCCACCTGATCGTCAGCGCCGACAACCACGCCCGCCTCACCCACCGGCTCGACCCCTGGCGCAACCCGGCGCTGCGGCCCATCCGCCCGGCGGTCAAGGCGCTGCTTGAGGTGGCGAAGCTGCGGGAGCCCCGTGACCGCGGCGTGGCGGCCACCTACCATCGGACCGAGGAGGTGGACCGGCTGCTGGTGGGGGCCGGGCTGGAACGACGCGGCGGCGTGACGTTGGGGTTTGGGCCACTGACGCTCTTTGGCCACCCGGTGCTGCCGCCGCGGCCTGGCCAGTGGGTGGACCGCCGCCTGCAGCAGCTGGCCGACCGAGGCGTGCCATGGCTGCGGTCGGCGGGCGCCCACTACCTGGTCATGGCTCGCAAACCCCGCCCGCCCAGCAACCCCACACGCTGAAAACGGCTGCGCCGCCGGCTGTCGCTTGGTCGGGGTTCCCGAGGCGATCGAGGTCGGTGGCAGGCCCGCCTGGCTGTCGCGCACGTGAATCCTGAGCCACTCGCTCAACCAGAGACCGTCAGGGTGATGCACGACCAGTGCCGGCCGGGTGCTCGCCACAACCGTCGCCACAACCGTCGCGGCCGCCGTCCGGCCGGGTTGAGAGTCCCGCCCTTCATCGTGTGTCGAGATCGCCGGCCGTAGTGCAGTGCAGCGCTCGCTGGTTCAGGAGCAACGAAGAAACGTTCGGGGGTCGCGATGCAGTCGAGGCCGACTCCGGCACAAGGAGCGGGAACAAGCCAGCCGGGAAGCCAGCCGGGAAGGCAGGCAGGGTGCTCGGGTCGCCTCTGAGGATGGCGGCGACCCCAGCCAGCACCGGCAGCGGGACCGTGACGAGCCCCTCGCCCAGGTCGGCATGGCAGGGAGCATCGGCACGCCAGTGGGCAAGCCAGCAGAGCATGCCCGCCACCTGCGGCTCAATGACTGCTGCACGCACACGCATGGGTGGCATCGGGTTCCTCCTTGGGATGGCGGGGAGGTGCGCCGGTGGCCGTGTGACCGTGCCGCGCACCACCGGGGGGGCGAGTGAGGCGGCACGGCCACGCCAGACACAGCGACGGTGAAGCGCTCGCCGTCCCAGCTGCCACCGTGCCACGACGGGGATGGGACGGTGGTGAGGGTAGCGCCCACCGCCCGGTGGGCATGGCGTTGGCATGGCCTCGGTGGGCGTCACTGCTGCTTGACGCGAAGCTGCAGCAGCTTGACCTGCCCGTGCGCATCATCGGTAACCACGCGCTCCGAGACGATGTCGTAGTCCGGTTCCAGGTCCTGCCAGGTCGCGGGGCCAGGATCGCCAGGCTTGCCTTGGAGCGGTCGCCCCGCCCCGTGCGTCGCCACCTCCACGATCCTGCCCTGCGAGTCCACGACCACGCTGAGTGTCTCTGGAAGTGGACGTGGACGTGGATGTTGTTCTGCCATGTGCCTCCGCTCGGTCCAGCGGGCGGCCACAAACACCAACGCGATCCAGGCGGCCGCGACCACGATGACGCCACTCATGTCCAGCCATTTCATACCCGCCGCCCCCTGCCTGGAGCCCTCTGCTGGAGGAGCGCTCCGCATGCTTGCCGCATTACGGCGACATCAGCGCACATGCGATCGCCGCGACCGCGACAGTGGCCGCCTCGGGCGGTTCCATCCGGCGCGGCCACTTCGGGGTTCCCAGTCCCCGCGGCCAGAAACCGCATCAGCGGCCGAACACGGCACACGGCAAGGGCAAGGTTGACCATGGCCGATGGACTGCACGGCGGTATCAATCTGCGTGGCCGTGGTGGTTCTTGTCGTGGTCAGGTTGCTTGCCCTGGCCGTTACTGTGGCCGTTATTGTGGCTGTGGCGGCGGCCGTCGTGGCCGTGGCTGGGAATCGCGAAGGCGACGACGGCGGTGCCCGCTCCCACGATCGGGGTCGGGCTCCGGGTCGGGGTCGGGGCGCTGGTGGCTGCACCCGCCGGGCCGGCAAGCCAGGGACCGGGAAGCGGCTGGCCGAGGGAGCCGAGGGGGCCGAGGTGCATGGAGGGGGCGGCCTGGGCGGTCACTGGCTGGCCAGGGCGGGTGTGGGCGCGCCCGACGTTGAGCAGCAGCAGGGCCAGCAGCAGGCTGACCAGAGTTAGGACCGCAGGCAGCCGCCGCCGTCGTCGCGGTCGCAGCTGGTGGGATTGGCGGGTGGCCACCGCGTGGGTGCCGCCCGAAGCTGGGAGCTTTGGGGCTGGGGTGCCAAGCCCAAGCGCGGGGGCGGCGAGCCCAGCACCCTCGTGCCAGTGCCGCCCAAGCAGCCCGCGCACGGCGAGCGCCTCGTGGGCGACGGCCGCGGCGCTGGGGGGCCGCCGGGCCGGGTCCTTGGCCAGCATCCGCCCGACCAGGCGGCGCACCGGCGCCGGGACCTGTGGCGGCGGCGGCGCCGGCGTGCACTGGTGGGCGATGGCGACCGCGATCGGGTGGTCGCGGTCGAACGGCCGCCGGCCGGCCAGACACTCGTAGGCGACCACGCCCAGCGCGTACACGTCGCTGGCCGGGTCGGCGGCGTACCCGCAGCCTGCTCGGGTGCCATGTAGGCGACCGTGCCGACGATCGCGCCACGCTGGGGCTGGGGCTGATCATGGTCGTTGGTCAAGCGGGCGATGCCAAAGTCGGTCAGCTTCACCACCCCGTCATGGCGCAGCAGCAGGTTGGCTGGCGTGACGTCACCGTGGACCACGCCGGCCCGGTGGGCGGCGGCCAGCGCGAGCGCCGCCTGGGCCAGGATGTCCAGCGTGCGGTCCACCGGCACGGCGCCGGTGCGGGCCAGCAGCTGCGACAGCGGCTCCCCCTCGACCAGCTCCAGCACCAAGAACGCGGTCGGGGCCGGACAGCGCATCCTGCCGCCGCTGTTGTCACCAGGCCGGCCAGCAGGCCTGGTGGCACGGTCCTGGTCGTGTTCTTGGCCCTGGTCTTCGTCCTGGTCTCTGCCCTGCTGGCCGCAGTCCTGGCCGGCCTCGCCGTCCTCGGCGTCCTCGGCGTCCTCGGCGTCCTCGGCGTAGTCAAGCACCTTGGCGATACCTGGATGGCTGAGTGCTGCGGCATGGCGCGCCTCGGCGCGGAAGCGGGCCACCATGGCCGGGTCGCCGGCATGCTGGGCGCCAAGCAGTTTGACCGCGACCGGGCGCTGCAGGCCGGTGTCCACCGCCCGCCAGACCTGCCCCATCCCCCGCTCGCCAACAGCCCCACCAGCCGATAACGGCCGGCCAGCACACCGTCGGAGGCGATCCTGGACACCATGGCGACCGTCTACCCAGAAACCCGACACGACAACACCGGCTAGCAACACCGGCCAGCAACACCGGCCAGCAACGTTTCCGGGAGGCACAGCGAACGACCCTGTACCGGCTGGGGTAGTGTCGTCGCTGTCGTGGCTCGCCGCCCGGCCGGGATCGCATCCTCGGGAGGGAGGTCGCGGCCATCGTCTGAGCGCCACCGTCACCTGCGACCGCACCTGCGACCGTCACCTGCGACCCTCGGCCAAGCAGCCGCACGACCCAGCCCTACCTGCCGTAGGCCCGATCACCCAAGCACGGTAGAGCGGTTTGAGGCAACCGGTGGGTGCGGCAGGCGCGCTCAACCCGCCACGATTGGGCTGCTCATGCACAGAGCGGCGGGGCACCTGGTTTGGCCCGTTCTTGGCCGCTCTGGTGGCCACGGTGCGAGCTGCCGTGGCCCACAACGGGGGAGGGGATGGCGCATGAGACATCGAATGGTTGGCCTGCTCGCCGCCGTGGCGCTGCTTGCCGCCGCAGCGGTCGCAGCGGTCGCCGCGGTCGCCGTGCTGCCCGCACCGCCAGCGCACGCCGCCTACCCAGGCGCCAACGGCCGGATCGTCTTCGAGCAGGGCGGGGTCATCTACTCCATCCGTCCCGACGGCACCGCCCGCCGGCAGCTGACTACTGGCACCAACAGCCACAGCCCCCGCTGGTCCCCCAACGGCGGCCTGCTGGCCTTCCACCGCGCCGGTGACCTCTGGGTGATGAAGCCAGACGGTAGCGCCGCCCACCGGATCACCAGCGGGTCGCCTAACGACATCAACCCCAGCTGGTCGCCGAATGGCACCAAGCTGGTCTTCTCGCGCACCACCAGCGGCACCCTGACCGGCCGCTCCCTGTATGTGGTGGCTGCGGCCGGTGGGACCGCCCACCTGCTGACCAGCCGCTCGGATGGCTGCGCGGTGGAGCCGACCTGGTCGGCGACCGGCCGCTATGTCGTCTACTGGGACAAGTGCCCAGGCGGCGTGATCTCCGATGGCAACGCCCTGCGCAAGGTCGACACCCAGACCGGGGCGATCAGCGACGTGGTCGGGGTGAACGGGCTGTCCACGCCGGACGGCCAGTTCTTGGTCTTCGGCACCGGGCCCGACGTCACCCCCGACGGCAGCCACGTGGTCTTCACCGCCATCGGCGCCGGCGGCTGCTGGATCTCGATCACCGACCTGTCAGGCGGCGGCTTCCAGCGTCTGTCCGATGTGATCGACTGCGGGGTGTTTTTTGCTGACGATCCGGCCGTCTCCCCGGACGGCAAGCTGGTGATCTATACCGCCGGGAATGAGAACCCGCACCTGCAGGTCATCGCCGCCAGCGGGTTGGAGCCAACCGGCCAGGACATCTACGCCACCGGCACGAACGACTTCCCGCTCCGGCCAGACTGGCAGCCGCGCCCATGAGGTGAGGTAAGCATCGTCGGCGTCGGTGCCCGACCCGTCGGTGCCCGACCCAGGGAGGTCCAGCCCAGAGCTGGCCACCGAGGGCGATGAGTAAAGAGCATCGCTCTCTGGGGGCTGTGCTGTGCTGGGCTCGGGGCTGCCTGGCGCCCGGACGCTTGGTGATCACGCTGCGATACGAAGTGGTTGCTGGTGATCCGGTGGGTGTATAGCCAGTCAAGTCGCGGAATGATGCGC
>WNGD01020898.1_pt1 | contig 12358 bp, 12 predicted proteins | sample 5400671 | NCBI WGS metagenome assembly WNGD01 (sample SAMN13153369, study PRJNA577476) | soil metagenome | isolation source: 40 cm soil or saprolite under grassland replicate 2 | place: USA:California | collected 2016-06-15
AGCAGGGCGCGCAGGTCAGCCCGGAGGAGCGCGACGCGATTACCAAGATCGAGTCGAGCCTGAACACGGCCGCGGGATAGCCTCCGGAGCGGGCACTTAGGGTGCCGTGATGCGGATCCTCGTCGTGGGAGCGGGCGGCGTCGGCAGCGCGGTCGCCGCAGTGGCGCGCCGGCGCCGGTTTTTCGAGCTGATGACATTCGCGGATGTCGACGGCCGCCGCGCCGAGGCTGCCGTCGCGCCGCTAGGCGACGAGCGCTTCGCCTCGGCGTCCGTCGATGCCTCCGACCCGGCGTCGCTCGCGGCGACGATCACGACGAGCGCCGCGGACGTCGTCCTCAACGCAACCGACCCGCGTTCCAATCCGCAGATCTTCCGAGCCGCCCTCGACGCGGGCTGCACGTACCTCGACATGGCGATGACGCTGTCGTCTCCGCATCCCGAGCGGCCGTACGAGGAGCCGCACGTGAAGCTCGGGGACGCACAGTTCGCCGAGCACGAACGCTGGCTCGAGCGCGGGTTGCTCGCGCTGGTCGGCATGGGTGTCGAGCCGGGCCTCTCTGATGTGTTCGCGCGCTACGCGGCCGACCACCTCTTCTCCGAGATCGACGAGGTCGCTGTCCGGGACGGCGCCGATCTCGTGGTCGAGGGCTACGACTTCGCGCCGACCTTCTCGATCTGGACGACGATCGAGGAGTGCCTCAACCCGCCGCTGGTGTGGACCCGCGAGCGCGGATTCCGAACCACCGAGCCGTTCTCGGAGCCCGAGCTGTTCGAGTTCCCGGAAGGGATCGGCGCGGTCACGTGCGTCAACGTCGAGCACGAGGAGGTCGTGCTCGTGCCGAGGGAGATCGAGTGCCGCCGGGTGACGTTCAAGTACGGCCTGGGCGACGACTTCATCGAGATCATGCAGACCCTGCACACGCTGGGGCTGGACTCGACCGAGCCGCTCCTAGTACACGGTGTCGAGGTCGCTCCGCGGGACGTCGTCGCGGCAGCGCTGCCGGACCCCGCGACCCTCGGCGACCGGATGCGCGGCAAGACCTGTGCCGGGACCCTCGTGACCGGGACCGGAACGGATGGAGTGCCGCGGGCGGCCTACCTGTACCACGTCGCCGACAACGAGCGGACGATGCGCGAGTACGGCCACCAGGCGGTGGTGCTGCAGACGGCGCTCAACCCGGTCGCTGCGATGGAGCTCCTTGCTGAGGGTGCTTGGTCAGGCGCCGGCGTCCTCGGCCCGGAGGCGTTCGACGCCCAGCCGTTCCTCGACCTGTTGGCCGACTACGGCGAGCCACACGGGATCGTCGAATCGGACCCTCGTCTAGACGCAGGCTAGACCGGAACCGGCAGCGGTTCCGCGGGCAACTCGAACGCGAACGTCGTCCCTCCGCCGGCGTCCGACTCAACCCAGATGCGCCCGTGCATCGACCGGACGAGCTCGCGGCAGATGTAGAGGCCGAGCCCGGTTCCGCCGATGCCGCCCCGCTGTCCCACTTCGATTCGACCCCCAGACGGCGAGTACTTGATCGCGTTGTCGAGCAGGTTGAGCAGCACCTGGCGGGTGCGCTCGCCGTCGCCGTGGACCTTCGGCACAACCGGATCCATCGCGACCTCGATCGTCGTCTCCTCCCCCACCCGGGACCGCGCAACCATCACGACTCCGCGCACCAGGTCCTCCGCATCGAACGTGTCGGCGACAACGCGGAGCGACCCGCTGTCCAGCTGCCCAGCGACAAGGATCTCCTCGACGAGGTTGGCGAGACGGTTCGACTGCTCGGCGATCATGTCGAGGAGATCGTCTTGCGTCTGCGTCGGGAGGTCGTGCTCCCTGAGCGTGATCGCCGCCCCGTGCAACGATGCGAGCGGCGTCCTGAGCTCATGCGAGATCGTCGCTACAAATTGCGAGCGGAGGTCCTCGAGCCGGCGGTCGTGGGTCGCGTCGCGGAAGGCGTAGACGGTGTCGTCGTCCAGTGCGACAGCGACGATCGAGAGCCAGAGCTCCCGCCCTGCAACGTCGACCGGGACCGTCTCGGAGCTCGGGGGCTCGTCCCCTTCCCCAGGTCGATCCGCCACCGGCACAAAGGTCGCGATCGTCGTCCAGCCTGGGATCGCTTCCTCCGCCTTGCGGCCGCGCACCTCGGTCGTCCGCAGGCCCGTGATCGCCTCGGCGGCCTGATTCCACAGCTGAACTATTCCTTCACGGTCGACGACGAAGACGCCGTCACCGAGATGGGCAAGCACGCGTTCGGCCTGGTCTCGCTGCCGCCGCGAGAGCCGGCCGCGAGCGATCGCCGGAGCCACGCCGTAGGCAGTCACGAGCAGCGCGGCGATGAGACCCAGGCCGATCCCGATCACCCGCCATCGGACGTCGTTCGCCGCGGCCGCGATCGCAGATCGCTTGCGCACCGTGATCAGAGCCGGCGCAGCTCGCTGGTCTCGCAGGGGTAGGGCGACCGCACGATATTCGAGCCCATGCATTCGAACGTCGGCCAGCTTTCTCGCCTCTGGGCGCGAGACGACGCGCCCAACGGTGTCCCCGCGAACGAGCCGATGGCCGAGCAGGAAACCGAGCCGGTCGTCGGGGAGGTGAGCTTTTTTGCTGATCGTGCGAACTAGGCCCCGGCCGAACGGAGCAACGACGAAGACACGCCCGACTGTCCTTCCACGGCCCATGACGTCGAACTCCGCATCGACCTTCCGTCGATCCACTCCCCCCGCCGCGCCGGGGACGAGCACGATCCAGGGGTGCGCTCGTTCGATTGCCCGGAGCTTCCGCTCGTCGCTCCCAGCGAGCGCCCGCGCGACCCGCCGGGAGCGTGCAAGCCGGCCGGCGTTGTGACGCGCGTGGCGCTGGAGGGTCAGGTAGACGGAAGAAGCCGAGTTCAGCTCCCGAACGAGCTCCTGGTCAGCGTTGGTCCGGTCGCGCTTGGCCGCCAGTCCACCGAACGCCCAGACTGCGACCGCGAGCGGGAGAGCAAGGGCCAGCAGGCCCGTTGCGAGACGCAGGCGGCCGCCGACGCGCCTTATCTCGTATCCCCTTTGTGCCCGTTCCCGGCGCCGTTGGCCTTAGGTGCGCCGGGCACAAGTGCCGTCGCGGTCGACGCCTTCTTCGCGTGCCCGTGCGCGGCTCGCGCCGGCGCTCCAGGGATCGACTTCAAGGCAGGGCGGTCGCCATGGCGATGCGCCTTGCCTTTTGACGTCGTCGTCGTGACCGGCGCTCCGGGAACGGAAGGCGCAACCACCTTGACGGGGGCGGACGACACGCGCCGCTGCGGCGCGGAATGCTGGGGCCGCGTGGCGGTGAGCTGCACGGATCGGGCGCCCTTCCCGATCTCCTGTGGAGCGCGCCCGTGAGGAGTGGCCGGGAGATCCGCGGCCACGCGCTGGGCGGCCGCGCCGATTGCGGGCAACAGCGGCGTCGGCTCGACCTGGACTCCCACGCCGGCGAGCGGGAAGGCCACGAGCGAGATTCCGATCGCCGCCGCGAACGCGGTGCCTGTCGGCGAGAGGTAGGCGAAGGGCGGCTTCATGATCGAGTGAATCGGCAGGTGTACGCCGTTCGCCGGAGCGAACGGGACGAAGCAAGCATAGCGTCGAACCTACTGATTCACCATGAATTCTTCCGATTTCTCCATTCCGGCGGCCGCAGGTTTCTACACCTATGCGACGCGCACCGGCGGCCGCATGAAGGCGCCGAAGATCCAGAGGATCGGGAAGAAGATTCCGAAGAAGAACATCCAACCGTGCCCGTTCCTGAGCGTCATCACGCCGAGCGTGAACACCAGGATCAGGTACAAGATCCCGGCACCGATGCCGATTCCCCACCACATAAGCCCTCCTTGGTTGCCACGCGATTGGACCCAGCCACTCGAGTGTGCCGCGAGACCAATCCGACGCATCATCCGATCGGGACGAACGCCGCTACCGCCGGGCGATCGCCCATTGTTCAGCCGGCGAGCGGCCTGAAGCTGGGCAGCTCCTGCGGCCGCGCCCCGGCCTCCCTTCCGCGCGCCGCGAGGAGCACGGCGCCGGCAACAACTGCTGCGAACGCTGCGATGCGGACGGCACCGATCCACCCAGAGGGGAGCGGTTCGTGGAAGAGCACCATGCCCGCGGCGATCGGGAGCGCGTTCGTCAGCAGGGTCGAGAGGCCTGCCGTCGTGAGCGCGCCACCGCGCTGGAAGGCGGCCTGGAGGACGGCCGTTCCGGCGCTATAGAAGACGATCAGGCAGACGAGGAAGGCGACATTCTCGAGCCTCCCAGAGACAGCCATCTTGGTCGCTATGTCCCCGGCGGCAAAGAGGATGCCGGAGGCGATGCCCCATGCCGGCGCGCGTCCGATCGCGCGCCCGAGCAGCGTTACGCAGAGAGTCGCGCCCGCTGCAGAGGCCGCGAGCCAGACCCCGACCCAGGCGTAGGTCGCTCCGCTTCCCTCGCCGTGGCTGGAGAGCAGTGAGAGGCCGAGGAGCGCCAGTCCGACCACCGAGACCGCGGCCCCGATCTGCTCGAGCCTGGTCAGCGGAACGTGGGTGATCCGCGAGACCATGATGGCGAGGATCCCGATCCCGCCTGCGGCGGTCGCCTGGACAAGCGAGAGCGGTGCGAGCGCGAGCGCGACGACGTAGAGGACGAAGCCGCCGGCCTGGATACCGAAGCCGATGAGCCACCGCCGCTCGACGACGAGCGAGCGGAAAGAAGCGATCGGCCGACGAAGCGAGAGCGGCGGCAGGCTCGATGCGACGTCGTGTTGGAGCAGATACCCGAGGTTGAGGCTGCATGCCGAGACAATCGTGAGCACCAGCGCGAGCGCGATCTGCACTCTCGGTCAACCCCCTCCACAGTCTTGGCGGGACGATATGCGACTTGAAGCCCGCGTCTGCCAATCATTCGCAGCAGCCTCGTAGACTCTTTTAGAGCTCGGCCCGAGTGGAACTCTCTAGAGAGAGGGCGAGCTCCAAGAGAGTCAGGAGTTCTAAGGCTACGACCACGTACGTACCGCTGATTTGAGACAGAGAGGAGGGGGCCCCATTGCAGGAGCCCCCTCCGATACTGCTCTCATCGCGTGCGCTCAACGCACTCGGTTCGGTCGGTTTTGTTAGCAGTACCCCCCGTTGTTGTAGCTGTCGAACGCGGTCTTGAGCGCGATAGCCAGGTTCCGTTGAGCGGTGCCGATGCCGCTATAGGTGGCGCTCGGCCCGATGTAGTTGATGGACGTCGCCGAGTAGCCGCCGAAGACGACGGTCGTCGCTGGCGGATTCGTCAGGAACGTGTTCGCCTTGGCGATAACGGTGTTGATGCACGGATTCCCACCGTTGGCGACGTTCAGCTCGGACGCCAACAGGTGACCGGTCAGACAGCCGATCGCGTTCTGGTTCTGTTGTGAGACCGAGCCGGTGTTGCTGCAGTTCATCAGTGCGAAGACACTCGCTGCCTTCAGCACTGTGTTGACGCTGTAGGCACCCAGAGGCCGTGGCAGGTATGAGTTCGTCCAAGGGCCGTTGCTGCCACAGCTTGTCCCCAACGGGAGCCTGAGACCGGTACACGCGCTGAGCGGGCCCAGGTGGTTCTTCCAATAACCCGGTGTGAGCCGCGCACTGAAGCTGCACAGGCGCACCGACGCGCCCGCCGAGCCGGTGCTCTGCGGGATCGAGTTGTCGGCGAACGTCGCGGTGTTCGGGATCGTGGCGCAGGTGCCCGCCGCCGGTCCGTAGAACGTCCACTGGTACTGGAACGTGAACGTCCCGTTCACATCACCCGGATCGCCGACACAGACGTTGCCGCCGCTGAGGTCACCCGCGATCGAGTCCGTCACGTCCGCGCAGTTGTCGGTCGGGTTCTCCGTGGAGCTGACCGGGACGGTGAAGTCTGCCGAGCCGGCGGCCAGGTCGCCGTCACTCGCCAGCTGCTGCGCCGACCACGACGCGATCGCCGTGTTGGTTGTGTTCGGCCAGTCCCCCGGCAGGCTGCCGTTCAGCGCGTGCAGTTTCTTGAGGATCGCGCTCACATGGGTGCGAACGGTCCCCGGCTCGATGAAGAGGCGCTCGGCGATCTCGAGGGTCGAGAGCCCGTGGCTCGTGAGCTCGAGCACCTCCCACTCCCGATCGGTCAGACGACACCCCGCCGCTTGAGTAGCGGCCGACGGCACCCCCGCTCCCGGAACTCGTCGATCACCAGCGCGACCAGATTCCGTGGCAGCGCCGCGTCGCCCTCGAGCACCCCGCGGAGCACGAGCGGGAGCCGGACCGGATCGATGTCCTTGAGCAGATAGCCGGACGCCCCGGCGCGCAGCGCGTCGAAAGGTCGGCGTCGGTGCGGGAGACGGTCAGCATCACGATTGCCGCATCCGGCACCCGTCGGCCGATCTGCTCGGCGGCGTAGATGCCGCTACCCCGCATTCGGACGTCGAGCAGGCAGATGTCCGGATGTTCCCGGACTGCCGCTTCGACGGCCGACGGCCCGTCCTGCGCCTCGGCGCAGATCTCGAAGCCGGCACGCTCCAGCGCGAGCCGGACGCCCGCCCGTGTCATTGCGTGGTCGTCGGCGATCAGGACGCGCAGGCCCTCCCCGGACGTGCCGACGCCCTCGTCACGTGGAGAAGCTGCCGCCGAAGGTATGTCCGCCGCCATTACACACTCTTCTACACGCGCGCGGCCATGTTGTCGTCGTTCCAACCGGCAGGAAAATCCAGCCGAAAGGGGCCATGTTCGACGTCCGGTGGCGACCACTGAAATGCGCCCGGCTCGACGAAGAGCCTCTGGCCTCAGCCGCAGGCCACAAGAACGGGCAGCGCGAGTTCTGCAGAGCGCAAGAAGCGAGCCGCCACGGGATCGGCACGGACGCGGGGGCCGAGCGGCCTTCTCCCGAGGGTTATGCGGCCATAGCCCTCGTCTGGGGAGAGGAGGCAGACCGCCCGGCCCCCCAATGGTGACAAGCCGAGGGTCAGGGTCCTTTTGCCTCGTTGGCGAATCGGATCTACGCGCGTCGAAGAAGTCGTTCGCGTATTCGGCCGGGTCAGACGCAATCGCGTACAGAAGCTGCTCGAGCCGGGCGTTGACGAAGCAGCCGCAGGAAGCGGCGTTGCCGCGCTCTTCGGCATGTCGATCGGCACGCGCTCGTTGCCAGAACGCGAGGGCCCGGCGTGGCCAGGCCCTCGCGAGCGGATCAGATCTTCTTCCGCCTCCTCCACTTGGCGAAGATCGGCTTCATCTCCCTTTCTGCCGCCTTTGCGGCCTCGGCCGGCGTCATTTTGCCCTGCGCTACCTGCGCAAACATCTGCGGGATCAGGAAAGTGTTGAAGATCTCGTCGATGGCCGCGTTCGAGTAGCCGGGGAAGCCGATGTTGGCGGTGTATTTGCGCGCGATCGTGTCCAGGATCCGGTACTTGCCCTTGGGTGGGTGCGGATCCGCGCCGAGCTGCTGACGGTAGTTGTGCACTGCGTTCGGGAATGCCGGGAAGTTGTAGTACTTGCTGTGCTTGAACGCCGCTTGGTAGTTGATCTCCAGGTCGGCAATGAAGCGCTTGGCGAGCTTCTGCTGTGCCTTGCTCGTGAAGTTCCAGATCGTGTAGACGCCCATCACGTGCTCGAGGCCTAGTCGGCGGTCGGGCCCCTTCGGGATCGGCAGGAGCCTCGTGCTCTTGGCGAAGGGCAGGTGCCCGTCTTCCGCGCTTCGGACGATCGAGATCGCGTTGAGCGCGAGCGACAGGCGTCCTGCGAGGTAGCCCTGGTTGTTCGACGAGGCCGTCCAGGCAAAGACCTCGTTGGTCAGGCCCTTCTTGTACAGCGAGTGCATGAAGTTGAGCGCGTCGCGCGTGCCCTTGCTGTTGATCGTGACGCGTGCGTGCGCGTTCTGGATGAAGCCGCCGTAGCACTGCAGCAGCGCGATTAGCGCCATGTTCGAGTCGAGTTCGTTGGACATCCCGATCCCGACCGGGTGGCCGATCGCCTTCAGCTTCGGGGCAGCGTGGAGGACATCTTCCCACGTGTTTGGCGACTTCACGCCCACCTGGTGGAAGAGGTCCCTTCGGTAGTGGACGGGATCCGGGACGAAGTTCTCCGGGAAGCCATGCCACTTCCCCGTCCTCGGATTGTGGCAGCTCTTGAAACCGACCCTGCCGACCTTGCCGACCTTGTGCTGGACCTCCTCGACGATTTCGCGGTGGTTGATGACATTGTCCTCGAGCCCTGCCTGGGGCGAGAGGTGGCCGAAGATGTCGTGTCCGCTCCGCGCGGCCACCTCGGCCTTCGCCCGAGCCGGCAGCTGAGCCAGGTTGATGTGGTCGACGCTCACATCCGTGTCGTGCTTCGCTCCCCACTTCTTCGTGTAGACGTTGTCGAACCAGGTGTCGTACGCCGGGACGAAATGGCTCCACTGAATGATCCGCAGGTTGTGCTTGAGCTCTTTGTGTCGGAACTTCGGGACTCCCGCGACGGCGGTCTTGGTCAGCGCACCGCCGTAGAGGACTAGGAATCCGCCGACTCCTCGGCGGATGATGTCGCGGCGGGTGAGCCCGCCGGTCAGTTCGAGCTCTTCGAGCTCGTCATCGGCTTCTGCCATCGCTCACTCCTTTCATTTGCTGTCATCACCGGAAGGCCCCACCCGTGAAACCCGCGATGAACCGGTCGAGAAAGCAGTTGTAAAGGAGGGCCAGCAGGATGCTGGGAATCAGCGTCGCCGCCATCAGCGACTGCCAGAAGAAGACATCCCCTCGGATCAGGTCGGTCGGCACCCCTGCCGAAAGCGTCCTGTGCGTCGACCCCGAGATGAACGTGATTGCGTAGATGAACTCGTTCACGCAGAGCGAGAACGAGAAGATCACGACGGTCAGGATCCCGGGAACCGAGATCGGGACGATCACGCGCCAGAGCGCCTTCAAGCGCGAGCACCCGTCGATCATCGCCGCGTCCTCGATGTCGAACGGGATCGTCTTGAAGAACCCCATCAGGAGCCAGGTCGAGAACGGGACCGTGAAGGACGGGTAGACCAGAACGAGTGACCACAGCCGGTCCTGGAGTCCCAGCTTCGAGATCACGCGCGACAACGGGAGGAAGAGGAGCGTCGGGGGGACGAGGTACGTCAGAAAGATGCCGATCCCGACGCTCTGGCCAAGGCGGCCGGAGAGCCGCGCGAGGGCGTAGCCCGCCGGGACCGCAAGGACGAGCGTGATCACCACCACGAGCCCGCCTACGAAGGCCGTGTTCTCGAGCCACCGGACGTAGTGCGTGTGATGGAAGATGAAGGTCACGTGGCGGAAGGTCGGCGAGTGGCCCTCCGGATCGCCGTTCATCGTCGTGAACTTGAAGGGGACGTGGTCCGGGTTGTAGAGGTCGCCGTTCGTCTTCAGGGCGGTGATCAGCATCCAGTAGAACGGGAAGGCCAGCACGATCGCGAAGGGGCCCACGACCAGGTAGGAAAGGCCGTGCGACCGGAGCCTGCTCACTCGCTACGTCACCTCCACCCGGCGGGCGAACCGGAGCATCAGCACCGCGATCACGACCAGCACGGGCAGCAGGTACAGCGAGACGGCCGCCCCCTGGCCGAGCGAGCTGGAGACGATGCCCGTCTGGTAGGCCCAAGTCGTGAGGACCTGGGTGCTGTTGAAGGGGCCGCCGTTGGTGAGTACGTAGACGACGGTCATGTCGGTCGCGGTGAAGACGATCCCGAACAGCAACGTCACGACCGCGATCGGGAGCTGCAGCGGCAGCGTCACGTACCAGAACTTGCGAAAGGCGGTGGCGCCGTCGATTCGCGCGGCGTCTTCGATCTCGGCGGGGATCGAGGAGAGACCGGCTAGGAAGATCACGGTAGCGAAGGGCAGGATCCGCCAGGCCTGGATGACGATGATCGAGATCTTCGCGAGCGTTGCCTGTCCTAGCCATTGCGGCGGGTTGAATGGGTTGATCTTGCCGGTATGCACCCAGGGGAGGTGGTCGATCACGCCCAGCACCGAGTTGACCGGCTTGTAGAGGTAGAGGTGACCGCCGCCGGGCAGAACATCGTGGACGAGCGTCCAGTTCAGGACGCTGAATTGCGAGTCGAGGATCCAGAGGAAGCCGATCGTGCTCAATGCGACCGGAGCAGCCCACGGCAACAGGATCAGGAAGCGGACGAGCCAGCGTCCGCGAAAGGGCCTAATCAGCGCGTGCGCGAGGACTGCAGCACCTACGACGATAAGCGCCTGGGTGACGAGCGTGAACACGATTGTGTTCTCGAGCGCGGTGCGGAAGTTCGGGTTGTGCCAGGCGTCGACGAAGTTGTGGAGGCCGACCCAGCGGCCGGTGAGCGAGCCGGCAGTTGCGTCGGTGAGGCTGAGATAGACGGCGAGGCCGAGCGGGACCCCGACGAGCAAGGCGATGAAGATCACCGCTGGCGCTATCAGCGCGGGGGCGAGGAAACGGCGCTCTTCGAGAAGGTCTCGCGCGCGCCGCCGTTCCAGTTCCCCCCGGGCGACGGCTTCCAAGCCGCCCGGATCGTACAAGAAGCTACAGTTTCGGGCTGAGCGCTGGACGTGCGATGGCCGAGATCAAGCTCGAGAAGCTGACGAAGGTCTACCGGGACGGCACCAAGGCCGTCGACGCGCTCGACCTGGAGATCGCCGACGCCGAGTTCGTGGTCCTCGTCGGGCCCTCGGGCTGCGGCAAGACGACCGCGCTCCGGATGGTCGCTGGGCTCGAGGAGATCACCGACGGCCGAGTCTGGCTGGGCGAGAAGGTCGTCAACCGAGTTCCTCCGAAGGACCGCGACATCGCGATGATCTTCCAGAACTACGCCCTCTATCCGCACATGTCCGCCTACGCGAACATCGCGTTCGCGCTCAAGATGCGGAAGCTGCCGAAGCCGGAGATCGCGACGCGGGTTCAACGGGCGGCTCGGGTGCTCGGCTTGGCGGATGTGCTCAAGAAGAAGCCTCGGACGCTCTCGGGCGGGCAACGACAGCGGGTCGCGATGGGCCGCGCGATCGTGCGCGAGCCCCAGGCGTTCCTTATGGACGAGCCCCTCTCGAACCTCGACGCCAAGCTCAGGGTGGAGATGAGGGCGGAGATCGCGAGGCTTCAGCGCGATCTCGACGTGACGACGATCTACGTCACCCACGACCAGATGGAGGCGCTCACCCTCGGCGATCGAGTCGCGGTCCTCCGCGACGGCGTTCTCCAGCAGTTCGACGTCCCCTCCCAACTCTACGACCGACCCGTCAATCTCTTCGTAGCCCAGTTCGTCGGCTCGCCGGCGATGAATCTCGTGCTCGCCGACCTTCGTTCCTCGAACGGCTCGCTCGTCGCGGAGTTCGGCCCGCACCGGCTGCGCCTCGACGATTCCGTGCTGGGGCAACATCCCGGTCTCCGAGCCTACGAGATCAAGACAGTCATTCTCGGAATCCGTCCGGAGGATCTCGAGGACGCGGCGCTCGTCTCCGACATCACCGATGAGCGCCGGATCGAGGCGACGATCGACATTCGCGAGGACGCAGGCTCGGACGTGCTCCTGCACTTCGGCATCGGCGTCCCACCGGTCGGCAGCGAGCACGTGCGAGCGGCGGTGGGGGCCGAAGCAGCAGAGGCTGTGGAGGCGCGGGAGAAGAGCAGTCCCTTCGTCGCCCGGCTCGGGCGCGGGACGCGTGCTCGCGAGGGGGAGCGGATCGGCCTGGCCGTGCGATCCGAGCACATCCGCTTCTTCGATCCGGACACCGGCTGCGGCATCTACGCCGACGCCGAGCGCGTAGCTTCCGCCGAGGCAGACACGCCCCGACACGCAGCCGCCTCGCGACAGGCGTAAGGTCGGCCAAATCTTCTGACGACTCGGGCTTCGCGAATTCCACCTTCATCCTCGACCGAGGTTCACTTCAAGAACGAGGAGAGGCGCGCCGAGCTCGAGGGCCGGCCGCACCTGATGATGGCCCGCGGAAGGCTGGGAAGAGGAGAGAGAGGGAGGGAGATGGTGGAGGAGAGAGGAGGGCGAGTTCCAAGAACTCCGTCCCGTTCCAAATAGGCCGCAGGCGTCCCTGTACATGCGGATTCCGCCCGGAGCTTTACCGAGGGGCACGCAGCTACTTCGTCTGCTCAGTGGCGTCGGTCGGTTCCCACTGGAGGACGCGGGGTCACTCCGCCGACAGCATGCATGTTGAACCCTAGGCTCAGGGAAGGCTCCCTTTCATACACGTGTCTTCGTTTCGGTCTTCAGCGCGTACGCAGTCGACTCGTCGAGATTCAGTGTCTGTCCTTCGGAATGAGCGCTCGCAACTGCGACGTCCTCGAGGTGAGGTCGCAGAGCAGCCTCGGTCTGGTCCGCAATTTCCTCGATGTATCCCTCCAGCCACGACTGCAGACCGAGCGCTTCCCTCGAAGCCTCGGCGGAGCCCCTG
>WNGD01006572.1_pt1 | contig 12355 bp, 11 predicted proteins | sample 5400671 | NCBI WGS metagenome assembly WNGD01 (sample SAMN13153369, study PRJNA577476) | soil metagenome | isolation source: 40 cm soil or saprolite under grassland replicate 2 | place: USA:California | collected 2016-06-15
CGCAGGCGACCGTCGTCCGCACCGTCTTCGGGGTGGCGATGGCCGTCGCCGCAGTGGCGATCTACGAGGGCTGGGAGACGTCGCTGCAGACGAAGATCCCGTCCTTCGCCGCGTCGATCCAGAACGCCGTCGAGGGCAACGGCTATGTGAAGCGGCAGCTCGCGCATCTCCGCGGTACTCGTTCTCGTGCCGAGACGTCGCGGCTCCGCGACTACGGTCAGGCGCCTCCCATCATCGGCATCTCGCACTGGGTGAACAGCCGGCCGCTGTCGCTCGACGAGCTCCGGGGCAAGGTCGTCCTCGTCGACTTCTGGACGTACAGCTGCATCAACTGCCTGCGAACGCTCCCACACCTCGAGGCGTGGGACGCGCGCTACCGGCGCGCCGGTCTCGCGATCGTCGGCGTCCACACGCCTGAGTTCGCGTTCGAGCACGACCCCGGGAACGTGCGCCGCGCCGTCGCCCGCCTCGGCGTCCGCTACCCCGTCGCACTGGACAACACCTACAGCACCTGGAACGTCTACGGCAACGAGTTCTGGCCCGCCGAGTACCTGATCGACGCCCGCGGCCGCCTGCGCGGCGCCCACTTCGGCGAGGGCCGCTACGCCGAGACCGAGCACGAGATCCGGAGTCTGCTTGCCGAGCGCCGCACCGCGCTGCCGCCGGCGACCCGCATGTCGGACCGGACGCCCACGGGCCTCGTCACGCCCGAGACCTATCTCGGCTACGCACACCAGCTCGAGCGGTACACGGGCTCGGGTGTGCGGCCGGATCGGTTCTTCGAGTACAACGCGCCGCTCCAGCTCCCGCAATCCACCTTCGCCTATGGAGGCTCCTGGAACATCCGGCCGGAGCGGGCGATTGCGGGGCGGAACGCACGGATCTTCCTGCACTTCCTCGCGCGCGACGTCTACGTGGTGCTCGGCGGCACCGGGCGCGTCGGCGTCTTGGTGAACGGGCGTCGCGCGGGGTCGATCGGCGTGGACGGCCCGCGGCTCTACACAGCCGTGCACGGGCCGCGGATCCGCGAGGGCACGCTGGAGCTGCGCGCCTGGCCGGGCATCACGGCCTACAGCTTCACGTTCGGTTAGGCGCCGCGTGCCGGCGCCGCCTCCAGGGCGTGCGGGCTCCGCCCGGACGTCCGTCTGCGCCGCTCGCCCGGTGCGCCCGCATTCCGAGAGAACGCTCTACGCGGGCGGCTCGGTCGGGCGGTCGTCCGGCTGCTCGTCGTCGTCCTCCTCGTCGCGCTCGCGCAGGAAGCGCGTCAGCTCCGCCGCAAGCGTGTCGCCCGACGGGAGGTTCTCCTCGAGCACGTCCGTCCGCTGCTCGAGCTCCTCGACGTAGGCCGCCGTCTCGGCGTCGGCGGCCACGGCCTCGCGGGGGCTCGGAGCGAGCGAGACATAGTGCGGCACGGCCGCCCAGAGGCTCACCGACGGGATCTGCTCGCGGCGGCACGTGTCGTGCAGGACGCCCACGATTCCGGTCGGCCCCTCGTAGCGAGACGGCTCGAGGCCCATCTCGGCGACGAGCTTCGGGTCGGTCGCCGCCCCGGTGACAGGCGCCGGCCGCGTGTGCGGGACGTCGGCGAGGAGCGAGCCGAGCGTGACGAGCACCTCCACGCCGAGGTCGCGACCGAGACCGACGACGAGCTCGCTGAACGTCCGCCAGCGGAGGTTCGGCTCGATCCCGAGCATCAGGACGACGTCGCGTCCGAGGCCGGGGATCCGCGCGTGGTAGAAGGCGTTGTCGGGCCAGTCGAGCCGCCGGGTCAGGCCCTCGACGAGCGAGACGTGCGGCCGGGTGGCCTGGAAGTCGAAGAAGCCCTCCGGGTCGACCTCGGCGAATCGGGCCGCGCCCCAGGCCTTCGCGAGGTAGCCGCCGGCGAGCGAAGCGCCCTGGCCGCCGTCGTTCCAGCCCCGGAACGCGACCACCATCAGGGGCCGCCGCAGCGTCGGGCGCGAGGAGATCCGGAGCTCGTCGGACATGCGTTGAGTCTACGCGCGGGGGGTCGGAAGGGCGCCTCTGGCGCGCCAGATCGAGGCCACGAGCGCGACCGCGCAGGCCCAGACGGTTGCGGCCAGGGTGACGTGGCCGAGCACGAGCCACCACGGCAGCTGTGTCCGGTACTGGATCTCGCCGACCGCCATCTGAACCAGCAGCACGCCGAGCAGCGCCAGGGAGCCGCGGAGTGCCCAGCCCCGCTGGCGCCAGGCCCAGACGAGGAGCGCGAGGAACGTGAGTCCGAACGCCGCGGTGGCCCGGACATGCAGCCAGATCGCCGGCTGGAACGAGGCGAGCCGGCGAACGTCGGCGCCGCCGGGATGCGGGCCCGAGGCGGTCACGATCGTTCCGCTGACGACGAGCACGCCGAGCGCCGCGAGCGCCACGAGGCTCCCCCAACGAACGAGCGGCGGCGCCGCCGGCGACGGCGTCCCGAACGCGTCGAGCGCGACGAGGACGCCGCCTGCGAGCACGACGAGCGAGAGCAGCAGGTGCGTGAGCACGAGCCACGGGTTCAGGTGGAAGTAGACCGTGATCGCGCCGAGCGGCGCCTGGGCGAGCGTCCCGGCGAAGACTCCCCAGGCGAGCCACCTCGTGCGGCGCGACACTCCGCTCGTGAGGAGGGAGGCGACGGCCGCTGCGAGCGTGACCAGGATCGTGAAGAAGGCGACGATCCGGTTGGAGAACTCGACGTAGGAGTGGTAGCCCTTCTTCGGGAACGGATCGCCCGGCTGGCACCCCGGCCAGTGCTCGCAGCCCAGGCCCGAGGCGGTCAGGCGCACCGTCGCGCCGGTCGCGACGATCAGGAGCAGCATCACGGCCGCGGCGACGGCGAGCTTGCGGAACGTGGCCGGGGCGATGGTGAGCGAGCGCGACCGCCGGACTGCCTCCACGTGCATGGCTACAGGCTAGAGAAGCGGCTCGCGCGAGAGCGGGGGTGGCGCCGGCGGCCGCCTCGTCTCGCCGGAGCCCCCGGCCGGCGCAGCCGGCGCACTTTCGGCACAGAGCCGTGACACACCCGCGCGCATTTTCGCGGTAGGCTCGTTGCCAGGCAGGAGGGAGGGTCGGGACCCGGTCTACACGCGCGTGATCCTTAAACGCGGCTCAGGCGCTCACACGACGACGATCCCTGCGCCCTGCTCCACGGCGCCGACCCGTCGGAGGAACAGCTTCCGTGCCTGGAACTCCCTTTCGAGCGCCGGCCCTTTCTCCGCCGGGAGGGAGACGAGCAGGCCGCCGGAGGTCTGCGGGTCGTAGCCGAGCGCCTCGACGGCCTCGTGCACGCCGTCGAGCTCGACGCTCCCGCCCGCGAAGTCGCGGTTCCGCGGGTCGCCCGCGGTGCGCAGGCCGCTCCGCGCCGCGTCGAGGGCGCCGTCCATCGCCGGAATCCGCTCCGATTCGAGCCGGATCCGCACGCCGCTGCGGTCGGCCATCTCGTGCGCGTGCCCGAAGAGGCCGAAACCGGTCACGTCGGTGACGGCGTGGGGGGCCAGCGGGCGCAGCACCTCGGCCGCCGCCGCGTTCAGCATCCGCATCCACCGGACGGCCTGCTCGAACAGCTCTTCGCCGACGAGGCCGTGCTTGTGGGCGCTCATGACGAGGCCCGTCCCCAGCGGCTTCGTCAGGTAGAGGGCGTCGTCCGGGCGCGCGCCGTTCTTCGGCCAGATGCGCCCCGGATCGACCATCCCGACGACGGCCAGGCCGTACTTCGGCTCCTCGTCTCGAATCGTGTGGCCGCCGGCGAGGACGCCGCCTGCCGCGCGCACCTGCTCGGCGGCGGCGGCGAAGATCGCAGCGACGGTCTCCGTCGGCAGCTCCTCGGGGAACGCCGCGATCGACAGCGCGAGCAGCGGCGTGCCTCCCATCGCAAAGACGTCGTTCAGGGCGTTCGTCGCCGCGATCGCACCGAAGTCGGCCGGATCGTCCACGACCGGCGGGAAGAAGTCGAGCGTGAAGATGAGCGCCCGCTCGTCGTCGAGCTTGTAGACGGCGGCGTCGTCGGCGGGCGTGAGGCCGACGAGGAGGTTCTCGGCCTCGACCGGCACGAATCCCCGCAGGAGCTCCTCGAGCCGGGCGGCCGAGTACTTCGCGGCGCAGCCGCCACACGAGGCGAGATCGGTCAGCTTGACGGTACCGGCCTCCACGACCCGAACTGTACGTACGAGAGGCAGGGCGGCGACCAGAGCCGCCGCCCCGGGGAGAGGAGGAGCCTTCGAACGGCGCCCCTCACCTTGTTCGCCCTCCAAGCCGCTTGACCTTCCCGCACCGCTCGCGTAGAGAAGCTCCGTGGACCGGGCGGCACTCGTCACCGGCGGCTCGTCGGGCATTGGACTCGCGATCGCGCGCATGCTCCACGACGAGGGCTACGGACTGACGCTCGCGTCGCGCCGGCCCGAGAAGGTCGAGGCGGCGGCCCGCGAGCTCGGCGCGGAGCCGGTCGCCGCGGACGTCTCGCGGGAAGAGGACTGCGAGCGCGTCGTCGCCGCACACCGCGAGCGCTTCGGCCGCCTCGACGTGCTCGTCAACTCGGCCGGGATCGGCATCGCCGGAACCGTCGAGGAGCTGCAGACGAAGCACTGGGACCTGCAGCTCGGCGTCAACCTCCGAGGGCTGTTCCTCGTCAGCCGCGCATCCCTGCCCCTCCTCCGCGAGAGCCGTGGGATCGTCGTCAACCTCGCGTCGATCGCGGGGACGATGCCGACGCCCGGGCTCGCCGCCTACGGCGCCGCGAAGGCGGCCGTGATCTCGCTAACCCGTTCCCTGAACGCAGAGCTCGACGACGCCGGTGTCCGTTGCACCGCGCTCTGCCCGGGGTTCGTCGATACGCCGATGGCCTCCTGGGCAGGCATCCCGCCCGGTGAGATGATCCAGCCGGAGGACTGCGCCGAGATCGTGAGGATGCTCCTGCATCTGAGTCCGCACGCCCGCATCCCTCAGGTCGTGATCGAGCGCGTGGGCTCAGCCGGCGAAGTCGGCTGAGCCGCTCAGGCCGCGGCCTCGCCGCTCCGGTCGAGCAGCGCGCGCCAGAACGGGAGCAGCTTCTCCCGCCACTCGTCGTCGCCCGGTGCCTCCCTGAAGAAGACCTCGAGGACGGTTCGGGGCGTCTGCCCGGACCGCAGAGCAAGCTCGTAGAGCGCGCCGTAGAGCGAGCTCACAACGACGGGGCTGGACTTCGCCGAGAGAGCGCGCATCGCCGCGAGCGTGTCCTTGCCCAGCTGTTCGTTCGGATCCATGCGCTGTCTATCGGCACTCGTGCCCTAGTGCACAAGCCCTGATCTCCGAAGCGCTCCCAGGCGCCGCTTGCCGGCGCCGCCCTCAGGACGCGCGGCCCTGCCGCGCGTCCGTCTGCAACGACCGGTCGACGCGCGCGCATAGACCTGCGCTCCTAGGGCTTCTCGATCGGCACGTCCACGAGGTTGCCCCACTCGGTCCAGGATCCGTCGTAGTTCTTGACGTCCTTGTAGCCGAGCAGCTCGCGGAGGACGAACCACGTGTGCGCGCTGCGCTCGCCGATGCGGCAGTACGCCGTCACGGCCTTGTCGGGCGTGATCCCCTTGCCCTGGTAGAGCTCCCGCAGCTCGTCGGCCGATTTGAACGTGCCATCGTCGCGGACGGCCTGCGCCCAAGGGATCGACTCGGCCGAGGGGATGTGGCCGGTCCGCGACGCGCCCTCCTGCTCGTAGCCGGGCGGCGCCATCAGCTCACCGGAGAACTCCTGCGGGCTGCGGACGTCGACGAGCGCGATCCCGTCCTTGCCGAGGTTCGTCAGCACCGCGTCGCGGCGGGCGCGGATCGTCTCGTCCCGGTCGTTGGCGGTGTAGCCCGCCAGCGAGACCGACGGCACGTCGCTCGTCAGCTCTCTCCCCTCGTCGATCCACTTCTGGCGCCCGCCGTCGAGGATGCGGACGTCCTTGTGCCCGTAGATCTTCAGGTACCAGTAGGCGTAGGCGGCGAACCAGTTGTTCTTGTCGCCGTACACGACGAGCGTCGTGTCGTTCGAGATCCCGCGCGAGCTCATCAGCTGCTCGAACGCGTCCTTCTCGACGAGATCCCGCTCGATCGGATCCTGCAGGTCTTCCTTCCAGTGCAGCTTGACCGCGCCCGGGACGTGCGCCTCGTCGTAGAGATCCGGATTCTCGTCCACCTCGGCGACGACGACGCTCGAATCGCCGAGATGCTCCGCGAGCCAGTCGGTATCGACGAGCACCGGCTTCTCGTAGCCGTTCTCGGCCATACAGCCTCCTATACTTTCCGATTTGAAGTAACCACGAGTATCTCAGGACCGTCGCGTGGGCGGCAACCCGGCCGCGCTGCCTACAGCTCGCCGGGCGTCCGGATGATCTTCCAGACCATGTAGACGCCGAGGACGAACGCGAGCGAGAAGCCGACGATCGCGACGACGTGGCTGACGCGCGCCATCAGCGCCGACGCGATCAGCAGCGAGGAGACGATCACCGCCGCGCCGATGCGGTTCGCGATCGAACGCAGGTTGCTCTCCAGCTCGGTGAGTCCGGTCGGGACCACGCCGACCTTGAGCGTGCCGCGCTCGAGCTCGCTGACGAGATGGCTGACGCGCCGCGGCATCCGCGTGAGCGGGTCGAGCTGCGTGTAGAGGTGGGCGAAGAACTGGCTCGGCTCGAGCCGCCGCTCGGCCTCCCGGAACATCACCTCGAGCGCGTCCTCCTCGAGCAGCGCGACCGGGTCCATCTCCGGGTAGAGCGTGCGGGCGATCTCGTCTGCCTGCGCGAGGGTCTTGCCGACGAGTGCGAAGCTCGTGGGCAGCCTGATCCCGTAGCGAAGGGCGATCCGCTGCAGGTCGGCGAGCGACTCGCCGGCGCGGATCCCCGAGAGCGGCCGCCAGTGGAAGCGCGGCAGCTTGCGGCGGACATCGTGGAGGAAGCCCGGCTGGTCGGACGAGACCGTGGTCAGGGCGAGGCTGAGGATCAGGTCGGCGACGTCGTCGGCCCGGTTCTGGGCGATCGCGAGCAGCAGCAGCGCAAGCCCGCGGCGCGAGTCCTGGTCGAGTCGGCCGAGCAGGCCGAAGTCGAGCAGCGCAAGCCGGCCGTCGTCGGTGAGGAAGACGTTTCCGCGGTGCGGATCGGCGTGGTAGACGCCCTCGACCGTGACCTGGTGGACGTAGGCGCGGAAGAACTGGCGGGCGAGCTCCCGCGCCCGCTCGTCGGCGAGCCCATGGTCGCGCTCGACCTTGCGGCCTTCGATCCGCTCGAGCACCAGCACCCGCTCGGTGACGTAGGGCCGGATCACTTGTGGGACGACGATGTCCGTGTAGTCCTCGACGGTACGGGCGATCAGCTCGGCGTTGTGCGCCTCCTCGAGGAGGTTGAGCTCCTCCCGCAGGTGCACCTCGAGCTCATCCGCAAGAGCGTCGACCTGGAGCAGCTGCGCCGCCTCGAAGTGTCCCTCGAGCAGCTTGGCCGTCGAGCGGAGGACGGCGAGGTCGAGCTCGACCTGCTCGAGGATCCCGGGGCGCCGGACCTTGACGACGACGTCACGGCCGGTCTTGAGCAGCGCCCGGTGCGTCTGGGCGATCGACGCGGTCGCGAGCGGCCCCGGGTCGATGCGGGCGAAGACGTCCTCCCCGAGATCGTCGCGGATCGTCCGCTCGATCTCGTCGAACGAGGTGGGCGGCACCTCGTCGACGAGATGGCCGAGCTCCTCGATGTAGACGTCGGGGAGCAGGTCCGGCCGCGACGAGAGCAGCTGCCCGAGCTTGATGTACGTCGTCCCGAGCTCCTCGAGCGCCTCGCGAAAGGCCCGAGCCCCCTCGCGCGTGGCCTCGCGGTCGCCGAGGACGCCGATCTCACCGAGTACGCGTCGGATTCCCGTGCGGCGCGCGACGCGGGTGACGTAGAGCGCGCGACGGACGCGCTGGATGCGTGCGCCCACGAACGCATGATCCCATCGTCACCCGCCTGGGAAACGCAGAAGTGCCGTTCGTCCCAATCCGCAGAGCCCCCCTCAATCCCCCAGCATCGAACCAGTCAGCTCGAGCCAGAAGCCCACACGCGCCGCGGAGGCGTAACGGCGCGCGAGCGGCCGCTCTTGCCCGTTAGAGCGGGCCGTCGGCAAAGCCGAGACCGTGCGACTTCGCGACGAACATTGCGATGAGCGCGAGCGCCAGCAGCAGGTGAATGAGCCGCGCGTTCGACAACCGGATCACCTCCTTCCGCCTAGAACCTGAAGTCCTGAAGCGCCTCGGCCGCGTTGCGGTAGAGCCGGGCTGAAGTCCTGTCGTCGCCGCGCCGGGCGGCAATGTCGCCGCGTACGACCCACGCGGCGGCGCGCTGGCTGGCCAGGGCGACCTGCTCGAAGATGGCCTCACCTGCGCGGGCCGCTTCCTCGGCGTCGTCGAGCCGCTCCTGCTCGAGCAACGCGCGCGCGAGCACGAGCTGCGCGTTGCCGGTTTCGTAGAGAAAGTCGACGCGGCCGTCGAGCAGCTTGAGCGCCTGGCGCGCCTGCTCCTCGGCGAGGTCCGGACGGCCCGTCTCGAGATGCACCCGGGCGAGCCCGTTCACGGCCTGGCCGGCGTCGGCCAGATTGCCGAGGTCGAGCGCGATCCGGAAGGCCTCCTTCAGCTGCTCGACCGCCGTCTCCGGCTTCCCGAGCAGGTTGTTGAGGCCGCCGAGGTTGTTCGTCATCCGGCCGACGTTGGCGCGGTCGGCGAGCTCCTCGTAGGCGGCCCTCGCGCGCTCGGCGTACGAGCGGGCGAGCACCCAGTGGCCCTGGCGCTCCGCGACGAGCGAGGCCTGGAAGTACGCGTCGCCGGTCGTCCTCGGATCGCTGATTCCCTCGGCGAGCTCGAGCGCGCGCTCGATGTCCTCGCGGGCCGCCATGTAGTCGCGGTGGCGACGCCAGCAGCGCGAGCGCTCCGCCAGGATCTTCGAGCGGAGCGAGTCGCACGGCATCCCGGAGCGCTCTGCCAGCGAGAGAGCCTCGTTGAAGAGGCCGAGAGAGGTCTGCGTGCTCTGAAGGTTGTAGCGGCAGATGCCGAGCGCGAGGAGGACGTCGGCGCGCTCCACATCCGAGAAGCCCGGCCCCTCGACGAGGTGGCGGGCGCGAGTCAGGAGCGGCAGCGCCGGGCGGTGCTCCCCGAGACGCATGAGCGCGCGGGCGTCGCCCACGAGCGCGCGGATCTCGAGCTCCGGCAGGCCGGTGGCGCGGACGCGGTCGAGCAGCGAGGCGAACTCCTCGTGCGCCTCCTCGCCGCGGCCGGACTGGAGCATCGCCTCGACCCGCGAGAGCGCCGCGTCGAGGCGGCCGCGCTCGTCGGTCGAGACGCCGTTGGCGAGAAAGCCGGGATCGACGCCGAGCTGGGCGGCGAGCCAGCCGATCGTCTCGCGCGTCGGGCGGGTCTTGCCGCGCTCGATCTGGCTGACGTACTCCTTCGAGAAACGGTCCCCGGCGAGCTCGCTCTGGGTCAGGCCCGCCGCAACGCGCAGCTGCCGCAGACGCTCTCCCAGCCGAAGACCGGAAGGCGGCGTTTGCGGAGCGTTGCGGGCAGTAAGTTCGTGACTCATGCGGGCGGCTATCCGGTAGTGAACCTCACACTTCACAGAACTGCAAGTGCGTCCGGGCGGCTATCCCCCAAAAAGGGCATGTTCATGCCAAATCGTAGTCAACCTGGGGGATGGGCAAATCACTTGACCGAGCTACTTGACGGATGCGGGCACGGCTCCTATAGTGAGGCCACCTTGCAACCAGGCCGGACGCCAGGCTCAGGTTTGCAGGGGGCGCGCCGGAAATCGCGGCGAGTAATCCGGAGGTGTGGCTGGGCCGCAGAGTCACGCCTCCGGGGCTCACTGGGAAACGGCGAGCCTCACGAGGAGTAGGCCTCCGGAGCCGCAGCCGGAGGCCTTCCTCCTTTAAGCAGGCGTGTCGCCGGTCTGGGGTCTTTGGCCAGTCAGCCACTCGAGACGGGAGCCCCGGATGCTCGCGAAGTCCTCGTCGCGGAGCAGGCCGATCCTAGTCGAGATCGTGCTGAGAACGCCACCGGCGAGAAAGATCCAGGCCTCGGCATCGGGATCGCGACCGGGAAGGATGCCGCCCTGCTGCTGCGAGCGGCGGATTCCGTCGGCGATGAAGTCGTGCACCTCTCGCAGATGGGCGCGCAGGAAGGTGCGGAGCTCCGGATCCTCGCCGGCCTCGCTCAGCGCCTGGACCCAGAGCTCGGCCAGCACGAACTTCGTGCCCGTGAGCGAGACATCGGCCTTCTTCATCGCCTGCACCCACGCGCAGGGATCGGACGTGGCCTCGACGATCTCCTCCCAGCGCGCCTTGACCTCGCCCCAGACGTGCTCCACGGCGGCGAGGTAGAGCTCGCGCTTCGAGCCGAAGTGGCGGTAGAGGATCGGCTCCGAGACGCCGGCCTCCCTCGCAATCTCGGCGGTCGTGACGCCGCGATAGCTGCCGGCGGCGAAGACCCTGATCGCGGTCTCGATCAGGGCCTGCCGCCGCGCGGCAGCGGGAAGCCGTGTCGGCGCGGAGCTCACGCCCCGATCGCCTCCGGGACGGCAGCGGGCTCCAGATGGCGGATCTTGCGCACTGTCGCGACGGCAACCGCCGCGCCGGTGAGCGCGATTCCGGCGGCCACGTACAGCGCGTGGTGGTACCCCGCGACGAACTGATCCGGGAACTGCGGCGACGCTCGCGACACGTGGACCTGGCTCGCGACGACGGCGCCCATCACGGCGATCCCGAGCGAGCCGCCGATCTGTCGGGACGTGTTGAGGACGGCCGATCCGACACCCGCCTTGTCCACGGCCACCGAGCCCATCGCGGCCGCGGTCGCCGGAGTCATCGTCAGCGCCATTCCGACGCCGCCGGCGATCAGGGCCGGGAGGATGTTCCAGAAGCCCGCATCGAGGCCGAGCTGGGCGAAGAGGACGAGCGAGATCGAGACGAGCGTCATCCCGCCCCCGACGAGCCAGCGCGAGCCGATCCGGTCGGAGAAGCGCCCGGCCTGCGGCGCGATCAGGATGATCAGCAGGGTCATCGGCAGGAAGATCGCGCCCGTCTGGATCGCCGAGTAGCCGAGGAGATTCTGGAAGAAGAGCGAGTTGTAGAAGAAGATCCCGAACATCGCGAGCGAGACGAGCAGCATCGACACGTTCGCCCCCGAGAAGGTGGCGCTCCGGAAGAGCGAGAGGTCGAGCATCGGAATCCGCTGCCGGTGCTCCAGCAGCACGAACGCGGCGAGCGCGACGACTGCGAGCGCGAACAGGCCCAGGATCAGCCCGGACGTCCAGCCGTGGCTGTTCGCCTCGATCAGCGCGTAGGTCAGCGCGAACAGCCCGACGGCCGAGGTGAGCAGGCCGGGCAGGTCGAGCCGCTGCTGCTCGGAGGTGTCGCGGCTCTCGTCGACGGCCCAGAGCGTGACGAGCACCCCGAGCGCCCCGACGGGGACGTTGACATAGAAGATCCAGCTCCAGTCGATCTTCTCGGTCAGCAGGCCGCCGACCAGCGGCCCGATCGCGAGTGCCATCGCCGAGGTGCCGGCCCAGATGCCGATCGCCGTGCCGCGCTGCCGAGGTGGGAAGGTCGCGGTGATGATCCCGAGGGTGGCCGGATTCATGATCGCGGCGCCGACGCCCTGCACGGCGCGGGCGCCGATCAGAAAGCCCGCGTTCGGCGCGAGGCCGCAGGCGAGCGAGGCGCCCGTGAAGACGCCGAGGCCGACGATGAACAGCAGGCGGCGGCCGAAGAGATCGGCCAGCTTGCCGCCCGTGAGCATGAGCGTCGCGAACGTGAGCGCGTACGAGACGACGACCCACTCGAGCTCGCTCGGCCCGATGTGGAGCGAGCGCTGCATGGCGGGAAGCGCGACGTTCACGACCGTGTTGTCGAGCATGATCATGAACAGCCCGAACGACACCGCGAGGAGCGTCCACCACTTCCGGTTTTCACTTGCGAATAGCCTTGCTCTCATGTGCGGCTCCCTACAAGTTAGCGGTCACTAAGTTAGTGAGTGCTAGGTTAGCGATGGCCGGCTCGGCTCGTCAAATAGGCTTGGCGCCGTGAGCGAATTCGCCTGGAGACCGCCCCCGGAGCTCGTCGAGCGGGCGAATCTGACCCGCCTCATGCGGCGCCTCGGCTGTGCCGGTTATGCGGAGCTACACCGTGTCTCGATCGAGGAGCCGGAGCGCTTCTGGCCGGCGCTGATCGAGGATCTCGGCCTCGAGTTCGCGGAGCCGTGGGAGCAGGTCGTCGACACCTCGCGCGGCGTGGAATGGGCGAAGTGGTTCGTCGGCGGCCGGCTGAACCTGACGGAGAGCTGCGTCCACCGCTGGGCCCGCGAGCGGCCGGAGGCCGAAGCGCTCGTCTGGCAGGCCGAGGA
>WNGD01005648.1_pt1 | contig 12350 bp, 12 predicted proteins | sample 5400671 | NCBI WGS metagenome assembly WNGD01 (sample SAMN13153369, study PRJNA577476) | soil metagenome | isolation source: 40 cm soil or saprolite under grassland replicate 2 | place: USA:California | collected 2016-06-15
TCTTGCCTGTGATACAGCCCGGGCCAGCTCCGGATCTCCGTGCCAGGTGAACGCCGGGGCCGCCGGGTCGCGCACGAACGACTGGATGGCCCCGGCGGTTGTCGTGCGAACCTCGCAGTCGGCGGGCTCGGCAGGCGCGGCCCGGCCCAGTTCCCACTCGTGCTGCGTCCGGGTGAGATACCAGGCCGCTTCATTGTCGCCGTCGGCGGCGATGAAGGCGACGATCGTGCCTGGCGGGCGGTCCACATCGGCCAGGGCAAGTGGGAGTGCATGCACGGCCGTCGCCAGGACCGGCCCGGCGAACCGCTTGCCAAGCGGCGGCCGTTGGCAGGCCCGCCGGATCTGATCCTGGTGGACGTACCGTTCCATGTACTCTCGCGCGATATCCAGCCACAACGGCGCCGGCGCATCTTGGGTGGCCCACTCGACAGGGCCACCGATCGCGTCGGGATCCAGCCCGGCGACGTGCTCCTCGAACCGCCGCCCGGCGAGATCAATCAGCTCCGTCAGCACGTCCGGGCTGATGCGGCGCGCGGCATCGACCCATAGCTGATTGAACTCATCCAGCCACACGGCCGGGTCCTCGCCCGGCCCAGGGCTAAGCCCCCAGCCGTCACGCCGCGCCGAGACATTACCGAGGTCAACGCCGAGCAGATGAGCTGCAACATCGTGAACCGACCAGCCAGGACAGCTCGTCCTGCTCTCCCAGTCCTGCGCCGACAGGCCGCCGAGCAGTGCCACCAGCTCTCCCCGCAGCTGAGGCAGGAGATCTGCCACATCGACCCGCAGGAACCGCACGCCCTGATCCTGCCGCATAGCCCGGGGCTTATGTGCCAGGCAGCCGTCTGCCGGGCCGCAATCAGGAACCCGAAGACCTTCTCGGTGACGAGCATCCGGTCACGCCCAGCCAAGCCAGGTCATGACCTGCTGCGCCACGATCCCGACCGGACGGTCGTTGGCCAGCACCACGTCCTCTACCCCGACGCCCTCACCGGCCGCTATCTGCCGGGCCGCTTCCCGCAGCTCCTCTTTGCGTTCGGTGGTCACGTCGGCCGCCAAGCGCTGTTCGATATCGGGCAGCGGCACCGACAGGCGAACTACCCGCAGTGGCACTCCGACCACCTCCCGGAGACCGCGCAGCTCGTCGTGGCCGGAGACGAAGTAGGCCAGGACGAAAACGCTGATCCCCGCCTCGCGGTAGTTCGAAATCACAGCCGCCAAGTTGCGCAGCATCAGGCCGAACCCGGCCGCGTCGTCGTCGGAGTAGTCCACGCCCCAGCCCAGAAAGTCAAGGTCCAGCAGAGCGTACGGCTGACGGCGCTGCTCCAGAAGGTAGGCGATCTCCGCGGCAACCGTGCTCTTCCCCGAGCCATAGACCCCGGTGATCAGGACACCCTCATCGCTGCGGACCGGCATTGCGCAAGCATACGGAGGCACCGCGCGATACCCCCTGACCCCGATCCCGCGCTCAGCGGCGTCGGAGACGCCCACTGGCGGGCACACCCGGAGGCCGTCGTGGCTCGTTGGCTGAGTGGCCCGCCTGCCGACCGGAAGTCATCGGTGGCGACGATCGCTGAGGCGGCCAGGCAGACGACCCGCTCTCGGCATGTCGAGATCCGGAAGCGCGCTCCGACTCCTCTGTAAACACAAAGACGTAGGAGCCAAGGGACATGCCTGAACCGATGACAAACAAGAGCCGTTGGCTCGCGCTGATCATTGTCTGCCTCGGGTACCTGATGATCGTTCTCGACGTGACGATCGTGGGGGTCGCCCTGCCGTCGATCCGGGAGGATCTCGGGTTCTCGGAGAGCTCGCTTGCGTGGATCGCGAACGCATACCTGCTCACGTTCGGCGGGTTCCTGCTCCTGGCGGGCCGGCTGGGCGACCTCTTCGGCCACCGGCGTCTGTTCCTGATCGGCATCGCGCTCTTCACGCTGGCTTCACTCGGCGCCGGGCTCGCCGCCTCGCAGGCGCAGCTGGTCGGCTTTCGCGCGGTGCAGGGTCTCGCCGGCGCCATCGCTTCGGCGGCCGCGCTTTCGCTGATCGTCACCCTCTTCACCGAGCCGGTGGAGCGTGCGAAGGCGATGGGCGTCTTCGGTTTCGTCGCCGCGGGCGGCGGAACGATCGGCGTCCTGCTGGGCGGCATTCTGACGGGCGCCCTCAGCTGGCACTGGATCTTCCTCGTCAACGTCCCGATCGGCGTCATCGTCCTCGTCCTGGCGCGGCTCATGCTCCCCGGCGCCCAGGCCGCGCCCGCGTCACGACGGCTGGACGTTGCGGGTGCGATGACCGTGACCGCCTCGCTGATGCTCGCGGTCTACGCGATCGTGAACGGTAACGAGGTCGGCTGGACCTCCGCCCGGACCCTCGGGCTGCTGGCCACCGCCGGCGTGCTCGTTGGAGCGTTTCTCGCGATCGAGGCGAGAACGCCGGCACCGCTGGTGCCGCTCAGCCTCTTCCGGCTACGAAACGTCTCGGCCGCGAACGTCGCCGGTGTCCTGTGGGCAGCCGCGATGTTCGCGTGGTTCTTCCTCTCCTCCCTCTACCTCCAGCTCGTGCTCGGCTACAGCCCCCTGCAGGTCGGCCTCGCCTTCCTGCCCGCCAATCTGATCATGGCCGTGCTCTCGCTCGGCCTGTCCGCGAAGCTCGTGATGCGCTTCGGCATCAGGGCACCGCTCGCGGCCGGGCTGCTCCTCGCGGCGGCCGGGCTGGCGCTCTTCGCGCGGGCGCCGGTCGACGGCACCTTCACCGTGGACGTGCTCCCGAACATGATCCTGCTCGGCCTGGGCGCCGGCATGGCCCTCAATCCGCTGCTGCTCGCCGCGATGAGCGACGTCGAGGCAAGCGAGGCGGGACTCGCGTCGGGCGTCGTGAACACGTCGTTCATGATGGGAGGTGCGCTCGGCCTGGCGATCCTCGCCAGCCTCGCCGCCGCCCGGACCGACTCGCTGCTGGCGTCGGGCAAGAGCCAGCTCACCGCTTTGGCCGGCGGCTACCACACCGCCTTTCTCATAGGCGCCCTCTTCGCAGCGGGGGCGGCAACGCTGGGGGCCGTGCTTCTTCGAGGAGGCACGGGCTCGGCGGTGAGTGCACGCGACGAGGCCGCGGACGGGCGGCCGGCGCCGCGCGCCGAGGCGACGCAGCGGCCCGGGGGCTCTCACGAAATGCCAGGGAGAACCTTTGCCGAGAGCCACGGTGCGGAGCGGACCTCGCCCACCGCACGGTTCACGAGCTAGCGAGCCGGGAGGAAGTCCGGGCGAGCAGCAGCAGTGACACCTGCCCCGTTGCGCAGCTGCGACCGGATCGCGGTCGGCGCCAGAGCCGGCCACCATGGACGAGGTAGCCGAAGTGTGTCCTTCGTGCCACTAATGAGTCTTGACGTAAGCATGTGGGGTATGGCCGTCGCCGAAGTCCGCGCTGTTGGACCTGGTCCGGCGGCCCGCGTATCTGTGTCGGAGGGTGCGTGTCATGACGGATGCGAACGAGCAGGCGCCGAAGATCCTCGATTTGCCGATCGGCCTGGATGCCACCGGGGTGCGGCGGGAGTTCGACAGCCTGGGCCAGATCGAGGTGCCGGCGGACCGGTACTGGGGCGCGCAGACCCAGCGCAGCCTGCAGCACTTCAACATCGGCAATGACCGGATGCCGAAGGAGGTGTACCACGCCTACGGCTATGTGAAGAAAGCGGCGGCGGTGGTGAACACCCGGGCGGGCCGGCTGCCGGAGTGGAAGGGCGAGCTGATCGAGCGGGTGTGTGGCGAGGTGATCAGCGGGGCGCTCGATGAGGAGTTCCCGCTGTATGTCTGGCAGGCCGGCTCGGGAACGCAGTCGAACATGAACGTGAACGAGGTGATCGCCAACCGGTGTATCCAGCTGGTGGGCGGCACGCTTGGCTCGCAGGAACCGGTTCATCCTAACGATCATGTGAATATGGGGCAGTCGAGCAACGACACCTTTCCCACGGCCATGCACATCGCTGCTTACACGATGGCGACGGAGAAGACGATCCCGGCACTCACGCGGCTCCGCGACGCGATTGAGCGCAACGCGAAGAGGTGGGCCGATGTCGTCAAGATCGGCCGCACCCACCTGGAGGACGCCACGCCGCTGACCGTCGGCCAGGAATGGTCGGGCTACGTTGGCGGTCTCGATGACGTCATCGCCGAGGTCGAGCACGCCACCGGGGGCCTGCTGGAACTGGCCATGGGCGGCACCGCCGTCGGCACCGGGCTGAACGCCCCGCCCGGCTTCGATGAGGAGGTGGCGGCGGAGATCGCGTCAATGACCGGCGCTCCGTTCGTGACGGCGCCGAACAAGTTCACCGCCCAGGCCACCATGGACCGCCTGGTGCGAGCGCACGGCGGGCTGAAGGCAGCGGCCGTGACCCTGTTCAAGATCGCCAATGACCTGCGCTGGCTCGGATCCGGGCCGCGAACGGGCATCGGCGAGCTGATCTTCCCGTCGAACGAGCCGGGGTCGTCGATCATGCCCGGCAAGGTGAACCCCACCCAGGCTGAGGCCATGCTGATGGTGGCCATCCAGGTCATCGCGTCCGACGTGGCGGTGACCATGGGCGGCGCCGAGGGCAACTTCGAGCTGAACACGTTCCGTCCGCTCCTGATCAGCAACTACCTGCACTCGGCACTGATCATGGCCGACATGTGTGACCACTTCCGCGAGTTCATGGTCGAGGGCACCAAGCTGAATGTGGCCAAGCTGACCGACAATATCGAGCACTCGGTGATGATGGTGACCGCCCTGGCGCCCGTGATCGGCTATGACAAGGCCGCGGCCATCGCCTACTACGCCATCGAGCACGACCTGACCCTCAAGCAGGCTGCGCTGGCCAACGGCGTCAGCGGGGAACTGTTCGACCGGGTCGTCGACCCGCTCGCGCTGACCCGCCCCGGCTCAGCCGACGTGCCATCAGGCCACGGCAAGGCCTGACGTGAAGTCTGGCCCAGGCCCAAGCTCAACCGGCCGTTCGTGCCGGTGGCAGTCGGCTCGCGTGTGGAGTCGCTTGGCCCGGGTATCGCGTCAGGATTGCGCGCGAGGGCTCTCACCCCGGACCGGGAGCCAGTAGAAGGCGTTGAATGCAGCGATCACGGCTACGCCCAGGAACGGTACAAGAAGGCCGAGCAGGGCGCCTGCCGTGAGCCAGGCCAGGGCCAGCTGAAATCGCCTGCCGATGGCCGTCGCGCCCGCAGGGTCAAGGGTCTCGCTGAGCAGCCGGTGACGGCGCGCGTACTGCCAGACGGCGTTGAACGTCAGGGCCGTCGCGTCGAACGCGATGCCGTAAAAGACGACCGCGATCCGCAGGCCGTGTCCGCTGCGCAGTGCCCCAGCCAGGACGGACGTGGCGAACGGAAGGAACGCCACGATCATCAGCAGCAGTGTGTTGAGGAGCAGTATGACCCGGTCGGCAACGCGGATGTGGTCGAACATGACGTGGTGGTTTGCCCATACCTGTCCGATGAACAGGAACGTGAGGGCGTAGGCGAGATAGGACGGCCAGAGCACGGCGAGCCCATGCAGCAGGTTCGTGTAATCCGTCGGGGGCCTGATCTCCAGGACGAGCAGGGTAACGGTGATGGCGAAGACGGCATCGCTGAATGCGATCAACCGCCCGGGCGTCCGATGCACTGAAGGGGAGTCGTGCCCTGCCTTGCCCCCGGGCGCCCGCGCAGCCGCGTATGAACGCACCCAACGGATCACCGAAGGGACCCATGCCCTGCTCGTTGGTGATGGCATTGTGCAGCTCCGCAGAACTGGTAGGGCCGATCCTGCTCTGCTGCCATCTTCCTCATAGCTGCCGCTCTTGTGAGTGGCCGCCGGGTCAATGCTGGCGCGTGATCTACGGCAAGGCCTGGTTACGCATGGATCATTTGCTGCGGCCGGACGAGTCGAATGGATTGAGCATCTGGACGTCGTTGCGGGGGAGGTCGGCGACGTTGCGGGTGACCAAGATCAAGCCCCGGGCCCTGGCCGTGGCGGCCAGGAGGCCATCGACGATGGGGAGCGGGTCGGGGACGTTCAGGCGCCCCCATTCCTCCGCGATGCCAGTGTCGATGTTGATGATGTGATCCTGGTAGATGGCCCGCAGGCCGTGCAGCCACTGCTCCAGCAGGTCGGCCTGAACGCTGTCCTTGCGGCCTAGGCGTTCGATGCCCAGCCTGATCTCGCCGATTGTCAGCGCGCTGATAAAGACCTCCGCCGAGGTGACAGCGTCCCACCACGCCACGACATGGGGATCTGGGTGCCGTTTGCGGATCTCGGAAATGACATTGGTGTCGACGAGATAGGTCATGCCTCGTCGACCCAGTCGATGGCCCGGGGACGATCGGTGGACCTGGTCAGATCCAGATCACCAAAGTCCGGGCCCGACTGCAGGTAGTCCTTGAACTCGACCGTCTCTCCCTTGAGGTGCCGGTAGTCCGCGATGTCGATGACCACAGCGATCTCCTCGCCATGGCGGGTCACAACCTGTGGGCCTTCTGTCCGAGCTGAGCGGATGAGTTCGCTGAAACGCTGCTTGGCGTCTTGCACCTGCCACCGCATAGTCAGGCCTCCGTACATCTAGACAGACTAGACATAATTCTACACGGGGTCGGCTTTCGATTTCGGTGACCTGAACCCGCCGGGTGCGATCCCGCGGACGACGCAGGTTTCCGGCGTCCCGGTTGGTCCTTGGAAGGTCCGCCAGCCTGGCTGAATGCCCGGCCGCCTGGATCCGGCGTCTCGTTACGTCCCATACGGCCTGCCCTCTTCCGAGCGGTCCCGTGCACAGATCCGTGCATGGGGCCGTCGCTAGCACGCCCGGCTGAGCCCGGCAGCGCTGTGCGTAGCATCAAGCTCATGCTGGGCCCACTGACGCTGCCGCCGCTGCCCACGTTGCAGGGCGAGCGGGTCATCTTGCGCGAGCCGCGGGACTCCGATATTGATGACCGGCTGCGTCATCCCATCGACCCCGAGGAGGAGGACAACTACGGCTCCTCGTGACGGCGGGAGTGGGACGGCCGCCGCTACCACACCCGGGAGCATCTGACCGCCGCCCGCTGCCCGCCAGACCCCGGCACCTACACCTGGGCAGTCGAACACGACGGCCACTGCATCGGCAGCGTCGGACTTCGCGTGGACCCCGGCCAGCACTGCGCGACCTACACGGTGGGCTTGTTCGTCGCTGCCCTGCGCGGCCGAGGGCTCGGCCGGGAGGTGACCCGGCTGGCGCTGGCCTGGGCATTCGATGTGCTCGGCGTGCACCGTGTCCAGCTGGAGGTCCTGGCCAGCAACAGCCGGGCCATCAACTGCTACCTTGCCTGCGGCTTCCGCCAGGAAGGCATCCGCCGTGAAGCCGAGCTATACCCGGACGGCTGGAAAGACTTCATCATGATGGCGCTGCTGCGCTCCGAGCACGTCCCCCACGCCGAGATTGTCCGCCGCGACCGGCCTCATCCTTAGCAGGGATCATCGGCCACGGGGCTCTGCGTGCTGCGACCCAGGCCGGCAGGCCTATCAGCCTGTCCGCCAGTGGCCGTGAGGATCCCTGACCGACCATCTGATCGGGCACGTGTCGGGCACGACCCTGTGATCCGCAGGCATGGGCGGACTATTCATGGCCGTCCAGCAGTAGCTGTCTCCTGCGCCGCTATTCCAGCCCCGCGTCCAGCCGAGGACGCCCGAGCAACACCATGGAACCTTGACAACTCCATAGCGGAACCTGCTGGTCCTCCGCTTGGTCGGTGTCATCATGGCCACTGGACACCTACCTGTTCACCCGGGCAAATTAGCTACCGCATGTTTCCCGGGCGCAGTGGGCGGACGCTGACCCATCCGTGAACAGGCGTCTGCCGCCGCGGGCCAGCTTTGCCTCGCTGCCGACCCGCGGCGGCGTGCGCGGTCGCGTCAGTCTGAGTCCGTGTCCTTGGGCTCGTCGTGAGCCGGGTTCGTGGTTTGCCCGGCCGGGCTCACCAGCAGCTCGAACCGGCGCAAGAGCTTACCGACCCGGTCTTGCAGCCGGTCGGCGGGACCCCAGGGCTGGTGAGAACGCCCCGGATCGGCCCCATCGTGGTCCCGGTCGCGGTAACTACGATGCGGCCGGGTGTGCGGGCTGTCGCCGGCTTCGTCATCCAGATCCGCCGCCTCGTCGGCGGCCTGCTCCGCCTCATCGGCCCGCCGCTGCGCCTGCTCGGCCCGCCGCTGAGCCTCCTCGGCGGCAGCCCGCGCCTGGTTGGCCCGCCGCTGCGCTCGTTCCTGCTCCTGTTTGTCAGCCCAGCCCCGGGTCATATCGGCGGCTTGCTGGGCTAGCTCGGCGGCCTCGCGCGCCACACTGACCGTCTCCTCCGCCTCCTCTGCCCGCTCCCGGGCCTTGTCGGCCAGGTCGGCCAGATGTTGCACCCTGACCTCGGCAACAGTGATGCCCGCCTCCTCGGCCTCACCGGCATACCAGCGGTCATCACCCGGCGGCGCGCCCCGGTCAGTGCTGAGCGGATCCGCTGCGGTCGCACCTTCGTGCTCGCGCTCGACCGCGTGCCTGGCAACGCTGTACGGCTCGCCGGTCTTTGCCATGCGCTGCCGGGTGGCCGCTTTCCGGGCCTTGTCCTGAGTCATGATCATTTCTTCCTGGCGAGTCCGCCCGCGTCTGCCCGCCGAGGTGAAATGGCACGACCAAATGATGCACAGGAGTCTTCGACCCTTGTCCTCGTTGCCAGCGCCGGCGCGGGCCGACCGCTAGCTCAGAGCCGGGCAGACTGTGCGCTGCCACTGCCAAGCAGCCTACCTGGCGGCACAACGGGCAACAAGAAGCAGCATTCTGGCTCCAGCTGCAGGAACTCCGATTCCAGGTACTCACTCACCAGCCGGTCATCGCCGCCGAACGAGACCGCCGCGCCCCCCAGCGGGCCGCCTTCCCGCAGGTACAGCGCCGCCAGGTAGAGCCCGGCCGCCCACCCCTCGGTCCGCCGGTGCAACTCGGCCAGGTCATTCTCGCCGAGCGCCACGTCGGCGTTGCGCAACAGCAGCGACGCCTCACCGGCGGTGAGCACCAGGTCGCGCGGGCCGATCTCCAGGATCTTGCCCTCGGCGCGCAGCCGCGCCACCCGCAGCGGCGGCTCAGCCCGGCCCGCCAGCGCCAGCCGCGACCCGGCCGGAACATGATCAGCCAGCACCGACAGCGCGGCCCGGCACTCGGAGTTGCGCAGCACGTGCACGTCGTCCAAAACCAGCACCACCGGCGCGCTCATCGACGACAACGCCGATCCCAGCCGCGGCACCACCGAGCCGGGCACCGAACTGCCCGGGGAGGCCAGCGCGTCGAACACCCGCTCATCGACCGGCTCCACCTCATCGAGCGCTTCGGCGACATAGGTCAGCAGCACCTTCGGGTCGTTGTCCAATTCGTCCACCGACACCCACGCGAACGCCTGGCCGCTGGCCTCGGCCCACTGCGCCAGCAGCGTCGTCTTCCCATAACCCGCCGGTGCCACCACCGACACGATCGGCTGGGAACCGGCCCGCGCCAGCCGCTCCAGCAGCGGCCGGCGCACCGTCCCCGGCCGGACCAGCGGACGGCGCATCTTCGAGACGACAAGATCGAACACCGGCCCGCCCGCCCGCACTGACCGGCCCTCCCGGTGACGCACGTCCATACCGCCCATGCCCCCGGCGGCCCCCCATTTGCCCAGAATCATCGTGATTACATCACAAACCGGCAACGGAAACCACGAGCGAACCAAGCGCCGCGTTCTGACCCGCTGTTTCGGTGATTGGTGCGTTCCAGGTTGAGCGGAGGGCGGTGCCGTAGGTTGGAAGCCGTGACCTCATACCAGCCGATGGCGATGAATCTGGAGACCGAGCGACTGACAATGCGGTCGTGGGCGGAGACCGACGCTGACGACTACTGTGCGCTGGTCGCCGAACGGGATGATGGAATGCTCACGGTCGAGGCTGCCCGAGAGCGCATCGCGAACCTGCTCGCGGCATCAGCGGAGACGGGGATCGCGTTATTGCCTATCTGCCGTCGCGTCGAGGGTGACTTCATCGGATACTGCGGGCTGGTCATCGGCCGGGCGACCGTCGAAGAGCCCGAGATTGCTTACGAGTTGTTCCGGCGCGTGCATGGGCATGGTTATGCGACGGAGGCGGCGCGCGCGGTGCTCGACGCGGCGATCGCGACTGGGCGGAAGCGATTGTGGTCAACGGTGGGGGTATGGAACACACCATCGTTACGTGTGCTGGAGAAGCTGGGCTTTGAACGCGACCATGTCGCACCGGACGACGGCAAGGGGGAAGTGGTCTGGCTGACACGTACTCTCCCGTGAAGTTCAGGCGCATGGGAGATACGCGGCCGCACCTGTTCCTTCCCCCGATAGCTGCCATGTTCCGGCGACTCTCGGCAGGGTTCAGTCGAGGGTGGCCGTAGGCCATCGCGCAGCGACGCGAAGCGCTCTCGACGGCTTCTGGACGACGCCGGACAATCGGGAATCGGGAGATGAGCCAAAGTGGTCAGTTTGGCGTGCGGCACCAGTTGTGGCGCGTCCGCACGAGCGGGGCCTCAAGCCAGAGCGCGGCGCGGGCAGCGCCGTTGCGGCGGAGCGCAGCGGAGCCGCCTTGACGCCTTCACCCTGGCCGCACTCGGCGCCCACACTCAGATGCTCGACCGTGAGCACGTGGAGTTCGGGCCGGACTACACCGATCACGGCCTGCTGTTCTGCTGGGAGGATGGTCGGCCACCTCACCCGGATACGATCACCCACCGATTTCACACGCTCGCCGCTGCGGCAGGGCTCCCCAAGATCAAGCTCCGGCTGGGAGCCTTGGCCAGGTGGGCAATGCCGGTCTCAACCGGGTAGGTCAACGGCCGGTGTAACTGGTAGCACGCGACGCCATCTGACGCTTCTATGTTTGTCAAGGGTTGGTGAGCGGTTTCATCGACTGGTTGAGCTGCCGGTAGAGCTCGCGGGCGATGTAGCGCTTGAGGCAGCGGCGGATTTCGCGTGCGGTTTTGCCCTCGGCGGTGCGCCGGGTGACGTAGGTACGGGTGCGGGGGCAGCTGCGGATCCGGGTCAGCGCGATGGTGTGAATGGCACGGTTCAGCGCCCGGCCGCCGCCGCGGTTGAGCCGGTGCCGGACGGTCTGCCCACTGCTGGCCGGGATGGGGCTGGTGCCACCGAGGGAGGCGAACGCGGCCTCACTGCGGCAGCGGCCGGGGTGAGAGAAGCTCACGATGGCCTGGGCGGCGCTGACCGGCCCGACGCCGTAGTGGCCGGTGAGGCCGGGGGCCATGTCGTTGACGATGGTCTGCAGTTGCTTGCGGTTCTCTTTGAGCTCCCGGCGGCCCTGGCAGAGCGCGAGCGCGAGCCGCCGGGTCTCGGCCTGGCGTATGGCATGGTCGCGGCCAGCAGCCGCGGGGAGCGTGCGCCGTGCCAGGCCAGCAAGGATGGTGCCGGTTAGGGCGCTGCGGGCGGCCCGGCGGTCGGTGTCGTCACCGGCTAGCAGCAGGGCACGTAGCCGGTTGGCCTGGGCGGTGCGGGTCACCGTGATCTCCTGGCGGGCAACCAGCAAGATCCGCAGTGCCTCCCGGTCGCCGTCCGCGCGCAGTGCCGGAAGCCGCCCGGCGTCCAGGCGCAAGGCGGCCAGCACCGCCAGGTGGGCATCGATCGGGTCGGACTTGCCCTTCCCGCGGCGCTGCTTGCGGCTGGGCTGCTCGCACTCGATCACCAGCAGGCCAGCGGCCGCCAGTGCCCGCGCCACCCCCACCCCGTAACTCCGGCTGCCCTCAAGCGAGACCGCCACCCGGGGCCCGGGCGTCACCTTCATGATGGTCGCCAGCAGTTGCGCGAACCCGGCGCTGTCGTTGCCGATCCGCAGCGTTGCGATCGGCTTGCCAGCCGCATCAGCGATCTCCACTTCATGGCTGTCGCGGTGGGTATCGATCCCGATGACGGCGTCTACTACCTCTGCCAGCATGGTCATGCGGCCTGTCTCCTTCCAGGGTGGGCCGACGTCGGACCGGCCTGGGTGGAGTCACCGGGTGGCATATCTGTGATGGGTCACGCCAGCGGGCGGACAGGCTTCTGATCAGGTCAACGCGGTGATCGCCATCCACCTGTCCGTACCCGTTCACCTGGCGCGGTAAGTTGTTCGTCCCGATGGCTCCCACATTGGCTCCCAGCGGCCCGCATCTTGGGCAGGCAGAAAGATGCTTCCGGCTGCGCCTTAGTGGTCTGGCCCGTAAGTTCGTCGGGGGTCAGGCCCAGGCGGTTGGGTCGTTGAGGTAGAGGCCGCAGGCGGTGTCGAGGGCGGCTTGGCAGGTGCCGATGGGCAGGCCGGTGGGGAAGACCGATTCGTCGTAG
>WNGD01005442.1_pt1 | contig 12346 bp, 16 predicted proteins | sample 5400671 | NCBI WGS metagenome assembly WNGD01 (sample SAMN13153369, study PRJNA577476) | soil metagenome | isolation source: 40 cm soil or saprolite under grassland replicate 2 | place: USA:California | collected 2016-06-15
CTGTCGACGAGGGCCTGCCGGTCAAAACCGTGAGCGGCGTCTATGTGGTCGACGAGGTGCAGCCGCCCGGTGGGCGGGTGATGAGCGCAGCGGCGTGGGCGCGGGGCCGGCGGTAGTGGGGAAGAAGAAGCGCGACGCCGACACCACGATCGCCAGCAACCGGGCGGCCTTCCATAACTACTTCATCCTGGAGTCGGTCGAAGCCGGGATCCAGTTGATGGGCACCGAGATCAAGTCGCTACGCGACGGCGGTGCCAACCTGCGTGAGGGCTATGTCCGGATCGGCGGGGGAGAAGCGTTTGTCGTCAACGTCCACATCAGCCCCTACGAGCGCGGGCACAGCAGCAATCACGAGGCGAAGCGGGAGCGCAAGTTGCTGCTCCACCGCGCCGAGATCATCCGCCTCGGGATCACAATCAAACAGAAAGGCCTGACGCTGGTGCCCTTGCGGCTGTACTGGAAAGGAAACCGCGTCAAGCTCGAGATCGGCCTGGCCAAGGGCAAGCGCCTGTACGACAAGCGAGAGGCGATTTCGGCGCGAGACGCAAAACGCGAGATGGAGCGCGCTGTCAGGACGAGGGCTTAGGCGCCGATACCGCCGGCGATATTGCAATACATGTTCTGCACCTGGTTGCCGAGGAGTATCAGAACCACGATCAGCACCACGACCACCAGGCAGAGGATCAGCGAGTACTCCACGAGCGACTGACCCGACTTCTCGTCCGCCGCGTTGAGCAACCGCCAGAGTGTGCGCATGCGAATAGCCTGGGCCCCCCGCGTAAGGAACCGACTTACGAGCTCGCCAGCGTGCGGTCCAGGCAGCGCCCCTGGCTACGAAGAAGGCCGTAGGGGTTTTTGGGCCACAGGAGAGGGTAGAATTGACATTGCTCCGACAGGCTGGCGGGGGCGCCAGGTCTCGACGGGGTAGTGGTCTGCAAGATGGCGAGCCGTGTCGCCGAGCACGTAAAAGCGGCAAGGCTATAAACGCCAATCGCGAACTGGCTTACGCTGCGTAAGTAGCGAAGTCATCCGGGGATTTATCCCCGGCGCCGGCCCGCTCTGCGTCAGCAGGAGCGGCGTCCGGCGTAAACTCCGCTGACTCGCTCCTGGCGGGCGTCGCGGCCGCCGGGGGGACTCAATACCGCGACTGGCTTGTCCGGATCCGCTCCCAGGGGAGCCGGGCAGGTGAGATGCAAAACCGGGAGTACGCTCGTAGATGTCTTGCGGGACGCTGCTTCGGACGCGAGTTCGATTCTCGCCGCCTCCACCAGCCGGCCGGAGCCCGGCCGCTTGAGGGCACATCCTCCGCCTATTTGAGCGCGCTGCGGATTGTCACCGAATCGTGGGGCGGCTCTCGTCTTGCTCCATGCATATTTGAGGTTGTGGCTGATACAGACTGGACCTCAGAGGGGCCGACCAGGAAGCACCCAACAAAAAAGCGAAAACGCAAGGGCAAGAAAGAAAGCCCAACACAGGCTTCGACTTCAGGGCGCATGATTGTCGATCGGTGGACGCAGGCGATCCTACCGCCGGGGTCGGATGAGAATCCGAACGTTCCCGGCATTTGAGCCCTCAGCGGTCTGGATTTGCTAGCCGGTGAAAGAGAAGCTGCCCAGCACCAATTGAAAGGCGGCATCGTCGCCATCTGGGGCCTCCTCGATTTCGACGGTGTTGCCCTGGTGCTCGAAGACGATGATCATCGCGCCGCTGGCCGGGCCGGAGGTGGTGACCACGATCTTGTCGGCTGCGATGCCGGCGATCCGCGTCTGGCTTACCTGGTTGTCCTGGGCCAGGCTCGTCTCGACTTGATCCTTCGGTCCGGCGACGACCCGCACCTCGATTGGAGGAGTGAAGGAACCTGACGCAGGCACATGCGATGGCACCGCGGATGGCGGCCCAAACGCCACCACGCTGAGGGCGCCTCCCGCCCCCGGTTCGGCGGTGTAGTCGCGCGAGATCCACCCGGACGGGAAGCACAGATGGTAGCCGAGTGTGGTGTGCTGATAACTCTCGCCCTTGCTGCAGGCAACCGACGACGATGTGGTCGCCTGCAAGGGAGGTGGCGCGTTCGAGTCGCCGCCGCATCCAGATAACATCGTCACCGCGAGCAGGCTCAACAGGACCCCCCGGATTCGGGTGCTGGCCACCGGGGAAGCGTACAGGAAACGCTGGCGCTTAAATCGCCGGGCTTAGCGAAAGATCGAGCTTGCCAGCCACCAGCAGGCGGCCACGCCCACGACCGCCGGCAGGATGCCGCCGAGCCGCGTTACCAGCGCCACGATCTGGGCGGGAATCACCCAGAAGACTGAGACCGGATCGGCCTTGACGACGCCAACCCGCGCCTGCTCGGCCACCGGGCCGGCCTCTTCGTAGGACGGCAGCATGTGGGACGCGAACGAGAGCCCGAGCCAGAGCTGGACCCAGGTAACCCAGGTGGTGGGCAGGTGCAGCACCACCCGCGGCGTCAATGCGGGAGCGAGACAGAACACGGAGAGGATCGCCAGCACCAGCGTTGGCAGGTATGTGATCGCAAGCGCCGTGCCCAACTTCGGCGGCGCTTCATAAACGGTGTACCCCGCCGGATCGTCGACGCGAAAGTACACCACCTCGTCGATGGCGAGACCCGAGCGGTGGGCGATCGTGAACTGGAGCGCCGTTCGAACGACGACCGCCGGAAAGCCGAAGAGATGGATGGTGCGCGCGATCAGCAGGGGAAGGGCGCGGATGAAGCTGATCCGGGCCGTCCCTTTGGCGAGTTGCATCGCATACGGTGTGCCGCGCTTCACCGCCACCCACGCCACCGTGCTGCCCCGCGTCACGGCGACCTTTGCCGCGCTGCCGAGCTGCTCGGCGCCGGTCCGTAGAACGGGGGCCGCCTTGGCGCGCATCCGGGCCCAGGGGATAGCGCGGAGGCGCGCGAGCAGCTGCTCGACGAGCGATGGCGGGAGGTCGCCGCCGGGCTGCCGTACCGGTCTCCGCGGCGCCGGGAGCTTGGCGGGTGACGGCGTCAGATCGAGCGGTAGATCTTCCTGGATGGGGTCGAGGGCGCCGCTCATTTCGCGACCTTGGGAGGCTCGGTGGCCACCCGGATCTTCAGCAGCAGCACCTGCTGGTCGGCCTTGGTATCGAGGGTAATCGCCGGATCGTACGTACGGGCCGTGTACCAGGACGACAGCCCGGCCTTGGCGTCCTTGTCCAGCAGGTAGCAGTAGGCCTGGTAGGCCCAGGCCTTGGGCGACGTCGGAACCGCTTCGACGGCCAGCTCCATCTCGCTGGCGCAACCGGCGTAGTCGAGGGTCGCCAGCCGCGCCTTGCCGTCCTGGTAGTGGTGCATCCCATTCCACGCACCGGGAAGGCCGGCGGACGCCATGAAGGTGAGCGCCAGGGTGACACCGATGATGCACAGCACCCAGCCGGGCATGTCCGGCAGCCCGCCGCGCGCTTTGCGGAGCGGCTGCAGTGCCGCCTCGTAGCGAAGCAGCCGGTCGGTGATCTCGGCGTCAGAGACCTCGGGCAAAGACGGCCGACGCAAGCGCTTCGCGTCGCGCAGCAGCATGACCGCCCCGGTCATGTCGCCGCCCGCGTAGCGCAGGTCGGCCTTGAAGACCAGGGCATCACGCGCCCCCGGATCACCCCGCACGGCGCGATCCAGATAGTCCTCCGCCATGGCGGTCTCGCGCTTCCAGTAGGCGATCATGCCCATGCCCAGCAGGGCAGCCGGATTCTTGGGCTCGCGCCCGAGAACGGCCTCGTACTCGGTGGTCGCGCCGGCAAAGTCCGAGGTCCGGATGCGGGCGAGGCCGAGCAGGGTATGGGCGTCCGTGAAATCCGGGTGGACTTCGATGATCTTGGCGAGCAGCGTTACGGCCGGCTGGGGGTCCTGGGCGCCGACGAAGGCGTAGGCCAGGTAGTAGGCGGCATAAGCGTCGTCGGGACGCTTGCGCACCTCGGCGGCCAGCAGCGGCAGTGCGCCTTCAAAGTCATGCCGGCGAATGAGCGCCAGGCCATCGTTGATAGACATGTCCGGGCCTGCGCAAGTAACGACATACTTGTCGTGAACTTACGCGGCTTTGTCGAGCCAGCGCTCGGCGATGAAGGCGAGGAAGGCCCGGTCGAAGTCGAGGCCGTTCAGTTTTGCTGTCGCCGGCCAGGCGTTGCGAACCTCGCCCTGGAGCCGGCGGTACTCCTCGAGATCCAGACCCTGAGCAAATTCCCACGCCCGCGCGGCCAGCTCGGCGTTGAGTGGTTTCATCATTGCTCTCCTACTCCTATATAACGTGTGAACCGGCCAAATGGATTCAGGTCCACGTTGTGTCACGCAACGTGCAATCCGCAAGACGCCATGACCCGATCGCGTCAATCGGGTCATGAGGTTGCGAAGCCTGCGAAGCGTCATCGTCGTGGTCGGCGTCCCGGCCGTGCTGGCGGTCCCGATCGCCCTGGTGCTCGGGCATGTCCCGGCGCCGTCGACCAGCCTCACGCGCCCCCTGGCGGCCGAGTCCGGCCGAGACTTCGACGACCACCAGGCCCAGCTTGCCGGCCGGGTCCCGCCGCCGGCACCCACACCCGCGGCCACCGCCGTGGGGGCGGCCGCCACCGCCCGTCCGACCGCTCCAAGCCACGCCGCGTCACCGGTGCCCGCCCGGGCCACGGTCCCGGCCTTTTCGCACATCTTTGAAATCGTGATGGAGAACCACGAATACGGATCGGTGATCGGTCGCCCGGACGCGCCCTATGTCAACAACCTGGCGGCGACCTACGGCCTGGCCACCAACTACTTCGCCGCCTCCCATCCCAGCCTGCCCAACTACTTCGCGCTAACGGCCGGGAGCACATTTGGAATCGCGAGCGACTGCACCACCTGCTACGTGAACGCGACCAACATCGCGGACCAGGTGGAATCGAGCGGCCGTTCCTGGAAGGCCTACATGGAGGACATGCCTGCGCCCTGCTTCATGGGAGCCTCCGACGGCAACTACGCGATGAAGCACAACCCTTTCATGTACTACACGGACATCCGCAACAACGCGGCGCGGTGCGCCGCCCACGTGGTACCGTTCACCCAGTTCGGGGTGGACATGAGCACCGGTCGGGTGCCGAACTTCGTCTGGATCACGCCCAACATGTGCAGCGACACGCACGACTGTCCGGTCTCGACCGGTGATACCTGGCTCGCCAATGTCGTTCCACGGATCATCGGTTCGGCCGCCTTCCGCAACGGCGGGGTCCTCTTCATTACCTGGGATGAAGGGTCGAGCGATGCCAGTTGCTGCGGTGATGCCTGGGGCGGGCACGTGGCGACGCTGGTCATCTCACCGAAATCGATCGCTGGCGCCCGTTCGAGCATCGCCGAGAATCACTACAGCCTGCTGCGGACGATCGAGGACGGCTTCGGTCTCGTCCATCTCGGCGCCGCCGCCTGGTCGAGCAGCGTCCCCATGCGCGAGTACTTCCGCTAGGTCTTGCTCCGCAGCGCGCGAATGGGGTCCAATGTGGCCACGTCGTCGATCGCCGAGAGATCTCCCGGCGGGTCGCCGAGGAAGACGTTGCGGATGACGCGGCGGAGGATCTTGCCGTTGCGGGTCTTGGGCAGGCGCGCAAGCACGTGAACCCCCGCCGGCTTGAAGGGCTTTCCCAGGGAGCGCTCGATCCTGCGTGAGACCGCCGCGGGGATCGGCCCCGGGTCGGCCTGCGGTCGGGGCACCACGAACACCACGACCGATTGGCCCTTGAGCGGATCCGGAATCCCGACGGCGGCGGCCTCGGCCACATCGGTGCCGTCGAGCGCGGCGGCCTCGACCTCTGCCGGTCCCACACGCTTGCCCGCGACCTTGATGGTGTCGTCGGAGCGGCCCAGGATGTACCAGAGCCCCTCCTCATCGATCAACGCCCAATCACCGTGCACCCAGACGTCGGGCCAGCGCGACCAGTACGTCTCCAGGTAGCGCTCCGGGTCTTTCCAGAGTCCCATTGTCATGCCGACGTATGGGCGGCGCACCACAAGCTCTCCGACCTCGCCCCGTACCGGCTGGCCGTGCTCGTTGAAAACCGCCGCGTCGATGCCGGGGATCGGACCCGCGAAGCTGCCGGCTTTTGACGGCGTCAGGAAGTTTCCGCAGATGAGGCCGCCGCCGCACTCGGTGCCGCCCGAGTAGTTCATGATGGGTAGCTCGCCACGCCCCACCACCTCGAAGAGCCAGCTCCAGGCTTCCGGGGTCCAGGGCTCGCCGGTCGAGGCCAGCACGCGGAGCCGGGAGAGGGCGTTCGCCGGCAGGGCTCGCTCGCCCGAGGCCATCAGCACGCGGGTGAGTGTGGGAGAGATGCCCAGGTGCGTGACCCCGTTACGGTCGGCCACCGACCAGACGCGCCGCGCTTCCGGGAAATCCGGTGCTCCGTCGTAGAAGACCGCCGTGCCGCCGAGCATCAGGCTGCCGAAGACCAGCAGCGGCCCCATCACCCAGCCCATGTCGGTCACCCACATCACCCGCTCCTTCGCGCGGACGTCCATGCCCAGTGCCCAGTCCTGAGCGGCTTTGAGCGGAAGGCCGGCGTGCCCGTGCACCGTGCCCTTGGGCCGGCCCGTCGTCCCCGACGTGTAGAGCAGGAGCAACGGCTCGTCTGCGCGCATGGATTCTGTCGGCACCCGTTCCCGCCTGGCCAGGTCGTCCCAGGCGAGGTCACGCCCGGGCTGCATAGAAACGTCGATGCGGGCGCACCGGACCACCACCTGATGAGTCAGCTGCGGCAGCGCGGCCGCGGCCTGGTCCGCGATGGGCTTCATGGCGACCGGGCGCCCGCGACGCATCGCGCCGTCCGCGGTGATCAGCACGCGCGCGTCAGCGTCGGCCAGCCGTTGGCGGATCGCTTCCGCGCCGAAGCCCGAGAACAGTGGCACGGCAACCGCGCCGAGCTTGGTGCACGCCAGCAGGGCGACCGCGTTCTCGATCACCAGGGGCAGGTAGAGGCCGACGGCCACGCCACGCTCGACACCGATCGCGCGCAGCCCGGCCGCGGTCTGCTCGACCGTGTCCTCCAACTGCGCATAGGTCAGCTGCCGGACCGTCCCCGCCTCGGTCTCGCCGATGAGCGCGATGCCGCCGGGATCCGACCGGCTATGGCGGAGCACGGCCGAGTCGTACGCATTGAGGAGTCCGCCAGGAAACCAGCGGGTGAAGGGCAGGCCTGCGGACGTATCCATCACGGCGTGGTAGGGCCGGGACCAGACAATGCCGAGCTCCTTGATCAGTGCGTCCCAAAACCAGTCGGGGTCACGCGCCGCCTTCTCGCATAGCTGCGCATAGGTCGCGCAGTCATGCCCGCGCATAAAGCGCCAGAGCCGGCTGCTCTGCATCTGCTCGCTGGTCGGTGACCAGGCCGGGGCGACCGCGCTCATCCCGTTTTCATGCTATCGCCCGTCCAGAAGCCGTCCGGATCGGCGTGACGGATGTAGGCCAGCTCATCGGCGGAGGGCGTCGCTGTGGCGGGCGTGTGGCCCTCGATCGCGATGGGAAAGCCGGTCGCTTCGCGAACCTGCTGCGGTGTGACCCCGGGATGCAGGCTGGCGACGCGGACGCGACCGGTGGAGAGGTCGAAGACGCCCAGCGTGGTGATCAGGGTGGCGGGGCCGCCCCGGCGCCGTCCCGGGAAGTGCCCCGGAGAGGTGACGTAGTCAACCCGCTCGCGAAAGCGGCGCGGCTCGTGCTCCATGATCAAGACCGTGCGCCCGGCCAGCGATGCGATGTCGCCCGCGCCGCCGCTCCCGGGAAGGCGCGTCAGCGCGCCGCTGCTGCTGGTCCGTGTGGTGTTGAGGTTGCCCAACGGATCGACCTCAGCCCCGCCGATGAAGCCCACATCGACGCGGCCCTGTTGCAGCAAGCTCATGACGTCCACCAGGCCGAGGCAGGCGACGGCACCCACGATGTTGGGCGGATCTCCCATCGTGTAGATGAAGGCCTCGGCGGGCCGGTCGCGGATGACGCCGTTCTCGAAGAGCCCGATCGAATCCGGCGCGTGTGTTGCCTTGGCCAGCCCGAAGCCGAGCAGGGGTAAGCGCATACCGACGAAGACGACCTCGTGATCACGAATCTCGCGGGCGGCCGCCACCACCATCAGCTCTCGCCGGGTATAGCGCGAGGTCATGGCGCGAAGTTCGCCTCCGCTGCCGGCCGTCGATCGCTGACGCGCAGGCGCACGAGCGCGGCCTCACCCATGTGCTGTAGGTACGCCGGCCGGTCGGGGAGGTCGAGGACCCACTCGCGCAACCAGGATTGGAAGCCCTCGGGCGTGCGCGACATCCGGTGGTAGGCGAGAAACGGCTCGAAGTCGCGGCGCCAGTAACCCTGCACCGAAGAGGGGAGGGCGCCACCCGGCTCCTCAACGACCGCACTTACGAGGAAGCCGGGAATCATGGTGCGGTTGGGATCGCTGCGGATCACCACTTCCGAGACGACCTCCTCGCAGAGCACGATGGTGCGGCGCGCGGCGTAGGCGGCTTCGACGGTGAGGCCGAGGTTCCCCCACAGATGGGCATTGCCCTGGGCGTCGGCGCGCTGGACGTGGATGATGGCGACGTCCGGTCGTAGGGCACCAACCGCGAGCAGGTCGGGGCCGCCAAAGGGATCCCCGATCGGACGGATGCGTGGATGGCCTCGCACGATATCGCCGCCGATCCCGGTGAAGGTCGGCAGGTAGGGGAGACCCATGGCCGCCGCCTTGAGGGCTAATCCGACCGTGAAGTTGGAGTGGTCTTCCATCACGATGCGCCGCGGCTGGCCCTGTTCGTAGGCGCGCCGGAATCCGTATCCTGATCCGCCGGCGACGTTTCCTACCCAGGCCGCGATCACCTTCGCCACGGTCCCGGCCGCGATCATCTGGTCGAACGCCATGTCCGAAATGGGACCGATCAGGGTCAGGTCACGCCGCCGCTGGCGGATGATCTCGTGCACCGCCGCGAACGGGATACCGGACTCCAGCGCCAGCCCGAGGGCGATGGCGTCGCCGTCGTGCACTTGCTCGGCGATCGCCTCGCGCAGCGAGCGCTTCAATTTCACGGGGACCGACGGCGATTCGAGTGCCGGCACCGTCGGTAATGCTACATGCGGGGAAGCCTTGAATCTGCGCAAAAACGTAGTAGGCTAGATCCATGCAGCCCCTCCGCGGCGAGATCATCGATGGCACCGAGCGGTTCAAAAAGAACCGGCCGCTGGACCCCGGTCGGGCGGCGCGCCTCTCGCTGATTCCGGGCCTCGGTCACTGGTACGCCGGCGCACCCGTCAAGGGCCTGGCGTTCTTCGCCGCCATCGTCGGTCCACTCGTGCTCGGCACGGAACTCGACCTGACGGTGGTAGGCGCGGCGCTCGGGATTCCGCTCGACCTGGGAGGAATCGGGCTCTGGGCCTTTTGCGCCTACGATGCCTATCGCACCGCAAAAAACCGGATGCGACCGGCCGCCTGATTCGACGGCGCGCAACGAGTTCCGCAACCTGACGCAAGGTCGCCCGCAACCTTCCCCTCCTAATGTCGCTGGTGTGGCGAGGGAGAGAAGGGTCCTCTTGATCGACGACGATCCGGATCTCGCCGACCTCTATCTGATGCAGCTTCGCCGCGATGGCATCCCTCTCGAGCACACGCGTACCGGCCAGGAGGCGGACACCTTCGTTCGCACTCGTGTCCCGGCACTCATCCTGGTCGATCTCAGGTTGCCGGACATCGATGGCCGGGAATTGATCGAGCGCTGGGCCGATGATTCCGTCGCCGGGGCGATTCCGATCTGGATTCTGAGCAACACCACGCCGGAAGACAACCTCTGGTGGCACACCGCAGCCAACGTTCAGCGCTACTTTCTCAAGTCGAAGGTCGTCCTGGCGCGGCTGAGCCTCGAGATCCGAGCGACTCTTGGCCTGCCATACGGCGATCGGATCAATCACCGCATCGCCGGCTGATTTCGTCCGCCTGCCGATAATGAGGTCGATGGAAGGGCCGGCCCCACCGCCACAGGCGGCGGACCGGTTGCGCTGGCTCGACCTCCTGCCGGTGATCGCCTTCACCGTGCTCGGCATCGTCCTCGTCTTCGCCGTGCTGGTCGGCCTGGCGCGCGGCAGTCGCGGCTTCTACCGCGCCAACCTGGAGACGATCTCGCTGAGCGCGGCGCTCGCCGTCTACCTCGCCTTCGGCTCGGGGATCATCGTGGCGCTCCGGCGCCTGCGCGCTCCCCTGGCATTTCTCGGGCTTCGCTGGCCGACGCCGCTCGACCTCGGCCTGACCCTGCTCCTGCTCATTCCCTGGTACCTGGGCATCGTCATCGTGTCCGCTGTGTCGGCGCTGCTCTTCAACGGTGGCCGGGTCGTTCCGAGCAACAGCCGGCTGATCTTCGTGCAGCACCCCGGCGGCATCGGCGTCCTGCTCCTGGCGCTGCTCGTGACCGCGTTCGCCGCTCCCATCTGCGAAGAGGTGTTCTTCCGCGGCATGCTCTTTCGCCTGCTTTGGACCCGCGTCCCGCTGTGGGCGGCGGTCTTGCTGAGCGCGATTGCCTTCGGCCTCGCCCACGCCAGCCCCGCGGTGAGCGCAGCCCTCTTGCCGACCTTTATGTACATGGGGACGGTGCTGGCCGTCATCTACGTCAGGACCGGCTGGCTGACCAACACCATCCTCTTGCATGGATTGAGCAATGCGATCGCGACCGTGCTGGTCTTCTACCAGGCGTCTAGCTGAACTCGGTCGGGATCAGTGAGACCTTCTGGCGCGGGACACGATCGACGACGACCTCGCAGTGGGCATTCCGAACGACGTGTTCGGCGACTCTCCCCAGCGGGCTTTCATTCGGCCGGTTCTGGTGACTGATCCCCATCACGATCAGGTCGGCGTTCTCTTCCAGCGCGATTTCGACGATTCGGTGGCCCGCCTGTCGGGCGACGTTGACCTTGGTGCGCGGCGTGATGGCATGCTGCGTCGCGATGAAGGCGGCGGCGTCGAGCGCGCGCTGGATGCGTGGATCTTTCTCGGGCATCGCGAGCGGTGCCTGGAGTGGGATTTCGTGCACGTAGACGATCACCATCTCGGCCTTGTGTCCCTGGTTCAGCCGGGCGGCGAGCTCGACCGCGCGGACCGAGGCGCCGAGATCCAGGATCGGAACCAGCACCTTGCGGATCGCCTCCACCGACCGCACGCTGCTGGTGGCGCCCCGCGGGGCCGGCGGCGGCACCCGCAGCATCCAGCCGAGCGTGCCGGCCAGCCCCACGGTGAACGCGACCGCCAGGGTGATCCCGAGCGGGCTGAGGACGAGGTTCAATGGTGCAGCCGGTCGGCCGCTTGCAAGCGCCAGGCACCGAAGGCCAGCAAGCCCACGCCGGCGACGCCATAGGGCAACGAGTGCACCTCGATCACGTCACGCGCCAGGACGAGCACGCCGAGCACGATGGATGCGAACCCGACGATCCGGGTGAAGCGATACGCGCTCACCCCTTCTCGAAAAAGCGTTTGACCTTGTCCGCGCCGACCGTGGTGGGGCAGATGGTCTCGATGCCAAGCTCGGCGTACAGGTCGGCGCGTGCCGGGTCGTAGATCCGGCAGATCACCTTCTTGACGCCGAACTCATGCTGAGCGAGCTGAGCGGCCATGATGTTGGTGGTGTCGGCGTTGGTCACCGCAACGAAGGCTTCGGCGCGGTCCGTCCCGGCCCGGCGGAGGATGTCCTCATCGACGGCCGACCCGAAGACCATATCGCCGGCAAAATCCTCGCCCAGCCGGTTGAAGGCTGCCTCGCTGGAATCCACCACGGCGACATCGTCTCCCTCTTCACTCAGCTGCCGCGCCAGGCTGGAGCCGACTCGCCCGCAGCCCACGATCACCGTGCGCATTCGTTTCCTAGACTAACTCTACCCGCGCGCGGCAAGCTAAAGCAGGCCGCTCGGATTCGTTTAGCGCCGAAATCGCGAGGGTATATACGGCCCAGCTTGCCCCCGCGCCGCGCGGCGGGCCCGGAGATACTCAAGGAGTCGAAAGATGGCAAAGACCGTTGGCATTGACCTGGGGACCACGAACTCGGTAATCGCGGTCATGGAAGCCGGCGAGCCGGTCGTTATTCCCAACGCCGAGGGCGGACGGACGACGCCGTCGGTTGTCGCCTTTACGAAGTCGGGCGAGCGCCTGGTGGGCCAGCTGGCCCGGCGGCAGGCGGCCGTGAATCCGGAGAACACCGTCTACTCGATTAAGCGTTTCATGGGTCGCAAGTACGACGAAGTCGAGACCGAGCGGAAGATGGTTCCCTACAAGGTCGTCACCGGAAAGGACGGCCGGGTCGAGGTCGAGATCCAGGGAAAGCGCTACACGCCCGAGCAGATCTCCGCCA
>WNGD01006320.1_pt1 | contig 12345 bp, 6 predicted proteins | sample 5400671 | NCBI WGS metagenome assembly WNGD01 (sample SAMN13153369, study PRJNA577476) | soil metagenome | isolation source: 40 cm soil or saprolite under grassland replicate 2 | place: USA:California | collected 2016-06-15
CATCGCTACTGGATAGTCGAGCGAAGGTAAGTCGCGCCAGTATTGAGCAGCAGTCCTCATTCCGCTATATTCTGGCTGGCTATGATCACTGCTACCAGCATGTACGCATCGGCCACAGCGAAGTCATCGTAGCAGGCGCGACACAGTATATTGATTTTCGCTCCCCTGAGCAAAAGCCGGGTTTTGTCTTTCTCGGCCTTGCCGCCGACGGTATCCGCTGGTCTACACATATTCCTGTTGAGACCTTGACCATGCAACGCTTGCTCATCTCTATGCAGGACCTCTGGTTAGATGAGACCCCCATTGAGCAAACTAACCCCACCGAGGCTATCCTTACACAGTTGCGTCCCTTATGCAATGAACAGACTATGGTACAACTGCGGCTGGTGGGCAAGCTGACACGTAGCCAGTATCATCAGCTTGATCTCAATCGTATACGTCGCTATGGTGAACAACACTGTTTTGCTCTGGCTATCGATGATAGTGACCTGGAAATCGTTTCCTCTGGAAGCAAAGCGGGCCTGACCCCCACGAGGGGGGTCACTACAGATGCCACAGGCCAGGTGAGATCAGATGTAGTAACCCCCCTTGTGGGGGCCAGGCTCTCTCATCAGATCGAACGGCTATCCCCTCGTGAAGAACTCGTCGCCCTCGCCGACCAATGGGTAGCCGAAAGCCTCGACGAACAAGAAAAACAAGCTTTGCATGCAACCAAAGAAGACCTCTTAGTTGCGTTTGATCAGATTGTAGGGGTGCAATGAATTGGTGGGCACTGCGTGCGGCCCCTACAATCACCCTAAAGGACTGTAGGGGTGCAATTCATTGCACACACTGTAAGGGGAGAGCTAGCCTTTCCCCTCCTTGTCAGGCTGTAGGGACTCAATGTCTTGCGTCCTGTCACTGGTGTACGGGCAAACGGAGTGTGATTTTATGATAATACTGAAACATCTCACAGTAGAACGTTTTCGGCTGTTGCGCGAGATTAACTTGCACTTTCCGCAACGCGGCAGTATTCTGATCCAAGGCCCCAATGAGGCCGGTAAATCTGCCCTCTTGGAAAGTATCTATTTTGCTCTCTATGGCGAACCTCTCGCCTCATATGGAGGTAGCACGCTAGATGATCTTATCCTCTATGGTACTACTCAGGCAACTATCACACTCACCTTGGCCATTGGTACCACCGAATTGAGCATTACCCGTATCATTGAACGCGGCAAGGGCCAACAGGTCACACTGCATATCCACAAACCGGGTACCCCGGCAGAGCCACAGATCACCTCGCTTGAGGTTGCTAACGAACGTATTCTGACTGAACTGGGCTGCCTGGATCGTGAAACGTTGCGCAACTCCTCTTTGATCGAACAAAAGGAACTGGCTCGCCTGGAACACCTTGCCGGATGGCAGAGAGAAACCAGCTTACGTCATCTCCTCGGTCTCGACGTCTTGCTCAGCCTGACCAAACGTTTTACTCTTACTACCGACGATGAGGAGCAGCTAGCCCAGTGCGCTAATCGTCTCAAACTGGCCGAGATACAGGCGCAGCTTCCATCGTTAAAACAGCACCTCCATCAGCTTGAAGAGGCTCTTGATGCTGTCGCTATTACCGAAGATTTGGCAGAGATTAACCAGCAAGAGGTTGAGATCGCCGAACAAGAGCACTCTTTGCAACAAATACGGAGCAAACGTACTAAGCTCAAAGGCAGCCTGGGTCGTATTCAACAACTCAAAAAGGCTGATGCTACCCTCAGTGAAATCATAGCCGCCTACGATGCTATGGCCGATGCTCGTGACAAACTGCCTGAGATTGAGCGACAGATGCTCGCGCTGGAACGCGAGGAACGCGAGGAACTGCCAGCTTTAGAGAAGCGTGTCAATGAATTGGCTGACCTCATCCGCTCATTTGGAACCTTGGAGCGCATGTCCAACGATCTACTCAAATCTGTCAATGCCGTCAAAGAACTGGAGCAGGAGTTGCAGCAACAACAGGTGCTGCATAACGAGAGCCAGGAACTTGATGAGCAGGTCATTGAGGCACGTTTGGAGGTGGATCAGGCACGACAGGCCCTTAATGAGCTAGAAGAGCGTCGTCGTGCCGGGCGTCCTACGCTGGTGGCTCGTTTACAGCGTCTACGGGGCTTGCAGAAACGCCTGGTTACTTTGCATGAGGCTGAGGAAGCATATGCACATCGCTTTATGAATCAAGAATTAGCCGAGAAGAACAGTATCGAGCTGCGTGCTATCAAAAACGACATCCTGCAAACCCAACAACGCTTGGTGCAGGCAGAGAATGCGGTCGAGCAGGCACAGCAGCAGGCCACTTCGCTGGAAAGACGCTTACATCAGTTGAACATCCGTCATCAGCTCGAGGAATGGCAACGTCTGAAAGGTCTATCTCAGCAACAGGCCGAAACAGAACAGCAGGTTCTGCTTGCCCATCAAAATCTGGCACGTCAGACTCAACTGGCGGTAGACGCTCGTGAGGCCTCACAAAGATGGCTGCTGTTCACCATTGGTAGTGCTGTGTTAGCCTTACTTGTTGGCATTACCTTTCTGTTGTTCGTCAGTCATAATAGCTTGGCTACCATCGTTTTGGGTATAGTGGCTCTGCTTTTGCTAGGAGGTGCAGCCTATAGCTATTATAGCTATAATAAAGTTCACAAGGATCAATTACTCGCTACCCAACAAATGCAAGAGGCCACCAATCAGGTCAGTACACTGGTAACAGCACGCGAAAATGCTGGGCGCATGAACACGAATCATGAAGCTCTGGCCCATGTTGAGCAGGAGCTTCGTTCTCTGGGTAGCAGCGTCCCGCGTTCCCGTGAAGAGGCCGAGCATCTTATCCAGCAGATTCATGATAACGATGAGAAACCAGATGAGTTGCAACTGCGTATGAATGAGCAACACTTGCTGGTTGAGAAGCTTCGTACAGAGGGCGATAGTGTCAGAGAAGCACTGGCAAAGGCACGCCAGGAGAAGACACAGCTAGAGGCACTACGCACCCAGGAAGATTGGGATGACATCGAGAACAAACTGCGTTCTGAACGTATCGCTATCGAAGATCGGCAGCATGAAATCGCCACCCTGGCTGGCCAGGAGGGCCTGCCCATTCCCAATTTTGATCACTCAGCATCTGGTCCACTGACCACCACCACCAACGCTGACCTGGAACTGGCTCTCGCCGACAGCATCAGAACCACCGAACGTGAGATCGCCTCTATTGATGGCAGGCTTGATCTTGCCACAGAACTGACCAATCAAGTCAGGCTGCGCCAGGAGAAACTTGATCGTCTGCTAGCGCAGCAGCGTGTGCTGATGGAGCGGCGTACACGTTTCCAAACCCATGATCCGGTAGAGCAGATCGAGCTCGCACGCGAACAGCAGTCTGCCCTGAGAACGGCCCTGCAAACCTTACAAGACTCGCTACGTCAGCGTATCAAGCCTCTTGGTGTGGTCTTTGGACAGACTGCGATTAGCAATGCGGAGGCTCTCGCTCGTGGCGAGCTTGAGGCTCTACATTTTGCCCTGGGACAGCGCGTCGAACTACAGAGCCAGCGTGCCAAGCATCTTGCCACGCTCAAAGAAGGTCATGATGCTCTGGCTGACTATTACAATCAACTAGCTCGCCTGAGTGGCTCGCTGGGGAGCTGGATTATGCCGCCCAATCCTTTCACCGAATCCCTGAACGCCCTCCGCAACCGCTGTCAGCGAGAGATACAAGAGGCCAATGAGAACGCGGTACAGCAAGAGCTGGAGCAGTTGCAGCTACAGGAAGGGGCCTCCAATGCAAAAATAGAGCTCTGTCACCAGGATATTGCTGAGGCTCAAGAACGCATCGCGACCATGCTGGCACAACACAATCGTCCTGACCCCCGCCCCAGGGACGTGATAAATCGTGTCCCTACATGGCGTGGCAGCGATGTAGTCACTGCGTGGTCACTCGTCGGTGAATATACTCAAGAGGACCGCACTCATCTGGAAGAGGAACGTGCCACCATTGTACAAGAGATACAGCAACAGCAAGAGCAGGCTCTGGCCCTCAGTACTGAACTGCACACCGGAGACAGTATTCTGGATGTGGAGCAGTCTCGTACACTTATGGAAGAGCAGGAGCGCAACTATCAAAGCAAGAAGTACGGTAGCCAGTTGTTACAAGCCGTTCATGAGCGCATTCTACACAAAATGCTGCCGCGTACCGAATACTACATGCAACAAATTTTGCCTCTCTTAACCAGTGGCCGCTATCGCGATGTACAACTCTCTACAGAGGAAGAAGAGGGTAGTGTAAGTGGTGGACCCTTCCAGTTACGTGTATGGGATACGGCGGCAGGCGAATATGTGCGTAAATCCGCTCTTTCCGACGGTGCTTCCAATCAGCTCTCGCTGGCCTTACGTCTCGCCTTCGCTATCGCCGCTCTTCCTCGTGAGGGACATTGCGCTCCTGGCTTCATCTTGCTCGATGAGCCGCTCAGTGCCTTTGACCCCCGTCGCACTCGGGCTCTTGTTGATGTTGTCACCGGCGAAGCCCTCAGCCAGCACTTTGAACAAATTGTGCTTGTCTCGCACAGCCAGGCCTTTGACGCGGCGATGTTCCCCTATCATGTCTATCTCGATGGTGGTACGGTTGTGGAAAGCAATTTGCCAGTTGTACCCGTAGCCCAGGTGGCGGGAGCAAATGGGAATGGGAACAGCACAGACCAAATGGAAGAGGTAACCGCGAAGGTACCAGTACCTGCTTCAGGCGATTATTGAAAGGCAGCCGATATTTCTTATGCCGGTTCTTCGTTGAACTGCCGATTATACAGCCGTGCATACAGTCCATCTTGTGCGAGTAGTTCCTGATGTGTTCCCTCTTCAACGATGCTGCCACGATTCAGAACGAGGATGTGATCGGCGTTTTCAACGGTAGTCAGGCGATGAGCAATGACCAGTGTGGTGCGATTACGCATCAGACGATTGAGGGCATCCTGAACCATCGCTTCGGACTCGTTATCGAGCGAGGCCGTAGCTTCATCGAGAATGAGGATGCGCGGGTCGCGCAGGATGGCACGGGCGATGGCGATACGCTGGCGCTGTCCCGCCGAGAGTTGCACGCCACGCTCGCCGACGGTACTCTCATAGCCTTGTGGTAGGCGAGCAATAAACTCTGCTGCATTCGCTGCCTCGGCTGCTGCCTCAATTTCCTGCAACGTGGCATCCAGGCGACCGTAGGCAATGTTCTCACGAATAGTGCCACCGAAGAGTGCTGGCTCCTGGGGAACAACGGCGATTTGCTCACGCAAGGATCGGATTTGTACGTCGCGTAAGTCATAGCCATCCACAAAAATATGTCCAGCGGTCGCTTCGTAGAGGCGAGGAATGAGGCCAGTAATGGTCGTCTTACCAGCACCGCTAGGGCCGACGAGAGCCACCATCTGTCCGGCTGGCAGGGTCATGGACAGGTCACTCAGCACAGGAGTATCTGCATTGTAGCTGAAGCTGACACGCTCGAAGACGATCTGGCCTGCCAGAGACGGCAATTTCACCCCATCCGGCGCATCTGGACGCTCAGGCTCAGTATCGAGCAACTCAAAGATACGTTCAGACGCGCCGAGAGCTTCCTGAGTCTGCGTATAGAGACTGCTTAACCCTGCCACAGGACCAGCAATGAGCACCATATAGATCACGAACGAGACCAGTTGACCAGGGCTGAGATGACCGGCCAGCACTTCACTGCCGCCGTACCAGATCACCAGAGCTACGGCTGCGAAGGAGATAAAACCTACCAGCGCACCAAAAAACGCTCGCCCTCCCGTACGTTGTATAGCTATCCGAAAAGCCTTCTCGACACCTTCATGAAAGCGTTGTATTTCATATGGCTCACGCGCAAAGGATTTGACCACGCGCATAGCCGAGAGCGTTTCCTCTAGAATAGTGTTTACCTCTCCCAACTCTTCCTGGACATCTCTCGTCAGTCCGCGAAAACGTCGTCCAAAGAACATCGCCGACAGGATGACTAGAGGAACAAGTGTCATAATTAAAAGGGTTAATCGCCAGTCAATCAATACAATGATCACGAAGGAGCCAATCAGCGTAACCACTTGTTGGAGCAGTGTCAGCACATTGGTCGTCAGACCATTCTGTACCACTACGACATCGGTCGTGACTCGCGACATGATCTCACCCGTGCGCCGTCTATGAAAGAACATCAAGGAGAGTGTTTGAAGATGCGCGTATACCTGCTTGCGAATGTTGGCTACTAGGCGTTCGCTGATAGAAGAGACCAGATAATTTTGACCGAAAGTGAAGAGACTTTGCACAAAGAAAACAGCGATTAGCAGCAAGGCAATCTGGTTGAGCAGGTTCTGATCGTGATGTACAAACACACTATCCAACAAATGCTGAATCACCCATGGTAGGATGAGAGCTGCCCCACTTGATAGAGTGAGACAGAGAGTAGCCAGGAACATCTCTTTCCAGAAAGGCCGCAAGTATCTGAAGAGTCTGCGACTGGTAGCAACGGGTTGTTTTGCTCTGACTTTGGCATGTGTGTACTCGGGCTCTGCTTCTGATGAGGACATATCTTCGGCTTCGGATATACTGGAACTGCTCATGGTGATCAGCTTTCCGTAGCTATATATCTACATAGTCGGTCTGAATGCGCAAGAATACCCAACAATATGTTATACGTATGAGAGGAGTACGGAGTTGCCTTGAGGTCCTCTACTGTTCTCGAGGCACGCAGGAACGGTTCATGACACACGTAAGAGATTAATCAGCCAGAGCACGACCACGAGAAAAATGTTCAAACTAATCACAGCAATCATAGGATCGAGCAGAGGAGCGCTGACGAGACCACCGCGCAGGCGCAGACGCTGAAACAATGTGGGTAACACCAGACCGCAAATAGCGGCAACCAGCAAGGTCAGGCCAAAGCCCAGGCCAATGGCTACGGCCAGTGGGACGGAATGGAAGAGCAGCCATGTCAATAGACCGACGACGATGCTTGCCAGCACGCCACCTACCGTACCCAGGCGCAGTTCACGAAAAACGCTCCGCCAGAAATCACTACCACCTGTCGAGCGCAACTGCCAGCCAGCTACACCAAGTGCCTGTGAACCCACACTGGCACTGGTGAGCAAGAGCATCGGTAGCAGGCAAACGATGCCGTCAAGAGCCACATGTGAGCGCAACCCGGCTACCAAGCTCGACGCTTGTATGTGGGCTGCATTTACCGTCAGAACTGAACCGATCAGTTGATTGAGCACCAGCGCGAGAATGAGACCGGCTACGACGTTGACAGAGAGCCATGTCACACGGCTGAGAGCCGCTTGCCAGGAGAAGTGTTCTTCCTCTTCAAACTCCTCCACGCTGGCACCGGCGATTTCCGAGAAGTCTTCGGCCTGCTCTTCGTGCAGCACGTCGATCACGTCATCGACGGTAACGATCCCAACCAGACGGTTGTCACCATCAACGACAGGGACGCCGAGCAGGTCATATTTGGAGATGATGCGTGCCACCTCTTCCTGGTCGGTATCGGTTGTCACTTTGAGTACATCCGTGTCCATCAGGTCGTGCAGGCGCGTAGACGGTTCAGCTACCACCAGTTGGCGCAAGGAGACGACTCCGACCAGATGTTGCTCAGCGTCGACGATATAGAGGTAGTAGATCATCTCCAGGTGTTCTGAGTGCTGGCGCAGGTAGACCAGAGCTTCTTCGACGGTCAGGTCTTGCGCCAATGAGAGTACCTCGGTGGTCATGATACCGCCAGCTGTCTCGCCACCATAGCGCAGCAGTTCACGGATAGGCTGGGCATCGGTAACAGGCATGAGGCTGAGCAGTCGCTCGGCCTCTTCCTGGGGTATATCCGCAAGAATATCGGCGGCATCGTCGGGTGCAAGAGCCTCAAGCAAATCAGAGGCCCGTTCGGGATCGAGTTCGCTCAAAATTTCAGATTGCAATGGTGCCTCGATCTCGTTAAGGGCATCGGCAGCCGTCTCCGTATCCAATGCACCCAGCACAGCACCCGCCTCTTCGGCATCGAGTTGTTCCAGAATGTCGGCGATATCGGCGGGGCGCAGGTCGGTGAGCTTGGTGTGGCTGACGTTCAGTTGCACCTGTGGCACCACGCCCGCTGCTCCTACACCAGCCCCTGCTCCGGCGAGAGCTAACTGACCTGTCACTCCAGCCCTGACCATCTGAATTGGCTCAACATAGTTCCAGGTAATTGTGCGCTCAGACAGCTGCATCGGCAACACACGTGTCAGCCTCTCGATAGGGGTAAGGATACCCAGGCGGCGCAATAATCCGCTCGCGCTAATATCCACGCCCACAAGACGTACTGTTTTCTTGATCTGAGCAAGCTTGAGATCATTGACTTTGACAACACGAAAGCCCTGTGTATCCACAATTTGCTTATCCAGAATATCGCGCCTCAAGAGCAACTCGTCAGGTTGCGGCGTATATTCTTCGATTTGTGATTGCTTGACGACAAGATGTATCTGTGGCTCCTCCAGACTATACACCTGGAACCACGGGATAATCAGATCAGAATGGCTATTACCCAGAGGCGTATGGACGATAAGGGCAGTTACTACCGGAAATGTTTCTTGTAAAGTAACACATATATCACGAATACCCCCCAACCGACGTCCCTCAAGATCGTAAACGCTCTGGCGAAGTAGTGTGCTTAAAAAAATCATAATATCACCACCTTCTTGTCAAGAGTAATAAAGTCCATAGACTTATCCACAATTATGTAGATAAGTGGATAACTCGTTCACCTGTGTAACTTTCGTTACCGAAAATCACTACATAGTAAGGCTGCCGTTTCTCAAACAAAGAGAAACGCCTGTTGCATCTACCATGCAAAAAATGATGCAGGGAACAAAGCGTGGGTATCCCTGGATAGCTAAGGGAGCTTAGGGCAATACCCAACTAGGACTTACTGGCAAGTGGGAAAGTGACCTACTCGACATCGCTCTCATCGGCGGAGGAGAAAATGATGTGCAGCCTATCGAGTAAGGTGGTGATATATCACCGGAGGAAGCTATAGCAAACGAACAGTCGTAATTTTCTAGCTTGTTACCATACTCGAAGGCGAGCAGGACAATCCCAGCAGCAGGCACATAGAAAGTTTGGGCCTACTATGACTAGGGCCAGCGTCCATGCGTTCCTCACCTCCTTTGCCCATCAATTGCAGCCCTCACCAATGGTGACGCCGTCAACAGCGTCTACAACCAATACTGGTGCGCCCTCTCAATTATGGGGTAAGACAAAAATCGTTACTGTAGAAAGTATAGCACGCTAACCCACCCTACGGCAAGGGAATTAGTGTACATAGTACCATTTGGGTAGGTGGATAGTGCTCGCAGATACCAGTTTTCTTTCGGCTGTTCTTGAATACAGCCGAGTTTACCATACCACTAGCGTTTTTGCAACACAACCCCCATGAGAGGTGCGTTTCATTTTTTGGCATGGCTGGGGTAGCTGCGCTCAATGCAAAAAAATGAAACACAACCCCCATGAGACCCATGAGACTTCCAGGGAGAGGGAGCGTGAAATGCTCTCCCCCCATAGCTTTTCTATAGAAAATATATTTTTGGTTCACACAAATAATAGATGAGATAATATAAATACTTGACAAAAATACTAGAGGCGAGGTATACTTTGTACGGTGAAGAAAAGAAGACCCCATTGGAACACACGGGCAGTCTTCTTTCAATACGACCAGCACACGGCCTCTCCCTGTGGTGATGAGGCTGTCAGGCATGGAGCCTGACAGAGAGCAGGCGTCAAAACACCGAAAGAATGGAAAGGAGACACGCAACATGGCGGTTAGCACTCGTACGGATGAAGATATTCAGACAGATATCCTAGAAGAATTGAAGTGGAATACACGCGTCCGGCCCAACGAAATCGGGGTCGCGGTCAAGGACGGGGTCGCCACGCTGACGGGCTGGGTCGATTCGTATGTGAAAAAGATGGCAGCCGAGGAGGCCGCTCACCGCGTTCCTGGCGTCAAGGCGGTGGCCAACGACATTGAGGTGCGCTTGCCCGGCTCTACCGAACGCACCGACGCCGACCTTGCCAAAGCCGCACTCAACGCCCTGATGTGGGAAGCAGCTATTTCGGCTGACAAGCTGGACGTGACAGTGAGCAAAGGCTGGGTGACGCTCAAGGGCGAGGTCGAATACGGCTTCCAGAAGCGATCTGCCGAACGAGCGGTCGAGCATCTCTCAGGCGTCAAAGGCGTCATCAATCTCATCACGATCAAGCCGCGTGTGTCGCCCAGCGACCTGAAGCACAACATCGAGAAGGCCCTGCTGCGCAATGCGGAGACGGATGCCAAACATATCACAGTTGAAGTGCAAGGCAGCAAAATCATTCTGCGTGGGACGGTGCGCTCGTATGCGGAGAAAAAGGCGGCGGAGGACGCGGCTTGGTCCGCACCAGGTGTCAGCGAGGTGGAGAACCGGATTGTGATCTCGCTCCCACTGTAATCCTTAGTCTAGCATTGAGCATGGGAAGACAAGCTCAAGCCTTCCCATGCTCTAAGTGCGTCAGATACATCTCCACGGTTGTCTGCGTCAACTGTAGTAGCTGAAACTGTCCCGCATTGCCTGGAATCTAAGCAACCCATCCGATCAGGTGATCCACCGTTCGCAGATAAGCAGCCGTCGTTCCCTGGGTTTTCCCTGAGAGAAACAGCTCGTACTCGCTTAAAAAGGCACGAACTTCGTCGATGGTATCCTCTGAATGCTCTTGCTGCACACAACGACATTACGATTGATGCACACGCAGCAGAGCGAGCGCGGTCCTGGGCAACGCCAGGGTGCTGCTGATCACGAGATACCGACTCTCCCAGCGGGGATGAAACTTCTGTTTAAAGTGAAACAGTGAGCGATGCGTCTTGAGCAGTTGCATCTGTTCAGACACCAGGCTGGCGAACTGCCGTTGCCTCGTGGGCATCTCCTGCTTCGTATCGGCCATGGCCACCAGTCCCAGACTGACGACGTTCGCTCCACACTCTCGGAAGCGCTCCACTGCTCGTACCAGCAACAGATCCATCACTCCCCGAGGGGCATCCGGCACCCGTCGCATCAGGTCTACTGCCCACCCCCAGGTACGCGCCGACCCATAGATTGGGGTAAAGGTGACAAAGGCACAGGGGCGTCCCGCCCGCTTGTTCACAAGGCAGGAACAGGCACAGAACCATGTACAAGTAGGCAATATCGGACTGTCTCTGCGGGTGATCACCAACTGGATAGAAAGCATACAGAGCAAAAACCAGTAGTTCCTTGCTTCAGATGAGTGCAGCACCAGCTTTCAGCTTCAGAATTCGATGCGGTAATCAAAGAGGAGACAAGCTTACTGAGCCACGTGACTTACCATTTCGCGACTCTCAATGGAATCAGGTGTGGCCGTTGTCACCGGTGCGTCCCAATCGACCCGGTAGGAGTAGATCCAGTCGGACGCTTTCGGATTGGCAAAGAGCTTGAGGAAGATGGGCGTCGTCAGATCCCGGAACCACTGCTGCATAGGACCTGTCACAAACTTCCCTGAATCACCGCGCTGCCCAAGCTCAAACATTTTCGCGGTGCGCTCCCGACGCAATTGCTCAAAGGTTCCAAACGCCCGCTCAACATCTGGGATGTCACGCAGGCATTTTGCCAGGATCACCGCATCTTCCAGCGCCATCGATGCCCCCTGTCCGGAGCTGGGCGAGATGGCATGCACGGCATCGCCGAGCAGCACCACGGGCCCTTTGTGCCAGCTTGCCGGCTGTGTGGGCAGAGCGTAGGAGGGAAAATCAGGGAAGGTCTCCTGCGCGGCCCCAATGATCTCCCGAATAAAGGGCTGATCGTCGCGGAACAACTCCAACAAACGCTGTTTCCGTTCCTCGTCCGTGCTCTCCTGCCCCGCTTCTCTGGCAGGCTCTTCTGCTTGCACGTAATTGGCAAACCAGTAGATGTAGCCTGATGGAGTCACGTGATACCCGAAAAAGGCGCGCTTGCCAAAGATGAAGTGGGTGGTCTCAGGTGGCGAAGACACCTTCACCCCGGAGGTGTACCCACCGGTATTCATCAGGCCGGTGTAGACAGGGCCGGAGAAGGCGGGGTCGATGAGCTGGCGCGTGCGCGAGTGAACGCCATCGCAGCCAATCAGGAAATCGCCGCGAGCTGTGGTGCCGTCCTGGAAGGTCGCGACCACGCTGCCCATATCGGTCACCTCAAGGCTCTCTAGCCTCTTGCCTCGCTCAATTTTGATTCCCTGGCGCTCCGCTTCATCTGCCAGGATCAGGCCCAGGGGGACACGCTTAATGAAGACGCTCTGCTGTCCTTCTCCCGCTAAGGGCACCTTTCC
>WNGD01016805.1_pt1 | contig 12342 bp, 6 predicted proteins | sample 5400671 | NCBI WGS metagenome assembly WNGD01 (sample SAMN13153369, study PRJNA577476) | soil metagenome | isolation source: 40 cm soil or saprolite under grassland replicate 2 | place: USA:California | collected 2016-06-15
CGCTGTACAATCGTTCACGGAAAAGATGCGGGGCCAGAGCGGCTAAAAAGCGCGAGAGGGTTGAGCGTGAGGGCCTGCTCTTGCATCCGAAGAGTGCCAGTGATCAGTTCCGTCCAGTGCAACAATGCCTTGTAGAAGACTTCTAGCGTTCGTTCCCCACTGATGGCGTAGCCGAAGAGCACCGCCACACAGTCGATCGTCTCATAGAGCCGCGAGCAGCCGCCGCGCAAAGCTTGCCGACAACTACGCCGTCTATGATGCATTGCCCCACCAAAAATCTTACCCGGTGGTCTGTTCAATGGGCCTCGATCAGGAACTCCTGTCTAGATTCTCTGCTGGCGAGCTTGACTCCGATAATGGTCCACGGATCACTTCCTCTTGCCACTGCTCCTCAAAGGCTTCCAGGAAGTAGGCTCGTATTTTCCGCATTCCTCGCTGAAGGGTGCGGATTTGCAAGGGGTAATAGCGTCCTGGAGAGCGACGCTGTACTCCCCGAAAATGTCGCCGCTGCTCCGTTCGGGGTTGGCAAGCAACCAGGAGGTGATTTGCTCCCACTCCCCTTCAAAGGGGTCTTTCCGGGTGCGCCGCCAGCCCAGGATGCGTTTTCTCCGCTCCTGCTCGTGGAACATCGTGTGGAGCCCTACTGCTGGATCGGGGAAGCTCCTCTCGGAGGGAAGCGTTCCTGCTGTGCAAGATTCCACGGAAAAGACGCGGATGGAGGGAGAAAGGGCGTGTGAAACGAAAGGAGAATAACCGATGGCACAGCGGAAGACGGCCTGTTGCAACTGCTCTACTTGTTGGAACAGGCGGATGGGGTCAAGCGCGTGTGCCACCTCGAGCAATTCTTGCTGCCCCTGGGCAGTGAGGACCTCTGAGAGGATCAGGTGTTGGAGCGGAGTCTTGGCTGGATCGTAGACGCAACGAACCTTTTTCCCGTCTCGTTCTTTCGACAGCAGTTTCAGCGAGGGCTGAAAACAGTTAACATACAGGCGCAGCGCTCGGTACAGCTCGGTGAGTTGGCGATAGGCGTGTTCCCCAACCAGGCGATCATAGCCGACCACCTGGCGCACAATCGCTCCATTTTTCTGTTCAACAAAACACTGGTCATTTTTCAGAGAGGGGCGACCCCTCGTGAATGAAATCTGTGCTTGTTCGCAATAGGCAATCAACACTTCATTGATGAACTCTCCACCATTATCGGTATCAATCCCCAGGATCGGAAAAGGGAAGAGCGTGCATGCGCGTTGGAGAGCAGCGAGGACTGCCTCCTGACTCCGGTACAAGAGGGGGAGACGTTCCGTCCACCCGGTCGCCACATCGGTGAGCTTCAGCGTGTAGAGGTAGCCTCCCTCGATGCCTACTCCACAATGAGCTACCAGGTCCGCTTCCAGAAAGCCGGGTTGGGTCTCATTCCACTCCTCGAATGTACGGATCGGAATCTGTTGCTTGAGGAGCGTTCCCGCACGTGTTGTGGAGAGGCCGTGCTGACCCATCCTTCTCTGGGAACGCAGGAGGCGATCCGCTGTCGCAGCGCTCATGGAAAGCAGTTGGCTTCGGCACTCCTCTGTGAGGTATAGATGCTCATGCCGCTCCAGCGCCTCGATGAACATGGGCAGTTTGCTGCACCTCTTCTGCATGGTTAAGGAGCCACCTGGCGTATTTGCGCACATAGCCGGTGGTTGCGACAAAGGCATCCAGCAGCGTCCTTTTCTGTGATGGAGATGCCTCACGGTACTGAGGTGCGGCCTGTTGGAGCAATTTTCGTCTTGCTTGATAACTCAACAACTTTTCCACGCTCCCCTCCTCTGGAAACGTGCAGCGGGCGATCTGTTTGTTGAGGCGACAGACTACTCCCCCCTGTTTGCCTCATGAGAAATCTTCCTCTTTCTCTTTAACGTATGCCTTGTTCTTCTCCTGCTCTAGAGTTGATGAGCAAAGTTGCCGTCTTGGAGGAGAGACAGGAGCAGGGTCGTAGGAAAATGCATTGTTGAAGAGGACAAAGGAAGATTTCTCGTGAGGCAATACGGCCCGAAAAGGCAGTATGTCGCAAGGGTTGTGAGGCAGTATGTCACTGCGCGCATTTTTCCCAAAAGCAAAACCGCCCCTTGCCTTTCCTCTCGCCGGTTGGTTGTTCTCAACTGGCGCTAGAAGCGCTTGCAAAGAGACGGTTCATGTTCTGGAGCGGGAGACGGGGCTCGAACCCGCGACAGCCTGCTTGGAAGGCAGGGTGCCGCACAATCACCACTCGCCTGTTACAAAATGGCTCCACGAGCGGCTTTCGCATCACCGCATACAATGTGAGTGCGCCCAACAAAAGTGTTCACAAGCATGTTGAGACATGACAACCTGCCTTTACGTGTTCGCAAATACCTGCTTCATGTTCCCACTTCCTGACAAAAGTGTTCGCAAACTCGCAGAGGCAGATTGTTCGTCACTGGAACTGCTGCTTGAGCAACTATATACGATGCCTTCAGAAAAAACAAGTGAGGCAGGTGTTCCCTCGGAGATTCTGACCAAAATCCGTATAACCTTAGTAGAATAACCAGCATTTTTGCAACACAACCATTCATATCTCGTAGAACAAGGGGACTTGCATGGCAGATGACAGCTGCCTATGCTATACTTACTAGGACAAAGGAGGTAGAAGATACCCAAGATGGCGGAGCAGATCGAACAAGCACCACCACCCAGCAGTGATTTCGGCCAGCCCTTGATCGGCATTCCGTTTTCGGAAAACGGGCACGAGGTCATCCGCTATTTTACCGATGAGGCAGCTGCAGATGCGGCGGTCCGTGAGCAGGCGATTCAACGGGCCGTGAGTCTGGCTGGCAGTTGGGGCGACCTGGATTGGGTCGAGATGGAAGCGGCCCTTGACCGTATTCGTCACGAAAGCCCGCCGACCCCACCCATCACGCTATGAGACGCTACCTCCTCGACACTGGCCCTCTTGGGGCCTATCTCCAAGGTCGGGAGCCTGCCGTTGACCTCATTGTTCCCTGGATCAGGCGCGGAGAAGCAGCAACGAGTATCCTGGTCTATGGCGAGATCATCGAGTACATCAAGAACTTGCACGACTATCCCACCAAGTATATGGGGCTCAGGGGTCTGCTCGGCGCAATTTATCCGTATTTCCTCACCTACTCCATCCTGGAACGCTATGCTGAAATCCGCCGTACTCTCCGACCTCCCCACGGCCCTGGACTGATTGGCGATATCGATACGCTTATTGCAGCCACCGCTCTCGAACGCAACCTGAGGGTCGTGACCACGGATGGTGATTATGAACGGGTACCCGGCTTGAAGGTCCGGCGCATCTCGCTCAAACGCGTGTAGGGAGTGTGGAGAGCATGATCCCTGACCGTTTCAAGCAGCTGTTCTCTCTCATGAGCCAACCCATTGCGTTCCCGTCAGCCTCTCAGAGGGCTGGGTTGCAAAAATGCCGGTGAGATGGTAGGCTCTGCTCCTCATCGAATATAGTTTCACTCGTATCCATACCAGGTCTCACAGTCGTACTGATTACTCTACCTCGTGTTCTTCTTCTGCTCCAGAGAAGCCGAGCGAAGTCAAGGTCTTGAAGGAAAGACAAGAGCAAAGTCGTAGGAAAATGGATGCTTGAAGAGGAGAAAGGAAGATTTTTGTGAGGCAATGCGCAGGTAGAGGCAGGATGTCACGTGCGCCGAGACAGGATGTCGCCTGAAAAAGAGGCAGGATGCCGCTGCACGCCTTCTGGCACATAAAAACATCGTCCCCTTGCTTTCCCAAACGCTGCCTGGTTGTCGCCAGGCGGGATCTCACCGGCCTGCAAAGAGACGATGTACAAATGGGAGCGGGAGACGGGACTCGAACCAGGAGATCAGCCTGCTTGGAAGGCAGATGGTCGCAGAATCGCCGCCAGCCTGCCATAAAATGGCTCTGGGAGAGCATTCATACATTTTCACTGTAATCACGCTCATCTGCGGCAGATAGTCGCTTACATTTTGAGGCAGATGGTTATGGATCATATGCACTGGAAAGAGTATACGCGCCACCTTCTCGAATGGCAAGGGAGGCAGATGGTCAACCACGCAGGAACGAAGCGCTGCCCTTCGCTCTCATGCTCTGTGGCAGCTTTTGGAAATCCTTCACATCCCAAAGCTTGGCGCATTGCCTTAAGGAACAGCTGCCTCTGTTTTTGCAACGGACATGGCTTACTGTTGTTTCAAGAGTGGGGAAAAGACAGGTCTGGTCCTGCTGAATCTCCCCACGCTCCTTCGCGAGGGATGAAGTTTGAAACGGTTGAAAAGGCAGATGTGAGATGAGGCAATGCGATGCAAAAACGTCCGATGGCCTGAAATCCTGATAGTGCGCTACCTCCCCTGCACGAAGGATATCCTCCTTCCGCACGAAAAGCAAGGCGTTGAACCAAACTGTGACTTTTCGTGAAGTCGGTTCATCTTGCCGCTCTCAGGTTGTGCCCTCCCACAGCACGTGTGCCAGCTTGGGCAGCGAGACGTTGTAGCGGTAGGCGATGTTGGTGTGATCGTCGTCAAACTCCTCGTATTCGTGCAGGATACCGGCCTGTGTCAATGTGCGAGTCAGCAGGCGCGCACCGAACTGCAGTTGATACTGGTCGCGGCTGCCACAATCCAAGTAGAGCAACTTGAGGGAGCGCAGGGCCTCCTGAATACGCGGGTCCTCTACCATGCGTACGGGATCGTTGGCCTGCCAGCGCTGCCACACGTCCGGGAGCCGTTCGCAGGTCTCCAGGTCGAAGGGGAGGCGAAAGGGGAACGGCGCCAGCTCAGGATCGGGCGAGTAGCAGGCCGCCATGGCGAGGATATCGAGGGCGGTCATATCCTCTTCAGTCTTCTGGATGCGTGTCTGGAAAGTGTGATACCAGGCCTCCAGTCCCCCTGCGCTGCGGATGATGTTGCAAAAGGTAGGGAAATCGCTGGCATAGCACAGCTCGAAGAGCAGGTCGCCGCTGTGGCAGGCCACGGCGCTCCAGATGTCAGGATGCAGCATGCCCCCGCGCAGCGCGCCGTATCCGCCACTGGATTTGCCAAAGATTCCACGCCTGCCCCCTCCCAGGGTGCGATAGGTGCGGTCAATGTAGGGCACCAGTTCCTGGACGAGGTAGTCGTCATAGTTGCCGACCGCGGACGAATTGAGATACTGGCTGCCTCCATAGGCCGTGAAGCATTCCGGCATGACGACAATGAGGCCTGCCCTGGTCCGTGAGCAGATCCAGTCGGTCGGAGAGCGTGGGTTGAAAGGGCAGCCAGTTCTGCAGTGAGGCGTCGCTCTCCGAGTAGCCGGCCAGGGCAAAGACCACCGGGTAGCGCAGGTTCGGAGAACGCTCATAGCCCGAGGGCAGGTACACCAGCAGGTCTCGTTCGGCAGGGTCGCCCAGCGGGTTGCTCGAGAGCAGCTGACTCACGAAATGGTCCCTGATTACCTGTCCCCGCTCGTGTAATTGGCAGATCGCTCGGTGAGTGAACTGTTCAGGCATCTGTTTTCCTCGCTGCTGGTTGAGAGGCTACAAGACCGCTCGATCCTTCTCAACCTTGAGAAGAGATCCTCTCATCGTGAAGTATACCCCGGCCATCTTAATAGAGCCAGCGGGAATAAAGGCAGCGCTCTCGGTTGTTCTCTTTTCAGGAACGTGTTCATGTTACTTCTATTTGCAATTTGAGCTTCCCCATCGCGCTCTTTCGCCATCAGTTGAAGATACGAAAAATGGAGCGTATTTGTCTCTGAAAGAGTCGTCCACACATGACAGGTCATTACCGGTCTGTCTGGTTCGGGCAAGAGTAGCCTGGCTTTTGATACCATTTTTGCCGAAGGACAGCGCCGCTATGTCGAGTCGTTATCGACCTACGCGCGGCAATTCCTGCAGAACATAGAAAAGCCGGATGTCGATGCTATCGATGGTTTGTCCCCAGCTCTGGCGATCGACCAGAAAGGGGCGACGCAGAACCCGCGTTCAACGGTCGGTACGATGACGGAGATCTATGATTACCTGCGCCTGCTCTATGCGCGGATTGGTCATCCGCACTGTTCAAAGTGTGGGCGCGAGATCGGCCAGCAGACCGTTCAGCAAATGGTCGACGCGGTCCTCACCTTGCCGAAAAGTTCTCGGCTGGTCCAGGAGCATCAAGGCACGTCTGAACATGTCTTTGATGAGATGCGGCGCTCCGGGTATGTGCGTGTGCGTGTCGATGGCGACATTTTTGACCTGAGTGACGAGATCAAGCTGGATCAGCAGAAAAAACATACGATAGAAGTCGTGGTTGACCGGCTGGTCATACCTCGTGAGATTGACCTATCGTTCCGCCAGCGGGTGACGGACTCGCTGGAAACGACGCTGAAGCTCGGCGCTGGCATTGTACAGGTATCGATCATTGGGGGCGATGAGATGCTGTTCTCTGAACACCCGACCTGTGCTTTTTGTGGGATCAGCCTGCCGGAAATCGCGCCGCACACCTTTAGCTTTAATAGCCCGCATGGTGCCTGCCCTACCTGTGCCGGTCTTGGTGTCCTGCCAACCGACGAGCCCGACCACCTGGTCGATACACCGACAATGGGCGCTAAAGGCTCGCATCTGGAGCGCGTTTCGATGTCCTGGCCAGGGCGCTCGGTTGAGGGCAAGGAAACTGAAAGTTCAGTCTCCACACACATCTGCCCTGATTGTCAGGGTACCCGACTCAATCCGGAAGCGTTGTTGGTCACAGTTGGCAGGCGCACTATTGCTCAGGTGACACACCTCTCCATTGAACAGGCACAGCGGTTTTTCCAGGAGTTAGGGTCTGATACGCGGACTTCCTTCGATCCGCATGAACTGCCGGTCGAGATGGTGCTGACAGAGCGTGAACGGTTGATAGCGCGCCAGTTACTCAAAGAGATTGTGGCACGTCTGCAATTCCTGCTGGATATGGGCCTGGATTACCTGACACTGGACCGGGCAACAGCCAGCCTTTCTGGGGGCGAGGCACAGCGCGTTCACCTGGCAACCCAGATCGGCTCCGGCCTCTCAGGAGTGCTCTACATTCTTGATGAACCGAGCGTTGGACTCCACCAGCATGACAACGCGCGCCTGATGAAGACGCTGACACGTCTGCGTGATCAGGGGAACAGCGTGCTGGTGGTCGAGCATGACGAGGAGACGATGCGGGCGTCCGATCATATCGTTGAGATGGGCCCTGGCGCAGGCGCATATGGTGGACGGGTGGTCGCCCAGGGCACCTACCAGGAGATCATGGCCAATACGCATTCGCTGACCGGTGATTACCTGGCGAGGCGCAAGTCGATTCCCTTGCCCGAACAGAGGAGAGAGGGCAATGGGCGATCACTCTTGATCAAAGGCGCGCGCGAGCATAACCTGAAAAATGTGACGGTCGAGATTCCGCTCGGGAAATTCGTGGTGGTGACCGGCGTTTCCGGCTCTGGCAAGAGTACGCTTATCAACGATATCCTGTACCGCAAGCTGGCCAGGACCTTCCACCGTGCGCATGAGCAGCCAGTTGCGCATGACTCCATTGAAGGTCTGGAGGAGCTGGATAGCGTGATCGGGATCGATCAGTCGCCCATCGGAGGCACACCGCGCTCGAATCCTGCAACCTATACCGATGCCTTCACAGGTATACGAGAGCTCTTCGCGAAGGTACCGGAGGCGCGCATTCGCGGGTACCAACCCGGTCGCTTCTCATTGAATGTGAAAGGTGGGCGCTGCGAAGCCTGTCAGGGCGAGGGCATCGTCAAAATTGAGATGAACTTCCTGCCCGATGTGTATCTGCCGTGTGACGTGTGCCACGGCAAGCGCTACAATCGCGAGGCGTTAGAGATTCGCTACAAGGGCAAGCATATCGCCGATGTACTAGAGATGCCGGTGGAAGAGGCGATGCGCTTTTTCGCGAAAGTGCCTGCCGTCTACAAGAAGCTGAAGGCGCTCTCCGATGTCGGCCTGGGCTATATCCACCTGGGTCAACCTGCCACGACGCTCTCTGGCGGTGAGGCACAGCGTGTCAAGCTGGCGAGTTCCCTCGCCAGGCCTGCAACAGGTCGCACCATGTACATCCTGGATGAACCCACGACTGGACTGCACTTTGCCGATATTGAGCGGCTCTTGCAGGTCTTGCAGCGCCTGGTAGAAGCTGGGAACTCGGTCATCGTCATTGAGCATAACCTGGAAGTAGTGAAGAGCGCCGATTGGATCATTGATCTAGGGCCGGGAGCAGGCGACTCTGGTGGTCAGGTGATTGCTGAGGGGACACCAGAAGACGTCGCGGAGAATGCGCAGTCGTTAACCGGTTCCTTCCTCAAGCGTCTGTTCCTTATAGATGCGGCGAGGGCATATGCTCGTCAGCCGAGCGAGAGGGCGGCGTAGTCTCCTAAAAGCCCTGCGGGCGACCCTCAAGGGTCGCCCGCTTTTGATTCGATGGTCACTCAGCTCAGAGCGATCGTATGATCCGACATAGCACTATAAGGGAGGAGAGGAGGGCTTAACAGATCAAGCAGGAGTGCTGATCAACTCTTTCTTGTTCTCTTCACTGAACAGGGTCGTCGTCACCCGACGAAGCAGGGAGGCCAGCTCCGCTTCCTGTTCTGGCGACCAGCCGTCAAGCAGCTCGGCCAGGTTATCATGGCAGGCGGTCGCTAATGTAGCGACGGTCTCCTGCCCGGTAGCAGTCAGTTGGAATTGGCCATCTGCTTGACCCTCCACTGGTGCTGTTGTGGTGATCAGCCCGATCCCTCACAGCGCTTCGATGGAAGGCATCAGCCTGGCGGCCAGCACGTGGAATCGCTTCGCCAGAGTCGCCCCAGCAATCGGGGCCTGCTCCTGGAAACGGAACAGGAGCCAGGTAAAGAGCGGATCGAGCTCAATGCCAGCGCGGGCTGCGAGCCGACGGTAGAGCTGGTCCAGGCTGTCACGGCTGGTCAGCACGTGAAGTGCCCGCTCGATCTCCTGCTGGGAAGTGCGAGTGGTTGGCATGGCGAAGGTATGGCCCATGTCGGTCGCCTGGGTGGTGGTGCGCAGTCGCACCTCAGGTAGCAGCCAGGACAGCAGGAAAGCCAGAGCCACCATGGGCACCGTCACCAGGAAAACCGTCGAAAGCGATTGGGCGTAGGCATGCACCACCTCAGCACGCAGGGCTGTTGGTAGATGTTGGATCGCGGCCACACTCTCCGCGCTGCTGAGATTGATGCCGGACGAAAGTCGGGAAGCCAGGGAAGCGAGATGTGATGCCAGTTGGTTGGAGAAGATGGCCCCAAAGATGGCCGTGCCGAACGCGCCGCCAATAGAGCGGAAGAAGATCACCCCAGAGGTCGCCGCGCCCAGGTTGCGGTAATCCACGGCGTTCTGCACGGCCATCACCAGCACCTGCGTTACCAGCCCCACTCCCAGTCCCAGGACCGCCATCGACAGCGATTCCACCAGCACGCTCGTGTGCTCGCTCAGGCGTGAGAGCAGGAACATGCCCAGCGTCATCACGGCTGTGCCGGCAATCGGGAAGGCTTTGTAGTGCCCCCAGCGGCTGATGAGCTGCCCGCTGGTGATGGACGTGAGCAGCAACCCCAGGATCATGGGTAAGAGGCGCAGGCCGGAACTGGCGGGGGAGGCCCCATTTACAACCTGTAAAAAGAGCGGCAGATAGGTGGTCGCCCCATAGAGCGCGAAGACGACCACAAAGCCAATCGCACTGGAGAGGGAGAACACGGCGTTGCGGAAGAGGGGCAGCGGCAGCACAGGTTCGACAGCGCGTTGTTCAACCAGGACAAAGCCCAGCGTGAACACGCCGGCAACAATGGCGAGCAGGATGATCGGCGCCGATCCCCAGGGAGCGATGGTCCCGCCCAGGGAAGTCAGCAGGATCAGGCTGCTGGCCGCGACCGTCAGCAGCACGGTGCCCAGGTAGTCAATGGTGTGCTGACCCGGCTGGCCCGTGGCAGGCAAGGCTAGCGCAAGCACGAGCAGAGCAGCAGCGCCAATAGGTAGATTGATGTAGAAAATCCAGCGCCAGGAGAGCGTCTCGACAAAAAAACCACCCAGGAGGGGTCCGGCCATACTGCTCACCCCAAAGACGGCGCCGAACACACCCTGATAGCGTCCGAGCTGCCGCGGAGGCACGACATCGGCGATGAGGGCCTGGGAGAGCACGAAGATGCCCCCACCCCCAAGCCCTTGCAAGCCGCGGAAGAGAATGAGTTCGGCCAGGTTCTGGCTGATCCCGCACAGCGCGGAACCGAAGAGGAAGAGCACAATCGCCGCCTGGAAGAGCCGCTTGCGGCCGTAAAGATCACCGAGCTTACCCCACAGTGGAGTAGAGGCCGTTGAGGTCAGCAAATAGGCAGTGACCACCCATGAGAGCTGGCTGAGCCCCCCGAGATCGCTCACAATCGTCGGCAACGCCGTTGCCACGACCGTCTGATCGAGCGAGGCGATCAGCAAAGCCAGCATCAGCCCGCTGAAGATGACCCAGACTCTGTGCTGATCTGCTGTTTGCGCGAGTCCAGATTGCGTCTGCTCTAGAGCCATGGGAAGTATTCCTTTACTTCTTTTCGAGCCAGCCATTGGTTAACCGAAGCGGCGGGGTTGCCCCCGCCGCTTCGGTTAACCAGGTTATGGGCCAAACGACACCTGGCGGCTTCCCGGCTCTGGAGGGAAGCGCGAGCAGTCCGCCATGAGACAGAGAGGACCAACTCTTCGCCCGCAGCGGTCTCACGACAGCAGCTTATCCAGGGTGATCGGCAGATCGCGGACGCGGATGCCCGTGGCGTGATAGACAGCGTTGGCGATGGCGGCGGCGGTGCCGACGATCCCGATCTCGCCAATGCCCTTCACGCCCATGGGGTTGACGTGGGGGTCCTCCTCGTCGATCCAGCTCACGTCGATGGTTCCCACGTCGGCGTTGGTGGCGATGTGGTACTCGGCGAAGTCGTGGTTGACGTAATCGCCGAAGCGCGGGTCCAGCACGCTTTCCTCGTGCAGCGCCATCGACAGCCCCCATGTCATCCCGCCCAGGAACTGCGAGCGGGCCGTCTTCGGATTGATGATGTGACCGGCGGTAAAGACCCCCAGGAGGCGCGGGACACGCACCTCGCCGGTATCCATGTTGACACGCACCTCGGCAAACTGTGCGCCAAAGGCTTGCATGGCGTACTGCTGCGCCTCGGGGTTCGCCTGGAAGGTGCCGGTTGCCTCCAATCCCTCGGCGGGAACACTCCCGCCGAACTCCTCCTGCAGCCGTGCGCGGAGCGCACTCGCGGCATTGAAGATCGCCCACCCCCACGAGGCGGTGCCCGTCGAGGCTGTGGCCCAGAGCGCCTGCGGTAGGGAGGTATCGCCGATCCCGAGCTGCACGCGTTCAGGCGGCACCTCCAGCGCGTCTGCCGCGATCTGGGTGAGCGCCGTCCACGCTCCGGTCCCGATGTCTATGGCGTCGATACGAACCTGGTAGTTTCCCGCCTGGTCGACCTTCACGAGCGCGGCCGCTGGAAACTGGAGGGCCGGATACGACGAGGCGGCGACGCCGGTCCCAATGAGCCAGGGGCCAGCGCGCCGCAGGCGCGGCGTCGGGTCGCGCGGCTGCCAGCCGAAGCGCTGCGCCCCTTCCCGCAGGCAGGCGACCAGGTTGCGGCTACTGAATGGACGCCCGCTCTCGGGGTCGACCGCAGGCTCGTTGCGTATGCGCAACTCGATGGGATCGAGCCCACAGGCGATCGCTAGCTCGTCCATCGCCGATTCGAGGGCGAACATCCCCGGACACTCACCGGGTGCGCGCATCCACGCGGTCGCTGGGACGTCGAGCCGTGCCAGCCGGTGCGTGGTGCGGCGGTTCGGGGCCGCGTACATCACCCGCGTCGGGACGGCGGTCGGATCGGCGAACTCGTGGATGGTCGCGGTCTGCTCAACGATATCATGTGCAATCGCCGTGAGCTGCCCATCGCGCTGGGCACCCAGCTGCACCCGCTGGATGGTCGGCGAGCGATAGCCCGCCAGCGCATACATCTGCTGCCGCGTGAGCGCGAGCTTAACGGGCCGTCTTGCCACCTGCGCGGCCATGACAGCGAGGATCACATGCGGGTGCGTGTCAACCTTGGAGCCGAACGCGCCGCCGACATACTTCGAGATGACGCGCACCCGTTCGGGCGGCAGTTTGAAGGCCGTGGCCACGGTATCCCGGATCGGGTGCGGGCCCTGGTTGGCATCGTAGAGGGTGACGCTGTCCTCGTTCCACACAGCAACCGTCGTGTGGGGTTCGAGCGGATTGGGGTGCTCGGCTGGCGTCGTATAGACGTAGTCGAGCGAGACGGGAGCCTGTGCAAGCGCGGTCTCGACATCACCGCTAACCGTGTCGCTCT
>WNGD01005449.1_pt1 | contig 12338 bp, 14 predicted proteins | sample 5400671 | NCBI WGS metagenome assembly WNGD01 (sample SAMN13153369, study PRJNA577476) | soil metagenome | isolation source: 40 cm soil or saprolite under grassland replicate 2 | place: USA:California | collected 2016-06-15
GTAGGGCGCGTGATGATGGGAGAGAATTGGCGCCCTACATTTGATTCAAAAATTGTGCATCACGAGCTTGAGATAATCAAAAATGATTTGCACTGCAATGCGGTTCGGATCTGCGGTCTTTCTATCGACCGACTAATGACGGCTACCGAGGATGCCCTGAAACAGGGGCTCGAAGTATGGCTTTCGCCGGAGATGTGGGACAAAAGCCAGGAAGAGACGCTCGACTACCTTGTGAAAGCCGCCACGGCGGTCGAGAAGCTGCGCGAGCATTGGCCGCAACACCTGGTATTGAGCGTCGGCTCAGAGCTGACACTCTTCATGCAAGGTATCGTAGAGGGCAATAACCTCTTCGAGCGGATGGGCAATCCCACCTTTTGGGAGAATATCAAGGCAGGGGTGCATAACCAGCCGCTCAATGCCTTTTTGGCCGGGGCAAACGAGGCTGTCAGACAGGTCTTTCGAGGCAAAGTCACGTATGCGTCAGCTCCACTTGAAACAGTCGATTGGAGCCTTTTTGACTTCGTGGGCGTTGATATGTATCGAGAAGCACGCATCAAAGATTCCTACAGCGCCCTGATCAAGCGGTACTTCGTCCACAACAAGCCAGTCATTATAGGCGAGTTTGGCTGTTGTACCTATCAGGGTGCCGAGGATGCAGGCGGCAGGGGTTGGGCAATCATGGATTTTAAGACAACACCATTGCAACTGAATGGCGAGTATGTGCGCGACGAGAGCTTGCAGGCACACGAACTCACTGATGTGCTGAGTATACTCGACGGCGTAGGCGTTGAGGGCGCTTTTGTGTTTACTTTTGTCTCACCTACTTCGCCTTACAACGAAGACTCGAAATACGACCTCGACATGGCCAGCTATAGCCTGGTGAAAAGCTATGCCGATAAACACGGCACAACCTACCCGGACATGCCATGGGAGCCAAAAGAGTCATTCAAGGCTGTGGCCGATTACTTCGCCAAACCAATTGTGGAGGTAGTCAATGAGTCGCCCACGTCTTGATTCTGAGCAGAAAAAGGTGAGTTTCTCGCTCGCCTTTTCTCCCAACCTCATTGCCGCGCTGGAGAACGTGCGTGGAGCAAAAAGTCAGTCTGTCTTTGTAGAAGAATGGCTCCGCCAGAATCCTCAAATTGCTGCTGAGTTGTCAGCAATGAACGACCCTGGTTTCGCGCCACCAGTTGCGCGCTATGAGCAACTGATGGAGTATCTCCTGGAGTTTTACTCACCCGGGAATGGCGAGCAGCCAACCATTCCAAGGGTACTCTTCATCGCTCAAAAGATTATCATACGCGATCGCGCCAGTACGGGTCAGGAAATTCAGGAACAGATCGTCGCTGCCATGGAGGAGTTCTGGTTGCAGGAGCGTCGCAAGCATGGGAAACGCAATGCCCGCGGTGAGAGTCTTGAGGCAATTATGCCAGGCATCAAGGAATTTGTACGCTACTACTATCAGGTCATCTTTCTGGACATGGCAAAGGGTGAGCGCCAACAATTGCAACACCGTTTCCGCAGTCTCGTGCGTGGGTGTGAGGCGGTGTACCAAGAGCGATTGAAACTGGAAAGGGAGTGAACAAAAACTTTTCCCTCGCCGTCTGGGGAGGCGAGGGAAAAGTTTTTGTTCACTCTGATATTGGTTGATCGCTTTACTTTCTCAACTCCGCGACTTTCTTCTCGACATCGATGCCCATCAGGCGAGCAAGATTGCCACCGAGGATCTTCTTTTTGGCCTGCGTGGTCAGTTGGGGATAGCCATAGCCGGTAACCAGGTCTTCCGGTAGCTCGAATTTCCAGAAAGCGTCGAGGGCCCAGCGGGGATGCCAGATGGGCGTTTCACCACCGTAGAGGATTTTGTCCTCGCCGCACCAGAACATGAGCTTGCCCATGTTTTCGGCGAAGACGCGCGGCGCTCGTACGATGAAGTTCAGCGTGGCGGCGATGGAGGCATAGAGGTTGGGATAGCGCACCAATTGCCAGCAGATCTCGTCGATGAAAGGCAGGCCGACGTGGAAGATGACGAAGTTGATATCGGGGAAGTTGGCGGCAGCTCCGTCCATATCCCAGGCCTGGGTATGCTCGATGGGCTGAGGGCCAAGCGGCACGCCTTTATGCACGCCGATGGTGTGTATGCCCAATTCAAGCGCCTTTTCAAAGACGGGGAAGGCTACGCGCGGGTCGTCCATACGCCAGGGGAATGGCTCGCCATAATCGTAGCGCACATTGTAGAATTTGAAGGCTTTCGCGCCATACTCTTTGACCTGGCGTTCCATCAGATCGAGCGCCTTTTTGCCCTCCAATGGGTTGACTGCCCCCCAGAATACTGCGCGGTCGGGATATTTCTGGGCCATGGCGGCGCACTTTTCCCACTGCGACAGTCCATCATGAAACAGATCGGTAAGCGGCAAGGGTTGCGCCACAATCATATCGGTGCCCGATTCTTCGAAGACCATCTGAGCAATCTCGTCGATGTTCCACTCGCGCAAAAATTCCTCGGGGCCGAGTATGCGTTCACCTGGAGGTGATAGTACCTGATGAAAGGCATACAGGTGGTTGATGAACATCTGGCCAGGTTTGCCAAAAGCGTTGTTCATGTCGAAGTTGAAGACATGACATACACAGTCAAATACAAAGGCGTCATTGTCCAGCATGAGTGATGTGCTCCTTTCGTCAAATAGCTTGTTGAGCGGCCTGAGCTTCGCGTTCGAGACGACGTTGTCGCAGGGGAAGGAGTTGCGCCATGGGCAGTGTGAGTTTCTCTTTCGCGCTGGCAGTCATGCGTTCGGGAGTCCAGACGGTGTTCCAGACAATTTCGGTGTCTACCTCGCCAACTCCCTCCATCGCACTCACATTCTGGTCAATCATCTGCAACAGGTGGGTTGAAAATGGGCACCAGCCAGAGGTGAGAAGTAGCTCGATACGTACGTCATGGCCGTTTTCAGCCACCTTGACGCCCTGAATAAGCCCTAGCTCAACTACGCTCACTGAACGCTCTTTACAGCACGGGTCATAGCAGGTTTGCAGCACTTCAAGCACCTGCTCCGACGTGATTCGCCGGTCTTGGGATTCGGGCAAGGGATGCTCCTTTCTTGCAGCCCGGGTTAATTGTGTCGGCTGCACTACGAAGGGTACTGCTTACGTAAACAGATAGAAAGGATTGAACGTGAAGGTTCCTGTTTTTAAGTATACTTTTCTGTTTTGGGGTGTTCAAGGGGATGATTTCTGTAGGTGAAATGACGCCTACAGTAACCTTCGCCTTGTTACCTGCGCTATGAAAGACTTTCAGCGAATTCCCAACCTCGACATCTACATAGAGGCTCAGTCGATCCTGACAGTTAATTTACGATGTATTTGCCGATCCTTTTTTTCTGCGACCCAGTTATTCCTACGCTTATCACTCGTATGAGGTATAAGTTACTCAACTTAGTGATCTGACAATAAGGGATCTAAGTGAGAGTAAGCTGCTTGGCAGGCTGGCATCATTTTGACCTTCTCAAGTAAAGTCTATGAATGCCTAGCAATAACAACCCATTTCGTTTAAGAAACGTGCCATCCTATGCCGGCATCTTTGTATTGTGCTGGATCATAACCTTGCTCGTTCTGACTGCCTTCTTTCGATTAGTAGAAATGGTGATCCCTGAACAATGGATGGGAAGCAAAAAGCGCAGCTTTGCCCCGCTCATCTATGTCTCAGTGGAAGAGTTGGTACCACATGATCACTTCTATCGCCACCTGGAGCGAACACTCGCTCTCTCGTTCGTGCACGAATTTGTGCAAGAACAGCTCGACGACTTAGAACTTCAGGTGGTAGTGCTCTAAGAGGGCCTCATCTTCGTCCCGATGCGTATGCGGAGGAGCCGCAAGGGTGTTGGGGGCAACGGTATGTTCCACCAACGCCAATGTCCCATTGGTCTGCTCCCCCAAGAGTTTGAAGATCGCTCCGGTGCCACCAAAATGGACCGACTTGCCTTCATCTGGCAAGACGACGAGTCCTGACATAAGATGTACTCCTTTTGCTAGCCGCTTGATGGTGTTCCTAATCACGCTCCACGGCTCTAATGCCTGCGAGGTTCGGGACAGAGCCATGTCAACGTCCCTGACTGCTTGCCCCTATAGGGAAGGCGTTCCCCGCCTTGGCCTGAGAACCGACTACTGTTCCAACGCTGATGGAAGCGCTGGCGGCAACGTACCAAGTGTATCAAGTATATCATAGCCAGCGCTTCCATCAGCGAGGCATCCGGGTTGGTCGTGCTCATACGCAAGTCGGCGATGCGTTGATACCAGGGGATGCAGACGCTTCGATCTTGCGCTCCCAGGTGCTCCAGCCAGTCATAACGCTCTGCATTGTGCTGACAGAGTGCTTCGCGATCTTCCTGCGAGCGTGCGACGGGAAGCGGCATCGGGACTTTCACCTCAGACTGCTCACCTGGCTCGCGAGATGCTTCTTGCTCTTGGGTCGTGTGCTGCTCGGTCTGTGCCGCTGCTGGCCCAGCAAACACGAGAACAACTAGAGCAGATAGTACGCATCACTGGAAAGCCGGAAAAAACGGTTCTTCATGAAGTGGTGACCAACAGCCTGAAAACCTACCACAAAGCCCCCTCGAAAAGTGCAAAAGCTGTCCTTAATCTGATTGAGTGGGCAGAACAAGAACACATCACCGGAAAAGCGACAGATGTAAGCACCAACTACAATATGTATGCCTGGGAAGAATAAGGATCACCTGGTTATTGTCGATGCAGACGCCATTATTTCCTTTGTCTCTATAGACGATGAAAACCAACACAAAGCAAAACAGATCATGCAGCAGCTTGTTACCTCAGACGTGTATCTGCTGTTTCCGACAACCGCCATTTGTGAAGCCGTAACCATTCTGAGAGGAAGACTCAATAGACCCAAAGACGCAAAACGCATTGTGGCAAAATTCCAGAGTGGTGATTTTCCTGTTCAGGCAGTCGATCACGCCACCTTGACCGAGGCAGGAGACCTCTTTAACCCAATGGCTCGAAGAAAAACACCCTTTTTGACGCGGTTGTTGCTGCTATTGCAAAACGTTTCAACGCAGAAGCCATTTTCAGCTTTGACGAATGGTATCGAAAAATAGGGTTGACGCTAACCGACGATCTCATTGCTGTAAGGAAAACAGCCGCGTAATCTCATCTTCCAATGCTATTCAAGAAAAATTCCTGTATGCCGGACATTTTTTATTGTGCGCCCCGCCGCTTCCCACATTCATTCTCAATATGGAATATAATTAATAAACTGAACTTGATGAAAGAATCTCTTTGTCCATCCAATCATTGTAGTAGCAAGGATACAGGAGATATTATTCTGCATGAATAACTCGGCCTTCCTCAGTATTGGTGTGGCGCTAATAGCAGCAATTACCTCTTTTATCGTGGCAGTTGTAAACCATTTCAGTAGAAAGAAGAATACTCTTGATTTAGAAACTTTCAAAACCAAGCTCACTGCTGACCTTACAAAGGAACTTGACTCTTTCAGAGCTGATATTGCTGAGAAACAGGCAGAAAAGAATGCACGAAGAGATTATCTTTATGAGGCTCGCAAACGTCTCTATCAGGAATATGAACCACTTCTCTTTCAACTTGTTGAATTTTCCGACAATGCACTCAAGCGTATCTTTGGATTGGCTAGAACGGCTAGAGAAAGCAACTTAGGGTCTCAACGTAGTGGTTGGCTCACTCCTGGTAACTTTAATTTCAATTACTTTGAGGCTAACACAATCTACCGATTTTTAGCGCCACTCGTTATTATCAAGCTTATGCAACGTCGGTTAACTTTGATCGATCTCACCATTGACCCAGATATCAATAATCAATATTCTCTCGCTAATTTGCTCTATCACTCTTACGCTCACGATTTTACGTTGGCGAGAATGGAGCCTAGACTTGAATACGCCCCAAATAATGAAGAGGCGATTGAGCAAAGAAAGGCATATCCTGAAAAATACTGGCGACAAGGTATCGTCTTAGGGAAACTTGACAATGCAGTCGAAGCCCTTATCATTCGTGAACCAAATGGAATTTCCCGTTGCATGAGTTATGGTGAATTTGAAGAAATTTATAATAACGCAAACACAACTGCAAAGTTTGACTCATTTAGAGAGATTTTCATGAATTTTCATCCGATGATGAGGCCAGTATTGTGGCGTATTTTAATTACCCAGGCACACATTTATCAGGCCTTGCTGCGCACTCGTGAGATAAAGATCACGGCTTCTGTGGAAGATCATACTCCTCAGTTATTAAAACCAATATCGAAAGAAGCTCGTTTGAAATTGGATTGGCGTCAAAAGCCCGACGAAGCCACAGATGAGGAAGTTCTTTTGCATCACTTTGAAGCTGCCCATGAATACTTACGAGAGTTTTTAGGACCAATCATTGCTGAGTAAACGGCAGCGCAAGTTGATAGGCGGGTAAGGCGAGCAGGTGTCCCAGTTCGCCCATCAGGTCGGCTTTCGTAAGCTCGGGGTGCAAAGGTGATGGCGATATCAGTGCCTGCTGGTTGCCCAAGGAAGCAACCTTGATCAGCATCGAAGCGGAGTTCGAGCATCTGGTTGAGCCAGGTGGTGCCCAGATAGTAGTCATATCCACCACTATCAAGCCGCCCGTTGGCTCATACGCGCCGAAACCAGGGACAGCGCGCCAGATACTCAAAGACACGATCCCTCCTGCACGGTTCAGGCATTCCTCAAGCCACCTTTCTACTACTATCAAGGGCCAAAGGTTCCCTCCTGCGTGATCAACTTCTATTCGACTCCCCGACACGTGTCCAGGCAGAGACGAGCGCCGGGAGTCGTGCGACCCCTCCTGCGCTTGCGATCTCTTCACGCAAGCGTGCGGCCAGGGTCTCGATCCTGATGTCCCCTGTAGTGGCGATGCCAAATTTCTGAATCAGGGGGAGGAGATCACGCACGACCCCAGCCAACACCTCATAGCCCGCCCACTCTGGACCAGCACCAATGGCTGCCTCGTAGCGCAGTTGCGGGGCAGGCAACCCGGCAGCCAGAAACGTGCTGGAGAGTTTCATCCCCATCCGCGGCTCCACCCCAACCCGTTGGAAGGCCTGAGTACACCAAGCCACTGCTTGTTCCCACAGTGGGGAAGCAGGCAGGGTGGCATCACTCTGAGAGGGGATGTCATGTTCTTGGAAAGCCAGCACTCCCCTCGGACGCAGGTGTGTTGCAAGCTGCCGTAGCACAGCGGCGGGCTGCGGCATGTACATCAAGATGAGTCTACCGATGATGGCATCAAACTGCTGCGTGAGTGCCAACTCGTCGATGTTGCCGACGAGGAAAGAAACATGCGAGCGTGCTGCTGTTTGCGCACGAGCTTGCGCAATCTGCAGCACGCTCGCATTGGTATCCACGCCCATGACGCTGCCTTGCTCACCCACCAATTCGGCGGCAAGCAAGCTCACATCTCCAGGACCACAACCCACGTCGAGCACTTGCATCCCGGCTTCCAGGCCAGCATCCTCCAGCAGCCGTCGCGTGAATGGATTGAAGAGCTGGCCTTGCACCAGTAACCGCTGGAAGGCTTTGGCAGTGTGTCCCAGAGCATAGGTCTGAGCTGATGATTGCACTTCAGACATGATAGTTCCCTCCTGTTCTGGATGTCTCATCCGCTTAGTTGCTCCTGTTCATACGTTTCTGCTCATGTCTTGCGCAGGAGCGATCCCTTGCGGCCCTGGGTTAGCTCTCCCCTGCATGCTGTTCTCCGTCTGCTCCATGAGCGCTGAGTACAGCACGTACTGGCAGAGGAGGTGCTTGTTCCTCAGCAGATAGTGTAGCACATGTTCAGTTCCATAACATGTGCAAGATTACCTATCTGTATAAGCGAGGGTGAAGTGCTGCTCTCGCAGGAAGACTTGCCCAGCTAACTAGTTGCACAGATCACATGTGCCGATTCTCTTGACCTGCAGCCTCTGCCGGCAGAGAAAGCAAGAGGATTGGCTCTCTGGGGAACTTAACGTTTTCCGTTGTGTTCAGGTGGGCGCAACCACAACGAGACATGTGCTGGCTGCATCGTCTCCTGCACCACTGCGAGTAACTGCTCACTTAACTCGTTCAAGTCTACTTCATGACGCAGTGTAGTACTAAAAGCTGCCAGGGTGCGTGCTGTATCATACTTGCGCCGGTAGAACAGGTCAACCTCATCTCTGAGTACCATTTCCAGTATGCTGATCTAATATCATATAATTCTTTCAGGACAACCATAGACTTGCGTTTAAGGAAAGACAGGATGAACAAGTTCATGAGAGGCGTCACTCATTACTGGACCCAGTTCACCCTCATACTGGGAACGATAGTGCTGCTGGTCGCTGCTGGAGCAGGGAGCATCCCTAGCGTGCATGCTGCAAGCAGCGGCGATTGGTCAACCTATTTGAGGGACAACGGGCGCAGCGGCTTCAACGCAGCCGAAACCATCATCAACCAAACCACGGCTCCCAAGCTGAAGCTCCACTGGACGTATGCGGCAGGAGGTGCCATTTCCACTCAACCGGTAGAAGTCAAGGGGCTAATCTACTGGGGATCTTGGGATGGCTATGAGCATGCCACGAACCTGACTGGTACGCAGGTATGGGCCACCATGCTGGGCACGACAACAGACACGAATTGCTCCCCTCCCACTGTTGGGGTGGCGAGCACGGCCACGGTCGCCTCGGTAGTGATCAATGGGACAGCTACTCTCATGGACTTCGTTGGTGGAGGCAATGGCCAGTTCTACGCGCTCAATGCTACCACTGGAGCCATCATCTGGCGGAACACGCTCGGATCGCCACCCAGCCATTTCCTGTGGAGTTCCCCGGCCCTCTACCATGGAAGCATTTATGAGGGGATGGCATCCTTTGGAGACTGTCCGCTGGTCCAGGGACAGCTCATTCAACTGAACGCGGCAACTGGGGCAATCCAGCACATCTTCAAGGTTGTACCCAATGTCTGCACAGGAGGGGGAGTGTGGGGCTCACCCGCCATTGACGGAGCGACCGGCATGCTCTACTTTGCCACGGGCAACGGTGGCTCGTGTTCGACGGCAGAGCCTTATGCGACGGCCATCGTTCAATTACGCGCATCCGATCTAGCGTTTGTCGATTCCTGGCAGTCACCACTTGCTCACCGGTTACCCGACAGTGATTTCGGCACCACCCCAACTCTGTTCAGTGCGACCATTCAAGGCGTCTCACATCAATTGGTAGGTGCGGAAAACAAGGATGGGAAGTACTATGCCCTTGACCGGGCGAATATTGGCAAGGGGCCAATCTGGAAAGCGACCCTTGCCGTCTCCGGAGAGTGTCCACAGTGTGGACAAGGTGGGATCTCCCCCAGTGCCTGGGATGGCAGTACGCTCTATGCGGCCGGTGGCAACACGACGATCAAAGGTAGCTCATGCCAGGGAAGCCTGCGGGCGCTGAATCCTGCCACCGGTGCTTTTAGCTGGCAATACTGCATGACGAGTGGGCCGGTGTTGGGTGCCGTCACCGCCGTTCCAGGAGTGGTAACGGTTGGTCAGGGGACGTATCTAACCGTGCTCTCTGCTAGTTCAGGAGCACTCCTCTACTCCCACCAGGTTACTACAGGCGGTGGGAAATTCTATGGGGCAGCTTCTATCTCCAATGGCATACTCTACATTGGGCACGCCAATGGAAAGCTCTATGCCTTCGGACTCTAAGGCGGCTTCTCAAGGGAAAAAGGGTGAGGGGTGTATCAATGTTATTTCGTGTAGATACGGCATGAGTCTGCTGCTTTCTAATGAAGAGTATCCCGATCTCATAGAGTTTGATGAAATACGACTCTCTGCTGATACAAAAGAACTCTACGAAAAATTTGGTATTAAGAAACAGGGCTACTATTTTGTTCGTCCAGATAGCCATATTGCATAGAGAAGTGCGTCGCTGGATACACAAAATTTCAGCACATATCTAGAGCGTTTTCTTGTCAAATGACCTTTCGTGATCGGATTGATGCTGAGAATTAAGAGAAAAGGGGCAGTTCGGTGAGATGCCCGCCCTGGTCGCCCAAGTCGGGGATGTCGATGCCCTGCAAGCCGAGCAGGATCGCGAGCTCGCCGCCATGATGCAGATCGTGGGACATGATGCGCCAGATCACCCACTGGCGCGAAACCGCGTACATCTTCCCCTGGTAGAAATGCCGGTAGGTCTGCTGCAGGTCGGCGACTGTCCAGGTGGTGAGTGTGGTTTCGATCACCTGCCAGCTTGCCTCCATCCACTTGAGCAGTTCGGTGGGGTTATCGACGATGGCAACCTCTTGCTGGTCAATCACATCAAACCATCTGCGTATCTCGCTGAGGTCCTCTGTGTTGGCCTTTTCTCCCTCCCAGGGGGCAATCTGACGGGCGAGTGCAGCGCTCCCAGGCGCGCCCATATTATGGAACCAGTACAGTCGGCCCAGGGCGATATGGCTGATAATCTCTCCTACCGAGCGCAGGTGCGGCGCGGGCCGCCAGGCCAGTTGTTCGGTTGTCAGTGGGGTGATTGCCCGCACCAGCGCAAGCTGGTGACTGTCCCACCCTTCGAAAATGCTCATCAACGAGGTTTCTGCCGTTGTCATGAATGTATTCCTCTCTGCGTGCTGCCACAAAAGAAGCTGGCAGTAAAAGATAGCACAGTTGTATATATCTAAGATAGCACACAAAGGGAGACTATCCCGTTAGACCCATCGACAGTAATTTGTTGACCTGTAGTGATGCGTTCTGTGGCACCCAAGACGCCGACGACGGCGGGGATGCCATATTCGCGAGCAACGACCGCGCCATGAGATATGGCTCCGCCCATTTCCATTACCAGGCCACCGGCAGTCAGGAAGAGAGGTGTCCAGCCGGGATCGGTCGAAGGGGCAATGAGGATCTCGCCAGGTTCTAAATGGGCACCGGCCGGGTCGAGAATCACTCGCGCTTTCCCGGTTACTACGCCTGCCGAGGCTGGGGTTCCCGTGAGGGTGCCATCGGCTGATCCGGCAGCATTGGTCCGGGTAAGTGGCTCGGTGCCATCTGAGAGCAGGACTCGGGGAACATGACGACGATTCAACTCGTGCTCGTAAATGATGCGGCGTTCGCGTACTATAGAGCGCATATCTGTTCCGGCCAGGGCGGCTTGTGCTTCAGATAGGGTGATGAAGAAGATGTCTTCGGCTGTCTCCAGTCGCTCGGCTTGCGCCAACTTCTCCCCAATAGACCAGAGTTGTTCGCGGACGCGCGCCAGGAGGAAGACGATGCAGAACTTGGGCGTTTCGCGCATCCCGGCCAGCGCACGTGTTCGCTTGAGTAAGAAACCGACTAGCAGGCCGCGCAGCCGTCCTTTACGGGTTGCTCGCCTGGTGAGGTCGGCCACCATAGCTTCGGCTTCCTGTGCTCCCCGCCGGAACTGGACATCTGGAGCTATGTTTGGATCTTGTAGTTGGAGATAGTTAGCGAGCACGCCGAGGATATAGGTCGGGTCCTCTGACCAGCGCGGCAAACCCAGGTCGATTTCGGCCACTCCGCGATGTCCATAGAGGCCCAGGAACTCATTTAATTGCTGTTGGAGGAGCCTGGGCAGACTGTCTGTGCGATAGTCTTGTACCTGCTGTTCGAGCGGTGTTTCACTGAGATAGCGAGCGGTGGCCGGATCGGCCTGCATGCTCCGGGTAAGCTCCCAGAGAGCGAGATCCATCTCGGTAGTCGGATTGTGAGGGAGTCCACGCAGCACACTCTGTAGCTCATCAGCAGTAGCAAGACCACCCAGGAGTCTGCCGGCCAGATTATGGGCTAGAAGTCCGCAGACGAAAGCCGGGGCCATTCTCGGGAAGGTGCATGGCATCCAATCCAGAAGGAGTTGCTCAAGCGCGATCAGGCGTTCGATAGAGCCGGCAGGACCGGCTTTTTCGACAGCGGCCTTGAATTCCTGCAACTGTGCTCTTGTGCGTTCCACTCGTGCTACCGCTGCCGAAGGCCAGAAGAGCGCCTGCGGCAGGTAAAGTGGGGCACGCGTGAGGACCATGAGTGAGCTAAGAGTACGCACAACCCTCCAGCGGTGTGCAGGAACGAGCGAGAGGCGCAGATCAGAGGTAAGCTGCTCAAAGAGTCCAGCAGAGAGCGTTTCCCCGGCCCGTGCTAGTCCTATCAGGATTCTGCGCCCAAATGAACTGCGCAGGGGGATGGTCACATCAATGAAAAGACGGGAGACCGCCTCGACAAGCACACCGGGACCGATCAAAGGATCGCGAGGGGGCATGCCAAGAGCTATTGCGAGAGCAGAGGCGATGAGATGGGCGGAGGAGATTCCCATTGGGGTGAATGGTCGATACACTCCCTGA